>Ga0209059_1000023_pt1 | contig 54558 bp, 51 predicted proteins | sample GraSoiAngelo_151_FD_186165 | JGI IMG/M metagenome (GOLD analysis project Ga0209059, IMG submission 186165) | Grasslands soil microbial communities from the Angelo Coastal Reserve, California, USA - 14_1009_12_20cm (SPAdes) (version 2) | ecosystem: Environmental > Terrestrial > Soil > Grasslands ...
ACCACGCCGCGACCAGGACGACGACGACGATCCAGCGGATCCGGCGGCCGATGGCGATGCTCATCGGCCAGAACGGTAGCGGGTACACTCAGATTTCCTCGAGACTCGCCAGGAGGGGGAGCCGTGTTCCGGGGTCTATCCGTCTACACGGGGAACGCCCATCCCAGGTTCGCTGAAGACATCTGTCGCCACCTCGAGATCCCACGCGGGCAGGCCGACGTCTTCAAGTTCGCGAACGACGAGATCTTCGTACAGATCAAAGAGAACGCCCGCGAGCACGACGTGTTCGTCGTGCAGTCGCTCGTCGGACCATCCGTCTCCGACGCGATCATGGAGCTGCTGATCATGCTCGACGCGTTCAAGCGCGCCTCCGCCGGCCGCATCACCGCGGTCATGCCCTACTACGCGTACGGCCGCAGTGACAAGAAGGACCAGCCGCGGGTCCCGATCACGGCGCGACTGCTCGCCGATCTCATCGGCGTCGCAGGTGCGGACCGCTTCCTGACCATGGACATGCACCAGATGCAAATCCAGGGCTTCTTCTCGATACCCGGGGACGAGCTCTCGGCGCGCAACCTCCTGGTGGAGGCCTTCCGCGAGATCGTCGAGAAGGACCCCGACGGGGTCGTGCTTGTCGTGCCCGACCTGGGCTACGCGAACGTCGCGCGCCGGATCGCCGAGGCGCTCGAGATCCCGCTCGTATTCATGCAGAAGACCCACCGCGACAACAGCGGGCGCAGCGAGGTCGTCGCAGTGATCGGTGACATCGAGCGCAAGCGCGCGATCGTCATCGACGACGAGATCTTGACGGGGACGACAATCCTGAACACGGTCCGCATCCTCAAGGAGCGGGGCGTGAAAGAGATCTACGTCGCATGCACCCATGCACTTCTGGCAGGGGACGCGGCCGAGCGTCTCGTCGCGAGCGGGATCGTGAAGCTCGTGACCACCGACGCCGTCCCGCTGCGGCCGTCCGCCGCGGCAACCGGCAAGATCGAGGTCCTCACCGTCGCGCCGCTCTTCGCGGAGGCGATTCGCCGCATCCACGAGGGCGAGTCGGTCGGCGTGTTGTTCCACCCGCCGGGGTTGCAGCTCCCGCTGCAGGTCAACTAGCGAGCAGGTCCCGGCCTTGAGCTTCCTTGGCGGTCTCCTCGACTCAAACGAGGCGGAGCTGCGTCGGCTCCGCAAGGTCGTCGCGCGGGTCAGCGAGCTCGAACCGGATTGGGAGAAGCGTTCCGATGCCGAGCTCGCAGACAGCACCCCGCGTCTGCGCGACCGTCTCGCCAAAGGCGAGACGGTCGACGACGTTCTTCCCGAAGCGTTCGCGGCGGTCCGCGAGGCGGGGAAACGAACGCTCAAGCAGCGCATGTTCGACGTCCAGCTCATGGGCGGTCTCGTGCTCCACAAGGGACACATCGCCGAGATGCGGACAGGCGAGGGCAAGACCCACGTCGCGTCGCTCGCGCTCTACCTGAACGCCCTGGAGGGGAAGGGCGCGCATCTCATCACGACGAATGACTATCTCGCGAAGACCGGCGCGGGCTGGATGGCGCCGATCTACCACGCGCTCGGGATCTCCGTGGCCTACATCGCGCACGAGAAGAGCGCGGTATACGACCCCGCGGTCGAGCTCGAGGCAGTGGACTGGCGCCACCGTCACTGGCGGGACGTGACCCGTCGCGAGGCATACCTCGCCGACGTCACGTACGGGCAGAACAGCGAGTTCGGCTTCGACTACCTGCGCGACAACATGGTCATGGACCTCAAGGACCAAGTGCAGCACGGCCTCAACTTCGCCGTCGTCGATGAGGCGGACTCGATCCTCATCGACGAGGCGCGCACGCCGCTCATCATCAGCTCGCCGGCCGAGGACTCTTCCCAGACGTATTACACGTTCGCGCGCGTCGCCGAGCAGCTGCACCCCGACTCCGACTACGTGGTCGAAGAGAAATACCACGCCGTGAATCTCACCGAGGACGGGATCGCCCGCGCCGAGAAGCTCCTCCAGGTGAAGAACCTCTACGAGGGCGACGTGACCGCGGTCCATTACCTCGACAACGCGGTGAAGGCGAAGGCCCTCTATCGCAAGGACAAGGAGTACGTCGTCAAGGACGGCGAGGTGGTCATCGTCGACGAGTTCACCGGCCGTCTCATGCCGGGACGGCGCTGGAGCGACGGGCTGCACCAGGCGGTCGAGGCGAAGGAAGGTCTCAAGATCCAGCGCGAGACCCGCACCTTCGCCACGATCACGATCCAGAACTATTTCCGCATGTACAAGAAGCTCGCGGGCATGACGGGCACCGCGGCCACCGAGGCGGAGGAGCTCTACAAGGTCTACAAGCTCGAGGTCACACAGATCCCGACGAACAAGCCGATGGTCCGAAAGGATCTTCCCGACCTCGTCTATCGGACCGAGCAGGGCAAGTGGGACGCGGTAGTCCAGGAAGTGAAGGACCGCAACGCGAAGGGGCAGCCGGTGCTCATCGGCACGACCAGTGTCGAAAAGAGCGAGCGGCTTTCCGACGAGCTCCGCCGGCACGGGATCAAGCACGAGGTCCTGAACGCCAAGAACCACGAGCGCGAGGCGCTGATCATCGCGGAAGCCGGACAGACAGGCGCGGTCACGCTATCGACCAACATGGCCGGTCGTGGTGTCGACATCCTGCTCGGCGAGGGCATCACCGATCTCGGCGGGCTTCATGTCATCGGCACCGAGCGGCACGAGGCCCGGCGCATCGACAACCAGCTCCGCGGCCGCTCGGGCCGCCAGGGCGACCCCGGAAGCTCGCGCTTCTACAGCTCGCTGCAGGACGATCTCATCCGCATCTTCGCCTCGGACAACGTCGCGGGCCTCATGACACGTCTGGGCTTCGACGATTCGACGCCGATCGAGTCGCGCATGGTGACCGGGGCGATCACTCAAGCGCAGGTCAAGGTTGAAGGCCGCAACTTCGACATCCGCAAACGCGCTCTCGAGTTCGACGACGTGCTGAACAACCAGCGGAACAAGATCTACGAGGACCGTCGCAAGATCCTCGAGCAGGGGGACGTCCGCGAGACCGTGCTCGACTTCCTCCATCAGGAAGCCGAAGGCCTCGTCGAGGCCGAGGCGCTCTCACCCGATCCCGAGGACTGGAACCTCGAGAAGCTCGCGGCGGCCCTCGCGCCGATGCTCAATCGGACCGACGTGACAGCCGCGACGTTCTCCGAGCTGAATGGTCTCGACGAGCTGCGCGGGCGTGTGGCGGACCTCGTCGATGAGACGTACGAGGGCCGTGAGAAGGAGCTCGGTCCCGAGATAACTCGTGCGGTGGAGCGGTTCGTTCTGCTGCGGACGATCGACACCCACTGGGTCGAGCACCTCACCGCGATGGAGGAGCTTCGCGAAGGGATCTATCTCCGCGGGTACGGACAGCAGGACCCGCTCGTCGCGTACAAGCGTGAGGCGCACGCCTTCTACGAGGAGATGTCGGCGCGGATCGCGAGCGGCGTCGCGCAGACCATCCTTCGCGTCACCGTGCGGACCGCCGAGCAGGCCGAGCAGGCCGAGCAGGCGCAGGCCCAGACCCAGACCGGTGGCGGGACGACCACGACCGCGCGGATGAGCGGCGACGGTCAGCCGGCAAGCGCCCCGAAGAAGCTGCCGGGCCGCAACGAGCCGTGCTGGTGCGGATCGGGCAAGAAGTTCAAGAAGTGCCACGGACGGTGAGCGGAGAGCGAATGCAATCGAGCAGCTACCGGCTCGCGACGCGCGGCGGGTGGCACGGGTGAGCGGGTTGCGTACGAGCCGTCGGCCGGCCGCGCCGCTGCGCGTCGACCGCCTGTGGTGGGGAGCGGACCGGCAGGCTCGGGCGCAACCCCGAACCCGCTTCGCGGTCAGGGGCCCCTGCCCCTTGGACAGGACCCGCCGCGCGTCGGGCCGGCCTCCGTTGTGATCCAGCTGCCCTTCGATCCAAATGTCCATCTCGGTCCGATCACGCTCGCGTGGCACGGGATCTTCACCGCGGTCGGGATCTTCTTTGGTGTCGCGCTCCCGATCCGGCTCTTGCGCGGCCGGGTGCGCGAGGACGACGCGTACGCGGTCGCCTGGTGGGGTGTCATCGGCGGCATCGTGGGCGCGCGCGTCGTCCACGTCATCGACCAGTTCTCGTACTACGCGGCGCACCCCGAGCTCATCCTCGCGATCTGGACCGGAGGGATCGCCATCTGGGGCGCGGCGATCGGCGGGGTCATCGGCGGTTACATCCCGGCGATCCGGCGCGGCGTACCAATCGGTTACGCGGCCGACGCTGCCGCGCCCGGGATCAGCCTCGGCTTCGCGATCGGCCGGATCGGAGACATCATCAACGGCGAACACCACGCGGTCGCGTGCACGCCGTCTCAGGGACTCTGCGTCGGCTACACCCATCCGGACACCCTCGGCCAGCTTGGGCCCGTCCATCTGGTCGTCGCGTACGACATGGCCTGGGATCTCGTCGGCGTCGCGCTCACCTTGTGGCTCCGTCGCGCGACCGCCGGCCGTTGGCCGGACGGCGCGATCTTCTGGGTGTGGGCGCTCTGGTACGCGGTCGGCCGGTTCTTCCTCGGCTTTCTCCGCGTCGGCGACCCGACGTACGCGTTCGGACTCCGCGAGGATCAGACCATCGCCGTGCTGGTATTCGCCGCGGCCATCACGGTGCTCGCGCGCCTCCTCACGCGGGCGCGGGTCACGAAGCCCACGCCGATCGCAGCCTGATCGACCTCCCTTTCGACCCAAACCTCCACCTCGGTTCGACGAGCATCGCGTGGCACTCGATCTTCTCGCTGGTGGGGATGATCGTCGGAAGCTTCGTCTCGTTCCGCTGCGCCCGCTACCTCGTGAAGGATGACCGGATCTACCCGTTCGCGATCGCCGTCGTCGTCGGCGGCCTCGTCGCGGCGCGGATCGCTCACGTATCCGACAACTGGAACGTCTACGCGGGGCGCCCGTTCGAGCTCGTGGCGTTCTGGAACGGCGGCATCGCTACGACCGGCGCGCCGATCGGATCGAGCATCGCCGGCTACGTAATGGCGCGGCGCCTTCGGCTGCCCCTCGGGTTCATGTTCGACATCTCGGTGATCGGGATCGCGCTCGGCGAGGCGGTCGGCCGGATCGGTGATGTGATCAACGGCGAGCACCACGCCGTCGCCTGCACCGGCCTCGCGTGGTGCGTTCGCTATACGAACCCGGCCACGCTCGGCCAGACCGATTACGTGCATCCGATCGCCGCGTACGACGGGCTGATCATGCTCGCGATCTTCGTCGTGCTCCTCGCATACTGGCGGCGTGTCCGAGGGAGGCCGCCGGAGGGACGCGCCTACTCGGCGTATCTTCTCCTCTTCGGTGGCGCGCGGTTCCTCACCTCCTTCCTGCGGGTCGATCCGATCTTCCTCGCGGGATGGCAAGAAGCCCAGGTCCTGGGCTTTCTCTACGCGATCGGCGGGGCGGTGATGGTCCCCGTCCTGTCGGCCCGCGAGCGGCTTGACCGTGCCGGCACGCGTGGTACTACTACGCGTCAGTAGTAGATGAAGATCGCGGTCACGGGCGCCAACGGCTTCGTCGGTCGTCACGTCGTGGCCCGGCTGCTGCCGCGCCGCCACGAGGTGCGTGCCCTTGTGAGCGAGCGTCCGGGTTCCGAGGGCGAGCTACCCGGCGGCGGCGCCGGCATGGAGGTGCGGCGAGCCGACGTCCGCCGACCCGAAACGCTGCGGGGAGCGTTCGACGGCGTCGACGCGATCGTGCACACCGTGGCCATCCCCACCGAGCGCAAGCAGAAATTCGCCGACGTGAATGTCGCCGGTGTTGCTCATGTGGTCGAGGAGGCGCGCCGCGCGGATGTCGCCCGTATCGTTCACATGTCGGCCATCGGTGCGGATCCCGCGTCGCCATATCCATACCTCCGCAGCAAGGGCCGCGGTCAGGCGCTCGTCACCGGAGCCGGCATCCCACACGTCGTTCTGCGGCCCTCGCTCCTCTTCGGCGAGGGCGACGATTTCTTCCCGCGGCTTCGCTTCAGCCTTTACTTCCCGATCGTCCCGGTTCCAGGTGACGGGAAGGCTCGCTTCCAGCCGGTGCACGTCGACGACATCGCCCAGGCCCTCGTCGCGGCGCTCGAGCGCGGCGACATCTCCGGCGTGCACGAGCTCGGTGGGCCCGAGGCGGTGACGTACGACGAGATGCTCGAGGAGACGATGCGGGGCACCGGCATCCGCCGACCGCGAGTGCACCTTCCGGTCCTCCTAGTGAAGCCGGCGGCGTTCGCCATGACCGTGATGCCCGATCCGCCGGTGACGATCGATCAGCTCGACCTGCTCGCGGTCGACAACACGCCCAAAAACAACGCGCTAGAGCCCGTTTTCGGTGTCCGACCCCGCCCATTCAAGGGGGCCCTCGACTACCTACGGCGGCGCTGATCGCCCCCCGTCATCTGTCCGCGGCCGCGACGCTGCGCACGAAAAAGCACAGAAAATCGGGGAAAACTCGCACTCCGACCCCTTCTCAAGCGCGGCTTCGGCGGATATGCTCGCGTACGAAAAGCGGCCGAGACCCAGTGGGGGAGAAACGCAGGTGGGTCGAGGCTCGGTTCCCGATACCGCTTCTAGAAGGGATCCGCCATGAAGGAATGGATCGTCTGCGAGGACAACTGCCTCAAGTGCTCCTACGGAGCGACCCTCGACTGTGACGGCGACTGCCCTCGGTGCCCGCGCAATACCTATTGCCCGTGCGTGACGTTCGTCTCGTTCGCGGCGGGGAAGCTCGCCCCAGTCGTCGCGCCCGTCACCACCACCTTCGAGCGTCCGCGCAAGCGGTAGCGCGCGCCGTCGTGTCCATCGACCAAGGCGCACTCGCCGCGCTGAACGAACGCATCCAACGCATGGCGGTGTTCCTTTGACCTTCCTTCCCTGTCGCGCGAGGCATCCGCACTAGAGGCGGAGAGCGCGAGGCCCGATCTCTGGCAGGACCGCCAGCGGGCGCAGCAGGTCCTTAGGCGACTCGGACACGTGCGCGGGCGCGTGGAGAAGTGGGAGCGCTTCCGCTCGCGTGCGAAGGACCTCACCGAGCTCGCGCAGCTGGCAGGCGATGACCCTGGGCTCGATGCGGACCTGTCGCGCGAGCTCGTGCAGCTCGCCGGCGAGGTCGAACAGGCGAGTCTCGAGGCACAGCTTTCGGGACCGTACGACGAGCGGAGCGCGATGATCGCGATCTCCGCAGGTGTCGGCGGTACCGATGCCGCGGATTGGGCCGAGATGCTCGTTCGCATGTATCTGCGCTGGGCCGAGCGCCGCGGTTTCAAGGCCGAGCTTCTTGAGTTCACGCCTGGAGACGAGGCGGGATTCCGGAGCGCGACCCTGTCGGTCGACGGCGACTACGCATACGGATACCTGAAGACCGAGCGCGGCACGCATCGGCTCGTTCGTATCTCGCCGTTCGATTTCCAGAAGCGGCGTCAGACGTCCTTCGCGCTCGTCGACCCGACCCCGGAAGTGGAGAGCGAAGCGGAAGTCGAGATCCGGCCCGAGGATCTGAAGATCGACACGTATCGCTCCACCGGCGCGGGTGGACAGAACGTGAACAAGACCGAGACCGCGGTCCGCATCACGCATCTGCCCACGGGAATCATCGTCGCCTGCCAGAACGAGCGCTCGCAATTGCAGAACAAGGAGACGGCGCTCAAGATCCTGCGCGCGCGACTTCTCGAGCGTCAGGTCCGCGAGCAGGAGGAGGCCCAGGCCAAGGAACGCGGCGAGATGCGGGCAGCGGACTGGGGGACCCAGATCCGATCGTACGTGCTCCATCCCTACACCCAGGTAAAGGATCTGCGCACAGGGGTCGAGGTCGGCGACGCCAAACGGGTGCTCGATGGCGACATCGACGCCTTCATCGAGGCGGCCCTCTCGCGCCCAGGACAGGCGGGCGGGGAAGCTGGCATCCCCCCTGCACCGGTCGAGCGGCGTCAGCCCTAGCGGCGGAAGGAGAACGGCATGGTCAACGTGAAAGACCTGCAGGACGTTGTGGACGACCTCAAGGATCAGGCGAGCAAGCGCGCATCTGAGCTCCTCGGCGACAGCAAGAGTCAGGTCCGGAACGTCGTAGGCGGACACTCCGATGGCGAGCTGATCGGTACTCTCGTGCTGGGTCTCGTGCTCGGAGCGATCATCGGCGCAGCCCTCTCGCTGCTCTTTGCGCCGATTTCGGGGGAGGAGGCGCGCCGCAAGCTTGGCGAGAATGTCGAGCGCATGCGCGGGCCCGAGCCGGTCGACGGAAACGGCCAGTCCCGGCAGCCGACCTCGGTCGGCGGAACGCCGTACGTGTCGAGCTAGCTAACCTTTCTCGCCGCGGCCGATCTCGCGAGCGAGCCGGAGCAGGCTCTCGCGGGTGTTGAGCGAAGGGTCCTCGGTGACGCGCTCGAAGAGCTCATTGAGGATCCTTCCGACCTCGCGTCCCTGCGCGATGCCGAGCTCTGTCATGACATCGTCGCCGTCGATCGCGAGGTCGCGGAGCGAGAAGGCCGATGCCGCGCGGATTTCTTCCTGGACCCGCTCCCACAGCGACTCGAGCGCGTACATGCGCCCGGTCCGGGCGCCGCTCCCGATGTTGTCGGCACGGCGGAGCGCGAAGAGCGCCGGGATGTTCTCGAGCCCGACCTTGCGCACGAAACGCCGGACCGCCGAACCGGTCCATTCCTCTTGGTACCAGAACATGTGGTTGCGGATCAGATGGGTGACCTGCGCGATCGTCTCCTTGTCGAAGCGCCAGCGGCGAAGGATCTCGCGTGCCTTCGCCTCGCCGACGAACTCGTGCTGATGGAAGTGCCCGTCGGCGAACGTCGCCGGCTTTCCGATGTCGTGCAACAGGCCCGCGATTCGCAGCGGCAGGTCGTCGGCCGGCGTCGCGTCTGCCGTGGCGAGGGAATGCTCGAAGACGTCCTGGGCGACCGCTTTGTCTTGCGGCGTCGTCTTGCAGACCTCGAGCTCGGGGCAGATCACCGCAAGGAGCCCAAGGTCCGACAGCATGCGGAGCGCGACCGACGGCCGCGGCGCGCCGAGCATCTTCACCATCTCCTGCTGGATCCGCTCGCCGGAGAGTGTTTTCGCCAATGCCGCGCACTCGCGGATGCCGCGCGCGGTCTCGACGTCGATCGTGAAACCGAGGAGCGTGGCGAACCGCACCGCGCGCAGCATGCGGAGGGCATCCTCGGCGAAGCGCTCGCGCGGCTCGCCGACCGCGCGGATGATCCGGGCCTCGAGATCGCGCTGCCCGCCGAACGGGTCGACGAGCTCGCCCGGTTCAGGGGCAGGGGCCCCTGGGCGCGGAGCGACGTCGAATGGCGGACGCCAGGCCATGGCATTCATCGTGAAGTCGCGACGTGAGAGGTCCTCGCGAAGGGACCGCGTGAAGCTCACGTGATCGGGACGCCGATGGTCGGTGTAATCGGCCTCGGTCCGATAGGTGGTCACCTCGACCTCTTCGTCTCCGGAACGGACCGTGACCGTCCCGAAGCGATTGAAGTAATAGGAGCTACGGAAGAGCTTCTGGATCTCCTCGGGAGTGGCGCTCGTCGTCAGATCCCACGCGCCCCTGCTCTCGACGCCCAGCACGGCGTCACGGACCTTGCCGCCGACCACGTACGCCTCGTAATTCGCCTTCTCGAGACGCGCGAGGACGCGCTCGACCGCGGCAGGAACATGGACCGATGGTGCTGTTCGGGTCACTCGCGAAGTCTAAGAACGCGAGCCGTTACATGCCGAGATAGGCGCGCTGCACGTCGGGCGATGAGAGCAGCTCTTTGCCCGTTCCGGTCTGCACGATCGATCCGGTCTCGAGGACGTACGCGCGATGCGCGATCTCGAGCGCCTTGCTCGCGTTCTGCTCGACGAGGAGGATCGGCGTCCCCTGCGCGTTGATCTCGGTGCACACGCGGAAGATCGTCTCGACGAGGATCGGCGCGAGCCCGAGCGAAGGCTCGTCGAGCATGAGCAGCTTTGGGTGTGCCATGAGCGCGCGACCGATCGCGAGCATCTGCTGCTCGCCACCGGAGAGCGTGCCTGCGAGCTGTTTTGTGCGCTCCTTGAGGCGCGGGAAGAGCTCGTACACGCGCGCGAGGTCGCTCTGGATGCCGCTGCGCTCCTTGCGCGCGTAGGTCCCCATCAGAAGGTTGTCGAGCACGATCATCCGCGGAAAGAGGCGCCGGCCCTCGGGCGACTGGCAGATGCCGATCCGCACGATCTCGTGGGCCTTGGTCTGCGTGAGGTCGCGTCCGTCGAAGCTGATCTTCCCGCCGGCGGGATGCATGAGTCCCGAGATCGTCCGCAGCGTCGTCGTCTTTCCCGCACCGTTGGAGCCGATGAGCGCCACAATCTCGCCGGCGCCCACCGATATGGACAGGCCGCGAATCGCCTGCACGCGGCCGTAGAAGACGTCGATCTTCGAGACCTCCAGAAGCGCCATGGCTAATGCTGCTTCCCCAGGTACGCCTCGATCACACGCTGGTCGTTGCGCACCTGCTCCGGCGTTCCTTCGGCGATCTTCTCCCCGTGATCGAGGACCACGATCCGCCGCGACACGCCCATGACGACTTTCATGTCGTGCTCGATGAGGAACACGGTGATGCCACGCTCGATGATCTTGTGCACGAGGCTCATGAGCTCGACCTTCTCCTGCGGGGTGAAGCCGGCGGCCGGCTCGTCGAGCAGCAACAGCGCCGGGTTCGTGGCGAGCGCGCGCGCGATCTCGAGGCGACGCTGAGAGCCGTAGGGCAGGTTTCGCGCGTATACGTGCGTGTACTTTTCGATGCCCACGAACTTCAGTAATTCGATCGCGTTGTCGGTGACCCGCTTCTCCTCCGCGCGCTCCGCCGGCGTCTTGAACAAGGAGTCCCAGAGCTTCGCGTGCATGCGGCAGTGTTGCCCGAGCCGGACGTTGTCGAGCGACGACATGTACTCGAAGAGGCGGATGTTCTGGAACGTCCGTGCGATGCCCAGGGCGGCGACGCGATGTGGCGGTGAGCCGGTGATCTCACCGCCCTGGAAGACGACGCGTCCCGTTGTCGGCGGGAAGATCCCGGTGATCCCGTTGAAGAGCGTCGTCTTGCCGGCCCCGTTTGGGCCGATGAGCGCGAAGATCTCTCCGCGTTTGACGTCGAACGTCACGTCGTCGACCGCGACCAGACCACCGAAACGTTTCGTGACGTGATCGATTCGCAGGATCGGCTCGGCGGCCGGCTGAACCGTCACCCGCCGACCTCGGCCGTCACGTCCTCGATGACCGTGTCCTCGTGCGCGATCCCCTTTTGGAGCTCCTGCTCGCGCTGGCGACTCGGCAGGAGCCCCTGTGGCCGCACCAGCATCACAACCACGAGGATGAAGCCGAAGATCAGGAACTTGAGGCGCGAGATGAACTCGCCGATCCCGGGGAAGTCGCCGCTTGGATGGGTCAGACCAGAGAGACCGACCGAGTTCGCAAAGCCGGTCGCGTACTCCGGCATCTGCGGCAAGAGGATGAAGATGACCCCGTAGATGAGGAGCGCCCCGGTGATCACCCCGGGGATGTTCCCCATCCCACCGAGGACGATCATCACGATGATCGTGATCGAGACAGAGAAACCGAAGTTCTCAGAAGATACGAGCGACAGCTTGGCCGCGTAGAACGTGCCGGCGAACCCGCTGAATGCCGCGCCGATCGAGAACGCCAGGAGCTTGACCGCGACGGTGTTCACGCCCATCGCCGCCGCGGCGACCTCGTCCTCGCGCACCGCCATCCAGGCGCGACCGAGACGCGATCGATGCAGGTTACGCACGAGGACGACGGAGATGATGAGAAGCAGGACCATGATGACGTAGTACGCGAGCGGAGAGATGATCTTGAAGTCCGGCACGATCGCGAACGGATCGCCGGACCAGGGCCCCTGCAGCCAGAGCGGGAGCGCGGGGATGTCGAGCGCGGAGATGCCGTTCACACCGCTCGTCCACACCGACGCGTTCTTGAAGATCCGGGGGACGATCTCTCCAAACCCGAGAGTCACGATGGCGAGATAGTCCCCGCGCAAGCGGAGCGTCGGCGCGCCGAGGATCACACCGAACGAGGCCGCGACGAACATCGCGATGAAGAGCACGATCCAGAACGGGAGGTGAATCGGCTCGCCCAGCGGCGTGACCCGCCCGTGGTCGGAGGCGAGGAAGGCGTACGTATACGCCCCGACCGCGAAGAACGCCGCGTAGCCGAGGTCGAGCAGTCCGGCGAAGCCGATGACGACGTTCAGCCCGACCGCGAGGAGAACGTAGACGCCGGCGTCGGCCGCGACGTTGATCATCACCTCGCCCTGACCACCGGTCGCCACCGTCGCAAGGATCGGGAAGGAGATCGCCACGACAAGCAGCACGATGTACGCGACCGTGTTCGGGTCGCGCCGCGGTCCTGACTGCCAGAACTGGCGGAGCGAGGTCATTTCTCGGGCACCCGCATGCCGAGGATCCCGGTGGGACGGAACACGAGGACGAGGATCAGGACCGCGAAGATCACCACCTGAGTCCACGCAGACTCGAAGTAGCCGTCCCAGAAAGACTGGATCATGCCGATGAGGAGGCCCCCGATTGCCGCCCCGTAGATGTTGCCGATCCCGCCGAACACCGCCGCCGTGAACGCCACCAGACCGGCCGAGAACCCGAGATCGAACACCGAGGTGTTGTAGTAGAGCCCGTACATCGTGCCTCCCGCACCGGCGAGCAGGGCGCCGATGAAGAAGGTGGCGGCGATGGTCTGGTCAATGTCGATCCCCATGAGCAGCGAGGCGTCGCGGTCCTGGGCGGTCGCGCGCATGGCCTTGCCCAGCCGGGACCGCTCGACGAACAGCGCAAGTGCCACCACGAGGACCAGCGCGGTGACGATGACGATGATCTCTTTCGTCCCGATCTCAGCGCCGAAGAGGTTGAAGCCCGCGCTCGGGAGGACGTTCGGGTAGTGGACGTTCGACGGACCCTTCCAGAGGAACAGGGCGCCCTCGAGGAAGAACGACATCCCGATCGCGGTGATGAGCGGCGCCAGGCGCGGAGCGTGCCTCAGTGGCCGGTATGCGATCCGCTCGATCGAGACGTTCAACACGCCGCAGACGAGCATCGTGACGACGAAGACGCCGAGGAGCGCGAGTGCCGGGAGCACGCCGAAGGGCTTGTCCTCGCCGAGGCCAAAGACCGGGATGAGCGACGCGGAGAGGAACGCGCCGAACGCGAAGACGTCGCCGTGCGCGAAGTTGATGAGCTCGATGATCCCGTAGACCATCGTGTAGCCGAGGGCGATGAGCGCGTAGATGCCGCCGTTGGCGATGGCGAAGGTCAGGATCTGCAAGAAGAACGAGGGGCCGTGCTCGAGAACTCTCGTCGCCAGGAGGATCAGGAATGCCGCGACGACGACGATGAGACCGAGGTCGAGGAATCGGCCGGTGAGCCCGCTCCGCAGCGCGCTTCGCCGTCGCCTGACCGCCTCGCCGATCGTCCCCATTCCGTCCCCCCGAATGGAGAGGGGGCGCTTGCGCGCCCCCTCCACTCATCGCTCTTAGAGCTGGGTCACTGGCCGACCGAGAATTGCTTCACGAAGGACCAGTCGCCACCTTTGTACTGGTAGAACGCCATGGTGGCGGAGGTTGGGTCACCGTTGTTGTCGAAGCTATACGTCCCGGTCGAGAGCTTGAGGCCCTTGGTCGCCTGGACCGCCGCGACGACCTGCTCGCGGGTCGGCATGTTGCCGCCCGCGGTGTCGATCGCCCGGCTGATCGCGTCGAGGAGGATCTTCGCGCAGTCGTAGCCCGGGAAGGTGTAGGCCCCGAGGTCTTCCTTCGACGTGTACTTCGACTTGAAGTCATTGATCAGCGCGGTGTTTGCCGGGTCCTGGGCCGCCTCGGCGGCGGCGTTGGTGAAGTACATGTTCGTATTGGCGTTGTCACCGGCGTCCTTGATGCATTGGGTGTCGCCGATGCCGTCCGGTCCCATGTACGGGATGTCGGTGGTGAAGATGCCCTTCATCTGCGCGCGCGGGATGCAGCCCTTGGTCGCCGAGGTCGCGCCGGCGTAGATGCCCTGCGCGCCGGCGTCCTTGGCCTTCTGGAGGAACGGCCGGAAGTCGTTGGTGCTCTTCCAGTCGAAGTCCGACCGAGCCACGACGGTGCCGTTCTTCTTGGTGATCTCCTTCGCGAAGTTGTCAGCAACGCCCTTGCCGAAGGTCTCGTTGTCCGACCAGACCGCGAGCTTCGTGATCTTGAGCGTGTCGATCGCGAAGTCGGCCATGGCGGGACCCTGGACCGTGTCCGGCGCGGCGATCCGGAAGTAGTTGTTCTTCCCGGTAGGCCGGAGCGCCGATGGCTGTGGGTCGCAGTACGAGAACGTCTGGGTGAGGCACTCGTTCGTGTTGGCGGGGCTGATCATGACGAGGCTCGCGCGGTTCGCCACGGGGATGGTGGCGCGGGCGACGTTCGAGTTGAACGGGCCGACGACTCCGAGGATCTTGGAGTTGCCGACCATGTCGGTGAAGTTCTGCGCGCCCTTCTGGGGATCGTGGGCGCCGTTCACCGCGTCGTCGTACGGCTTGTGGGTGATCGTGAAGCCCTTGATGTTCGAGTTCAGGCTGACCGCATACGCGACGCCCGCCTCGGGACCGCGGCCGCTCGACCGCTCGGCACCCGATGTCGGAAAGTCGCTCGCGATGATGATCTCGCCCTTGTTCGCGCCACCGCCGCCAGCAGGCGCCTGGCTACAGGCCGCCGCGACGAGAGCGCCGGCGAGGATCGCAGCCGCCGAGAACCAGCGTCTCTGCATTGCTTCCTCCCAATGGGATTTTGTAGTTCGGGCCGCCCCGCCTTTCCCCATCCGCGTAAGCCGCCCGATATTGATGGTCGAGGGTAGGAGGCGGCCGAGCAGGCGTCAATTGCAAAGGGATCGTGGGATCGCGGCGCCGATCCACCGGAGCGGGTGCTTCTCTGTGAGTGCGGCGGCGCGAGTATGGTTCAGCGGATGCCGCCGCGAGCCGCAAATCCTGTCGCCCGTGTCGCCAAACGACCGGATCCGGCACTCACGAAGCGTGCGCGGGCGATCCTGCGACGGCTCGAAGTGGCGAATCCTGACTGGGGACCAACGCTCCGATTCACGAGTCCGCTGGAACTCCTGGTGGCGACGATCCTCGCGGCGCAAGCCCAGGACGAGCGCATCAACGAGGTGACGGCGACGCTCTTCCGCAAATACCGGACTCCGGCGGACTATGCATCGGCGCGAAAGGGTGTCCTCGAGCGCGACATCAAAGCTACGGGCTTTTACAACCAGAAGGCCAAGGCGCTGCGCCGGATGTCGCGGGGGTTGCTCGACGAGTTCGACGGCGAGGTCCCAGCGGACATGGAGAAGCTCACCTCGCTCCATGGCGTCGGTCGCAAGACGGCATCGATCGTCCTTGGAGCGGCCTTCGGCGTTCCCGCGGTGGCCGTCGACCGCCACGTCGCTCGGGTCGCCGAGCGTCTCGGATTGGCCAAGGCCGCGCGGGGGATCGAGGAATCGCTCCGGACGATCTATCCGCGGAAGGACTGGATCAAGGTGACGTGGTGCTTCGTGCTCCACGGCCGGCGCGTCTGCCGACCGACGCCGGCATGCCCGGCGTGTCCGGTCATCGAGCTCTGCCCGTATCCGAAAAAGACGAAGGCCCTCCCGGCCGGGCCAGCCATCCAGCGAGCGCGCCGACCGCGAGCAGCGTCCCGTCGCTCAGGATGATCGCGACACTATCGGCTAGGGCGTTCTCCGCCGGAGGAAACGGGGTCGGCACGACACCGATCCCCTCGAGCACGACGTAGCCCGCCGCGGCCAGGGCGCCGTGGTAGAGGGGATGGCGTTTGGCCCGTTTTCCGGCCAGAAATCCGCCAATGGCGACACCAGAAATCGGTGCAACGCTACCGGAGATCGGCGCGATCGCGGCAGCGGCGAATCCCAGAAGCGCGGCGACGATGACGGCGACCACGACGCCGATCGCAACAGCGGGCCACTCGACGGTTGGCGGCGGTCTTCTCTGCGCGATGCGACAAGCGTAGTGCTCACGCGGATGCTGATCGCCGATCGCAGATGGAGAAAAAGAAAACCGATCCGCGAGGCCTACGCGGATCGGCGGGTTCGCGAAAGGTGTCGGTTCAGTAAACGAAAAAGCGACGACCTTCGTCGTCGCTCAAAGGCATCCTTAGTGCTTCTTCTTCGAGGACTTCTTCGCCTTCTTCTTAGCTGGCATCAGTGGATCACCTCCTCCTGGCCACGCATTGTCCGGTTATATAGACACACTAACGTCGCGGATGTCAACAGATGCGCGGCGCCGGACCTCAGAGCGTTGTGGGTGGCGTGTCGCGCCGCAGACGCTCGAGGACCCGCTGGCGGAGCTCGGTGGGGGCGACATCCGAGGTCCCGCAGTCGCGGATCACGCGGAGGAAACGCTCTTCGAAGACGAAGTTGTCGTCGCAGTCGCCGCAGTCGGCGAGGTGCTGGGCAACTTCTTTGCGCTCCGTCGGGCCGAGCTCCTTGTCCAGAAAGGTGTAGAGGCGCTCGAGACAGTCGTCGCAATCCATCGTCATCCCCTCACTTCGCTCGCTCAGTGGAGGTCCGGACCGCGGCGATCCCGCGCTCCTTCGCGACCTCGTAGAGCCGCTGCTGCAGGAACTTCCGCCCGCGATGAAGGCGTGACATGACCGTGCCGATCGGGATGGCGAGCGTCTCCGCGATCTCCTTATAGGAGAAGCCTTCGACGTCCAGCAGGACCGTCGTGCGGAATTTCTCGGGTAGGGCCTCCAGGGCGTCGGTCACCTCGGTCGAGACGATGCCGTCCAGAAACTCCCGCTCCGGGTCGGCGGAGCTCGCCGACGTGCCGTTGGAGGACATTCGCCGGTAGAGCGAGAACTCGTCGACGTCATCCAGCTCGGTGGTTTCGGGCGCCCGCGAGCGCTTCCGGTACGAGTTGATGAAGGTGTTCGTGAGGATCCGGAAGAGCCAGGCCTTGAGATTGGTCCCCGGCGTGAATTGCTGCCGGAAGCGCAGAGCTCGGATGTACGTTTCCTGCACGAGGTCCTCCGCGTCAGCCTCCGATCGAGTCATCCGGAGCGCCGTGCGGTACAGGGCATCGATGTACCCGAGCGCCTCAGTCTCGAACGGATCTTGCGCCACCCGGTCACTTTATCCCAACGCCTCTTCGCTCCAGGTCATTCCCGATAGGCTCGCGCGGGATGGACCGACGCCGGTTGCGCGCCATCGGCCGACGTTTAGCGCGTGCCTATGGCACACCGCCACCGCCTCGACACCTTCCGCCGCTCGAGGAGCTGGTCCTCACCGTGCTCTCACAGCACACGAGCGACACCAACCGTGACCGTGCATATGCCGACCTCCGCAGGCGGTTCCCCTCGTGGGACGAGGTCGCTGACGCTCCGCTGCCCGCGCTGGGCCGAGCGATCAAGCGCGGAGGCCTCGGCCCGACGAAAGCCGTTCGCATCCGAGCGATCCTCCGAGCGATCCGCGACGGCGGCGTCCCTCTCGACGAGCGCGCCTTCACGGGCATGGAGGATGGCCAGCTCTGGGATACGCTCGTCGCCCTTCCGGGGGTTGGTCCGAAGACCGCCGCGTGTGTGCTGCTCTTTTCGTTGGACCGCGCGTACTTCCCGGTCGATACGCACGTTCATCGGGTCGCGAAGCGGCTCGGCCTGGTGTCCGCTCGGGCGGACGCGGTCGCGACGCAGGTCGCGTTCCAGGAGAGCGTTCCACCGGAGGACATGTACCCGCTGCACATGAATCTCATCCGGCATGGTCGCGCTGTCTGCGTGGCGCTCCGACCGCGCTGCTCGGAATGCGTGCTGAACGATCTTTGCCCGAAGGTCGGCGTCGCGGCGCGGCGATGAAGTCGAATGCTTCGGTCACCGGCTCGCGAAGCTGGCTGACTAGCTCTTGATGCGTTTGACCCGCCTCGCGACGCGAGGATCATTGGGCCGCAACTCTTTTCCGGTTCGCAGGTCCCTGGGGAGGAGACGGCAAGATGAACAAAGCCTTACGCCTCGGACATCGCTCGCGTGCCCGGTGGGTCGCCTGTGTCGCGCCGCTCGTCGCTGCACTGCTAGTTGCCCAGCCGGCGTTGGCCACGACTCCTTCGGAGGGAAGCGGCACTTTCACCTTCACGACGCCCATACCGAGCGGCCCTCCTCGCACCGCGGACGGGAACACGTTCTTCAGTCTGACCGCGACAGAAACGATTCACCTTGCGATCGAAGGAATCGCGACCGTCCAGTTCAGCCAGGTGGTCCACGCTAGCGGTGAGTCGAACGTCAGAGGCGTGATCACCTGTGCCGTATGCAGTATCGGCGGGCGATCGGGGATGGCGGTGTTCCGCTTCGAAGGTAATGGGGCTTTCACCCCGGCGAGTCCTCTGGCCGGTCAGTTCGTGGTGCTCAGCGCATCCGGTGGCCTCAGTGGTCTCCACGGTGAGGGAACGTTCAGCAGTATCGATGGCGGCGGAACGTATACGTTCAGCTGGCACTTTGATCCGTAACGCCCTCGTGCTCTGCTGCGCCGCTCCGGATGCGTGAACGATGCCTAACCGAGGGTGGGGGTAGCCCCGCGCCCTGAGATTCGGGCGGAGGCTCATCCACCCTCGGCATGGCCTTCGTATCCCGCGTTCTGAAGCACGCTCGGCGGGGGAGGGCGATCTCGAGTAGGCCTCCTCAACGCGGAGCTGCGGAGGAGGAGACCCATGCGATTCCCACGTGCCATCGGCGGCGTCGCCGTTGTGACGCTCGCCGCGGCGCTAGCGGTGCCACCCGCCGCGCCGCAGTCCACCAGCGCAGCCAGTCACCGCGAAGCACCCCTCATCTCGCTCGACCCCTCGGCGGACATCACCGACTTCTTCATGTTCCGCAGCTACCAGACCGGCAACTCGGACAAGGTCGACCTGATCATGAACGTGATCCCCGGTGAGGAGCCCAGCTCCGGGCCCAACTACTTCCTGTTCGACCCCAACGTCTTGTATGCGTTCAACATCGACAACGACATGGACGGCGTCGCTGACGACGTCCGCATCGAGTTCCAGTTCTCGACCGAGATCAGAGGGGCGGTCGACGCCTTCGATCTCTTCCTTGGGTACGTCGGGTGCAACGCGGCGTCACCGCTGCCCCCGACCGGGCCCGCGTGCATGGCGACGCTACCGCCGATCACTGCGCTCGATGGCCCAGGATCGGAAGGTCTCGGCCTTCGCCAGCACTACACCGTCACGATGGTCCGCAAGGGCCAGCGCCAGCAGATCGCCGGCGGCCTCATCGCCGTCCCATCGAACGTCGGGCCGCGCACCATGCCGAACTACGACGCGCTCACCTCGCAGGGCATCTACTCAGTGCCAGGCGGCGGGAAGGTATACGCCGGCCAGCGCGACGACCCGTTCTACATCGATCTCGGCGGGGTCTTCGACACGCTGAACCTGCGCCGTTCGCCCCCGCTCGAGACCGCCGCTGAGGACGCGAACGACAGCGCGAACCCATTTGGGACAGACATGCTCAGCGGTTTCAACGTCAACACCATCGCGATCGAGCTTCCGGCCTCGATGCTCACCAAGGACGGTCAGCCGATCGCGACGACGAGCCAGACCAGGCTTGGCGCTTACGCGAGCACGAGCCGTCGCAAGGAGCGCGTGCTCACCGGCGCTCGTAAGAACGAGCCGAAGGACGCCGACCTCCAGAAGACGGCCGGGCCCTGGGTCCAGATCCAGCGGCTCGCCAACCCGCTGATCAACGAGGCGATCATCGGCACCGAGGACAAGGACGAGTGGAACGCACGCGAGCCTGAGGACGAGAGTCTCTTCCTCGATTACTACCAGAACCCGCGGCTCGCGCTCGCGCTCCAGGTCGTCTACGGAGTACCGGCGGCCACCACTGGCCGCGACGACCTCGTCGACCTCCTGCTCAAGTACAACCCGACCGACGCGCAGCTCTCCGAGCTCCTCCGCGTCGATCTCTCGGTCGCGCCGACCCCATTCGCGACCCAGCGCCGCCTGACGGTCCTGGCCGGCGACACGGCCGGCTGGCCGAACGGACGCCGGCCAAAGGATGACGTCACGGACATCGCCGTTCGCGTCGTCGGTGGCACCAACTACATCAACGCGCGTGCCGGTGACGGCGTAAACACCAACGACAAGCTTCTCTCTGACACGTTCCCGTTCCTCGCGACCCCCTGGGACGGACGCAACCGCGTCCACCAGAACGGGAGCTAGTGACCCAAACACGCGTCCCGAACACAGCGATCGCCGGGGAGCTCGGCCTCCCCGGCGGTCGCTTCGGCTTCCTCTCGGTGCGGTCGATCATCTTGTACGCGATCGCCGCGCTTGTGCTCACGATTCCAATGGCCGCGGTTTCGTCGCTGCTCCATTCGGGATCCGAGCCCGCGACCCTGCTGCCCGACCCACGCACCATCGGACAGCGCGCGGTCGACGACGCGCAGGCCCGACTGCGGCGAACACCGGACGACGCGCACCTCATGACTCAGCTGGCCTCCGCCTATCTGCAGCGCGCGCGCGAGAGCGGCGACCCCAGCTACTACACGAAGGCCGATGGGCTCCTCGCCGCTGCGCAAGCCGAGCTGCCGGCCGACGCGGACCTGGCCATCGCCGAGGCCAGCCTTGCCCTTTCCCGCCATGACTTCGCGACCGCGCTCGACTGGGGAACGCGCGCCACGGCGCTCGGCCCAGCGCGCCCGACGGCCTACGGCGTGCTCGTCGACGCGCTCGTCGAGCTCGGCCGTTACGACGAGGCGACGGCTGCGGCGCAGGTGATGACGGACATGCGGCCCGATCTGTCGTCGTACTCGCGCATCTCGTACCTGCGCGAGCTGCACGGCGACACGAACGGAGCGATCGCGGCGATGCGCCTTGCGATCCAAGCGGGCCCGCTCCGCTCGGAGGCGACCGCTTGGTGCGACGTCCAGCTCGGCAACCTCTATTTTGCGCTGGGCGACCTCGACCTCGCGGAGCGCGCGTACCGTCGTTCGCTCGAGCGCGTCGACGGCTACGCGCACGGGAACGCCGGCCTCGCGCGTGTGCGAGCGGCGCGCGGCGATCTTGTCGGTGCGGCGACGCTCTATGAGCGCGCGGTGGCGGGGCTGCCGCTGCCCGACTATGTGGGTGCACTCGGCGACGTCTATGCGCGCCTCGGCAACGCCGGGGCAGCTGCGCGCCAGTACGCTCTCGTGGACGTCGAACGCCGGCTGCTGATCGCCAACGGCGTCCGCATCGACGCGGACCTGGCGCTCTTCGACACCGATCACGACCATGACCTGGGAAGGGCCGTCGAAGTCGCTCGCGTGGAGTACGCCGTCCGTCCCAGCGTCCACATTGCCGACATCCTGTCGTGGGCGGAGTTCCGAAGCGGTGACCTCGGGCATGCGCTCGTGCACAGCGAGCAGGCGCTGCGCCTGGGCACGCAGGATCCGCTTCTGCTCTATCACGCCGGCGCCATCGCGCAGGCCGCGGGCGACGACTCGCGCGCTCGGACCCTGCTCGGACGCGTCCATGACCTGAACCCGCAGTTCTCGCTCCTCTGGGCCGGCGATCTCACCAGTCGCCTGCGCGACCTTGACCCGGCCGCTGCGCGATGAAGCGCTGGATCGCCGGAGTCCTGCTCGGCGTCGCACTCGCGCTCGCGCCGGCTGCGGCCGACGCGCACCCGCTCGGCAACTTCACCATCAACCACTACCTGGGCGTTGTGGTACGGCCTGACGCCGTGATCCTCGATTACGTGATCGACATGGCCGAGATCCCCACGTTCCAGGAGCGTGCGGTGATCGAGGCCGATCCGGCTCGGTACTGCCGCGATCTCGCCGCCGGGATCGTCGTGCGCGTCGACGAGCATCGGATCGAGCCACTGCCGACCACCACGCGGCTCACGTTTCCGCCCGGCCAGGGTGGCCTGGACACGCTCCGCCTGGAGTGCGGTTACCGCGCCGGGCTCTCGGCGCGCGTCACCTCGCCAGTCCTGAACGTCGAGGACACTAACCACGCGGACCGCATCGGCTGGCGCGAGATCGTCGCGCATGGCGACGGCACCACGCTCGGCACGAGCCTTCCGAGCGAGAGCATCTCGGCACGGCTCACGGCGTACCCGCAGTCGCTCGTCGCCTCTCCGCTCGACATCCGTTCCGGTGCCGCTCGCGTCACGTTGCCGACGGCCCGCGACGCCCTGCCTATCTCGGTCCCCGCTCCGGACGACGTCGTCGGTATCCTCGTCGCGCTCATGGTCGCGGTGGGCCTCGGTGCGTTCCACGCATTGACGCCCGGCCACGGAAAGACGGTCATGGCCGCATATCTCGTCGGCACACGTGGGTCGCATGCGCAGGCGCTCATCCTCGCGCTCGCTGTCGCGCTCTCGCACACCGCCGGCGTATTGGCGCTTGCCGTGCTTACGCTCGCGGGAAGCGCGATCCTCGCGCCGGAGCGGGCCTACCCGTATCTCTCGGCGATGTCTGGGGCGCTAGTCCTCGTCCTGGGTGCGTGGATGGTCGCGACGCGCGCGCGTCAAGCGCATGCGCATCGCCACGGACACACGCACGAGCACGACCGCGGCGCGACCTCGCTGGGCTGGCGCTCACTCGCCGCTCTCGGTCTCGCGGGAGGGGTCGTTCCCTCGGCGTCGGCCTTGGTCCTATTGCTCGGCGCGATCTCGGTGCACCGGATCGAGCTTGGCCTCGTGCTCGTGATCGCGTTCGGTGTTGGGATGTCCCTCGCTCTCGTGGGCGTCGGTCAAGCGCTCGTCGGGGCGCGGGGCTTCGCCGAGCGCCGGCTGAGCGGCCATCGGCGGCTGGGCAGGGCGCTCCGGTTTGCGCCGAGCCTTTCGGCGATCATCGTCCTAATTCTCGGTCTGGGCATGACCGCCCAATCGCTCGCGGCCCTGCTCTAGGCGCAACGCCGCGCCGCGTGAGCTGAGCGGAACTGCGGTGAGCGACATCGAAGATCAGGCAGTGATCTCTTCGCGGCGACCTATCGGTCGGCTCCGCGTCCTCGGCCGCTCACAAGTAGACTTGGTCAGCGGCATTTCTAGCCGACGTAGCTCAGCCGGTAGAGCAGCGGTTTCGTAAACCGCCGGTCGGCAGTTCGAGTCTGCCCGTCGGCTCAGTATTCGGAAGCCAGCCGCCGCCCCTCTTCAGCGCGTGTCGATAGTCGGAAGCCGGCGCAGGACGAGGAAACCGCCCGTCAGCGACCCGACGGCGACGAGGGCGAAGAGTGCGCGGGCCCCGTCGGAGCTCGGCTCACGTTGGACCACCATACCGGCGCTTGTGGTGCTGCGAGCGCTTTCCTCTGCGCTCAGCCCGATCGAGGTGAAGAGCAGCAGGAACGCGGCGACCACGCCGTACCCCAGTAAGCGAGCCCTTGCCATCTGTCCCCCCGAGCCGCGACCTCGTTCGAGGCTTGCCTGCGGCCAGGTGCAAGTCGCATGTCAGTTCTTCGTCCGCCGAGTAACGCGGGCGTATCGCTATCTGCGCGATCTTGTATCCGCCCGTCGATGGCGCTGCCAACTCAGCTCAACGACGGCTCATCGCAAGGCCGATGGCGAGCAGCCCGGCGATCAAGAGCAGGCTCGCACTCAGGCTCGCGCCCGAGACCGCCTCGACGAGACCAGCGATGGCGATCGCAACCAGGAACGCGATCAGCACGATCGGCAGCCAATCGCGCCAGCGGCCGACCGTGGCCAGGGCCGCGATCGTGGAATCACGGTACTCACGGATAAAGCCATCGAATGGGGTCGCACCAATCTCCAGGGCAGCCGACGCGTTCGCGCTCGTGATGACCGACTCGGTGAGCGGACCCGTCAGAGATGCACCCTCTCCAGCAGTACCGGCTGCGCTCGGCCGTTCCGTCTCGCGGACGCTAGCCGCTGGCTCATCCTGGTGGGGCGTGGCCGCGGTGACACCGCCGATCTCGCTGCGGTCGATCTCCCGCACGATGCGGTCGAAGCTTTCACGCTCGAGGACAGCGGCCGCGATCACAGTCTCGAGCTGCCCGATCTCGCGCACGATCGCGTCGAGCCGATCGCTCTCCTGCGCAGCCTCGCGCGTGAGGCGATCCCGGCCCTCGATCGCCGCGGCGTGCCGGGCGTCGAAGCGCGAGGCCTCGAGCCGGAGCTTCTCGAGTCGTTCGCGCTCGTCGCCGACGCGGCGCACCGAACGAGCCCGCTGGGACTTCGCGGCGCTGAGGCGCGCGTCGACCTGCGCGAGATCGCGGATCGCGGTTTCACGTAGTTCCGTCACACGCCGCTCGGCCGTCTCGCGGTCGGCGGCGATCGCTGCCAGCGCCGCCTCCACCCGAAGGAGCTCGCGCTTCGTGACCTCGATGCGTTCGCCGATCTCGCTCATGCCGCGCTCCCGCTCGTCGCGCTCGTCTTGAATCGCACGGATCGCCGCATCGACTGTCAGGATCTCGCGCTCGGTGCCTCGCCTGGTTTCGGCGGCGTCCTGCACGGCACGCGCGCGTTCGGCCGCGGCGCTGGCGAGCGCCTCGTCGACGTGTTCGATTTCGAGCGCGGTCCTGTCGCGGACCGAGCCGCGCTCGCTCGCTCGCTCGCGATCTACGCTGCCAATCGCCGCCTCGATCTGAGCGATCTCACGACCGACGCGGTCGAGACGCTCCCGTTCCTCGATGGCTGCCTCGAGCGTCAGCTGGACCTTCGCGATCTCAGCCTTCGCCCGCTCGCGCTCCTCACGATGCAACGCCGCAGTGCGCAACAACCGCTCACGGTCAGCATTCGCAGACGCGGTCCCGGCGTCGAGGTCGGCGCGCTCGCGCGTGACGCGGGCTTCGACTCCCTCGAGGTTCTTGGCCTGACGCTCGTGCTCGGCCTGGATCCCCCCGATCAACGCGTCGTATCCGGAGAGCTCGCGCAGCACCTGGTCGACGCGCGCGCGCTGTTCCTCCGCGGCCCGAGCGCAACGCTCGCGCTGCTCCACGGCAGCGGCGATAGCCGCTTCGGTTTGTGCGGTTTCGCCGCGCACGCGTTCCAGCAGCTGGCGCTGCTCGGAGGCCTCCCGTTGAAGTCGATCGCGTTCCGCGAGCGCTCCGGCGATCGCCGCCGCCACTGTGGCCATCTTCCGACCGGTGCGCTCGCGCAGCTCCAGCGCGACTCGCTCGAAGCGTTCGCGTTCGGCCGTCGCGCGTCCCAGCGCCTCTCCGGCCGCCGCCAGTATGGAAGCGCCTGTCGATGCCGTCAGAGACATTGGCCGAAGCTCCGGTGTGCCGTTCGTCGAGGGGCGTTCGAGCGTCTCAAGGTCCGACATGGAGTGCCTCCACGACCGTTATTACCGCGGGCCCGAGGATCACGACGAAGAGCGCCGGGAAGATGAGGAGAACCATGGGAAAGAGCATCTTGATCGGAGCGGTACGCGCCTGTTCTTCCGCGAGCTGACGGCGGCGCACGCGTATCTCGCTCGCGAGCTCTCGGAACGTACGCGTAAGCGGTAGACCCAACGCGTCGGCCTGGATGATCGCGTTGGTCATGCGCGCGGTCTCCGGAAGCGCGGTTCGCCGCGCAAGCTCGCGCAACGCGAGCCGGCGGTCGCGGCCGATGCGAAGCTCGACGAGGACGCGACGAAGCTCCGCCGCGAGTGGACCGTCGAGGCGCGGGACGACCTGGGCGAGCGCCGCGTCGAAGCCCAGGCCGGCGTCTGCGGCGAGCGCCATGAGGTCCAGGGTGTTTGGCAGGGCCGCGATCACGTTTCGCCGCTGGCGTCCACGCGCTCGCGACCAGGCGATCCTGGGCGCGAGGAGCCCGACGAGCGCGCCTCCGGCCGCGCCGAGAGCGGCCAGGTTCGGCCCGGCGAAGAGCGCTGCGCTGATCCCACCGATGACGAACCCGATCGTCGCCGCGCCCACTTCGACCGCTGCGGCGTGCATCGCCTCGGGGCCGAGAGCGAACGGCCAGAGGCCGACCGCGGGCCGGCCTACCGCGAAAGCGATCCTCGACGGAAGCGACGAGAGGCGCGCCCCCGGCTCGCCGTCGCGCGCTAGCGGCATGGCGACGAACTCCCGCAGTCGCCTCCGCTGAGCTCGCTGGGCCCCGTCGATCACCTCGGCCGTGCCTGCGACGAGGGCGAGCATCGCTCCGACGCCGAGCATCGCGACGATGAGAGGCTCAGGCATCGACGGAGGCCAAGCGACGCATCACGAGGAAGCCGCTGATGACAAGGGTCGCGGCGAGCCCCAGCGCGAGCCGCGTGAGCGGGTACGCGAACATCACTCTGAAGTAGTCCGGGCTGACGAGATAGAGCGCCACGCCGACGATCACGGGTAGGCCCGCGAGCACGTAGGCCGAGTAGCGCTGCTGACTCGTGAGGACACGCACGTCGCGCTGGATCCGCGCGCGTTCGCGCAGGGTGACCGCGATCGAATCAAGGACGCGCGCGAGGTTCCCGCCGACCAGAGCGTGCAGCTTCATCGCGGAGACCAGCAGCGAAAGATCCTCGGAGGGGCGCCGCCTCAGCAGATCGTCGAGCGCCGAATCGAGCGCGACGCCCAGACCGAGGGCGCGCTCGATCGGGCGGAACTCACCCGCCGTAGGATCCGCCGATTCCCGGACGACCGCGCTCACCGCCTGCTGCAGCGTGAGTCCGGCGCGGATCCCGTTGGCGAGGGTCGTCACGGTGTCGGGAAGCTGTTCGGTGAACCGCGACGCGAGCACCGAGGCGCGCCAGCGTACCCAGAGCACGGGGATAGACGCACCGCAGACTCCCGCAACGAGCCCGACCGCAGGATGAGCCCTGCCGGTGATGGCAAAGGTCAGCGCGACGGTCCCGCTCGCGAAGAGGAGCATGAGGAGGGCGAAGTCGCGAGCGGCGATATCGATCTTCGCGCGCAACGCCTCACGCTGGAGCAATCCGCGGACGCCGCCGCCAGACGCTTCGCGCCTGGGCGCATTCTCGCTCCCGTGTGCCTCTCCATCGCCGACGAAGTCCCGCAGACGCCGCGTCTCGGCCCGGTGGCGGCGATATGACGGCAGCCAGAGGCCGACGGCGCACGACAGGATCGAGCAGCTGCCGATGAGTGCGATCAGGAACGCGTCGCTCATGGGCTTGCGAGACGCCGCCCGCGCATCTCGCCCACAGACGCGGGTACGTGGTCGGTGCGACGAAGCCCGCTCCCATCGTCGGCGAAGATGGGCCGGACGTCGACGGACCCGTCCTGGACCATGCCGACCGCGCTGATATGGGCGACCTTCCGCGCACCGTCCTTCGCACGCTCGACGAAGATGACGAGATCGATCGCCGCCGCGATCTGCGCGCGCACCGCCCCGAGCGGCAGCGCCACGTCGCCCATGAGGGCCATCGTCTCGATTCGCGCGATGGCGTCGCGGGCGCTGTTGCTGTGGATGGTTGTGAGCGAGCCCGCATGTCCGGTGTTCAGTGCCTGCAGCATGTCGAGCGTCTCCGCCCCGCGACACTCGCCAATCACGAGGCGGTCCGGCCGCATCCGAAGCGCATTGCGGAGCAGCTCGCGGATCGTGACTTGTCCGATCCCTTCGGTGTTCGCCGACCTGGCCTCGAGCGGGATCACGTGGCGCTGCCGGAGCCGCAGCTCGGCGGCGTCCTCGATCGTGATGATCCGCTCCCCCGCCGAGATGAACGAGGAAAGGACGTTGAGGAGCGTGGTCTTGCCGGTCCCGCTCGCACCAGCAACGACGATATTGAGACGGTCCAGCACGCATCGGCGCAGGAAAAGCACCGCTTCCTGCGTGATGCTGTGCCGGTCTACGAGCTCCTCGGGCGTGAGGATTACTGCGCGGAACTTTCTGATCGTGAGGATCGGGCCTGCGAGCGACAGCGGAGGGATGATGGCGTTCACGCGGGATCCGTCCGGGAGGCGAGCGTCGACCATCGGCGACGACTCGTCGCAGCGTCGCCCGACTGCGGCGACGATCCTCTGGATGAGACGCAGGACGTGCTCGTTGTCGGCGAACGCGATGTCGGTGAGATAGAGGCGGCCGTCGCGCTCGATCCAGACGTCGCGCGGACCGTTCACCATGATCTCGGTCACGGTCTCATCGCGGAGGAGATCATCGATGGGACCATAGCCCGCGGTCTCGGCGAAGACGGCCTCCTGGAGCCGCATACGATCCGCTCGGCTGAGAAGGAGCTTCTCGTCGTTCAGCGCAGCCGGTACGTGCTCAGCGAGAAGCAGGCGGATCGCCTCTGGCGACGCCGCCTGGAGCCGGCCGCCGATGATCGCTGCGACACGCGAATGGATCCGAGTCACGAGGGTGATCTCGTCGCGACCGCGCAGCTTGCTCACATGGACCGTGCGCGCGCCCAGCCCCTCGAGCTCCTCGGCGGCCTCGACTCTGCGGTCGGTCTCGAGCACTACGCTCACGCTTACCCTCCGTTGGCCGTCACGAGCCGGACCAGATCCCGGAACCGGCCGGCGTTCTTTAGACCGGCGCGACGATCGAGAAGCGAAATGCCGGTGTTGAGCGCTCGAGTCACGGCCACCCCCTCGCTGGGGATCGCGAGCGCGACCTTACGGCCGAGGGCGCGCTCGACGTCGGCGAGCGGCACCCCCGAGCGGGACGGCCAACGATTCAGCACGACCTGCGATCGGCCGTTACGCAGCTCGGGAGCGATGGACATGATCCGTTGTACATCGCGAAGGGCGGGCAGCTCGGGCGTCGCGACAAGCAGAACGCGATCCGCGACGCGCAGTGCGGCCGCGGTGAGGTCATCGAACGAGGTGGGAAGATCGATCACCAGGTACTCGAAGTGGCTCCGGAGCGCTGCGATGAGCGGTGCGAGCGCCTCGGGCGAGACGGAATCGGCGAGCGCGGGTGTTTCCGGAGAGAGCAGCACCTTCACGCCGGATTGGTGCGCGACGAAGATGTCGTCGATCAAGCCGGGGTCGAGCGGACCGGAGCGCGCGAGCAGATCGGTGATCGTGTTCTGGCCCCGGAGGTCGAGCGCGATACCAACGCCGCCGAAGCGCAGATCGAGATCGATGATGCCCACGCGTCCGGCATGCGCCTGCGCGAGCGCGACCGCGAGTGTCGTGGCCACGGTCGTCGCTCCGGCGCCGCCTTTGGGCGAGTACACGGTGATGACCACCGCGCCAGAGCCCATGCGGCGCTGCGCGCGTGCCGTTGCGTGCCCGGCCACCTCGTGAATAACGGAGAGAAGGTCGTCGGGCTCGTACGGTCGGACGAGCAGCGATCTCGCGCCGGCGCGGATCGCGTGCGACAAGAGCGCGCCGTCGGCAGCGTCTCCAGCGACGATGATGGCGGTCGAGTCGCGTAGCCGCGCGGTGAGGTCGAGGAGCGCGTCCGCGGGTAGCGCTCGCGTGTCCACGAGCACCACCGACGGTGGCTCCTTCGCGACCTCGTCGACGAGGGCCGTTGGATCGGAAGCGATCCCGATGAGCTTGAGCGAACGGTCGCTTGCGATCACGCTCGCGCTCTGCTGTCCTCCGCTCGGATCGAGCAATGCCACGGTGATGGTCGGTGAGGCGGCGGCGTTCATCGCTTGATCCCAAAGGTCTGTGTGACGTAGCCGAGATCCACCGCCTGCGTGCGGACCGTCGCCGGGTCGGTGCGCGCTCGTAGCGCGACGTCGATGGCTGCCCCGCTGTCTCGCAGGTACTTGAGCACCAGGGCGGTCTGCTGTTCCACGGAGAAGACGAGCGCTTTGCTTTGATCGCGGCCCGTCACGGCGAGGACCTCGAGGTCCTGGATGGTCTTTTGCGTTATGCGCCCTTCGGGCGCGGTCACGGTCGCGAGGATGTCCACGCGATCGCCGACCTGCACCAGTCCGGCTGCGGTCAATGGATCGGTCGTTGGGAAGGAGACGAGCAGCTGCCCGGGTGACGCGACGACGGCGCTGGAGGACGCGCCAGCGGGTCCCGCAACAAAATTGCGCAGGATCGCGGCTCCAGCCGGCACCGCTACGGACAAACGCTGCCCGACGAGAGCACCCGGGTCGGTCAGTGCCCCGGCCGGCACGAGGTCCAAGGGGTAGCTTCGGCGCTCGAGCGCGTCCTGCGCGATCGGTGCATTCGCGGCGATCGCGATACGTGCGACGACCAGCTCCTGCCGCGCCCGAAGGTCGCGCTGCTCCGCGTTCGCGCTGAGCGTTGTGTAGAGCAGAAGACCTGTGACGAGTGCGAGCGTCACTCCAAGCCCGAGGAGTGCGCGAGCGCGTAGATCATTCATCGGACCGCCCCCTTGCGTCGGACCGGCGAGGCGACGAGCGAGCTGTCGGTGGTCGTGCGTCTAGACACGCGGCCCGCCAGCACTTCGTCCCCTCAGCAAGAGAGATACCTACCGCCGCTCGCGCTGGCCGGAAAGCGTCAGCGCCCGCTTGGTCTCCTAACGGTCCGCCGGATCAGCGCCCGCCCGCGAACGTCGCGGCGACACGGCGATGGATGCCCCGATTACCCGGCCAAGCGCGCGTCGCCGCGGGGTGGCGCCGCCCGAACGGGGTCGAGGCGGATCGACACGGTCGCATTCCCGTCGACTTTGATGCTCTGTACGACGACCGCCGAGGTGAGGCTGACCGCGGTGTCTCGCACGACGAGCGCGGCCGTTGGGAGATAGATCGAGCCGGTGACGTCGACGGTCGCTTTGTCGATCTGGACGTCCGTGTTCTTGCAGCGTGGATCCTCGTAGATCGTCATCCCTTGATACGCGCCGGACGTCGGCGCCGTCAGGTGGATCTCGCCTTTGATGGTCACATCACCGCACTGCCGTTTGTGGTCCGCCTTCGCGGCATTGGGATAGTCCTTGTCCGTTAAGTAGACAAACACACCATTCCCGACGAGCGTCGTGTGCTCAGCGACGTCCAGGCCCTTCCCTTTGAGGACGTAGATGCCGGGACGCATCGTGACCACGCCCTGCGGAAGCTTCGTGATCCCGTCGGGGTACACGCCGGCCTGGAGGACGCTGCCGCAGCAGTCACGCACCGGCACGCCATCGACGGTGGGTTTGGGAAAGCCCGCGAAGGGATCGGGTGGGGTCTTCCCGAGACGCCTCGGTTCCGGTTGGAACCCAGTCCCGGTGACGCCACCGGCGATGAGAATCTCATTCGGCGGCGCGACCGAGACGACCGAGTCGTGGTCTACTTTCGCCGCGTCGCGGTTGGTCGAGGCGATAACGATGTCGCTGCCGCTGACCGAGATCGCAGAACCGTGCTCCGCTTCGAGCGCGATGTCCTTCTTCTTCTGGCCGCCCGACGCCCAAATCGCCGGCGGTGGGTCCGACGTCGCGATCGTCGCGAGCGCGCTGACCGTGAAATCGCGCGAGCCGGGGAGGATCGCCGCCCGCGCCGTCGCGTCGATCGTCACGCGTACATAGAGCGTGTCCAGCGCATGTGGACCGCCGAGCGGTGGATACTCCACGGTCACGTTCGCGTAGCCGTTTCGCGCGGCGTCGTCTCGCGCCGCCGCTACGACGTCCGAAGCGTCTCCTTCTTGCCGGATCACGATCGCGGCCGCGATCGCCGCCGCGTCCGCCGCGTCTTGGGCAGCGCGATGAGACGCGTACAGCAGTCCCGCGTCAAAGGCGAGGCCGATCATCCCGATGAGACCCGACGCCAGCGCGGCGAAGATCACGAGAGTCTGTCCTGACTCATCGCGCGTGAAGCCGCACCGTCTGGTCATCTGATCACCTGCGTGGTCACGCCACGTAGCGTCAGATGCAGCGCGCCGCCGGTGAGGTATTGCGACGCGACCGGGACGAACTCGACCGTTGCCTCCACGGTGGCCCTGCTGCCGTCGCTGTTGGTGCCGTCAGGCCAGGTCGCGAGCACCAACGGGGCGGGCAGACCGACCGCGGCCCGCACGACCGCATCGCGCACCGGGCCGTCGGTCACCGCCGCTGGACCCACCGGGTCGTCGCTCCCGGCCCCGTGTGCGATCACATAGCGCGCTCCCTCGCGCGTGGCGTAGCCGAGCGCATTGAGCTGCCACACCGCACGCGCAACATCGAACGAGGAAACGGAAACCACGAGCACGAGCGGAACGGCGAGGGCGAACTCGAGCAAGGCCTGTCCGCGGTCCGACCGCATCAGATCCTCCTGAACGATCGACTGCGGTCGAGGACGATCTCGTGCGGCACACCCGGCCAGTCGAAGAGCGTGTGAAACGTGAAGACGACCCGCACCGTCGAGAAGCACGGGGCCTCCAGGGTGGGCGGATCCTCCGCGCACGATCCGTCGACGCCGTCACCGCCGTGCGTCGTGAGCGTGACCGCCACCGCCGCAGGGTCGAGGCCAGGCGTGCGACCGAGGTCCTCTCGGACGGCCGCCGCAGCGTCGAATGAAGCGGGATCGCTCAGCGACGCGCGTTCGGCGGCCGAGCGGGCCGCGCTGCCGAGGGCGAGGTCGACGTTGAGAGCGCGGGCGAAATCGGTGCCTCCGAGCAAGACCACAAAGACGATCGGGACAGCGAGCATGACCTCGACGAGCGCCTGCCCCCCGTCTTCCCGGCGCACGCTCCACCGGACTGCAAGCGCTACGCCAATCGTCGTGCCGCCAGGTGCCCGCAGAACGGGGCGGTGCATTCCACGTTCTTGCCCGGAGCGCGACAGCCTGCCCCCGGATGCATGCGGGAGTGCTGCAGCCGCGCTCCTACGCGCCGTCGACCGGCGGCTGGAAGTCCCGGATGATCGCGAAGAGCAACTGGATCGGGAACGTTAGCCACACGAGCAGGCCGAACATCAGCAGGGCAAGGGACGCGAGCCAGAGATTCGCGACCTGGGCGACGAGCTGCGCCGCCAGGAGGAGCACGGCTTGGACCGTGTAGCGCGTGCCCCACTCGCGACGCTCGGCCAACGCACGCCAGATCGCGAGCGCGAACCTCAGGACGAGCGCTGCGCTGATGACCCGGATGACAAGCGGCTCGTAGCCGCCGACGGCGTAGTAAATGGGGAGCGGAAGGACGGCGATCACCGTGATCAATAGCGACTCGCCGACGATCGCCCGCAGGCGCCACAACGAGACGCGCGACCAGCGACCCTCGTGACGCAGGGCGGTCACCAGGCTCGCGAAACCCGCCGTGCTCAGCGCCAGCGCCGCGATCGTCGTGAAGAAGAACTGGCCGGTCACCGCGGCATGCTACGGAAAGCGGCCATTCCGGCTCGCGGCGCCTGATTACTAGTACCGGGGTAGTGACCCTTTCGAACTAGTCCCCGTTGACAGCGGCCGGATCGGTGCGTTGATTGAGCAGTGGACAGCGCGCAGGCCACAGTGACGGTGGCTGCCAGCGAGCGGAAGGAACGTCAGCTCATCGCGGGCCGCTATCGGCTGGCGACATTTCACCGGGCGGACGAGCAGACCGAGGTCTGGCGCGCCCTCGACGAATCGACGCAGCAGGTCGTCACCCTCGAGTTCCTGAGAGATCCTTCGATGCGCGAGCGGTTCCTTGCGCAGGGCCGCCGGATGGCCTCGATCCAGCAGCCGTCGGTGATGAAGGTCGCGGCTATCTCGGAAGATCCACGGGAGACCTTCGTCGTGTACGAGCACCTCATACACGTGCCGGTCGCGCTCGACATGCTCAAGCCCGCCGACGCACCCGTCGCCGCAGCTCCACTTCCGGTCGTGGCACCGCGGCCCCAGCCGGTCGCGCAACCGATGACCGAGCCTCCCGCCCTCAAGCCCGCGGCGCCAGTCCCGACGCCGCCCGAGCCTCCCGCCCTCAAGCCAGCGGCGTCGGTCCGGATGCCCGAGCCTCCGACCTTCAGGCCCGCCGCGCTGATCCCGATGCCCGAGCCCACGTTCGCTGCCGCGGCCGTCGAGGAGCCGCTTGAGCCGCCCAGCGTCGGCTCGAGCGAGCGGGGCCTCGACGATCTGATGGCTGCACTGCGCTCGCGCGAGTTCTCGCTTATCGATGCGGCCATGGTCACCGAGGCCGCGTGGCAGATCGTCGACCAGTTCGGCGAGGCGCTCAAGGAGATCCGCCCCACCGAGGCGTTCGCGATCGGTCGCGATGTCGTCGCGGCTGTCCTCGTGGCTCCGGTCGCGCTGATCCGCGCCACCGGCGCGCTGCGCTCCGGGATACACGCTCCGAGCCTGCCGCGGCCGAAGCTCGGCGGCGCTCCTCGCGCTCCGAAGCCTCCGAAGCAGCCGAAAGTGCGCGCGCCTCGTGTCGAGTCGGTCAAGATGCCGTCGGCGCCGCGGGCGCCTCGCGCTCCGATCAAGATCTTCAGCCACGTGCGTTGGGGTCGGGTACTCACGCGCGGTCTCGTCCTCGGTGCCATCACGACGACGGCGATCCTGATGCCGCCCGAGCTCGAGGCGAAGCTTCTGAATCTCGGTGGCCAGCTGGGCTCGCAGGTCGCGGACCAGGTCGGCACGGTCGCTCCTCAAATCGCGAATCAGGTCACGACGGTCGTCGGGCAGACACTCTCCGGGACGTCATCGCCGCCGCTCGCCAAACCGGCCTTCGACGTTCCGCCGCTCAGCGCGTACCGCGCCGCATTAGACGCGCAGGGTCCAGCCCCGAAGGCGAAGCCGAACGAGATGGTCGAGTGGGTCGTCGCGCTCCGCAACACCGGGTCGGCGGGCTGGTACCGCGGCTTAGAGGGCGCTCAGGCCTCGCTCGCGTTCGCGGACGGGACCAGCGCCGGGGTGCAGACCACGTCGTACGTCGGGCCCGGCCAGGTCGGATGGTTCAAGGTCCAGATCCGCGCCGCGTCCGAGCCGGGCACGTACACCGTGGCGGTCCGTCCGCGCATCGACGGCCTCGGCCAGCTTCCGGATCTCGGGATCCACGCGACCGTCACGGTCACCGCGAGCCCGTAGCTCCCGGCGCTCTAGGCGTTCCGCCGCCTTCGACACCCGCCTCGCGAACTCCACCGTTGCCCTGATCAGCTCGGCGAAGCTCTGCGGCTCGCAGATCGGGGCGCGCTATCTCAGGCAACGACGATGAGGGCTCGATCAAGACGTGCGAAACATCTCCGTCGATCACCGCGATCGCGCAGGAGCAGCGCACCTCCACACCATCGGGTCCGAACATGTACGCGAGGACCACGATCGCGAACGTGAGCAGGCCGATCGCCGCGATGCCGGTCGCCGTCACGGGCAGATCTTCATCCATCGACCTGTCGAATTCGTAGCATCCGCGCGGATGGATCTCACCGCTACCGGCGCCGGCTCGGGGCTGCTCGCGATCTTCGCGGTCATGCTGCTCAAGGAGATCGGCGTGCCGGTGCCCGTGCCGTCGGATCTGATCATGGTGGGTGCGGGAGTGCAGATCGCGTCGGGTGCGTACTCGGCGCTTGCGCTCGCGCTCGCCGTCGGCCTGGCCGTGCTCATTGGCGCGTCGATCCAGCTGCTCCTGGCGCGCTCGGCTGGCCGGGCGCTGGTCTACCGCCTCGCCGCTCTCATTGGCATCGGCCCCGATCGTCTGGACCGGATGGTCGCGACCCTCGCCCAAGGCGGTGCACGCGCCGTATTCGTGGGGATGAACGTTCCCGGAGCGCGCGCCGCGGTGCTCCCTGCGGCGGGCGTCGCGCGCCTTGGGTTCATCCCGGTCACGGTCGCGACGGTCGCTGGATCGCTCGTCTTCTACGGCTGGCACGTCGGGCTCGGTTACGTGGCCGGACCCGCAGCGGCCGCGCTCGTCGAGCGTTACTCGCTCGGAGTGATCCTGGTCCTGGTGGTCCTCGCGCTCGTCGGCCTTGTGGCGTGGGTCGTCTTGCGCCGGCGCGCCGACGCCGCGCGTGCGTGGACCGATGCCGCTTGTCCCGCGTGCCTCGCGATCGCCGTCGCGGGCGAGCGCTCTGCGTGAGCTTCGCGTTCGCGCCCGACCGCGTCGCGGCCCTCGAGACCGCCGCGTGGCGCGCCTACTACGACAAGAACTGGCCGAAGCTTCTCTACGTGACCGAGCGCGCGCTCGCGGAGCAGTTCAGCATCTCGCTGCCCGCGGCGGCCGAGGCTGCGTATTACGCGACGCGCGGTGCGATCGCGTTCAAACCTGCCACGAGCGACCTCCTGGGAGCGATCGCAGCCTGCGAGCGCTACTACGCGATCGTGCGGCGCCACTCAGGACTTGGGTTCGACCCGCGGACTGTCGCCCAGGCCGAGGTGCGCTACTGGCAGGTGCACCGGCGACTTGCCGGCGCCACGAAGCACGATGAGCTGCTCGACACATTCGCGGCGCTCCACGCGGCCACGTTCGGGATTCCGTACGACCGCTCCCGCGAGTCGGCGATGTGGCGCACGCTGGCGGCGATCACCGTCGACGACATCACCTCTGGTCGCTCGAACAATGTTGACGCCGACTGGCTCCGCTGCGCCGCTCAGCTGCGCCGCTGCTATCGCGCGCTTTCGCGAGAGCTCGAGCGCTCGGAGGCCCTTCTGGCCAGGTGATCCGCTCGGCCCGGTGATCGCTTACATCCCGGACTCGCCGCCGCGGGGTCGCCGTACACCGGTCTTCAGTCCGTGCTCATGAACTCAGCAAGCAGCCGGTGGAAGTGATGGACCCCGGTCTCGCGCGTCGGCGAGTAGCGCCCGCGGTCATACAGTCGCGAGCGCACACCGCGCTGCACCGCCTCGACGACCGCTTCGTCCTCGCGCTCGACACGATCGAGACCCGCGCCCGCGCCCTGCTGTCGCTTCGATTCGTCCCAGACGAATGGCAGAAATGACACGCGAGTGCGATCGACGGCGAGTGGCGTGACGACGTTGACTGATATGCCCCAGGGGTAGACGTTGAACATCGTCAGCGGAAAGAGCCAGAAGTAGTAGGCGGCGACCCGGCGACCGTCGTCGGGATGGTCAGGAGGAAGCTCGAACGCGGGCTCGCCTTCCTTCGCGATCCCCAGCTGCACGACGCCATAGCGTGCGAGCTCGACGCCGTACTCGCCGTAGTCGAGCGTCTCCGCGAGCGACGAGTGGACGTACGGGATGTGGAAGCCCTCTAAGTAGTTGTCGATGTAGAGCGCCCAGTTGGCATTGACGAAGTAGTCGCGCGCGCTTAGGGGATCGAACGCGAGGGTGGAGAACGGCAGCCCGCTCAGACGCGCGACGAGCGGCGCGAGCACGTCGGCGACCGGCATGACCGGCGCCAGCGAGACGAGGAGGAAAAGCTCCCACGATCCGATCGGGACGTTCGGCAGGTCGTCGGCCGGCGAGGGGAAGTCCTTCGTGCCTTCGAACTCGGGCATGGAATGGAAACGTCCGTCGAGCGTGAAGCGGCGGCCGTGATATCGGCAGCGCAGCTGCTGCAGGTGGCCCGCACCCTCGACGACGAGGGTGCCGCGATGCGTGCACACGTTGGAAAGGCAGCGGATGCGATCGGTCGCATCGCGGGTCAAGAGGAGCGGCTCCTCGAGGGCGCCGGGCAGGAGCGTGAATGGATAGACCTGTCCGACGACCTTCACGAGGTCGTCGTGCCCCGCGTAATGCCACGTACGGGCGAAGATGGGCTCGCGCTGCGCTTTGAAGATCTCGGGGTCCGCGTAGACACGTGCCGGAAGCGTCCTCGCGACGCGGATGTCTTGGTCGATGTCGATGTCGCTCACGATGCGGTCGTGCATCGTAGGCGGCGGACCGCAACGACGCGCCGACGAAAGGGCCGCCAGCTTCGGTCCCCCCTGGCTGACGGCCTCTCTCGCGAAGAGTGACTAGGTGCGGCGGAGGATCGGCTCTGGCTCCGACTCGACGCGCGGACGTCCGTTCCCGTGTCGCATCTCCGGCTCGCCGACGTCGTGCGGACGCGCCGAACCGCGGAGCTGGTGCCAGACCTGCGCGGCCTCGTCCCGGCCACCGAGCCCGAAGGCAAGGCCGAACGCGAGGGCGAGTCCGGCGACGACCCCGGCGAAGAGGATGTCGATGAGCGCGGTCGCCACGCCGATCTGCGTCGCGGCGGCGATGAGCCCGAAGCCGAACGTCGCCGCATAGGCGAGCACGCCGATCGTGTTCGCGTTCGGCATCGTCGACTGCAACGCGCCGGTGACCAGGTTGCGGACGAATCCGGCGAGCCACCCGAAGACCGCGAGGATCGCGGCGGCGACGAGCAGATTCGGGATGAACGCGAGGACCTGGTTGACGATGGTGCTGACGGTCGTGAGCTTGAGCGCGTCCGCGGCCATCAGGATGAAGATGAGACGCAGATACCACTTGGTCACGCCAGCCAGCACGTCGCTCACGTTCGCGCGCATCTGCGCGCGTCTTAGCGCGCCGTGGATTCCGGCTCGATCGGCCATCGCATCGACGCGGACCGCGCGCAGCGCGCGACCGACGAGTCCGCCGACGATCCCGGAGATGATCCAACCGAGGATCAGGATGAGGATCGCTCCGAGGATCGCCGGGATTGCCGCGATGAGAGAGACGAGGCCTGCGGTCAGGCCGGTGAAGAGGGCGCCTGGGAGATCGGTGACGGGGGCGGGCATAGGACATCCTTTCTTGGCGGTGCCATGGAACGAGCTTTGGCCCGCCCGCCTGGCGGTGCTGCAGCAGCCGCGCCAGGGATGACGTGACTTCACCGAACACCCGCGCAGGTTTGTAACAGCAGGCTCGCAAGTTCGCGACGGAATCCCGACTATGTGCCGCGCAGCGCCTGCACGACCGGCGCGAGCTCCTCGACGTGCGGTCCGCGCAGGCAGAAGTAGCTGATCCCCAGTCGCTGGCGGTTCTCGCGGATCTGGTCGCGGATCTGCTCGAGCGTGCCGATCCCTGCGTAGATCGACCGCCGCAAGATCTGCGGATCCGATCTCGCTTTCTCGGACATCTTGCCGATCGTGGCCTCACGGTCCGAGGTGAGCGTCACGTCCAGGAACTGGCTGAGCTCGATCGCGCCGAAGCGATCGCCCGCGGCAGCGCGGATCCGATCGATCTGCGCAAGCGCCGCCTCGAAGGTCACGTCGTCTGCGGTCGTCTGCCGCGCCCCCACGCCGTAAGGGACGACCGCGACGATGTCCGCCTCGCGGCCCGCGAGCTCGAGGATCCTCGGACCGCCGGCGGCGATGAGGAACGGCGGATGCGGTCTCTGCACCGTCTTCGGCCGGCACTGGGAGCGCTCGGTGCGGTAATAGCGCCCGGCGAAGGTCACCTCGTCCTCAATGAAGAGCCGCTTCATGAGGGCGACCGCTTCGCCGAGCCGTTCGACGCGTACGCGGCCGCGGTCGAATGGCGCTCCGATCGACTGGTAGTCGCGATCGAACCATCCCGCGCCAAGGCCGATCTCGACGCGACCGTCCGAGATCACGTCGAGGGTAGCGAGCTCTCGGGCGAGCACGACCGGATTGCGGAAATCGTTGTCGAGGACGAGGTTGCCGAGGCGCAGCGTCGTCGTGGCCGCGGCCGCCGCCCCGAGCGCCGGAAGGTTGCTCCACGCTCCGCCCACCATGTGGTCCGGCATCGACAGCGTGGCGTAGCCGATCGCCTCGAGGCGCTTCGCGCGGTCGAGCCACTGGGCCCCGGTCGGTGCGCCGCCGGACTGCGTCGCAAAACGGATCGGCCGATCGCTCACGCCCGCGTGAGGGTCGGCTCCTCTGCGGCAATGAGATCCAGAACGAGGCACGACCATGCGAAGTTCGTCGCACCCTCTCCCGCCGCGGTCCGTGGATCGTAGAACTCGCGGATCCCGCCGATCGCCTGCATCGCGACGGTCCGCCGGGCGAGCTCGCTCGCGACGTCCGCAAACCCGTGCTGGCGCAGGCCCCAGTAGAGGTACCAGTTCACGTTGATCCACGTTGGACCGCGCCACGTCGTCTTCGTCAGCCAGGCCGGGTCGAAGCTCGCCTCGCTGGCAGCGACACTCGGGACCGGATAGGGGAGCCAGAACTCGCGCTCGTTGAGCAGGTGCTCGTCGACGAGACGCTTCGCGACGCCTGCGTCGAGATCCGGCAGCACAAGCGGAAAGAGCGACGTGAAGGTGAGCACCGTGACGCGCTCCTCGCGCGATCCCGAGAGATCCCAGAAGAGTCCCCGCTTAGGGTCCCAGGACTTCTGCATCAAGGCGTCGTGCGTGCGGTCTGAGGCACGCTCGAGATCGTCCGCGCCGGGCATCCCGGCCAAGCCGACGAGTCGCGCGAGCGCACGAAGCGCGTCGGCGTAGATGACGTTCATCATCACGTCCTCGAAGGCGAACACCCCGAGCGTCGCCTGCTCCTCGTGGCTCTTGCCAGCGTACGCATCGAAGAGCCGGTGCATCGAGCGGCGCCACGCCGGCAGCGTCGCCTCGGGCGGGTGCGAGGGGATGCCCATAGCGGCGTCGTACTTCGGGCTCGCGTCGAGACCGGATTCGTCGGGCTGGATGATCGTGACCAGGCCGTCACGGTCGGCGTCGCGCACGCGCTCGAGCCAGTGGACGAAGCGGAGCACTGGCGGAAGGATTTCGCGGACGAAGCCGAGATCCCCGGTGGCGTCGTAGATGCGCTCGAGCGCGCGTGCGATCACGGGCGGCTGGATCGTCCCGGTGAAGAAGGGATGGTCGAGGCGGATGCAGGCCTCGGGTTTGAGCCACTCGGGGTTGCCGCGCCTCTCCCAGAGCAGCATGTGCGCGATGTAGCCGTCGGGCTGCGCGCCCTGCACGAGGCAGCGGAGCTCCTGCTTGCTGAGCTCAGGGTCGACCTGGAGCAGCGCGATCGCATGGAAGGCGCTGTCCCAGAACCACTGGAACGGGTAATGGGTCGGCGACGGACAGACGAAGTCGTAGCGCATCCCGTCCCAGTCGGAGACGCCGCGGCGGCGATTCGCGGAGAGGACGCGGCGCGCGTCCGCCGCGACGCGACGCGAGAGATCCGTGTCGATTACTTGATCGACCCCGCGAGGAGCCCTTGCACGAAGTAGCGCTGCAGGCTGAAGAACACGATGAGTGGGACGATCATCAAAAGGAACGCGCCGGCGGCGAGCAGGTGCCACTCGGTGCCGTACTGGCTGAGCAGGTTCTGGATCGCCCGCGTCATCGGGAACTTGCTCGAGTCCTGCACGAAGACGAGCGCCATGAGCAGGTCGTTCCACACCCAGAGGAACTGGAAGATGCCGTACGCGGCGATCGCCGGCACCGAGACCGGCACGATGATCTGGCTGAAGATCTTCATGTCTCCGGCACCGTCCATGCGTGCCGCCTCGATCATGTCCGGCGGCAGGGTGATGAAGAAGTTGCGCAACAGGAAGATGCCGAATGGCAGCGCGAACGCCGTATGCGCGAGCCAGATCGCGCCGTAGTTGCGCGTGAGCTGGAGATCGGGAACCAGGTCGCGGAACATCGTGAGCAGGGGGATGAAAGCGACCTGCACGGGCACCAGCAGGAACGCGATGACGATCAGGAAGAGCGTGTCGCGCATCGGGAAGCGGATCCACGAGAACGCGTACGCCGCGAGCGCGCAGATGGCCAGCGGCAGGAGCGTCGAGGGCACGGCGATGAAGACCGTGTTGACGAACGCTTGCAGCATCCCCTGCGCCTCGAGGACCTGCCGGTAATTGTCGAGCGTCAGGTGCAGCTGAACGATGTCCCACCAGCCGGTCGCCTGGATGTCCGAGCGCGGCCGGAACGACGTGACAAACAGACCGATCGTCGGCACGAGCCAGACCACGCCGATAAGACCGAGCACGACGTGCACCGCGGATCGGTTGAGCGTCGCGACGATCCGGCCCGCGGGCGTGTGGGGGCGGGATCCGGCGAGGGGCTCGGCGAGAACGCCGCCGCTCACGTGACGGCCTTGGTGCGGAAGCGCCGCACGTTGAAGACCATGATCGGGACGAGCACGACGAGCATCACCACCGCGACCGCGGACCCGTAGCCGTACTGCCCGGCCTGGAACGCCTGCTGGTACATCGTGAACGCGATCACGCGGCTCGCCTTACCCGGTCCCCCGAACGTCATCACGTAGATGAGGTCGAACAGCTTGATGACGTTCACGACGAGCGTGACCGCGAGCACGCTGATCGGCAGGCTGACCATCGGCAGGATGATGCGGAAAAACACCTGCCGCTCCGACGCGCCCTCGACGCGCGCGGATTCGATGATCTCCGCGGGGATGCTCTTCACGGCAGCCGAGAGGATCACCGTCGCGAAGCCGACCGAGCCCCAGATGCCGACGCCGATGAGCGCGAAGTTCACGATGCGCTCGTCGCCGAGCCATGAGATCGGCGAGACGCCGATCGTCCCGAGGACCGCGTTGAGGAGTCCGATGTTCGCGTCGGGCGAGTACACGAACTTCCAGATGACGGCAAGCGCGGTCGCCGCGATCGCCATCGGGATGAAGACGATGGCTTTGATCACCGACTCGTAGCGCACGCGCGCCGCGACCACGGCGATGATCAGCCCGAGGAAGATCACGATGCTCGTGTAGAAAACGATCCAGAGGACGTTGTTCCAGAGCGCCCCCGAGGGCGGGAACGTCCCGAGGTTCAGGAAGTCAGGGTCGCTGAAGAGGCGGATGTAGTTGTCGAGTCCGACCCATTCCCCGAAGACGCCGTTGCGCCCGCGGTTGAAGCTGAGCAGGACGGTGTAGATCGCCGGGTAGAGGAGGAAGACGACGAGCAGGATCCCGGCGGGCGCGAGGAACAGGATCGCGGCGAGGTAGTTCGGCTTCTCCGGGCCGCGCGCGCTGCGCACGGCGGAAAGGCCCGCGCGTGCGGGGATAACTTGCGGTAGCCCAGGTGTAGGAGCGATCCCCATCTGACTCCGTTCGTTATCGGAGCGGACGGGCCGTTCGCCCGTCCGCTCCATGGATTCAGTCCGAGCCTACTTCTCCGCTTTCCACTTGGCCTGGATGGATGATTCGAACTTCGCCCAGTCGACGGTCTTGCCGCGAAGCGCGTCTTGCAGCGCCGCGCCCATGTCGTCACCGCCGCCCGAGGGGAGCAGGTCGGAGCCATCGAAGCGCACCGCGGGAGCGTTGGCCACCTGCGCCGCTTCGCGCTTGGCGAGATCGTTCGGGTATGCGCTAGAGGGGACGGCCTTGACCGGCGAGATGACCGCACCGGTGCCTGCCCACACGGAGCCGGAATCCGACGTGGTCATGTACTGGATGAACTCCTTGACGCCGGGCTTCGTCGTGAACGCGGAGATCACGTCACCGCCGATGGTGACCGACTTGTTGCTGTTGATCGCGGGGAAATCGAACCAATCGATCGTGTCGCCCGGCTTGAGCGCGGTGTTCGTCTGACCCGTCGCGATGCCGCCGACGAACCCGCCCTCGTAGTAGACGACCGCCTGGGGGTTCGTGCTGAAGACCTGACCGATGCCATCGGTGAAGCTGCGCCCGAGCGCCGCCGTGACGCCACCGGCGACGTAGTCGTCTTTGAGGGCCTGCTTCATCGTGTCGACCGCTGCCTGGACCGACGAGTCCGTCCACGGCAGCTTCCCGCTGAAGAGCTGGTCGTACTTGTCGGGGCCGGCTTGCCGCACGTAGACGCTCTCGAACCAGTCGGTGAGAGTCCACGAGTCGCCGGCGCCGAGGCCGAGCGGTGCCTGGCCCTTGCCCTTGATGTCACCGAGGAGCTTGGTGAATGCGTTCCAGTCGGTGGCCGGTTGGACACCGAGCGTCTTGAACTTGTCCGGCCGGTACCAGACCGTGCTCTTGCTGTTGAACTTCACCATGATCGCGTACTGGTTCCCGTCGACCTGACCGATCTCGAGAATGCCCGGCGGGTAGTTCGCCTTGAGCGCGTTCACGTCGATCCCGAGATCGGAGATCTTCTTGAGGGAGCCCTGTCGCGCGAACTGACGAAGGAAGCCGATGCCCGGGATGATCGCGACGTCAGGCGGGTTGCCGCCGGAGATGCGCGTCTGCAGCGTCGTCGCGTAGTCGGCACGGACCGACTCGTACTTCGCGGTGATGCCGGTCTTCGCTTTGAAGGCGTCGAGGACCTTCTGGAACGAGTCCTGTTCGCTGCCGCCCCACAGCGACATGACGTTGATCGTGGCGCCGGCCGCGGACGACCCGCCTGGCGCGCCTGTTGGTGTCTGGCTGCAGGCGGTGACCACGAGCAGCGCGGCGAAAGCAGCGAGGATCGCGAGGGACCGCGGGAATCGGGCCATGGAATACCTCCCTCTGCGTAGCCGCGGGCGCGGCTAGCACGGCCGATCGAGTCTATCGCTCACCGCTGTTCGGTGATCCCCGACACAATATTCATTTGATGGGCACGTTCGTCCTCGCGTTGCACTCGCATCTGCCGTACTGCCGCGGCGCGGGCCGTTGGCCGCACGGCGAGGAGTGGATCCACGAAGCCGTGCTCGGCACATATCTGCCGCTGCTCGTGTTGTTACAGGACCTTCGCGAAGCCGGCGTCCCATACCGGATCGTCATCGGCCTGACCCCGATCCTGATCGAGCAGCTGGCCGATCACGACATCGACGTCCGCAATCTCGAGTACATCGATGACCAGATCCGACGGGCCGAGAAGGACGGGGGACGATTCGTCGATGCCGGGGACCATGCTCGCGCCGCGCTCGCCGACTTCTATCTCGGCTCCTATCGCCGCCTGCGCGAGGCGTATGTCGGGCGCTTCGGCCGCGACCTCGTCGGCGCGTTCGCGGATCTCGCGCGGAGCGGCCATGTCGAGGTCCTTACCTCCGCCGCCACGCACGGCTATTTGCCACTCCTCGATCGGGCCTCGGTCGACGCCCAGCTCCGCGTCGGTCGCCGCTCCACACGTCGGCTGCTCGGACTCGATCCCACCGGGATCTGGCTGCCCGAGTGCGCGTATGCGCCCGGGCTCGAGACCGTGCTCGCGAGCCACGGCATCACCCACTTCTTCACCGACGCAGCGCTCCTTCCGGGACACGCCACGCCCGCAGGGCAGATCGCACGCCGGCGCGGCCAGAGCGAGCTCGGTCGCTTCGAGCCCCACGAGTCGCGTGTTGCGCTGGCGACCGCGCCGCTCCCGGGCGACGTCGATCTCCTCCGTCCGTACTACGTCGGTGACTCCGATGTCGTCGCGATCGCGCGGCACGACCGCGTCTCGGGACAGGTGTGGTCCGCGTTCATGGGATATCCCGGCGATCCTCAGTACCGCGAGTTCCATCGCAAGGACGATCGGAGCGGGTTGCGGTACTGGCGCGTGACCTCGGTACATAAAGGGCTCGGCGAGAAAGAGGACTACTCGCCCGGTCGCGCCGCGGAGCGCGCCCGGGAGCACGCCGCTCATTTCGTCTCGGTGGTCCGCGACGAGCTTTCTGCCCGCGACGTCACCGGCCGCGATCCGCTTCTCGCGGTCACCTTCGACAGCGAGCTCTTTGGGCACTGGTGGTTCGAGGGCGTGGACTGGCTCGGCCTCGTGCTCCGCCAGCTCTCGACGTCCGGGACGACGGTCGCGACGGCGAGCGAGTACCTCGAGCGCGAGCCGCCCACCGAACGCGTCGCCCTGACTGAGGGATCGTGGGGGAAGAACAACGATCACTCGACGTGGCGCAACGAGGGGACGGCGTGGATGTGGGACGAGCTTCATCGGCTCGCGGCCGAGATGCACGACCTGCGTTCCTCAGCGCGAGGTGATCATCCGTTCCGCGAGCGCGCAGCGCGTCACGCGGCAAGGGAGCTGCTGCTCGCGCAGTCGAGCGACTGGCCATTCCTGGTCACGACCGGACAGGCCGCCGATTACGCGGTCGAGCGCTTTCGCGCGCACGCGCAGCGTTTCCGGCGGGCGAGCGCCCTCGCGCGGAGCGGTGACGCTGAAGAGGACGAGGTCGAGCTCCGCAGTCTCGAGCGCGCGGACAACCCGTTTCCGGACGCGAGCCTCGCGGACTTCGCGGCCTAAGCCTTCTTCGGCGCCCCTGTCGCCGGCTTTGGCGGCGCTCCGGTGGCTGGCTTCGCTGCCGCGCTGGCCTTGGCGCCCTCCGCAGCGGGAGCCTTGGCGGCCTCCGCTCCAGTCGTGGGTGGTGTGGCACCTTCTGCGGCCTCGCCCTCGGCGGCGACCTCGCCCTCGGCCGGCACGGCGGCCTCCGCCGGCTTGGCCTCTTCCTCGATCTTCACCGGCATGGCCTTGACGACGAGCTCGTCGGGATCGTTCGTGATGCGTACCGTCGTAGCGTCGACGACGAGATCGCGCACGAAGATCGCATCGTCGATCTCCTGCAAGCCCGAGAGGTCGACCTCGATCGCGCGCGGGATGTCCTGGGGGAACGCTTCGACGGTGACCTCGGACAGCGCATGGAGGAGCACGGCGCCGAGCGTCCGCACGGCCGGCGACTCCTTGACGAAATGGAGCGGCACATCGGCCCGCGTCTTCTCGGTTAACGACACCCGGGTGAAATCGACGTGAAGCATCCGGCCGGTGACCGGGTCCCGGCTCACGTCATAGACGAGCGCGCTGACCTCGCCTCCGTCGATCCCGCTCAGTGAGAGGAGGGTGGTGTTGCCCCAGCGGCGGTAGCGCTGCTCGAATGCGTGCAGGTCGGTTTCGATCGGCAGTGAGTCGGCGTGGCCACCGAAGATCACGCCGGGCAGGATCCCCTGCCGACGAAGGGTACTGACCTTCTTCCCGAGCACCGTCCGCGGACGGACCGCGAGGTTCTGCGCCTCAGCCAAGACGACACGCTCCTACGAGTAACTGCTTGCGGAGAGGCAAGTATCGCACGCGTGACGCGAGGGTCTTGAGGGGGCAGCGCCCCCTCAGCCGGTTCAGGGCGGCGTGGGGAAATCGAGAACGACCCGGTAGGGGCCGCTGAGGGTCTGGACCTGCGGGCAGGCGAGGTGGTCGAGCCCCGCTCCCCAGACCATCACCCGCTCGAAGTCCTCGACCATGCGCAGCTCTTTGATCAACGGCGTCGTCGGGCGCATGTCCGTGGCGCCGGTGTACGTGGTGCTCCCTTCGGGGCTTCGCGTGGACGCGTTCTGGAAACGGATGCCGAAGAGGGCCGATCCCGCGATCGTCACCGGCTGCCCGCTCGCGCCGGCGAGCGAGCTTGCCGTCTCGATGCTGTACAGGGGAATCCCAGGCGCGCCTGGGGCGGTGCTCGGGCCGAGCTCGAAGACGATCCGGTCGAACCCCGGGTTATGCGCGATCCGGATCGCCACCAGCTGCGCCTGGTTGCCCGCCGCGCCGCCGGTGACGCGCGGGCACGCCGCGGCGGGACTCGAACCGGGACCAGGCGCCGCCGTCGTCGTGGGCTGCGCCGTCGGGGTCGCCGGTGGCGTCGCTGTCGGCCGCGAGGTCGGGGTAGCCGCAGCGGTCCGTGGCGGCGTGGGGGCGGCCGTAGGCGGCGCCGCGGCTGGCTGCGTCGCGCACGCGCTCGCGACGACGATCGCAAGCGCCATGGCTGCAGACAAAGAAAGAACGATCCGTCCGATCACCGCGGCCAAAGCGTGCTGGAATAACGGCCGCTTGTCGAGGACGTCGACAGGCAAGCGAGCATTTGTGTACGCAGAGCGTACGTCGCAGCCGTTTTTGGTAAAATGCGTTTTCAGTGGCCGATCGGGTGCGATTGGCGCTGGTTTTCCACCAGCACCAGCCGGCCGGGAACTTCCCGTCAGTCTTTCAAGAGATGACCGAGCGGGCGTATGCGCCGCTCGTGGCCACGCTCTATCGCCACCCCGAGGTGAAGGCGACCCTCCATTTCTCTGGTCCCTTGCTTGATTGGCTCGAAGGCAACCGTCCCGACGTCATTGGCGACCTTGCCGATCTGGTGCGGCGCGGGCAGATCGAGCTTCTCTCAGGTGGCTACTACGAACCGATCCTCGTCGGAGTTCCGCGACGCGACGGAGTGAGTCAGATCCGCGCGCTCTCGGATCGCGTTCACGCGATCTTCGGACAACGCCCGCTCGGGGCGTGGCTCACTGAGCGGGTCTGGGAACCGCACCTCCCGTCGCTCCTCGCCGAGGCGGGCGTCGCCTACACGGTCCTCGACGATGAGCACTTCCTGCAGGCCGGACTCCGGCCGCAGGAGCTGGGTGAGTCCTACGTCACCGAGGACCAGGGACTCCCGGTCATCGTCTTCCCCGGCAGCGTGAAGCTTCGCTACCTCATTCCCTTCCGTGACGTTGGCCAGACGATGAAGGAGCTCCGCGCGCGCGCCGACGAGGGAGCTCGTTTGGTCGTCTACGCCGATGACGGCGAGAAGTTCGGCGGCTGGCCCGGGACATATCAGCGCGTCCACAAGGATGGCTGGCTCGAACAATTTTTCAGCGCGATCGCGCAGGCCGACTTCCTCCAGACCACGACCCTCGAGGATGCGTGGATCTTCCAGAAGCCCGCGCGGCGGGTCTACATCCCTGGCGGGTCGTATCCGGAGATGGCGGAGTGGGCGCTCGACTCGGCCGCGGCGAAGCGCTACCAGCAGGCTCGCAACAAGCTGCAGGACGATCTCTCCGCGCTCGTCGCGGCGCCGCTCTGGCGCAACTTCTTCGCGAAGTACCCCGAGGCGAATGGTCTGCACAAGCGGATGCTCATCGTGAGCGAGGAGCTCGCGCGACGCAGCATCCTCGACGCGTCACTCGAGGTCAGGCAGGCGCAGCAGAATCTCTGGCGCGCGCAGGGGAACGATGTCTACTGGCACGGTGTGTTCGGCGGCATCTATTTCCCCCACCTGCGCGCCGATGCGTACGCGTCGCTCCTCAAGGCCGAGCGCATCCTGTCGGAGCGCCGGACCGCCGCAGGCGAGCAGCGCGACTACGACGTCGACGGCTACGACGAGTACATCTTCCGCGGCAACGCCGGCGCGGTCTTCGTCCACGTTCAGGGCGGAGCGGTCATCGAGTGGGATCTCTACGCCTCAGCCACCAACCTCATCGACACTCTCGCGCGGCGGCCTGAGTCCGAACACGAGGCGCTCCGCCGGGCCGAAAAGGCGGGAAAGGTGCTCGTGGGCAAGGCGGCCGAGAAGGAATCAAAGTCGATACACGAGGCCGTGCGCGCGCGCGAGCGCGGACTCTCGAAGCTCCTCGAATACGATCCGGCGCGGCGCGCGTTCTTCCAGGACAGCGTGCGCGTGGGGAAAGCCGAGCCAGTGGTCCTGCACGCGTATTACTACCAGCTCACCCCGCAGCGCGAGGCGCGCACCGTGAGCTTGATCCTCGAGCCTCCCGCGCGTGCGCTCGCGACCATCCCGGGGCTCGGCATTCGGAAGGACGTGCGCATCGCGGACGAGGGCCTGGCCGCGGGAGTGCGCTACCGCCTGCGCAACGACGGCGAGGAGCGGATTTCGCTCCAGTTCACGAGCGCCAGCAACCTGGGCTTGCTGTCGGAGGCCAGCTCGACCGATGTCATCACTGTCGGCACGCGGAAGACGACCGCCGGCAAGCCGATCGACGTGCGCCACGTCGCCGAGATCGCCGTCCATTGCGAGACACGCCACTTCGACATCGCCTTCGCGATCGACCCACCGTGCACGGTCTCGACCAAGCCGATCTACTCCATCACCAACTCCGAGCAAGGGTTCGAGCGCCTCTACCAGCAGCTCGAGATCGCCTGCAGCTGGGACGTGGACATCGAGCCCGACGCGCACGTCGATCTCGAGGTGCGCGCGACGGCTGTCGGCCAGATGGTCGAGCCTGAGGCGGTCCGGCCGACGGCGCGCCGACGTCGAGCTGCCCCGAGCGCGACGCCCGAAACCTCGCGCCTTCCGCGCCGCTAATCCGGAGGTGAGCGGCGCACGGGCGGCGGCCTTCCTTCTCGCGGGCGTGATCGTGGGCGGCGTCTCCGGCGGCGCGGTCGCGACGTATCTCGTTTCTTCGTCCGCTCCGCCGACGAACGCGCCGTCCTCGACGTTGCCACCAGCCCAGACGGGGGGCGCCTTACCGGTCGCGTCGGCGGTACCCGGCGCGCAGGCGAGCGAGGACGTCGTCGGGGTCGTCCAAGATCTCCTGCCCGCGGTGGTGACGGTGATCAATTACCTCTCCAGCGGTCAGGCGCAATCGAGCGGCTCGGGGCTCGTCGTGGATGCGTCGCGGGGTTACGTCGTCACCAACAACCACGTCGTGGAGGACGTGCGCGACACGAACGCAGGCGCGTCGTTCGACGTCGTGTTCTCGGACAATCGCAAAGTCAGTGCGAAGCTGGTCGGGCGCGATCCCCAGACCGACGTCGCCGTGCTCCAGGTGCAAGCGCAGAACCTGAAGGCCGCAACACTCGGCAACAGCGACGACGCGCCGGTGGGCGCGAGCGTGGTCGCGATCGGGAGCCCGCTCGGCGAGTTCCAGAACACCGTGACGCATGGGGTGCTTTCGGCGAAGGGTCGCCGCGTCGCCGAAACACAGGACATTTTCCTCGAAGACCTTCTCCAGACCGACGCCGCGATCAACGAAGGGAACTCCGGCGGGCCGCTCATCTGGGTCGCGACGCATCAGGTGATCGGAGTGAACACGCTCGTCGCGAGCAACGCCACCGGTCTCGGGTTCGCGATCTCGAGCAATACAGTGCGCACGATCGCCGACGAGCTCGTCAAGAACGGCAAGGTGGTACGCGGCTTCATCGGGATCCAGTACCAGCAGCTCTCACCGCGCCAGGCGGCGCAGCTCGGCCTGCCGAGCGGGACCGCGGGCATCGTGATCACGCAGGTCGTCCCCTCGTCTCCGGCGCAAACCGCGGGGCTTCGACCGAACGACATCATCGCAAAGGTGAATGACCAGACCCTTGACGCGGAGCACCCGCTGCTGAGCGTGATGGTCAAGTTCCGACCGGGCGACAAGGTCACCCTCACCTTCATCCGCGATTCCAAGCAGCAGACCGTCGATCTCACGCTTGGCCAGCCCCAGCAATAGAGCACGCTCGTCGCGATCCTTATCTCTATCTCGCGGCCGCCGGGCTCGGCAGCTTCGGCCTCGGCGTCGCGTCCTTCTACCTCAACTTTCTGTACCGCGCTCTCGGCTTCGACGAGTTCGCGATCGGTCTGCTTGCGGGTGCTCAAGCGGTGGGCGTGGTCGCGGGGGCAATCCCGGCGGCCGTCTTCACCCGCGGCCGCTCGCGCCGCGCCGCGATCATCGTCGGCGGCACGCTCACCGGCGCGGGGATCGTCGGGATCCTCGTCTTCGATGCGCTCGTCCCGCTATTCCTCTCGGCGATGCTCGTCGGCTTCGGCGGCATCATCGCCAGCTCATCCGGCGCGGCCCTGCTCGCCGATGCGACCGAGGCCGCGCGTCGCGCGACTCGTTTCGGACAGCAGATCGCGCTCGGGACGACCGCCGCGTTTCTTTCGAGCGCGATCGCCGGTGCTCTCGCGGCGCCCGTGGCCGCGGCTCTCGGCGCCCGTCCGGGCGACGCGCTGGTGCTGCGCGCGCTCGTTGCGAGCGGCGGTCTGATCGCCGCGGTCTCGATCGTTCCGGTCCTCGCGATCCGCGCGGTTCCCGTTGCGCCGCAGACGCTGGCGGCTCCGACGCGAGACGAGCTCGTCCGGCGATTCCTCGTCATCGAGGTGCTCTTTGGTTTCGGCGCGGGGAGCTTCCTGCCGTTCGTCAACCTATTTTTCGCTGATCGGTTCGGCGTGCCGTTCGGCGCACTCGGCCTGTTGCTCGGCGTCCTCGCCGTCTCCGGAAGCCTCGGTGCGCTCCTTCACGGCCGCTTTGTGGCCGCACGGCTTGGCGCGATCCCCGCGGTCGTTCTGGTCGAGCTGCTCTCGCTTCCGTTCGCGCTCGCTGCCGCGTTCACCGGAGCGCTCGCCATCGCGCTCGCGGCGCTCGCCGCCCGTCACTTCCTCATGTTCGGTGCGAGCGGGACGGTGAATGCGTTCCAGCTCTCGTCTTTCACCCCGGCCGAACGTGCCGGTGCCAACGCCGTGTTCGCCCTCGCGTGGAGCGCGGCGAACGCGGTGGGCGCGATCGCGTCTGGCGCGGTGCGGTCCGCGCTTGGCCCGGCGGGGTTCACCGCGAATCTGATCACCCTTGTCGTTGCGTATGCCTTCGCGGGGCTGCTGACGTGGCGTTTCTTCGCCGGTCACGAGCCCGCAGGAGACATTGGCGTACCCACGCTGACTGTCCCAGACTCGCGCGCATGACCACGCTGCTGCGTGACCGGATCGCCGCGGCGATTCGCCAGGGCCTGACGACCGCCGCCGCAGAGCAGAAATGGCCCGTCGATGGCGTGGCCGTCGAGGTGGAGCGCCCAAGGAATCCCGAGCACGGCGACTACGCCTCGAGCGTCGCGCTTCAGCTCGCGGGGGCGACCAAACGGCCACCGCGTGACATCGCCGAGGCGATCAGCGCCCGCGTGCCGGTCGCGCCGCCGATCGCGAAGGTCGAGGCGAAGAGCGGCTTCGTCAACGTGACGCTCGACCCGGCGTGGCTCGCACGGCAGGTCGACGAGATCGTGAAGGCTGGCGCGGACTTCGGGCGGTCGCAGGTGCTCGCCGGCAAGCGACTCCAGGTCGAGTTCGTCTCGGCGAACCCGACCGGACCGCTCACCGTCGCGAACGCGCGGGGCGGTCCGCTCGGCGACGTGCTCTCCTCAGTCCTCGAGTTCGCTGGCGCGAGGGTGGAGCGCGAGTACTACGTCGAGGACACGGGCACTCAGTTCGAGACCTTCGGGCGTTCGATCGCGATCCGGTATCGACAGCTCCACGGCGAGGCCATCGAGGTCCCGGACGACGCCTATCCAGCCGAGTACGTGAAGGACATCGCGCGCGAGATCAAGGACCGCGACGGAGACGAGTGGATGCGCCTGGGGCTCGAGGAGCAGACCGCGCGCTTCGCCGACGACGGCGTGCGCTGGGTGCTGCGCGAGGCGAAGCGGGTCACCGCGATGCTTGGCATCAGCTACGACACGTGGTTCTCGCAGTCCGGGATGATGCGCTCGGGTCGATTCGACAAAGCTCTTGCGGAGCTCCGCGCGCTTGGACTCGTTTACGAAAGGGACGGCGCGATCTGGCTCGAGGCCAGCGAGGCGGTGCAGGACACCGAAGGCTGGGTCCTCGTGCGCTCGAACGGCGAGCCCGGCTATCTGGGCAAGGACATCGCGTACCACCTCGAATCGCTTCGGGATCGCGGCTTCGACAAGAAGATCGACGTCTGGGGAGCGAACACGCACTACCACCTCATCCAGATGCGCGCCGCGATGAAGGCCCTCGGGCTCCTCGATCGATTCGAGGTCGTCCTCTATCAGTACGTTCGCTTCCTCCACGAGGGGGTGCTGAAGCGGATGGGCCGGCGCACCGGCCAGTTCCTGCTGCTCGAGGAGGTGATCGAGTCCATCGGCAAGGATGCGACGCGCTACTTCTTCCTTCAATCGAGCGCCGATCGCCAGCTCGATTTCGACCTCGAGCTTGCCATCCAGCAATCGAACGAGAACCCCGTGTACTACGTCCAATACGCGCACGCGCGGATCGCAAGCATCTTCCGGACGGCGTCCGAGCGCGGGATCACCGAGGACGGCGCCGACCTTTCGCTCCTGAACGACGTGGGCGAGCTCGGGCTCGTCCGGGCTGTTCTGCGGTTCCCGGAGCTCGTCGACGACATCCGTCAGCACTACGGCGTGCATCAGCTGACGACCTATGCGCTCGAGCTCGCCGGCGCCTTCCATGGCTTCTACCGGGATCACGTCGTCGTCGACCAAGCCAACGTCGCCCGCTCGAAGGCCCGTCTACGGTTGGTCCGCTCGGTCCAGGTCGCCTTGCGTCAGACGCTGGGGCTCTTGGGGGTCACCGCGCCGGACTCGATGTGATCACAGCTCGAGCCAGCCCGTCCGCGAGCGCCAATGCTTCCCGGCGCGCCAGTGCGCGACGATCGCTCGCTCGAGCGCGGTTCGCTGAGGGAGCTCGGCGAGGTCGGGCATGGTGAGCCGGCCGAAGACGAACTGCAGGATGTCGAGGTCTCCCTCGGACCCGCCCGTGAGCGCGAAGCGCCGACCGAATCGGACGACGTTCGAATCGGCCGGTAAGTAGTCGGCGAGGTGCTCGTCGAGAAGCCACGACGTGCAGACGGCGATCCGCGCCGGGGTCTCGGGAAAGTGTCGCGCGAAGAACGTCCGCGCCCGCTCGAATGAGGCGTCGCACGCATCGGGCGCCAGCGGCGGCCCCTCGTAGATGTGGACGCCAAGCACGTCGTCTCCGGCGCGTGGACCATGGGCCGCGAGCGCATGGCGAAGGTGCGCGCGGTTGAACTGGAGGCGGCCGAGCTCGTAGAGGGCGCCGCGAAAATGGAGCGTGAGCCATCTGTGCGCCCGCAGCCCGCCGCCGAAGAGCCGGCGGTCGCGCCGCAGCTGCCGCCCGAAGTCGGCAAGGGTCGCCCACGAGATCTCATCCGGGATACCGCGGTCGCGGTGATACGCGCGCACGTCCTCGACCGCGCCGAGGAAGACGTATGCGTAGAGGTAACGCCCCGTCTCCCCGAACGACGCCGGGAGCACGTCGGGCCAGTCCAGCGTTCCGAAATTGCCGAGGTCGGCGACGAGCGAGTCGTAGGTCCGCTGGAGCACACGCGCGATCTCGCTCTCGTCCTCCGCGGGCCAGGCCGCGATCACCGCGGCCGCGTCGCGCGGTTCGGCGCCGAGCTTTGCCAGGAGATCTGGGGCGGTAGCGCGCGCGGGCAGGCAGAAGCGGGTCATCCCCGCCGACCCTACCGCGCGGGCGCTAGGGCGCCTTTGTCGGGCTGGGCGCCGGGCCGGTCCGGCCGCCGAGTGCGCCAGGGTTCCCGGTCTGCGTACCGAACAGCTGACCGAGGATGTTGG
>Ga0209059_1000025_pt1 | contig 52591 bp, 53 predicted proteins | sample GraSoiAngelo_151_FD_186165 | JGI IMG/M metagenome (GOLD analysis project Ga0209059, IMG submission 186165) | Grasslands soil microbial communities from the Angelo Coastal Reserve, California, USA - 14_1009_12_20cm (SPAdes) (version 2) | ecosystem: Environmental > Terrestrial > Soil > Grasslands ...
AGCAGCAGCCCGGAGAGGTTCATGAGCGGCAGGCAGAGGAGATTCGAGAACAGCAGCGACCAGCCCAAGGTGGCTGTCCACTCCGGCACGTGGGCGTGGAAGATGATCTCGGCCACGAGCCAGCTCAGCGACCCGATCGCGAGCGGGACTGCCTGCAGGTAATAGGTCGCGTAGTAGAGGAACTCGAGCTTCTCGACCACGCCCAGCCGCGGCGAGCGCATGATCTCGCCGAACCAGCGGCGGACGTTGTACGTGTGGCCCTCGGCCCAGCGCATCCGCTGCCGCGCGAGGCGGCTGAAGGTCGCCACGCACTCCGCGGGTGTCTCCGCGTAAGGCGTGTAAACGACCTTCAGGCCGCGCGCGTAAAGGCGCAGAGTGAGCTCCCAGTCCTCGGTCAGGCTGCGTCCCCAACCCAGCTCTCGGAGCAGCGGGGCGCGCACCATGTAGGCCGTGCCGGCGACCATCTTCAGCGAGCCGATCGACTGCTGGAACGGGCGCTCGATCATGTAGCTGCCTGCGTACTCACTGCGCACCGCCTCGGTCAGCCAGCTCTCGCTCTTGTTGAGCACGTGCCACTGGTAGCTCTGCACCGCGGCCACCTCCGGTAGTGGCACGGGCGGGTGCTTGGCGTGGTCGCCATGACCGTTGCCGTTTCCGTTGCTATGACCGTTGCCGTTTCCGTTTCCGTTCGTCTTGAAGAAATGCGGTAGGAACGTCTGGATCGAATCCGGGAACGGCACCGCGTCGGCGTCCCAGATGATCACGAACTCGGCGCGCGGATCCATCTGCTGGAGCGCCAGGTTCAGAGCACCGCCCTTGAAGCCTTCGCGGTTGACCCGGTGCAGGATCTTGAAGCGGGGGCGACCCTTCCAGGCTTCGAGAATGGCGGTCGTTTCGTCAGTCGAGTCATCGACGACGACGACCTCGTAGTTGCCGTACTCGAGCGCTGCGCAGGCGTCCAGCAGGCGGCTGATTACGCGCTTTTCGTTGTAGCAGGCGATGTGGATCGAGACGAACGGCTCATAGCCGAGGTCGAAGTGGCTGCCGTTGCCGTTGCCGTTTCCATTTCCGTTTCCGTTCCCATTGGAGTGGCCGTTGCCGTTTCCGTTGTGGCGGCGCACGAAGCGCGCGAGTCCGTGTGGATGCCCGTTGCCGTTGCCATTCCCATGGCCATTGCCGTTGCCGTTCGTCGTGCCGAAAGCGGCCGACAGCAGGACGACGGCGGTCGCCAGGTAGTACTTGACCGAATAGAGGAAGAAGAAGCAGCCCGCGGTGAGAGCGACGAAGGCGAGGATCAGACCAACGGCCTGGCCGGGGCTGATAGGGCCCTCGCGGCTGACGTCGGCGGCACCCCGGAAGAGCGCCAAGAACGGCAAGGACGCTACCAGCGCGGCGAGGACGAGCAGGACGCGAAGCGAGATCTGGAACGCGATTTCACGAGGCGGCGCCGACCGCAGCCACTCCCAGACAGAGGCCCGGCTGGGAGCCTTGATCTCGACCGGCGCCGGAGGGGCTCGAAGCGGCATCGGAGCGGCCCAGGCGTGGGCCAGCCGGCCGGGAACGATCGCGCCGTGCGGGAGATCGAGACCAAGAGCGCGGGTGGCGATGCGGATGCGATCAGCCACGGTGGAGGCCGCGAGACGACGGCCGGCGCGGACGGCGCGGGTCACGGTTGTCGCGCTTACAGCAAGGCGGGCGGCAACCTCACTTACGGTCAGCCGCCAGGCGGGCCCGGATCGCGCGATCGTCGCCGGCCGGATGCCCATGCGCAGCGCAAGCCAGGCAGCGGGCGGCGCCGGCGGACGCCGGGGCCCGGGCTGACTGCGTGGGATTGAATGTTGCGGAAACATTGAGGGGACTTGTGGAGTAACGCTGGGGAGCTAGTGTGTTTGCTCCTCCGGTGGCGCGAGTGCGCCTGGTGAGCCCTCGCCGATCCACTCGGCGGGCGGCAGATAGCAGCGAAAGCCGGCGATGGAGTCGCAGCGAACGACCTTGGTGCCGTCAAGCGACACGGTTAATCCGACCAGCAAGTCGACCGAACCGTTTCCGGGCCTCAGCCAGCCGATCAGTGGCCAGGCAAATTCACGTCCCGACTGCTCGTAGACCGCGCCCCATCCGGCCGCGGGCAAGAGCTCTTCGGCTGTGTCACTCAACCTTTCTTCCTCGAGGACGGCTTTGGTGCTGTCCAGTACGGTTGATCAAGCGCCTGACTGACGATGTTTCGCCGATGCGGCGAACAAGGACAGCGTCAAGTTGCCGTCAAACGTCAGATGATCCCATGACCAGGTCATAGTCGGCGGGCTCGGCGGCGCTCGAAGCGGCGATCTCGGCTACTCGAGCCTCGCGTGGCCCGCGCGCACCTGCCTCCTCTAGGAGGCCCCGAATCCAGCTCTCGCCGATCTTGAAAGCAAGCCGGCGGGCATTCGGCTCGTCGGCAGCCGGCAGATCCGGTCGCTGTCCCAGACGCTCCAGCTCGGCCGTCAGCGCTTCAGCCACGCCAGGCTTGGAAAGCGTCCGCAGGGCGTCAAGCGCCAACACGTTTGTCGTGCCCTCCCAGATCGGCAGCACCTGGGCGTCGCGCAGCAGGCGCGGGATCCCGGTGTCTTCCATATATCCCTGGCCGCCGAACGCTTCGAGCGCCTCTGAGGCGGCCGCCACCGCTTGCTTCGCCGTGTAGAGCTTTGCGATAGACGTGCCCAGGCGGAAAAGTAGGCGCTCCGAGTCGGTCGCGCTACCGCACTCCAGGCGGCCGAGGAGCTCGGCCATCCGCATCGTGAGGTGCAGGCAGCCCTCAGCCGCCACGGCGAGCTCGGTCAGCACCACCCGCTGCAGAGGATGCTGGTCGAGGCGCTTGCCGAACGCGCTCCGCTGCGCCGCGTAGGCGCAGGCCAGCATCAGGCCGCGGCGCATGCCGGCCGCAGACGAGATTGCGTTGTGCACCCGCGTGATGTTCAACATGGGGGTCATCTGGGCGAAGCCGCGCTCGAGGTCGCCGATCAGCTCGGCGTGGGCGCCTTCCAGGGTCACCTCGCCCGTCGCCATGGCGCGAGTTCCCAGCTTGTCCTTCAAGCGATCGATCCGGTAATGGTTGCGGGTGCCGTCGGCCAGCAGGCGAGGGATCAGGAAGAGGCCCAGCCCGGCCGTCCCGGGGCCGGCGCTCTGGGGCCGGGCGAGGGCGAGGACGACCTCGCCGCCCACGTTGGAGCAGAAGAACTTGCGCCCGTAGAGACGCCAGCCGCCCGCTTCGGGACGCGCCTCGACGGCGTTCGCCCCCACGTCCGAACCGCCCTGCTGCTCGGTCATCCACTGGCCCGCGGTCCAGGCCTGGTCCGGTTCGCGCGAGACGAGGTGCGGCAGGACCTCGTCGCGGAGCCGGTCGGGGCCAGACTCGATCAGCACGGAGGCGGCCGCGTCGGTCATTGCGACCGGGCAGAAGTAGGTGGCGGTCCCCGGCTCGAAGAGGTAGGCGAGGGCAGCCTGGACGACCCGGGTTTGGGGCCCGGCCACGTCCAGCGACTGCCGTTCGTAAGGGAGCGCGACACAGCCCGCGGCTGCCGCCCGGGCCTTCAACTTCCACCAGGCTTCCGAATACACGACCTCGTCGACGCGCTCACCCCAGGGCTCGATCGTGCGCAGGCGAGGCGGGCTGGCCTCGCATTCCTCGCCCCAGCGACGCAGCTCGGCGGGCGCCGCCCGTCCGATCTCAATCAGCTGCGGCTCCGCCCACTCCAGCACGGCGGGGTCGAGGCGACTTCCGAGGTAAGAGCGGAGGGCCGGGTCGGCGAGGTAGGTGTTGTCGGGCAGCAGCTGCATGAAAGGCTGCCCGAAATTGTGCTACTGCTGGAGGAACTGCGGTGCGACCGCGGGCTGCAGGGTACGGGTGATGCCTCCGCTCGTGAACAGCAGGGCCGGTTCGTAGTACACGAATCCGCCCGCCGGGACGACGACGTAGACGACCTCAACCGAGTTGAGGGCCGCCGAGTACTGGTCGCCGGGGGGAGCCGGCGGCTGGGCGAGAGCCTCGCCGGCCGAGCGAAGCGGGTAGGCGGCCTCCGCCAACGGCTGGTCGACCGGCCCGCTAGCGCGCGTAGGCTGCCCGTTCTGCAGCGTGACGCGGATTCCATAGGGCCGGCCGTCGGCCATCACCAATCGGGCCTGCTCGGCGCCGACCTGGAACTGTCGCGAGAAGACGACGTCGTAGCCGTCAATCGTGATCACGTATGGGTAGCTCGGCAGGGCGTTGTTACGGGCCAGGAAGTCCTTGGCGGCCACGACCGGGTCGCTGGAAGTCGCCTGGGTCCCAGCAGGCGCGATCGCCAACTGAGTCTCACTGGTCAGCGGCTGCCGGTAGACGGTCGCAGACGCCGGCAGGGCCGGAACTGCGCCCGAGTACGCCACCGCCGACTTCGATGCGGGTGAAAGCGTGGCGCCGGGTGGGGCAGGCAGCTTCCCAAACGCGGGGGTCGCCGCCACCTGGCTGCTCGTGGTGGCGCCCCCGCCGCCAGCGCCACCGTGAAAGCCCGTGTGCGTCAGGAGGAGGACAAACCCGCCGGCCAGGACCAGGACCGCGAGCGCGGGCGCCAGAACGAACGCCCGGCCGCGCAACGCACGAAGCCGCCGGTACCAGGGTCTTTGGTCCTCGAGGCGCGACCAGAGGTCGGGCTCGAACCCGGCCCGGGGCCGGATCGACCCGTACATCGCCGCGAGCTGGCGCTCGAGCTCGTCCTGCTCGTCGCTCACTTGGGCACCATCTCGCGGAGGGCCTTCAAAGCCCGGTGGTAGAGCATCTTGGCCGCGTCCTCGCTGCAGTCCATGAGGTCGCCGATCTCCTTGAAGCTGAGGTCAGACCGGTGCCGCAGCGCCACCACCTCCTGCTGCCGGTCGGGCAGCCGCCGCACCGCCGCCAGCAGCTCCCCGAAGAGCACCCGGTCCTCGGCCACCACCGCCGGATCGAAGCCGGCGGGCAGCTCGGCGCGTAGGCGGTGCTCGGTGCGTTCGCGCACCTGGGTCCGCCGGTGGTGGTCGTAGACCGCGTTGCGCGCGATCCGGAAGAGCCAGGCCGAAGGCGTCAAGGCGCGGACCTCGAACCGGTCGTAAGCCTTGTAAGCGCTCATGAACACCTGCGCCGTCACGTCCTCCGCCTCGGCCGAGTTGCGCAGCTGTGCGTAGACGTAGCCGTAGATCCGCGTGAGGTACTCGCGGTAGAGGTCCTCGAAAGGAGGCCGCGCGGACATGCCGGGCAATGGTAGCCAGCCATAGTGGACGGAACGCCCGACTCCGGACCGAGTAACGCGGTCAGCCGGTCAGGCTGACGTCGGCGCCCTGGAACTGCTGCTGGTAGAGCCGCGCGTAGCGGCCTTCCTTCCGGAGCAGCTCGAAGTGCGTGCCCTGCTCGACCAGCCGTCCCCGGTCGAGGACCAGGATCAGGTCGGCGGCCAGGATCGTGGAGAGGCGGTGCGCGATCACGATCGAGGTGCGGCCCTTGAAGAGCGGCTGAAGAGCGGCCTGGATCAGACGCTCCGACTCGGAGTCCAGGTTGGAGGTCGCCTCGTCGAGGATCAGGATCCGAGGGTCCTTGAGGATCACGCGCGCGATCGACATCCTTTGCTTCTCTCCGCCGGAGAGGCGGTGGCCGCGCTCGCCCACGATGGTCTCGTAGCCATCAGGGAGCGAGACGATGAACTCGTGGATGTTGGCCGCTCGCGTGGCAGCCTCGATCTCCTCCTGCGTCGCATCAGGTCGCGCGTAGAGGAGGTTCTCGCGCACGGTCGAATGGAAGAGGAAGGTGTCCTGGAAGACCATCCCGACCTGGCGCTCGAGCGACTCGACGGTGACGTCGCGGATGTCCTGGCCGTCGATCATGACGCGGCCTTGCTGCGGGTCGTAAAAACGCGGCAGGAGGTTGGTGATCGTCGTCTTGCCGGCGCCGCTGGGCCCGACCAGCGCGGCCAGCTGGCCCGGCTCGATGCGGAAGGACACCTCCTCCAGCGCCGGCCTGCCCTTGCCGCCGTACATGAACGTCACGCCGTCGAACTCGACTTCGCCGCGCACGTCGGTGATTGCTTTCGCGCCGGGCTTGTCGGTGATCTCGACGGCCATGTCGAGGTATTCGAAGAGGCGTTGGAAGATCGCTAGCGATCCAATTACGTTGACGTGCAGGTTGGCGAGCGAGCCGACCGGACCATAGAGGCGGCCCAGGAGCACGGTCGCGAAGGTCACGACGATGCCGACCGACTCGCTGCCGCTCAGCACCAGGTAGCCGCCGTAGAGCCAGAGCACGGCCGGCCCGGCCGTCCCCAGCACGTTCATCAGCATGAAGAACCAGCGGCCGATCATTCCCTGCCGGATGTTCAGCTGCTTGAGCTCGCTGTTGATCTTGCCGAACCGCACAGCCTCGATCGCCCTCTTGGCAAAGGCCTTCACCAGCAGGATCCCCGAGATGCCGAGGATCTCCTGCATGTAGGAGGTCATCTCGGAGAGCTTGGCCTGCGTTTCCTTCCGGGCCTCGAAGGTGCGGCCGCCGACCTGGCGAGCCGGCAGGAGAAAGGCGGGCAGAACGACCAGGGCCACGACCGTGAGACGCCAGTCGCGCGTGACCATGTAAGCGACGGTCGTCGCCAGGATGATCACGTTCATCACCAGGCTGAAGATGGTGTCGCTGACGACGCTCTGCACGCTGTTGACGTCGTTGGAAAGGCGTGACATCACGTCGCCGGTCTTGGTCTTGGTGAAGAAAGCGACCGACTGCTGCAGCATCCGGCCGAAGAGCTGGTTGCGGAGGTCGAGCATGATGCCCTGGCTGATCAGGTTCGAGAAGTAGGACTGGAGCACGCCGATCAAACCACCGAGCAATGACGCGCCGATGAGGGCGCCGATGAGCAACAGCAGGCGGGAGAAGCTGGCGTGCGGCTTGAGCGCGGAGTCGATCAACGTCTGCGTCACAAACGCCGGGACGAGCCCGATGACCGAGGTGACGCCGATGCAGGCGAGCACGACCAGGGCGTGCGACCAGTAGGGCAGGAAGTAAGCGAAGACCCGGCGCAGGAGGCGCCACTCCAGGCGGACCTGGGGCTTTTCCTGCCCCCAGTCAGGCCGCCAGACGCCGTGCCACATCAAGGTGCCCTAAGCGTGCCCGGTTCGGCGGCCGGCCAAACGATCCAGGTTGGTGAGGTCGACTGACTCTCCCGCATCGCGGTTCAGTTCAGAAGAGGCGCCAGCCAGCCGGGCCGGTTGGTGAAAACCGAGTCGGGGCCGCAGTGCTTGGACCAGGCCAGCGCAATCTCGTCATCCACGGTCCAGACCCCCACGCCCCCGCCCGCAGCTCGGACCTCCTCGACCATCTCCGGATCGAGCATCGCGAAATGCGTGGAGAGGCCATCCGCGTTGGCGGCCCGCAGCATCGCGATGGGGTCGGCCGGCCGGCTCGCGTCGATGATCCCGGTGTTGACGCCGGGCGCCAGCTCCTTGAACTTGCGCAGCAGCGGGTGGTGGAAGGAGATGACGGAGACCTGCTCGGTCATGCCCGCGTCTTCGAGCGCGCGGGCCAGCTTTTCCTCGAGACCCGCGTAGGGAATCGGATTCTGCTTCGTCTCGACGACCAGTCCGACCTTGTCCTGGACAAGCTCTAGGAGCTCAGCCAGCACCGGGATCTTCTCTCCCCGGCCGGCATCCAGCCGGCGGAGCTCGGCGAAGGTCTGGAGGCCGACCGGCCCCTTCCCATTTGTGGTGGCGTCGAGCAAGTGGTCGTGGATGACGACCAGCTCGCCGTCGAGAGACAGGTGGACGTCGCATTCGACCAGGTCGCACCCCAGCTCGATCGCTGAGCGGAAGGAGGAAAGCGTGTTGGCGGGGAAGTCGGCGGGGTTGCCCTGGTGGCCGCCGAGCAGGATCCGGCCCTGTCTGCGAGCAGCGTCGAAAAGGCCCTGGATCGTGATTGGCGCTCGCAGAACCTCGTCAGTCTAAACTCGGAGGTCCATGGCCCAAAACCGCCCTGCGACGATCGGCGAGCTCCGCGCCGGCGGGCACCTCCGCGAGACCGTCAAGCAGGAGATGAGGCGCAACCTGCTGGCCCGGCTCCGCGAGCGGCGGCCGGTCTTCCCGGGGATCGTCGGTTACGACGAGACAGTCGTGCCACAGGTCGCCAACGCGGTCATCTCGGGCCACGACGTGATCCTGCTGGGCGAGCGTGGCCAGGCCAAGAGCCGGCTCATGCGCTCGATGATCCAGCTGCTCGACGCCGAGGTCCCGGTCGTCGCCGGCTGCGAGATCAACGACCACCCGTTTGCTCCGGTCTGCGCGCGCTGCCGGGCGCTGGTGGCCGCCGAGGGCGATGCCGTGCTCATCGACTGGCTGCCGCGCGACCGCCGCTACGGCGAGAAGCTGGCGACGCCCGACACCTCGATCGCCGACCTGATCGGCGAGGTCGACCCGATCAAGGTGGCCGAAGGCCGCTACCTGGCGGATGAGCTGACCATCCACTACGGCCTGGTCCCGCGAACCAACCGGGGCGTCTTCGGCATCAACGAGCTGCCGGACCTGGCCGAGCGGATTCAGGTCGGCCTGCTCAACATCATGGAAGAGAACGACGTCCAGATCCGGGGCTATCGGGTGCGGCTGCCCCTCGACCTCTTCGTGATCGCGAGCGCCAACCCGGAGGACTACACCTCGCGAGGGCGAATCATCACGCCCTTGAAAGACCGCTTCGGGTCTCAGGTCCGCACGCACTACCCGCTCGCGGTGGACGAGGAGATGGAGATCATGGAGGCCGAGCGGATCCCGGCGGACGCGACGGCCTCGGGCGTCGAGGTGCTGGTGCCGGCCTTTATGCGCGAGATCGTGGCCGAGGTGACCCATCATTCCCGTCGCAGCCCGCACATTTCGCAGACCTCAGGCGTTTCGGTCCGGATGTCGATCGGGAACTACGAGAACGTCATCTCCAACGCGATCCGCCGTGCGGTCCGCGTCGACGAAGAGCTGGCTGTCCCGCGCATCTCCGACCTCGCTTTCACAGCCGCCTCAACAGCGGGTCGGGTGGAAGTGGAGGCGCTGGACGAAGGCAAGGAGGAGCAGGTCCTCCAGCGCATCCAGCGCTCAGCGGTGAACGCGGTCTTCGGGCGCTACTTCACGACCGGCCAGTTCGAGTCCCTGGTGTCGCGGTTCGACGCCGACGCGATCAGCGTGGAGGTTGGCGAAGCGGCGCCGGCGGCCTCCTACGCGAAAGCGGTGGGCGACAGGGTCGACCTGGCGCCAGCCTTGAAGCGCCTGGGCCTGCCTGACCGGCCCGAGGCGCGGGCGTCGGCTCTGGAGTTCATCCTGGAAGGCCTGCATCTCAACAAACGGCTGAACAAAGACGAGCTCGATGGCAAGGCTCTCTACCGGAGGTAAGGCGGTCCGGGGTCCCCGCAAAATCGCAGATTTTGTGGGGTGGAAGGACGAGCTCGATGGGAAAGCGCTCTACCGAAGGTAGCGTCGAGCTGCCATTCGCCATGCCCTTCGCCGACCTGGTCGGCGTTTCGATACTGTCCGCGACTCCCGAGGAGGTGCGCGGGCGGCTCGACTGGAGTCCGGAGCGCTGCACCTCGTTGGGTTTGATGCACGGGGCAGCCCTCATGGCTCTGGCCGACTCCGTCGGTGCTGTCTGCGCATTTCTCAATCTTCCGGAAGGCGCCGGCACCGCGACCATCGAATCGAAGACGAACTTCTTCCGGGCGGTGCGCGAGGGCCACGTCGACTCGGTCAGCAAGCCGCTGCATATCGGGCGCACGACCATCGTCGTTCAGACGGACATCTTCGACGCCGCGGGCCGGCGGGTGGCTCAGGTGACGCAGACCCAAGCCGTCCTCGTGCCGGCCTAGATGGCGCTCCAGGAAGTCGTCAAGGGTCTCTACCGGATCACGCCCGTTCCGGGAGTCAACGCCTATCTGTTCGACAGCGATGGACTGACCGTGATCGACACGGCGATCGCGGGCAGCGCGCCGAAGATCCTGCGGGCGGTTGCCGAGATCGGACGCCAGCCCAGCGACGTGGCGCGGATCGTGGTGACGCATTGCCACCCCGATCACTACGGCAGCCTGGCGGAGCTGAAGCGGCTCACGGGTGCGCCGGCGTTGATGCATCCGGTCGACGCCGCCGAGGTGCGCCAGGGGACCACCGGGCGGCGCTTTCAGCCCAGTCCGGGCGTCATTCCTTTCCTGCTCGTCGCCACGATGGGCGGACGCCAGCCGAAGATGGAACGGGCGGAGGTCGAGCAGGAGATCCACGACGGCGAGCAGCTGCCCGGAGGCCTCGGGGTAGTCCACGCTCCGGGTCATTCCGATGGCCACATCGCACTGCTCTGGAGTCAGCACGGCGGTGTCCTGCTGGCGGCCGACTCCTGCTGGAACCTGTTTGCCCGCTTGTCGCTGATGCCGTTCTACGTAGATGTGGATGAGGGCAGGCGAAGCCTCGCACGTTTGTCGGCGCTCGATTTCGAGGTCGCCTGTTTCGGCCACGGGCCGCCGATTCGGACGGGGGCCGCGGCGCGCCTCCGCGCCAAATGGGCCTAGCCGTGGTAGTTCGCGAAGGCGAAGGCCGCGACCATGAGCACGATCAGCCCGATGAAGACCAGCTCCAGCCTGATGGCGATCCGGACCCTGCGTACCGCGGCGCGGGTGCGGTTGCCGCAGTTGTCGCAGTAAGAGGCGTCCGGAGTCAGCGGCGAATTGCAGTAGTCGCAGGCCCTTTGAGCCATGCCGCAAGTATGCCGACGCGCGCAGCCCGTCTAGAGTTTCGGCCGTGGAGCCCGATCCGAACCTCGGCCGCGAAGATGTCCTGACCATGCTCGGCGCTTCGCCTGAACGGGTCCGCGACTACGTCCTCGGACTCGACGAGAACCGCCTGGATTACCGCCACGGCCCGGCCTTCCCAACGTTGAAGGAGGTCGTCGTCCACGTCTGCGATGCTGGCACCGCCGCTGACGCGGCCCTCCGCCACGCGTGTTTGGACGGCGCGACCGAGGTAGCCGCCCGGGCCGCCCTGGAGACGACCGCCGAGCCCGACGTCTCGGTCGCCGCTGACGCCCGCCTCGAGGACCTCTCCCGCGTGCGCCGGCGGACTGTCGACCTCCTGCGGGGCCTGACCGATCAACAGTGGGGTCAGAGGTTCACCGACGATCTGCTGGGCGAGATCGACATCCTCGACTTCTGCCGCCTCATCGCCGCCCACGAGATGGGCCACCTCTCGCAGGTCCGGAACCTGATCGCGCTCCTGCCCGAGCCTTGAGCGACACCGAGCTCCAGCGCGGGTTTCGCACCCGTTTCGAGTGGGGCTCGGCCGGCCTCGCCCGCCTCGGCCCCGGCTCGGACGTGATCGTCATCGTCGACGTCTTCCGCTTCACGACCGCCGTCGACGCGGTCCTGGCCGCGGGTGGTCTCGTGGCCCCAGTCGAATGGAGCAAGCGCGACCCCGACCGGATCCAGCACCTCTACCTCTCGCCGGTCCACCTGGCTACGAGCACCAAGCGTGGTGATCGCGTCGACCTCCCCTCGCCAAACGGCGCCCAGCTCACCGTCGAAGCGACCGCCCTCGGCGCTCACGTCATGTGCGGCTGCCTCCGAAATGCCGGCGCCGTCGCGGCCGAGGCGCGGCGGCGGGGCGAGCGAGTCACCGTCATCGCGGCCGGCGAACGTTGGGACGACGGCTCTCTGCGCCCGGCGCTCGAAGACCTCCTCGGCGCCGGGGCGATCCTCGCCTCGCTCGGTCCGGGCGACGCTTCGCCGGAAGCCCAGCTCGCAGCCGCATCCTTCGAATCGGTGCGCCCCCGGCTGCCAGGGCTGTTGCGCGCATGCGCCAGCGGACGCTGGCTCGAGGAGGTCGGACTGGGCGATGACATCGATGTCGCGTCCCAGGTCGGCGTCAGCACGGTGGCGCCCACCCTGCGGGACGGGGTGTATGTGGGCCCCCTCCCTCACGCTCCCCCGCCCAGCGGGGGAGGGTGAGGGTGGGGGGCCTAGCGGTTCGTTTCGCGACGCACGAAAAGCGCGGTGCCGACGACCATGAAGATCACGAACATCGTGGCCATCGCGAGCAGGTTGAGACCGGCGTCGAAGAGGACCACCTTGTGGTATTCCGCCCGGCCTGCGTAAGTGACGTCGCGGATCAGGTCGACCACGTAACGGAGCGGCGAGAGCAGCGAGAAGATCTCCAGGTACCAGGGCAGGATCGAGACCGGGCTGAAGACGCCTGCCAAGAAAAACTGGGGAAGAAAGATGAAGCCGAAGAGCTGGTTGCTGCTGCGCTCGTCGGTGAGCATCGAGAGCAAGACGAGCCCGAAGGCACCGCCGACGAAGCAGCAGAGGAGGCAGACCGGCCCCAGGAGCAGGATCTGCTCGGGCGTCAGCGGGACCCGCAGGACGACCGCGAAAGCAATCATCGGCAGGGCTGTGCAGAGCGCGACCAGCGTTTCGCCGAGGATCTTGCCGAAGACGATCGAGTAGCGCGAGATCGGCGACACGAACATGCTCTGAGCAAAATCCGTTTGCCGATCCGACATCAAAGAGGTGATGCCGTTGGCGGACGACTGAAAGATGGTCATTCCGAGTACGCCGGTGAAGGTGAAGCCGATGAAGTTGAACCCTGCCGATCTGCCCAGGTTGAGCTGCAGCGTGCCGCCCATCAAGGCCATGATCGCGAAAGGAAAGATGAAGGTGGCCGCGAGCCGGGCCGGATCGCGAAAGAACTTGAGCACGTCTCGGCTGGCGACCGCCGCGATGGCATTCATCTCATTCACCGGCAAGGATCCTCAAGTAGGCGTCCTCGAGCGTCGGCGAATGCGTGCGCAGAACCGTCAGCTCGGTCTTGAGTCCACGCAGCACTTGCTGCGCGGAGCGGCCCTTGAGATGTACTTCAAAATGGCCGGTTTCCTGGAAGTCGACCTCCAGCTGGCGCAGCTCCGTGCGCAGCTGGTCGCGGTCGGCGGCATCCAGGATCAGGTGCTCCTCGAGCAGTTGCGATTTGACCTCGGCCGGCGTTCCGAGAGCCACAACTTTGCCGTGGTCGAGGATGCAGATGCGATCGGCCTGCTCGGCCTCGTCGAGGTTGTGCGTCGTCAGCAGGATGGTCACGTCGTACTCGGCCCGCACGCGCCGCAGGTACTCCCAAAGGTTGCGCCGGCTGGCCGCGTCGAGGCCGGCGGTGGGCTCGTCCAGGAAGAGGATTCGCGGCCGGTGGAGGAGACCGCGGATGATCTCGAGCTTCCGCTTCATGCCGCCGGAAAGCTTCTTGACCGGCCGGAAGACCTCTTCAGCCATGCCCAGTACGCCGGCCAGTTCCAGCACCTGGCGCCGGTACTCGCCGGGCATCAATCGATACGCCGGCCGGTACGGGTAGAGGCCGTAGAGGATCGCGTGGAACCGGATGTTCTCCTCGCCTGAAAGGTTCAGGTCCAGGCTCGGCGTCTGGAAGATGATCCCGACCTGGCGGCGGACCTGGGCTGCTTCCCGCCGAGCATCGTAGCCCGCGATCTTGACGACTCCGGCGGTGGGCGTGAGCGTCGTGGTCAGGATCGAGATGGTTGTCGTCTTGCCCGCCCCGTTGGGCCCGAGGAGCGCGAAGAACTCGCCGGCGCGCACGTCGAAGGAAACGCCGTCCACCGCATTGATGGATGCCTTGCGGTAGCGCTTGACGAGATCCTTCACCTCGATCAGGCAGTCGATAACAACGCCCCCTTCTCTCGCAAAAGGGTGCCAGAAGAGATCGCTTCTCTGACGCGCTCGAGGAGACGGGCCGTGTACCTCAGGTTGTGCTCGACGGTGAGGCTGATGGCCAGCATCTCGTGCGCGTGGAAAAGGTGCCAGAGGTAGGCGCGCGTGAAGCGCGCGCAGGTCCGGCAGTCGCAGCCCTCGAGCGGCGGCCGGGGGTCGTCGCGCATGGCGGCCGCGGTCAGATCGAGCCGGAAGCGGGGCAGGCCGGGGTGCAGCGCGTGGCCGTGGCGAGCGACGCGCGTCGGCATCGCGCAGTCGAAGGTGTCGACTCCGCGCAGCGCGCCTTCGACGAGGTCGTCAGGCTCGCCGACGCCAAGCAGATGCCGCGGCCGGTCCTCTGGGAGAAGTGGAGTCACCTGGTCGACGATGCCGTACCAGTCGCTTTTGGTCTGGCCGAGGCAGTCGCCGATGGCGTAACCGTCGAAGCCGATTCCAGTGACGGCCAGAGCGGACCGGCGCCGCAGCTCCGGGTAGACGCCGCCGTGCACGATGCCGTAAAGGGCCTGGCCGGCGGCCATCCCGAGCCGCTCGAACTCAGTGCGGCAGCGGGCCGCCCAGCGGGCATTGCGGTCGGTCGCCTGCTCCGTGTACTCGGCGGGGACGTGGAACGGCGTGCACTCGTCGAGGGCCATCAGGAGGTCGGCGCCAAGGTCGCGCTGGAGGGCCATGCTCGATTCGGGTGTAAACCGCTGCCGGGCGCCGTCCAGGTAGGAGCGGAACTCGACGCCGTCGTCGTCCACCTTGACCGCCTCCGCGGATTCCTCGTCCTTCGCCGTCCGTCGCCGGCCCTTGATCTCGTCAGCCACCTGACCATGGCGAAAGCTGAAGACCTGGAACCCGCCGCTGTCGGTCGCGAGAGCGCCGGGCCAGCCCAGGTACCCGTGGAGGCCGCCCAGCCGAGCCAGCGATTCGCCGCCCGGCTGGAGGTGAAGGTGGTAGGCATTGACGATCAGCGCCTGGACGCCGGTGGCGCGGGCCGGCTCCGGGTCCAGGCCTTTCAAAGCGCCCCTGGTCGCGACCGCGAAAAAGCCTGGCGTGTCCACCTCGCCGTGGGGCGTCGAGATCACGCCCCGGCGAGCGGCGCCATCGCGGGCGGTGACGCGGAAGCTCAGCACGCCGCGACGGGGGCCGGCTCAGACGCCTGGCGGTTGCGGCCGAGGAAGGGGATCGCGGCCAGGGCCATGAGGCAGACCACCGCGCCCGAGGCGAACGGGTAGGCGATGCCGTAGCCGAACAAGTAGCCGCCCACCAGCGAGCCGGCCGCCTGAGTCCCCACGGTGAAAATGTTGAAGATGCCCTGCGCCCGGCCTTGCTGGGCTGAGGGCACGATCCTGCTGATCTCGGCCAGGACCGCAGGCATCCCACCCAGGGTCAGGAAAGCCTCGATCACGCCAAGCACCAGTACGACCGGGATGCTTCGGGTGAGCAGGTAGAAGGTGGCGAAAAGTGCGCTGAAAAACAGCGTCAGTCCAACGCTGAGGCGGACGCCGTAGCGGTCGGTGAGCCCGCCGGCGGCAGCGCTGAAGAGGACGAGCGGCAGCGAGTAGAGGCTCAGGGAAAGGCCGGCGATAAGAGGTGAGCCGCCAAGCGCGGTTACGTAGAGGACCCAGGTCGCGCCATAGACACCGCCGAGGTACTGGTAGGCGGCGCCCGCGAGGATCGCCGGCAGCAGCAGCCAGAGCAGGTGACGCTCGACCTTGGGGAGGCCGGTCGGTCCCTCGTAGCGGCCGGCCTCGTCCCGCGCCAGTCCCGGCGGTAGGGTGCTCAGCAGCAGGGCGCCCAGCCCGCCGGCGATCGCGGAGCTGACGAAGACCAGGTCCAGACGGACGAGGGCGAGCAGGCCTCCGATCGTCGGTCCGATGAGGAACCCACCCATGCTCGACGCCTGCCAGTGGCCGAAGATCATCCCGCGGCGGTCAGGGGGCGTGTAGTCGGCCAGCAGAGCGCGCGCGGCGGGCATGTAGAAGCCCCCCACGCCGGCGTGCAGGAACCTGACGAAGGGCAGCACCTGAACCGGTATCGGGATCAGGTAGACCAGGAAGAAAGCCCCGTAGGCGGCGATGCTCGCCACCACGATCAGCCGGCGATCGTAGCGATCGGCCAGCCAGCCACCCGGCGCCTGGGCGAGCACGTTGCCTACCAGCGCGGAAGCGCCGATCACTCCGACGAGAAGGGGCGTGCCACCGCGGTGCTCGACGAAGAGCGGCAGGATCGGGAAGAAGATCCCCAGGCCGACGGCGTCGAGGGCATTGCCGGCGAGGAGGATCCAGGCCGGCCGGCTGACCCCGCTGAAGCCGAGGCGGGAGCGGATCCGGAGCATGACTCCTGATGCTAGATGCGCCCCGGTTCAGCCGCGGTGCAGGTCAGCGTGCCTTGACGTGGAGCTCTCTCAGCGCGGCCCCCAGCACCCTGGAGAATGCTGGGAACGGATGGATCAAGTCAGACAGCTCCCGGAGCGGGATGCGTTGTTTCACGGCCAGGCTCAGCTCACCCAGCATCTCGCCGGCGCGCGGCTGGACGATGGTCGCCCCGACCAGGACGCGAGCCTGGCGGTCGGCCACCAGCTTGACGACCCCGCCCTTGAAGTCGTGGATGTATCCGCGCGCCGTCTCGCCTGGGTCGGTAACGACGGTGACGGCGTCGATGTTGCGCTCGAAGGCGCCCTTCTCGGAGATCCCCACCGACGCCACCTCGGGGTCGGTGAAGGTGACACGCGGGACCGCGGTGTGGTCGGCTCGGTTGTCGCCTCCCAAGAGCCGCATGGTGATGACCTGGCCGTGGTAGAAGGCGAGGTGCGTAAAGCCGCCGATGCCGGTCACGTCGCCTCCCGCGAAGATCCCGCCGGCCGCCTCCAGCGTGCTCGGGTTGACCTTGAGCCAGCCCCTCTCGGTGGTGGCGAGGCCGGCGGCGGCCAGATCCACGCTGCCCAGACGCGCCTTCCGCCCAGTGGCCACCAGGAGCTTTTCCGCGGTCACCGGCTGCGCACCCTCGAGCTGGAGCTTGAACCCAGCCTCGGAATGCTCGACACCCGTGCACCTCATGCCGAGGTGGACCTTGACGCCGTCAGCCTCCAGGTGTGGCTGCAAGGCGTCACTGGCCTCTGGCTCTTCGGCCGCAACCAACCGCGGCCCGGCCTCGATCAGCTCGACGCGGCAACCGATCCGGCCGTAGGCCTGGGCCAGCTCGGCCCCGATCGCGCCGCCGCCCAGGATGGCCAGGCTCTCCGGCAGCGCCTTGGGCAGCACGGCGTCGCGGTTGGTCCAGAAAGGCGTGCCCTGGAGGCCCGGAATCGGCGGCACTACGGGCTCGCTGCCCGTGGCCACGATTAGAGCCTTGCGGGCGGTCAGCCGGCGGCCACCGACGTCGATCGTGCGCGGTCCTGTGAGCTGGCCCTCCCCGCGCACGAGGACGGCGCCGGCCGCTTCCAGTGCCTTGGCTGGATTGGTGTCGTCGAGGTCGCGGGCCATCCAGAGGACGCGCTTGGAGATCTTGGGCATGTCCACGGTCCACTCGACCTTGCTGGCGGCCAGCTGCCGGGCGCGGCCCGACTCGGCCAGCGTCTCCCCCGAGCGAAGGAGGGTCTTGCTCGGCACGCAGCCCCAGTACGGGCATTCCCCGCCGACCAGCCCGCTCTCGACAACGGCGACCGTCAGTCCGGAGCCTTTCAGCTCGCCGCCGATCGCCTCGCCGCAGACCCCCGCCCCCAGGCAGAGAACGTCGAACTCATCCACCGGCGGCCTCCTCCACGTCAGCCCGGTCCGCATGACCGTGCACCCGTTCCGAGTCCGTCCTCAAGGAAGCCTGTAGCGAAGCGGACGAGAACGCACCCAGGTAGCGATCGCCATCGTAGACGGGGAGCGCGCCACGGCCGGTTTCCAGCAGCAGCTCAAAAGCTTCGCTGAGCGTGCTGGCAGAAGTCAGCCGGGGTTCGCCGCCGTTCGCGGGCGCGGCCTCCCTCTCGAGGCTCTGAGGGTCGATCGGCGTCACGGCCATCCTCTTCAAGAGCCGGTCGTGCCCCAGGAACTCATTCACGTACGCCGACGCGGGATGCGCCAGGATCTCACCCGGCGTGTCGTATTGGGCGATGTGCGCCTCAGCCTCGAGCAGGCAGATCCGATCGCCGAGCTTGACCGCCTCATCGATGTCGTGAGTCACGAACACCACCGTTTTGCGCACTCTTCGCTGGATTCCGATGAACTCGTTTTGCAAGCGTTCCCGGGTAATCCGGTCGACGGCCCCGAAGGGCTCGTCCATGAGCAGCACGGGCGGGTCGGCGCCCAGGGCACGGGCGAAGCCGACTCGCTGTCGCTGGCCACCCGAGAGCTGGTGCGGGTAGCGAGCGGCGAACAGGTCCGGATCGAGCCCGACCAGCAGTAAAAGATCGTGCACCCGGCGCCGGGTGCGCTCGCGGTCCCAGCCCCAGAGGCTGGGCACCGTCGCCACGTTGTCGGCCACGTTCATGTGCGGAAAGAGGCCGGTTTGCTGGATGACGTAGCCCATCTTCAAGCGGAGCGCGACCGGGTCCAGCCGGAGCACGTCCTCGTCGTCGAGCAAGATCCGGCCCGAGCTCGGCTCGATCAGGCGGTTGATCATCCGCAGCGTCGTCGTCTTGCCGCAGCCCGAGGGCCCGACCAGCACGCAGGTCTCACCGCTGGCGATCTCCAGGCTCAGCTCGTCGACCGCAACAAAGCCGTCCGGATAGCGCTTGCTGACCTTGTCGAGAGTGATCAAACGACCTGAGCTAGCGTAGTTGACGCGTGAATCTCTTCCTCGACGCAACGGACCCGTGGATCCGCGTCAGCTACCTGCAGAATCATGCGGCCGACTTTGAGGCGGACCTGGCCGAGCACGTCGAGCTGACCCTGATAGCGGTCCTCGTCGGGCTTCTGATCGCCTTACCGCTGGGTGTCCTGATCTACCGCCGGCGGGGCCTGCGGAACCCGGTTTTGGGAGTCACCGGCGTGCTCTATTCGATCCCCTCGCTCGCGCTTTTCGCCTTTCTCATCCCGTACACCGGCCTGACCTACGTGACCGCGGAGATCGGGCTTGTCGGCTACACGATCCTGATCCTGGTCCGCAACACGGTCGTCGGGCTGGAGGCGGTGCCGGCTGACGTGCGCGACGCCGCCCGCGGGATGGGCTATCGCCCCCTGAAACAGCTCCTCTGGGTCGAGCTGCCGCTGGCGTTGCCTTCGATCTTCGCCGGCGTCCGCATCGCCACGGTCACGACCATCGGCCTCGTCACCGTGACGGCGCTGATCGGAGAAGGCGGTCTCGGCCGTCTGATCCTGGAGGGGCTGATCCGCGACTTCAAAACGCCGCTGGTTGTCGGAACCGTGCTCTCGATCCTGCTGGCCGCGGTCGCCGATCTGGGGCTCGCCGGCATCCAGCGTCTCGTCATGCCGTGGAGCAGATGACAGGGTGAGCTTCCTCGTCAAGGTCTCGGCCTGGTTTCTCGACCCGGTTCACTGGCAGGGCAGCGCCGGAGTGCCGAACCGGCTCTTGGAACATGTTTTGATGGCAGGCGCGGCGACCCTCGTCGCGGCCTTGATCGCCCTCCCCATCGGGATCGCGCTCGGTCACTTCGGCCGGGGCGGCAACGCCGCGATCAACATCTCCAACGTCGGGCGCGCGATTCCCTCGTTCGCCGTGCTGGTCCTGGCGTTCGAGGTGGTCGGGATCGGCGCTCCGCCCGCCTTCATCGCACTCACCCTCCTGGCCATCCCGCCGATCGTCACCAACAGTTATGTCGGCGTCAAGGAGGTCGATCCGGACGTGAAGGACGCAGCCAGAGGCATGGGAATGCGAGAGCGGAAGATCCTTTTCGCGGTCGAGCTGCCGCTGGCCGTGCCGCTGATCATGGCTGGCATCCGGACCTCCGCGGTCCAGGTCGTCGCGACCGCCACCCTGGCCGCGCTGGTCGCCTGGGGCGGCCTCGGCCGCTACATCATCGACGGCTTCGCCCAGCAGGACTACGTCCAGATGTTCGCCGGCGCGGTGCTGGTGGCCGCCCTCGCCGTAGCTACGGAATTGGCATTGGGGGCTGTGGAGTTCATGCTGGTGCCGCGGGGATTGCGCGAGTCAGGCGCAGCTCCGGCGGGACCACCTCAGGCCAAGGCTGCCTGAGGACCGTGCGCTAATGAGGAGGTACGAAATTCAATGACGCTGAAAAACCTGCGGCCACTTGTGGTGGCCCTTGGCACGCTCGCGATCGTTGCGGCGTGCGGCGGCGGCGGCGGCGGCGGCACGACGGCGAAGGAGACACTGACCATCGGCGGGTTCAACTTCTCCGAGAGCAGCATCCTGGCGGACATGTACGGCCAGGCGCTGAAGGCGAAAGGCTACACGATCGCCTACAAGCTCAATCTGGGCAGCCGCGAAGTGGTGGCTCCCGCGTTGAAAACCGGCCAGGTGGACCTCTATCCCGGATACGCCGCCACCGAGCTCGAATTCTTCAACAACAAGAAGGGGGAAGCCGGCGGCGACCCTCAGGCGAACGTCACCAAGCTCAATACCTATTTGTCTGCGTTCGGCGCGGAGGCGCTCACTCCATCGCCGGCCAGCGACGAGAACGCCTTTGCCGTCACCAAAGCGCTCGCCACCAAGGACAACCTGGTCAAGATCTCGGACCTCAAGCCCGTCGCGAGCCAACTGGTGCTGGGCGGTCCGCCAGAATGCCCAACCCGGCCGTACTGCGAGCTGGGCTTGAAAAGCGTCTACGGCCTCACTTTCAAGGACTTCAAGTCGCTCGACGCCGGGGGCTCGCTGACAAAGGGCGCGCTTGAGAAGGGAGACATCGACGTGGGCCTGGTGTTCTCCTCTGACGGCGCCGTGGCGGCCAAGAACTTCGTTGTTCTGCAAGACGACAAGCAGCTGGAAGCGGCGGACAACATCGTGCCCCTGATCCGCACGAACAAGGCCAACAGCGAGGTGACGAGCCTCCTCAACAGCATCGACGCCAAGCTCACGCTCGTGGACCTGACGGCGATGAACAAGAGCGCCGACATCGACAAGGAAGACCCGGCCACTCTTGCCACCAACTGGCTCAAGCAGCACGGATTCAGCGCCACTACATAGCACTCAGAGTTACCTCGACCTGGTGGATTGGCGCCGCCGGGTCGGGGACCTCTATCGATTGCGGGGTCCCGGCGCGCTGGAGGAGTTCCGGCGCGGCCGGGACCGCCTCTTTCGCGAGCATCCCCAGTCACCGATTCCGCAGGACGAACGGGAGACCTTCGGCGGGCTCCGCTACTTCTCGCCAGATCCTGCCTACCGGTTGCGCTGCCGGCTGGAACCCTCCGACGGCAGCCAACTTGTTGTCGACACCGGCGGCGACGACGGCGTCATCCGCTACCGGCGGGCCGGCCAGCTCCGCTTTCAGGTGCAGGGCCGGGACTGCCGCCTGACCGTCTTCTCGATCGCCGCCTACGCCGGCGGCCTCTTTCTGCCCTTCGCCGACACCACCTCAGGCCAGGAGACCTACGGCGCCGGCCGCTACCTCTTCGACACGGTCAAGAACACGGACGGGTTGGCGCTGGAGCTCGAGGCCGGGTCGAACGAGGTGACCATCGACTTCAACTACGCCTATAACCCGTCCTGCGCGTACAGCCCGCTCTGGGCCTGCCCGCTGGCTCCTCCCGAGAACCGGCTCCCGGTGGCCGTGCGAGCCGGCGAGCTCACCTACCCGACGTAGCTAAGGTATTGACCCGTGGATGAGGTGGCGCCGGCGGAAGCCCTGGAGCGGCCGGCCCGTGCAACCGGACGCAGCCGGCGCAAGCGCGGCGGAAAGGCGTCCGGCCGGAGCGCGCAGTACTGGATGGTCGTCAGCTCACCTGACAATTTCAAGCGGACGCGCGACCACGGCTTCAGCATCCAGGGCATCAAGAGCCGCCACAAACGGCGGGTCGAGAGCATGCAGCCCGGCGATCGCCTTCTCTACTACGTGACCGGCCGGATGGCGTTCGCGGCGACGGTCACCGTGACCTCGCCGATGTACGAGGACCACACGGTGATCTGGCGGACCGACCGCCGCGAAGAGGACTACCCGTGGCGGTTCCACATTCGGGCCGACAGTGTGCTGGAGGAGCCCGAGTGGGTGCTCGCGCGGGAGATCGCTTACCGGCTTGACTACGTCCGGAAGTGGCCGCCCGAGCACTGGACGCTTGCCTTCCAGGGCCACCTCCACCAGCTGCCGAAGAACGACTTCAAGATGTTGGAGGACGAGATCCTGCGGCTGCAGAAGAGCCGCCGGCCGGCTGCCGATCACGAGCCCGCGGCGGTTGACGGTCCGAGCTGACCCGCTCGGCGTCCGGGCACTCAGCGCGCGAACCTTGGAGCACGGAAGCCACGTCCAGGTCGGCTCCCTGAAGGATGCATTCGAGGCGATCCGCGACCTTCCCGTCCCGGCCTGGGACCGGCGCCGCCACTACACGGGCGAGCGAATCGTCGAGTACCTCTTCGTGCTGGACACGATCAACTTCTCCTTCTGGGGCTCCGGCCGCGGCTACTGGCAGCTGGCCGAGGCGCTGCGGGATGCATTTGCCCGGGGCGAGCCGCTCTGGGAGCCGGAGCAGCTCAGTTCGATGACCGCCAGGCGACTGCGCGAACTGGTCGGGGACTTCCCGCTCCTGGAAGAGCGCGCCGCGGCGCTGCGCGAGCTTGGCGGTCTCGGCACGGGGGCCTTCCAGGTCTCACCCAGCGCAGTCGAACTGGCTCGCGATCTCGCCGGGCGGCTACCCTCCTACGCCGACCCGTTTCTCAAGCGGGCCCAGATCCTGCCGGCCGACCTCTGGGGCGCCGGAGCCGCCCAGTTTCCCGACCTGGCCGAGCTGACCTGCTTCGCGGATTACAAGCTCCCGCAAGCGCTGCGCCATCTGAACGCGCTGCAGTACTCGGGCGAGTTGTCAAGAAAAATCGACAACTGGGTCGAGCTGCCCGCCGGCTCCGAAGAGGAGACCGAGATCCGAGCCGCGACCGTCGTGGCCGTGGACCGGCTGCGTGACCTGCTCGAGGAGGCGGGCCGGCCGCTGCTGGCGATCGAGGTCGACTGGATCCTCTGGTCGTATGCGCAGGGCCTCTTTCCGGTCCGGCCTTATCACCGGGTCCGGACGGTGTTCTACTGAGCATGAAAGAGGCATCCGATCTCGTAGCCCGAGTCGATCCTGCGTTCAAGCGGGTGATCGACGCGGTCGGCCCCTACAATCCGCGGCCGCCGCAAGCGGACTACTTCAACGCCCTTGCCGCGTCCATCGTGTTCCAGCAGCTGGCGGGCCGCGCGGCCCGCGCGATCCACGGCCGCTTCCTCGCGCTGTACGACGGTCATGCGTCCGCCGAGGCCATCTTGAAAACACCCCTGGAAGACCTCCGAGCGGTGGGGCTGAGCGGCTCGAAGGCGGCCTCCATTGTCGACCTGGCGATGAAGACGTCCGACGGCACCGTGCCCCTGGACCGCATCGAAGAGCTCGCCGACGACGAGGTCGTGAAGCACTTGGTCGCGGTTCGTGGCATCGGCCGCTGGACGGCCGAGATGTTCATGATCTTCCAGCTCGGCCGGCTCGACGTCTGGCCGGTCGACGACTTTGCGGTCCGCAAGGGCTACGCGGTCATCCACGGCTTGATCGAGTCGCCCCTGCCGAAAGCGCTGGAGCAGCTGGGCGATATCTACCGGCCGTATCGAACTGTCGCCGCCTGGTACTGCTGGCGGGCGACCGACACGGTCCTGCCCGAGGTCTGATTCGGCTCGAATGGAGCCGTGTCCGAGAGTTAGGATCGGTGACGTGGCCCGTCCGTCTCGCCCTGAATCCCCCGGCAAGCGTCGTCGAACCGCGGGCGAGCGGGACCGCGTCGCCGATCAACGCGACTCCGTCGCCGACGAACGCGAGCGCGTCGCTGACGAGCGCGAGAGCAATTCAAACGACCGGGAGGTCCGCCTGGATCGGAAAGAGAGCCAGTTGGTGGCGCGAGAAGCGCGACTGGACCAGCGCTCACAAACTCTTCATGAGGCTCTGCCGGAAATCCTGCAGCGGGAGCAGGAGGCGATCGACCGCAGCCAGGAACGCCTCCAGCGCTCGGAGGAGCGTTTGCGCCGTGCGCAAGAGGCCTTGGACCGATCTCGCGCGCTCCTGAACCGGGACGCGGCCAGCATCCGGCGGGAGCTGGACGACTCCGCGAGACCTGCCCGAAGGCTAACCCGCTCTCAGGGGTAGATCCCGCGTTCGGCCGTCGCCTCGGAGACCCGCCGCACGGCCAGCAGGTAGGCCGCCAGCCGGAGGTCGACCTGCTTCTCCTTCATGATCGCGAGGACCTCCCGGAACGACCGCTGCATGATCGTTTCCAGCCGCTGGTTGATCTCGTGTTCCGACCAGAAGAAGGACTGGAGGTCCTGCACCCACTCGAAATAGCTGACGGTGACGCCGCCGGCGTTGGCCAGGATGTCCGGGACCAGGAAGATCTTGCGGCGGTGCAGGATCTCGTCGCCGCCCGGCGTGGTCGGGCCGTTGGCGCCTTCCACGATCAGCTTGGCCCTGATCTCGCCGGCATTGCGGGAGGTGATCTGGTTCTCGAGCGCGGCCGGCACCAGCACGTCGCACTCGAGTCTCAGGAGGTCGTCATTGCTGATCACCTCGATGCCCGGAAAGTCCTTCAGCGTGCCCTCTCTGGCGCGGTGCTCGATCAGCTTCCGGATCGGCAGACCGTGCGGGTTGTAGATACCCCCGTAGTCCTCGGAAACGGCGATGACCGTGCAGCCCGCTTCCTCGAGCAAGCGAGCAGAGACGCTGCCGACGTTGCCGAAACCCTGCACCACCACCTTCGCGCCGAAGGGCTTCAAGCCGAGGTGCTCGAGCGCTGCGAGCGTGCAGATCATCACGCCCCGCCCGGTGGCGTCGGTCCGGCCCAGGGAGCCCCCCACCTCGACCGGCTTGCCCGTCACCGTGGCGGGCACGGAGTAGCCCTTGTGCATCGAGATCGTGTCCATGAACCAGGCCATCACCTGGGCGTTGGTGCCCACGTCCGGGGCCGGGATGTCGCGGTCCGGCCCGACCAGGATCGAGATCTCGGTGGCGAAGCGGCGGGTCAGGTGCTCGAGCTCGCTGGGTGAGAGCTTGCGCGGGTCGACGATGACGCCGCCCTTGGCGCCGCCGTAGGGGATGTTGACCACGGCGCACTTCCAGGTCATCCACATGGCGAGGGCCTTGACCTCGTCCAGCGAGACGTCAGGGTGGAAGCGGAGGCCGCCCTTGGCCGGGCCGCGATTGATGTTGTGCTGGACGCGATACCCGGTGTAGCAGCGCACGCTGCCGTCGTCCATCTGGACCGGGAAGTGGCAGGTGAACTCTCGCTGGACCTCTCGCAGGATCACTCTCAGGCCGGGGTCCAGCTTGAGCCTGTCGGCGGCCTCGTCGAACTGGTGCTGCGCCGTGTGCCACGGGTTGGTCTCGGAGATCTGCTGGGCTACAGCCATGGTCCGCGGTCCACTACATCAACACCGACGAGCGAGGGTACTCCGCCTCCGGGTCGGTGAGGACGTTGACGCAGGCGGGCACGCCCGCCTTGAACGCGCGCTCCAGCGCCGGCCGGATCTGCTCCGGGCGCTCGACGAGCTCGCCGTGGCCGCCCAGCGCCTCCACGACCTTGTCGTAGCGGGTGCCGGGTCGGAGATCGGCGGCGATGGCGGTGCCGAGCATCTGACGCATAGGGTGCTTCTCGGTCGCCCAGATCCCGTTGTTGCCGATGACGCAGACGATGGGCGCCTGCTGCCGCACCAGCGTGTCGAACTCCATCCCCGAGAAGCCGAAGGCGCCGTCGCCGGAGAGCAGGAGGACCTGGCGGTCCGGGTGGGCAAGCTTGGCGGCAAGCGCGTAGCCGGGTCCTGACCCGAGGCAGCCGAAAGGCCCCGGGTCGATGAACTGGCCAGGGCCGGGGCGTTCGATCATCCGGCCGGCGAAGGAGACGAAGTCGCCGCCGTCGCCCACGACGATCGCGTCCCGGTCCAGGAATCGATCAAGCTCGGCGATGAGGCGGGCCGGGTGGATGGGCACAGCGTCCGACTCGGCCAGAGCCCGGTCCCGCTCGCGGGAGCTCTTCTCCTTTTCCGCCAGCCTCTCCAGCCAGCCCGACCGCCGGCCGGCGCCGGCGCCGTCGCCGCTCTCGGCCAGCGCCGCTAGCGACGTGGCGATATCGCCGTAGAGGGCGGCCGCGCCCGGACGGTGCTTGCGAAAGTCGTCGCAGTCGACATAGATGATCTGCGCGTCGTCTCGCATGACCGGCGGCTGGCCAAAGTTGAGGCGGAAGTCGAGCGGCACGCCCACGACGACGACCAGGTCCGCCTCGCCAAGCCCGACCGAGCGGGAGCGCGAGCGGAAGCTCGGGTGATCGGGCGGCAGGCATCCCCTGCCGAGGCCGTTCAGGTAGACGGGCACGCCCGTCCTCTCGGCGAAGGCGCGGAGCTGATCCTCGGCGCGCGCCCAGTAGACGCCGGTGCCGGCGATGACGGCGGGTTGAGCGGCATCGCGAATCAGCGCCGCAGCTTTCGCGACCTCGTCCGGGTCGGCGCCGGCTCCTCGGTCGAGCCGGACCTCGGGCCGCTGCTCAGGCAAGTCGGCCGCCGCCAGGAAGGTGTCGAAGGGAACGTCGAAGAACACCGGCCCGGTCCGCGCGGTGAGCGCTGTCTGCAGCGAGTCGATCACGAGCGCGTAGGCCTCCTCCGCCGACTTCAGAGTAGAGGCGCGCTTGCTGAGAGTGGTCACCACCGGCACGTGGTCGATCTCCTGCAGCGAACCCATGCCCCAGCGGGCTTCCGGCGCCCGGCCGCCGATCACCAGCAGCGGGCTGTCGTTGGAGTGGGCCGCCGCGATCGCCGAGAGCGCATTGGTGACGCCGGGTCCCGCGGTGACGGAGGCGACGCCGCACTGCCGGGTCACCTTCGACCAGCCCTCAGCGGCAAAGGTGGCGGTCTGCTCATGACGGGTGTCGACGATCCGGATCCCGTGTTCTTCAGCCCCCAGCAGGAGTGGCCAGATGTGGCCGCCGTTCAAGGTGAAGAGATGGCTCACGCCGGCGCTTTTCAGGGCAAGCGTGATCAGCTCGCCGGAGCTACCGGATTCGGCCATCCCTACAACTGTCGCAAATGGGACGCGCTAGTCGCGGCGCGCCGCCCAGGGCATGTGAGGCGTGTTGAAGGCGATCCCGACCTCGCCGCGGGAGTCGACGACGATGATGCCGCCGGTTCCATCCACGCGCCGCGTCAGGCGAGCGATCGCTGCTTCCGCGGCGGTTTCGGCGAAGCCGCCGGCTGCAAGATCGTCGACCACCTCCTTGCAAAGCGCCAGGCGCAGGTAGCCCTCACCGCGGCCGGTCCCGGCGGCCGCGCCGCCGCGATCGTCGGCGTAGAAGCCGGCGCCCGGGATTGGGCTGTCACCGACCCGCCCCGGCAGCTTGCCCGTGTAGCCGCCGGTCGAGACAGCGACCGCGAAGCGGCCGTCAGCGTCGCGAGCGACCGCGCCGACAGTGTCCACGCGCTTCCACTCCTCCAGCTGACCCCGCCGGCGCTCCGTCTCGAAGATCGCCGGGTCGGCGAGCTCGACGCCTTTCGCGCGGGCGAACTCCGCTGCACCGTCGGCCACCAGGAGGACGTGGCGGCCGTCTTCCATGACAGCCCGAGCCAGGTCGATCGGGTGGCGCACCAGCGCGCGGATGGCGCCCACGCCGCCAACTCGGAGAGTGGTCCCTTCCATCAGCCCGGCATCGTGCTCGATGAAGCCGGCGCTGTTGAAGGTCGCTCCGATGCCGGCGTTGTAAACCGGGTTGTCCTCCAGCGCCCGGACCGCTGCGACCACCATCTCAAGCGCCGTTTGGTGGCTCCAACCGGCATCGAGGGCACCTTCCAGACCAGCGTCGGCGGTCGCTCGAACCGGCCCCTCCCAGGGCCCGGCGCCGCCGTGGACGGCGAGTGTTCTCATGAGGTTAGCCCGCCCTTAACTCGGAGCCGCCTGCGCTCGACTGGCCGTCGACCACGTCAAAGGGATACCAGTTCGCTCGTCTTTCGGGTGCAGCTCGACGTCATGACGCGCTACACAGCCGTTTTCTTTCCTCCTCGAGGAGGGAGGGACCGTTCGTTTCGAGAGCCCGGGGCGCGCAACTACCCCTGCCAGCCCCGGCTCTCTTTTTTATGCCTGGGGGATCGAGATCCCCGCGTGTCAGCTAGAGCTTGCTGGCGAGGGCGATCTGGCGCCTGAAGACGAACCGGCTCGTCAGGTTCGTGATCAGTACGAGCACGACCAGCACGAGGGCAGCACCCCAGGCCTGCTGCTGCGCCTGGGGATAGGGCTGCCGGGCATAGTTGAAAACGAGCAGTGGCAGGGCGGCCATAGGCTTGCTCGGATCGAGATTCAAGATCTGGTTGCCGAAGGCTGTAAAGAGGAGCGGCGCCGTCTCGCCGGCCGCCCGCGCGACCGCCAGCAGGGCGCCTGTCACGATGCCGGGAGCCGCGGCCGGCACGATCAGCTGCAGCGCCACCCGCCAGCGGGCCAGCCCCAGGGCGAGGCCGGCCTCACGCAGGCTGCCCGGGATGAGTTCGATCGCGCCTTCCGTGGTCCGGATCACGACCGGCAGCATCAGGACGGCCAGCGCAACGGCGGCCGAGATGCCACTGAAATGGTGAAAAGGGGCCACCAGGAGCGCGTAGGCGAAGAGGCCGATCGCGATTGAAGGGGCACCGACCAGGACGTCACTGGCGAGCCGGATGAGGTCGCCCCAGCGGCCGCGACCGTACTCGACGAGGTAGACGCCACTCAGGATCCCGACCGGGACCGCCAGCAGCGAGGCGAGGCCGACCATGATCACGGTCCCGGCCAGCGCGTGGGCGACGCCACCACCGGGGATCCCGATCGGGCGAAACGAGTTGATGAAGAAGTCGACGTTCTCGACTGAGGGCAGTCCTTTCGAAACCGTGTACGCGAGGACCAGGCCGAGCGGGATGAGTGCGGCCAGCGCGGTTCCGTAGACGAAGACGCGGGCGAGGCCGTTGCTGACCTGCCGGTAGAGGTTCCGGTTCAAGCCCGGGCCTCCCTCGCCGTGGAGCGCACCAGCAGCTGGGCGAGGACGTTGACAGTCAGAGTGACCAGCATGAGCACCAACCCCAGCTCGATCAGGGCCGAGGAGTAGAGCTGCCCCGTCGCTTCCGTGAACTCGTTGGCGATCACACTGGCGAGCGTGTAGGCGGGGGCGAAGACTGACGTGGGTATCTCCGGCCGGTTGCCGATCACCATCGTCACTGCGATCGTCTCGCCCAGGGCGCGGCCGAGCGCCAGCACCGTGGCGCCGAAGATGCCCTGCCGAGCCGCCGGCAGGATCACGCCCCAGGTCGTTTCCCACCAGGTCGCCCCGAGGGCCACGCTCGACTCGCGCAGCCCGCTCGGCACCGCCCGGATCACGTCGCGGGAGACGGCGGCCAGTGTGGGCAGGATCATCACCGAGAGGACCAGAGACGCGGTGAAAAGACTGGTCCCCCGAGCCGGGCCACCCAGGACTCCCACCGAGCCGAAACGGGCCGCCAGCGGCTGCTCGATGTGGATGAGTACGAAGGGGGCCATCACGTAAACAGCCCAGAGGCCGTAGACGACGCTGGGGATGGCGGCCAGCAGCTCGACGCCGATCCCAATAGAGCCCCGCAGCCGGCCGGCCGAGGGCTCGGCCAGGAAAAGCGCCACGCCGACGCCGACCGGCAGGGCCAGAGCGAGCGCGATCAGGCTTGTGGCGACCGTGCCGAAGATGAATGCGAGTGCCCCGAAGTCCAGCGTGATCGGGTTCCAGGCCCTGGAGGTAAGGAACCCAAAGCCGTAGTGCTGGATGGCGGGCGCGCCCTGCTGGGCCAGCAGCAGCACGATCAGCAGCAGGCTGATCGGCGCCGCCAGGGCGACGAGCGCAGTCAGCAGCCGGAAGCCGTCCGGCGGCCGCCGGCGGCTCCGCGCCAGCACGGTGCCGCGGATCACGCGCCTTTGCGGTCGAGACGGTAACCGGCGCCGCGGACGGTCACGATCTCGAAGCCGACCCGCCCGGCGAACTTCTCGCGTAGCCAGCGGACGTGCACGTCCACCGTCTTGCGATCGCCCATAAAGCCGGGTCCCCAGACCTGCTGCAAGATCACCTCGCGCGAATGGACGCGCTCCGGGTGGCCGATCAGGTAGGAGATGAGGTCAAACTCGCGGGCGGTGAGCTTGACGTCTACGCCGTCCAGCAGCACCCGGCGGGCGGCCCGGTCGATCACGAAGTTGCCCAGCGCGTCGCGGTCGGGGAGCGCCCGCTCGGCCGCCTCCGCCCGGCTCCGGCGGAGCACCGCGTTGACGCGCGCCAGCACCTCGCGAATGGAGAAGGGCTTTGTGATGTAGTCGTCCGCGCCGAGCTCCAGCCCGACGATCTTGTCGACCTCGGAGTCCTTGGCGGTGACCATGATGATCGGCGTCGAGCTCGTCTTGCGGAGGGCGCGGCAGACTTCGACGCCGCTCATGCCGGGCAGCATCAGGTCGAGGAGCACGAGATCGGGCTTCAGGCTGCGGGCGAGGCGGAGGCCGCTGACGCCGTCGCGCGCCTCCTGGACGCCAAAGCCGGCGGCCAGCAGGTTGTACTTGAGGGTGTCGCGGATGCCCTCGTCGTCCTCGATGACGAGGATCTTTGCCCAGCCGGTGCTGGCGACCTGGCTGGCCACGCGGTTCATCGTCACCCGAGCTCCACGACCTGGCCTGTCTCCAGGAAGACGATGTCCTCGGCCACGTTGGTGACGCGGTCGCCGATCCGCTCCAGGTTGTGCGCGACCAGCATCAGCGTCACGCCACGGAGAGTCTCGTCGGCGGCGCCGCCCCCGTCGGCGACCTCCCTGATCAAGTCGTCGAAGACGCGGTGGTAGAGGCGGTCGATCTCGTCGTCTCTGGCCGCCACCTCCCGTGCCCTGACTTCGTTCTGCTCGATGAGCGCGTCGAGGATGTCGTGGACCTGCTGGATCGCCAGCTCGCCCATGATCCCGAACTCGGTCCGGAGCAGGTGGTCGGGGAGCTCGAGGAGGGTGCCGGTCAGGCGCGCGATGCGGACCGCGTAGTCGCCCATCCGCTCCAGCTCGGAAGCGATGTAGATGACGCCCATCAGGTTGCGCAGGTCGCGGGCGACCGGCTGCTGCGTCGCAATGACGAGGAAGGAGCGCTCCCGGATCTGCCGGAAGATCTCGTTCAGCTCCTGGTCCTCGGACCGCACGGACTCGGCGGCCGCGCGATCTCGCTTGCGGAGCGCGTTCAGGGCCGCCTGGATCTGAGACTCGACCAGGGCCGCCAGACGAAGCAGGGATTCCCGCAGCTCCTTGAGCTCGGCGTCGAAGGCCTCGCGCGTCACCGTTCTATCAGAGTGTTAGCCGAATCGCCCGGTGATGTAACCCTCGGTGCGGGGGTCGGTCGGCTTGTTGAAGAGGTCGGTCGTCGGCGCGAACTCGATCAGCTGGCCGTAGCGCTCGTCGGTGTCCATGAGCATGAATGCCGTGAAGTCGGCGACGCGAGCGGCCTGCTGCATGTTGTGAGTGACGATCACGATCGTGTACTGCCGGGCCAGCCGGTCGATCAGGTCCTCGATCTTGAGCGTGGCGACCGGGTCGAGGGCCGAGCAGGGCTCGTCCATCAAGATGACCTCGGGTTTGACCGCCAGGCAGCGGGCGATCGAAAGGCGCTGCTGCTGACCGCCGGAGAGGGAGGCGGCCGGATCTTTCAACCGGTCTTTCACCTCGTCCCAGAGAGCGGCATCGGTGATGGCCGTCTCCACCGCCTCGGCGACCTGCTGACGGCGCCAGCCGAGCAGGCGCGGCGCGAAGGCCACGTTGTCGTAGATGGAAAGCGGGAATGGGCTTGGGCGCTGGAAGACCATCCCGACTTTCTGACGCAGCTCGAGGAGCCGGGTGGTCTCCGTGACCTCCATGCCGTCCAGGCGGACCGAACCTTCCGCGCGCGCTTTCGACACCAGGTCGTACATCCGGTTGAAGACACGCAGGAGGGTGGTCTTGCCACAACCCGAAGGGCCGATCAGCGCTGTGACCCGGTTCTCCGGAATGTCCAGCGAGATGTCCTTCAGCGCCCTGAACCGGCCGTAGTAGAAGGAGAGGCTCGACACCTCGAGCTTGGCCGGCGACGCCCCCTCCAAGGCTCTCAGAACGACTGGAGCCACCCCTCGCGCGGGATAGTCGGCGGGTCTGCTCTCTGCCACCCCGAGGCCACCATAACCGAAGCCTGATTAAGGGGAGATTATGGTGCGACTAACGTTCGGTGGGTCGCCGGCAGCTCGATTCCGAAGATCTGGCCGCCTTCCGGCGCGGCTTCGGTCCAGACCCGCCCGCCAAGGAGCAGCACGAGGTGCTTGGTGATCGCCAGGCCGAGCCCGCTGCCGGGGAGCTCGCGGGTGCGAGCGGGGTCGATCTTGTAGAAGCGCTCGAAGACGCGCTCCCAGTGCTCGGGCGAGATCCCCGGGCCGTGGTCGCGGATTGTGATCCGGATCTCCTGGTCCCGCGCCCCTGCGCGCACCTCGACCGGGCTGCCCGGCGGGGAGAACTTGGCCGCGTTGTCGACCAGGTTTCCGATCGCCTGGGCCAACTTGGCGCGATCCGTCAGGAGGCGGAGACCGGGTTCGACCTCAAGGTCGAGGGGGCGATCAGCGTGGACGCGTTCGAGGCTCTCCTGCACGAGAGGCGCCAGCTCGACGCTCTCCAGCCGAACCTGGGTGCTGCCGCCCTCGATCTCGGCCAGCTGGCGGAGATTGTCGACGATCGCGGCCAGGTGGTCGGTCTCTTTGAGCGCACGAGCCGCGAACCGCCTGCGGGAATCTGCCGGCGGCTCGTCCTGCAGGCTCTCGACCGCCAGCCGCAGCGATGTGATCGGAGTCTTCAGCTCGTGGGAGAGGTTGGCGACGAACTCTTGGCGCACGGTCTCGAGGCGACGCTGCTCCGTCACGTCGGTCAGGAAGATCAGCGTCTCGCCGGCCGCCGGACCGGGGACGAGCAAGCTCGTGACCACGCGCTGCCGGTGCGCGAGCCGGGCCTCACCCGTCGGCCGGCCTGCGCGCAGCAGGTCCACGATGGCGCCCTCACGCGTGACTTCGACCAGGCCGGCAGGAAGGCGCTCCGCAACGATGGAGAAGTAGGCGCGCGCGGCCGCGTTGGCGGCTACCACCTGCTGCCGGGCGTCGACCATCATGGCCAGGACGGGCGCCTCCTCCAGGAGGTCCTCGAAGGGCTTGAGCGGCGCCAGCTCGTCGGCCGGCCGGGCCCCTCTCCGCCAGCGCTCCCAGATCACGCGGCGAGTATAGGGAGCCGCCTTAAGGGCAGAGGTTTAACGGAGGCGTAACCCGCCCTTAACCGGCCGTCCGTAACGTGGCTCCTGAGCTTTGAAAGCATCGGTAGGAGGAATGAGAATGTCCCTGCGTTCAACCCTTCGCGCGGCCGGGGTCGGGCTTGCGGCGCTCGTGGCGATGGCCTGCGGTGGCGCCAGCCCGCCGCCGGCAGCGGTCGACGTTGGCAGCGGTCAGCTGAACGGCGCGGGGGCGACTTTTCCGGAGCCCTTCTACACCAAGGCCTTCTACGCCTATAACCAGAAGTACAGCCAGGTCAGTGTCAACTATCAGTCGGTCGGCTCCGGCGCGGGTGTCCAGCAGTTCACCAAAGGCACCGTCGACTTCGGCGCCAGCGACGTTCCCATGAACGGCACCGAGGTGGCCAACGCGGGCGGCGCCGACAGCCTCGTCCAGATTCCCACGACGCTCGGCGTGATCTCCATGGCTTACAACCTGCAAGGCGTCAGCAGGCTGCAGCTGGACGGCGACACGATCGTGAAGATCTTCCAGGGCCAGATCAAGAGGTGGAACGATCCCGCCCTGACCGCGCTGAACATCAACGCGAGCCTGCCCAACAAAGACATCACCGTCGTCCATCGCAGCGACGGCAGCGGCACCAGTTACGCGTTCACCGACTACCTGGCCAAGCAGAACGGCGGTTGGAAGGATGTCGGCAAGTCGATCGCCTGGCCGGCCGGGGTCGGAGCCAAGGGCAACGACGGCGTCGCCGGGCAGGTCAAGCAGACTGACGGCGCGATCGGCTACGTCGAGCTTGCCTACGTCGTCCAGTCCGGGATGCGGCAGGCCTGGGTGAGGAACAAGAACGGCAAGTTCCTGCAGGCCTCGGTCGCGGGCGCAACGGCAGCCGCTGCCGAGGCGAAGAACGTCAGTCCGACCAACTTTTCCATCACAGACGAGCCCGGCGACGCCAGCTACCCGATCACAAGCTTCAGCTGGATCTTCTTGAAGAAGAGCCAGACGGAAGCCACGAAGGGCAAGGCTTTGGTCTACCTCTTCAAGTGGCTGACCACCGACGGCCAGGCCTACGGCAAGGACCTGCAGTACGCACCGCTGCCGAAACCAGTCGAAGATCTCGCCACCGCGACCCTCAAGTCGGTCACCGCAAACGGCACGGCGCTCCTCCAGTAGCCTCCCCTAGGACACGGCCCGGGACCAGTTCGATTAGCCGGTCTCGGGCCGGTAAGCTACTGCGGTGGCTGAAGCTCGCCCTCAGCTGAAGTTGGCGACCCCGCAGACCGTTCAGACTGAGCCGCAGCTTCGCTACCTGAACCGCGAGCTCTCCCTGCTCGACTATCACCTCCGCGTACTGGCCCTTGCCGAAGACCAGGCTGGGCCTCTCCTCGAGCGAGTCCGCTTCCTGGCCATCTCGGGACAGATGCTGGACGACCTCTTCATGGTCCGGGTCGCGGGCCTCCAGGAACAGCTGATCGCGGCGGTCGCCGCGACTTCGCCGGACGGTCTCACGGCCCAGGAGCAGCTGCGCGCGATCCGGAGCCGGGCGCAGGCCATCCAGTCCCGGCAGCTGGAGATCCTGGAGCAGGAGCTGGTCCCGCGCCTGGCCGCCACGGGCATTCGCATCCGCGACGCCGCCGACCTGGAGGCGCCCGACCGCGACTACCTGGCCCGCGTTTTCGCCGACCAGATCTTCCCGGTGCTGACACCGCTCGCGGTCGACCCGGCGCATCCCTTTCCGTACATCTCCAACCTCTCGCTGAACCTGGCGGTACTGGTTCGCGACCCGCTGCGCAAGGAGTCGCACTTCGCACGAGTCAAGGTGCCGCCGCTGCTGCCGCGGTTCATCGCCCTTCCCGATGGCGCCAACTTCGTGCCCCTGGAGCAGGTCATCGCTGCCCAGGCGCAGGCGCTCTTCCCTGGGATGGAGATCATCGAGACCCACCCCTTCCGGGTCACCCGCGACGCCGACCTGGACCTCGTCGACAGCGAGGCGGAAGACCTGCTGGCCGCAATCCAGACCGAGCTCCGGCGCCAGCGCCGCCATGGCCGCGCCGTCCGCCTGGAGGTCCCGCCAGCGCTGCCGCCCGCCGTCCTCGAGCTGCTCATGCGGGAGCTCGAGCTCTCCAACGCCGACGTTTACACCGTCGGTGGGCTGCTCGACCTGGCCGGTCTCGACGGCTTCTGCCAGCTAGATCGGCCCGACCTGAAAGACGAGCCCTGGAGCCCGCAGACGCAGCCTCGCTTGCGTGACGTCGAAGGCGAAGCCCCGGACATCTTCGAGGTCCTGAGCAAGGGCGACGTGCTCGTCCACCACCCCTACGACTCCTTCGCGACGTCCGTGGAGGCGTTCATCGACCAGGCGGCCGTCGATCCCCAGGTGCTTGCCATCAAGCAAACCCTCTACCGGACCTCGGGTCCCGCCAGCCCAATCGCCAAAGCGCTGATCAGGGCTGCCGAGCGAGGCAAGCAGGTGGTCGCGCTCGTCGAGCTGAAAGCCCGCGGCGACGAGCAGGCGAACATCGCCTGGGCGGAAGCCCTGGAGGAGGCCGGCGTGCACGTCGCCTATGGCCTGGTGGGACTCAAGACCCACGCCAAGATCACTCTGGTGGTGCGCCAGGAGGGGAGCCGGATCCGGCACTACGTGCACGTCGGCACGGGCAACTACAACCCGCGCACGGCCATGATCTACGAGGACGTCGGGCTGCTCTCGGCCGACCCCAACCTGGGGCTCGACGTGATCGAGCTCTTCAACCTGCTGACCGGCTACTCGCGGCAGCGACGCTACCGCAAGCTGCTGGTCGCGCCGACCGGTCTCCGCGCCGCCATCATCGACCTGATCCACAAAGAGGCGGCGGCAAGCGAAGGCAGGGTCACGATCAAGGTCAATAACCTGGTGGACCCGGAGGTGATCGACGCTCTCTACGAGGCCTCGCGAGCGGGAACCAAAGTAGACCTCCTCGTGCGCGGGATCTGCTGTCTCCGGCCCGGGGTCCCCGGACTTTCCGAGAACATCCGCGTGCGCTCGATCCTGGGCCGCTTCCTCGAGCACTCGCGGATCTTCGCCTTCGGCGGGGGCCGCCGCGCCCGCAGCTACTACCTGGGCTCCTCGGACATGATGCCGCGCAACCTGGACCGCCGCGTGGAGGCCGTTGTGCCGGTGACCGATACCGCTCTCCAGAAGCGCTTCCAGGAGATGCTGGACGTGGTCTTCGCGGACAACTGTTGGGCATGGGAGCTGGGACCCGAGGGTGAATGGAGCCGGGTGCCCGGCGGCGACGTGGACGCCCAGCAGCGTTTCCAGGAGCTGGCCCGCCAGCGGGCAGCGGGAAACGGCACGTCACTTGGTTGAGCGCGAAGTAAAGCTCGGAGCGGGGCCCGGCTTTCACCTGCCAGAGCTGGAAGGCGTTGCCGATGGTGTGGCCGCGGCCCCGACGGAAGCCCTCCGGCTGGAGACCGTCTACTACGACACGCCCGACCTCCGCCTGGCCCGCTGGGGCTGCAGCCTGCGCCACCGGGCCGGCGAAGGCTGGACGCTGAAGCTGCCGACGAGCGGGAGCGGGGACCTCCTGGAGCGCCCCGAGCTGGAGTTCGCCGGGCCGGCCCGGCGGCCGCCGGCTGCCGCGCTCCGGGTGGTCAGGGCGTACTTGCGCAAGGCCCGTCTCGAACCTGTTGCCCGCCTCTCCACGCTTCGCCATCGGGTGCGCCTGACGGGGAACGGGGGCAAGCGCATCGCGGAGGTGGTGGACGACGAAGTTTCGGTGCTGGACGGCCGCCGGGTGGCTGCCAGGTTCCGGGAGATCGAGGTCGAGCTGCTGAACGGCGGCACGGCTCTGGTCGACCCGCTGCTGGCCCGGCTGCGATCAGCCGGTGCGGGCGCGCCCGACCCGACTCCCAAGCACGTCCGGGCGCTCGGCCCCCGTGCCGCTGCCCCGCCCGAGGTGGCTGTCCCGGACCCCAGGCGATCCGAGCCGGCGGGCGACTCGGTCCGCCGGGCCATCGCAGCGGCGGTGGTGCTGCTGATGAAGCATGACCCCCTCGTCCGGCTCGGAGGAGATCCCGAGCACGTCCACCAGGCGCGGGTCGCAACGCGGCGCCTGCGCTCTCACTTGCGCACCTTCGACGAGTTGATCGATCCGGATTGGATCGCGCCGCTGCGGGACGAGCTGCACTGGCTCGGCGGTGAGCTGGGCGCCGTGCGGGACGGCGAGGTCCTCCTCGATCGCCTGCGCGGCCGGGTCGCCGAGCTGCCCGAGAACGACAGGCGCTTGGGCCAGGCGCTGACCAACCGGCTGGCCGCACAGGTGGACAGCGCCCGCAGCCGCCTCCTCGAGGCTCTCGACTCCGACCGCTACGTCGACCTGATCGAAAGGCTTGTCGAAGCCGCCAACGCGCCGAAGCTCCTGCCGGGCGCTGACCAGCCCGCGGCGGACGTGCTGCCCGCTCTGGCCGCACAGCCCTGGGACCGGCTCCGCGCCGCGGTGCGGCTGCTCCCGCCCGACCCGGTGGATACCGAGCTCCACCAGATCCGAATCCTCGCCAAGCGTGCCCGCTACGCGGCCGAGGCGGCCGAACCGGTGCTCGGCGCTGAGGCAGGGAAGTTCGCGCGCGCCGCCGCCGACCTCCAGACGGTTCTTGGCGAGCTGCAGGACAGCGTTACGGCGCAAGCGTGGCTGCGTGACGCGGGCGGAAGTGGCCGCCGGGCCTTCGTCGCCGGCGAGCTGAGCGCGCTGGAGGAGGCGGCCGCCGCCCGCGCCCGGAAGGAGTGGCCGAAGGCCTGGCGGGCGCTGGACAAGAAGAAATTGAGGAGCTGGATGCCGAGCTGAGAGCGACGATCCAGGCGGCTGGCGGTGTGGTCTGCCGGCCCGGGCCGGCAGGGCTGACGGAAGTGGCGCTGGTGCACCGGCCCGCGTACGGCGACTGGACCTTTCCCAAGGGAAAGCTCGACGGTGATGAGACCAGCGAAGAAGCTGCTGTTCGCGAGGTGGCCGAGGAGACGGGCTTCAGCTGCGAGCTGGTCCGGCCCCTGGGCGAGACCTCCTACGTCGACAGGCGGGGCCGGGACAAGACGGTCAGCTACTGGCTGATGCGGCCAACCGGGGGTCGCTTCGTGCCCGGCGACGAGGTGGACGAGCTGCGCTGGCTGACCGTGGCCGAGGCGCTGGAGATGCTCACCTATGAGCACGACCGGCACCTGGTTTCGGAGCTGGCCTAGTGGCGGACGCTCGACGCTGAGCACCACTCTCCTCGTCCGCCACGCCGACGCGGGCAGCCGGGAGAAGTGGCACGGAGACGACCGGCTCCGGCCGCTCAGCAAGCGGGGCCTGCACCAGGCGGAAGCGCTCGTCGGCCTGCTCGCCGAGCTCCCGCTCGAACGGCTGCTATCAAGCCCTTACCTACGCTGTGTGCAGACCTTGGAGCCGCTCGGCCGCTCGCGCGGCGTCAAGGTGGAGACCGCGGAGGAACTGGCGGAAGGAGCCGGGCTGGAAGCTGCACAAGGCCTGATCAGGCGGCTGGGCGAGGTTCCCGCAGCCCTCTGCATACACGGCGACGTCTGCCTGGACCTGCTCGACGAGCTGGTCTTGAAGCGCGTCATAACGCGCGACCAGGCACGCTGTCAGAAGGCTTCGACCTGGGTGCTGGAGAACGGCGCGGGACCGAAAACCGCGCGCTACCTATCGGCTCCCTGAGGACCGCGCGTTAGCAGGTGATGTGGAGCACCGCGTTGGTGGCCTGCTTGCCCTGGGCCAGCAGCTGGATCGCCTGCTTCGTAGGGAGCACGACCAGCTTGACGCCGCGTCGCTGGGCCTCCTCCGTGACGGCGTCCATCACGGGTAGAGCGCCGTCCGCCCCGGTTCCGATGACCAGCCGCTTGCACGACCAGGGGATCGCCTCTTTCACGGAGAGCGGCGTATGCCCGAACTTCTGGCGCCAGGGTTTGGAGGCCTTCTTCCGGCGCCGGAGCACCTGGCCGCGGTCGATGAGCACGTCGCGATCGTAGGTGCGGCCATCGATCGTGATCGAGCCGAAGGAAAAGCCGTCGAAACGCATTCTCCGCGCCTCCTGCTTCTGGCTATCGTAGAAGTTAGGTGGACTGTAACGGCCGTTTCCCGTGCAGGCCGAAGGCTCGAAGACCGGCGTTTCAGATCGTCGGTGCCAAGGCGCGGGTGGCGCGACGCCGGATGCGCATCCATAGATGCGCGCCGGCAAGCGCCGGGCCCCCGCAACACAGGCATCAGCGCCACGTGGGCGCCCGGCGATCTGAGACGTCGGATGCTCCGGAAACGGCCGTTAGAGTCCACTAGTGGCTGCCCCGCGCCCCAAGCACACCCCGCGGGACCGCACCCTCGAGGCTGAGCTCAAGTTCAAGCTCTCCGGAGCCGCTGCCCAGGCGCAGCTGCGCCGTCGCCTGCACGAGGTTCAAGCCCACCTCGAGGGCGCTTACGACGAGGAGAACCTACGCTTCTGGCGCAAGGGAAAACCGCCCCCGGTCAGCCTCCGGCTGCGGATCATCGACGGCAGCCGCGGCGGCATCCTGACGGCCAAAGGTCCGGCCCGCTTCCTGCGTGGGATCAAGATCCGCGAGGAGACGGAGGTGGAGGTCAGCGACGCCCAAGCCCTTCGCGACATGCTCGCCTACCTGGGCTACGAGGTCGCCTTCACCTACCACAAGCACAGGGAGACCTGGAAGCTCCCGAGCATCGCGGTGTTTCTGGACGTCCTCGACTTCGGCTTCTTCGTCGAGCTGGAGGGCGAGGTGGATCTGCTCGAGCCGACCGCCAAGGAGCTCGGGCTGAACCCACGATCGGCCCTCAAGTCCAGCTACTCCGCGATGGCTCGCAAGCACCAGGCCGGCGCCAAGGGCCGCGCCCTCGCCGGCTGACCCGCCTAGAGGTTCAGCTGGGCCAGCTTCTCGTCGATCCGGCGCTCCGAGCGCCGGCGCTCCAGCTCGTCGCCAGGGCCGAGGTCCACGAAGCGCGCGTACTGCGCCAGCCGCGGGTGCACCTCGCGCACGCGCTTGAACATCTCCTGCGCGACCCGCCGGTAGTCCGGGTGGCCTTGCGGCGTCGTGCGCAGCTCGCAGAGGTGGAACACCTCGCGCAGGCTCAGGCGGAAGTACCAGCGGACCCGGTAGGCGAGCGGGACGACGTACTGGGCCAGTACCGGGCCCACGTCGCGCTGGAGCCGTTCGTGGGCATGCCCGGCTGCTTCGACGGCGTCGCGGTAGCGACCGTCCAGCCCCATCGCCTCCAGCTCGGGCGGTACGTCATAGCCAAGCGAGGCGCCGAGCAGCTGGCGTTCCTGCGTCAGCATCCGGTGCCGCTGGAGGTCGCGGTAAGCAGCGAAGTTGGCGACCACCTCAAACGTGTAGTGCGTGTGCTCCAGTGCACGGGGAGCGCGCTGGCGACGGTTGCCGCGGCCACCGAGGAGGGCGTCAAGCACCAGCGCCGGCTCGACCCAGGTCTCCTGCAGCTCGGCCAGGGGCAAGGCTGAGTGGGGGAAGAGGGCCGCCGCGACCACCTTGCGCTCGGCGTCATCGTCGAACTCGACGAGCCGCACACGCGGCTCGGCCGGCGCGCCTGCAGCGTCCCTCGCAAGCCAGCGGAGCTGCTCGCTCGTAGACGACATCAGCTCAGCGGCGGGCCGGCCGTACTTCTCGTCGATCGCCCGCCGAACAAAAGCGGGAATCACCTGCGAGAGCTCGCGGTGGAGGTCGGACGCCAGCCGCCGGCACTCGGGCAGATCGTGGCCGGCCATCTTTGTGACCAGGTACTCGAAGGCCCGGCCGTTCCCGTAGAGACCGAGGTTGGTGAAGGTCGCGGCGGGCAGCAGGCCGCGCAGAAGGTCGAGCGCCTTGGCCCGGGTCGCCGCCTTCCAGGCGCGCTCGGTTTCGCCGGGGTCGATCGGGAACTCGCCGCGGACCCGGTCGAGGACCTGGACGAGCAGGTCGGAGAAGGTCTGGAAGAGGTGGTCGCAAGCGAGCTCGTAGTAGCGGCTTTGCAGCTCCGGCCCGCGGTGATAGAGAAACCGTCCGTCCGGGCCAGGGCGATCGAAGCGCACGTAGCGGGTCGACTTCTCGAGCGGCGAGAGCCCGATCCGGGAATCCTCCAGGGCCTTGGCGGCAAGGGTCGACACGCGCTCGACCGCAAGGTGGGCTCCAGCCAGCTCGGCGACCGAGTCGTCACCGTATCCGACCAGGACCCGTTCGTAGAATTCCTCGGCCTTCCGCGTCGCCACCAGATCGCCAGGTGTCTCCGCCTGGAGCAGCTCTTCGAGTCCGAACTCGGGCTGATTCAGAAACTCCTCGAGCAGCACCCGCCGCAGGCTCTTCTCGGTCCGCGAGTAGCGGGAGAAGAGCGCTCCCTTGACAACCTCGGGCAGGTTCCGGAGGGCGAACACCGGGCGATCCAGATTGGTGAAGTAGCGCTCCAGGAGGCGGGCCTCGTCGGCAGTGAACTCGAACCGCTCCGGGGTCAGCTCACGCTCGGCAACCGCCATCGAAGAACCTCCCACCAAGGCGTGGACGGACGCCTGACCGTGGCGGGCCGAAGACATGATGTCACAACATGGACCCGGTGCAGGACCCCCTCCGCGACTTCGACTGGGCGGCGCATTGGCGGCGTCTCGTGGAGGCTCGCGCGGCGCCCCAGGATGGCGCTTTCTGGGACCGGCGGGCGGCCTCTTTCGCCTTCTCCATGGAGAAGCAGGAGAACCCGCTCGTCGAGCTGCTCGCGCCCTTCCTGGAGCCCCACAAGACTTTGATCGACGTCGGCGCGGGCACCGGCCGCCAGGCCGTGGCGATGGCCGACCGGCTGGACTGGGTGACCGCTGTCGAGCCTTCCGAAGGTATGCGGGGGCAGATCCCGAGCCGCTCCAATCTGACGGTCGTGGCCTCGACCTGGGAGGAGGCGGACGTGGCTCCGGCCGATTTCGTGCTCATGAGCCACGTCCTTTATTTCGTGGCCGACATCGTCCCCTTCCTGGACAAGGGCGAGGCTCACGCGAGGGAGCGCGTCTTCGTTTTCATGCGGGACGCGCCGCACGTCCTGGCATCCAGCCGCCTACGCGAGGAGCTGTCCGGCGAGCCACGGCCGCGGGAGCCCTGGGTCTACGACCTCGTGAGCCTGCTCCGCTGGAGGGGCCGCCACCCCGACGTGGCGATGACCCGCTATCCCGTCGTCTTCCGGTGGCGGGACTTCGAAACGGCCGTCGCCGACGTCCACGACCAGCTCGGCGAAGTCTGGCAAGAAGCCGCGGGCCGGGCCTGGCTGGAGGGGCATCTTCAGCGCGAACCGGACGGGACGTGTCTCTACGACGGTGGCGCAGTCACCTCAGGAGTGGTCCATTGGCAACCTCCGGCGTAGTCGAGCTGAGGCCTGCGCGGACCGCCGATCGGGAGCGCGTGGTCGAGATCTGCGCCGCGATCTGGGAGGGCCACGACTACATCCCGGAGGTGTTCGACACCTGGGTACAGGACCCCAGCGGCACCTTCCAGGTCGGCGAGGTGGATGGCGAAGTCGTGGCGCTGCAGCGGATCCGGCCGCTCAGCCGGGAAGCTTGTTGGTACGAGGGTCTTCGGGTCGCGGAGACGCACCGCCGGCTCGGCATCGCCCGCCAGATGCTCGCCGCGGCAGTCGACCAAGCGAGCTCGATCGGATTCCAGGAGATGCGGCTGGCAACCGCCGATCCGGCGCCGCGGGCACTTTTCGAATCCGCCGGGTTCCGCATCCTGCTCCAGCCCGACCTGATGCGCGCCCGCCGCCTGGAGGGCCTGGAAGCGGCTCGGATGCCGGACCCCGACCAGGCCGATCGGCTCTTTCCGCGAGTCCAGGCCGACCCGGCCTTCGAGCTCTACTCCCACCTCCACGTGGAGTGGGATGGCGTGTATGACCTCACTGCCGAGGAGTTGGCCCGGCGCGCCGAGCAGGGCCAGGTGCGGATCACGGCCGGCGGCCGGGCGCTGGCGGTCGTCGACTCCAACCCCGGCTGGGGCTTCCTCTCCGTGCGCTTTCTGAGCGGCTCGGGCGCGGCCCTCCGAGATCTCGCGATGGCGCTTCGGTTCGAGGCGGATCTGGAGGGCCTGGACCACGTCCGGATCTGGGTACCCGAGGGCCACCCGGCGGTCGGTGACCTGCAGGAGGTCGGCTACGATTTCCGGACTGAGCTCTTCCGCTTGTACTTTTACGCACTGAGGCTTTCCCGCTGACCCGCCGCTACGTAATCCTGGGCAACGGCATTGCCGGGCAGACCTGCGCCGAGGAGCTCCGGGCCCTGGACGCCGACTGCTCGATCGTGATGGTCGCGGCCGAACCGCACCCTCTCTACAACCGGGTCGCCCTGCCGCGCTACCTGCGCGGCCAGGTTCGCCGCGAGAAGGTGTTCATGCGCACCAAAGAGGACTACGAGGCGAAGGGCATCGAGGTCCACTTTGAAACCTGGGCGACGGAGGTCGACCCCAGCGCCAAGGTCGTCCGGACGAACCGGAGCCAGGAACTTTCCTACGACGCCCTCCTGGTGGCGACAGGTGGCAAGCCGAAGCCAGCACCCTGGACCGGCATCGAGGAGCTGCGCCAGGTCTACGGATTCCAGACCATCGACGACACGGACGTCATCATCGAACGCTCCGACGAGTCCGAGCGGGTGCTGGTGATGGGCGGCAGCTTTATCGGCTACGAGCTGGCCGAGGGCGTCAGCTACCGCAAGAAAGCGCAGGTGACCTGGATCATGCGCGGCCCCTGGTTCCTGCGCTACGTGCTCGACGCCGAAGGCGGCCAGCTCTGCCGGCAGCTGGGCGAGGCGCAGGGCGTGGAGTTCATCTGTTCTGATGAGGTGGCGCGCTTCTCACGCTGCAACGGGCGCTTCCAGGCCGAGACGCAGAACGGTCGCAAGGTCGAGTTCGACGTGCTCACGTACGGTGTCGGCCTCGACTACTACGTCGAGCCGGTGGCGGGCGCCGGCGCCGAGCTGGACAAGGGGATCAAGACCGACGCCAAGCTCAAGACCTCCTTGCCGGACGTCTACGCCGCGGGCGACATCGCCGTCTTCTTCGACCTCATGGTCCAGCGCCATAACCAGATGGGCACGTGGGACAACGCGGAGGCCCACGGCAAAGTCGCCGCCCACAACATGGCGGGCGCTGAGGAGGACTTCTTCGACGTGCCCACTTACACGACGACGATGTTCGGCTCGACCCTGGCCGTGATGGGCGTGACGCCGGACGTCCAGCCGGGCCTGGACTCGGTGCGGTCCTACTCGTTCGAGGAGAAGTTCTTCCGGAAGCTCTTCTTCAAGGACGACCACCTGGTCGGCGGGATCATGATCGGGCCTCCAAAGGGGCGTAAGAAGCTGATCGAGATCATGCGCGCCCGCCAGCCGATCACGCGGCCCCACGAGGAGCTGCTCGACCCGGCCAACCTGAAGGATTGAGGCCCTTGACGAGGGCTTAGGCAGTGCCGACGGTGTATCGTCCCAACACTCCGGGATGAACGAGCGCGAATACGCGGACTGGTATGTGTGGGCCAAGCGCAACGTGAGTGCCACTTCCGAGATCTGCCACGCGGCTGCGCAGGCGGCGATGGAGGCGGTCGCCAAGGGCGAGGACCCGCAAGCTGCGGCGCGCCGGGCCGGCCAGGCGAGGCAGGGCGCCGGCTGGACGTCGACCGCCAGCTCGGACCTGAAGTCCTACGCGGAGTGGTTCGACTGGGCGCGGACGCAGCTCGGAGGGAGCCCGGACGACAACCACAAAGCGGCAGCCGCCGCCCTGGACTCGCTCCGGCACGGCGGTGACGCGGCCGCCGCGGCCGATGCCGCACGCCTGGCGGGTGGCCAGACGCCCGCGGCAGCTCCCGCACCCCCGGCTCCGATTCCGCCCCCACCACCCACGCCTTCGTATGCACCGCCGGTTCCGGCGGCGAGTCCGCCTCCGACGCCGGGTCCGGTGCCCGGCTCTGGGCCCATGTACCAGCCTCCCTCGCCTTATCAGCCGCCGAGTCCATACCAGCCGCCGACCAGGCCCGCCTACCCGCCTCCCTCCCCGTTCCAATCTCCGCCGCCCTCCCAACCACCCACGCCTTACCAGCCACCAGGAGGGCCGCCCGGCCAGCCTCCTTACGGCGGCGGATATGCCTACCCAACGCCCTACCAGGCCTCTGTCCAGCCCACCTCCGTCCCGGTCTGGGCGACGGTCGTGCTGATCGTCGGGGCAGTTATCTACGCGCTCTTCGGCGTGCTTTATCTCATCGTGTACGTGACCAACAGCGACCCTGACATCCGGCTCGGCTCGGTTGTTTTCATGATCGTGGCGGCGCTCGTTACCGCCCCCTCTGTAGTTGGAATCGTCGGCATCCTCAGCAGTGCGGTTTGGGGCCGGATCTTCGCGACCATCGCCTCGATCGTTATGTGCCTGACGCTCGTGGGGTGCATCTTCGGCATCCCGGTGCTGGTCGGCCTCTACGCGCGCCGCAACTAGACTCTCCACAGTGGCCGACCAGATGCCGGATCTCCTCACCGTCCACGCCATGACGCGCGGCGACAAGCTCGCGCTCGTCGAGGAGCCGGGCGGCCGGACGCGCACTTTCCTCGAGCTCAACTCACGAGTGAACCGGCTGGCGAACGGGCTGCGCAAGCTCGGCGTCCAGGCCGGTGAGCGCATCTCGGGCATGAGCTACAACTCGATCGAAGGATCGGAAGCGGCCCACGCGGCGCGCAAGGCGGGTGCTGTGGCGACGCCGATCAACTACCACCTGAAGCCGGCCGAGGCGGCGTATGTCATCAATGACTCCGGCGCGCGGGTTGTGTTCGCCAGCTCCGACTTTTTGGCCACGATCGAAGAGGCGAGACGCGAGGTGGCCGGCGACGTCACCTACGTCGCCTTCGGCGTCGATCCACCGGCCGGATGGCTGCCTTACGAAGAGCTCATTCACGCCTCTGACGACTCGGAGCCGGAGGACCAACCGGGTGGGATGGGCGCGACCATGATCTACACCTCGGGTACGACGGGTTACCCAAAGGGAGCCTTCCGTCCGAAGGGCGTGAACGTCGAAAACGTCCTCCAGATCATCCAGATCTTCGAGCTGACCGACTCCGACATCCATCTAGTGGCGGGACCCGGCTACCACAGTGCCGTCAGCTTTTTCTCCTTCCTCAACACGGTGCTGGGCGGCACCAACGTCATCGAGAGGCGGTTCGAAGCGGCCGAGGCGCTGCAGCTGATCGGCAAGCACAGCATCACGACCACCTTCATGGCTCCGACGTTGGTGGCCCGGCTCCTGGCCCTGCCCGACGAGCTCAAACGCAGCGTCGATCACAGCGCGTTGCGGGCGATCTTCGTCGGCGCCGCGCCCTTTCCGCAGACCCTCAAGGAGAAGGGCACCGCCTACTTCGGCGAGGTCCTCTGGGAGTTCTACGGCGCCACCGAAACCGGCATCAACACCGTGCTCAGGCCGGAGGATCAGCTCCGCAAGCCAGCCTCTTGCGGTACAGCCGTGCCAGGACAGGAGATCCGGCTGCTGGATGAAGAGGGCGTCGAGGTCCCCACCGGCATGCCTGGCGAGTTCTACGTCCGCAACGGCTGGCTGGCGGAGTACTTCAACCGCCCCGACGCCACCTCGAGCGGTTTTCGAGACGGGTTCTTCTCGGTCGGCGACATCGCCTATCGCGACGAGGACGGTTATTACTACGTCTGCGATCGCAAGATCGACATGGTCATCAGCGGCGGCGTCAACATCTACCCCGCGGAGGTGGAGGCGGTGCTGCACGAGCATCCCGCGGTCGAGGACGCGGCCGTCATCGGCGTACCCAACGAGGAGTTCGGCGAAGAGGTGAAGGCGGTCGTGAAGCTGCGGCCGGGCACGACCGCAACCGAACTCGAGTTGATCGAGCTCTGCCGGCAGCGCCTCGCCGGCTACAAGCGTCCGAAGTCGGTCGACTTCGTGGACGACTTCCCGCGCGACCTGGCGGGCAAGATGCAGAAGCGCCGGCTCCGAGATCGCTACTGGCAGACGGTCGAGCGCCGCGTCTAGGCTCTGCGCGTGAGACGCGGATGAGGCGCGGATGAGGCGCTACCCACCCTTCGACGGCGAGCTGCAGCTGCCGGAGGTGCGGCTGCCGGCTCCGCCCCGCGGCTTCTGGCTCTGGGTCGTTCTGGTTGCGATCGCCCTGGTGATCCTGTTCGTCGCCACCCCGCTCATCACCTTCTACACCGAGCTCCAGTGGTTTCAGGCCCTCGGCCTGCGCAACGTCTACACGACCCGGCTCGGACTGCAGTTCTCGCTCTTCTTCGGCAGCCTTTTGGTGGCCTTCGTTTTCGCCACCGCGAACGTCGCGATCGCGCTCCAGCTGCGCGCGGCCTCGGCGCTGCGGACGATCGGGATCAGGCGGCGCATCCTCCGCACCAGGGCCGGCGTGATCGGCCTGGCGGTGTCTGCGTTGGTCGCTCTCGCGGTCTCCCTCGGCGCCGGCGCGCAATGGCAACAGCTCGCGCTTTACCTGAACGGCACGACGACTGGAGTCCAGGAACCGGTCTTCGGCCAGGATGTGGCCTTCTACCTCTTCGTTCTGCCGTTCTGGCACTCGATCCTGAACTGGCTGCTGGGCCTGACTTTCCTGACCACGCTCCTGGTCGCGGCCCTCTACGCCTGGCGCGGCACCGACTTCGAGCTGCGCCTGCCGGACCGCGGCGTCGCGCACGTTTCGGTTCTCCTGGCGCTGGTCGCCCTTGTGCTTGGCGCGGGTTCCTTCATCGGTCGCTACGACCTGCTCTACGCGCACAACGGGTACGTCTGGGGCGCCGGCTTCACCGACATCAACGCGCGCATTCCGATCGCCTACATCTCGACCGCATTGGCGGTTGTGCTCGCGCTGGCGCTGGTCGCCAACGCGGTTGTCCGCCGCCTCTGGCTGCCGGTGGTCGCGCTCGCCGTCTGGATCGTCTTCGGCATCCTGGGCGGACTGTACGGCGTCGCCATTCAGCGCTTCGCGGTGGCGCCGAACGAGTACAACCAGGAAAAGCAGTACATCGCGCGGGAGCTGGACATGACGCGCAAGGCGTTCGGGTTGGACAACGTGCGCACCAGCGACTATCCGGGCAGCACCCGGCTGACCGCCCAGGACGTCGCGAACGACCGCACGACGATCGACAACCTGCGCCTCTGGGACTACCAGCAGCTGCAGGAGATCTATCCCCAGATCCAGGCCATCCGCACCTACTACGACTTCAGCGACATCGACCTCGACCGGTATGTCATCGACGGCCGCTACCTGCAGCTGGAGATCAGCGCTCGCGAGCTGCGCACCGACCGTCTGCCCTCCCAGGCCGGCGGGTTCGTCAACCAGAAGCTGACCTACACGCACGGTTATGGGGTCTCCGCCAGCCCGGTCAACACGGTGGTCGGTGACGGCCTCCCGGACCTCGTCGCGAAGAACATCCCGCCGCAGGGACAGCTCGCCGTCACCCAGCCGGACATCTATTTCGGCGAGACGACCAGCCCCTTCGTACTGGCGCCGACCGCCCAAAAGGAATTCGACTATCCCGGATCACCTGACGTCTACACGCACTACACAGGTACGCATTCGCCGAAGCTGGACGGGGTCAATCGCTGGCTCTGGGCGGCCCGCACCGGGGATCTCAACCTGCTCATCACCTCTCAGGTCCAGCCCAGTACGGAGATTCTTTACCACCGCAACATCGTCGACCGCGTGCGCAACATCGCGCCCTTCCTGGACTACGACCGCGACCCCTACATCGTCGTGGTGGACGGCAAGCTCTACTGGATCGTCGACGCCTACACGAGCGCGACCACCTACCCGTACAGCCAGACGGAAAGCGCCTCCAATTTCCTGTCGGGATCGACGCTCGGCGATGTCAACTACATCCGGAACTCGGTCAAGGTCGTCATCGACCCGTACGAAGGGACCACCACTTTTTATGTGGCGGACCCGAACGACGCCCTGATCAAGGCTTACCGGAAGACGTTTCCAAGCCTTTTCACGCCGATCAGCGAGATGCCGGCTGGACTGCGGTCGCACATCCGCTATCCGGAGGACATCTTCAGCATCCAGTCCGCGGTTTTCACCGCGTACCACATCCGCGACACGCAGGTCTTCTACAACCGCGAGGACGTGTGGGCAACTCCCGCCGAGCAGCGGGGCCCAACCGCCTCAGCGACCACGCTGCAGCCCTACTACGTGATGATGCGGCTGCGGGACACGGGCACCGTCGAGTACCTCCTGATCCTGCCCTTCACGCCCAACAACCGCCCCAACATGATCGCCTGGCTGGCAGCACGCAATGACGCGCCCAACTACGGCCAGCTGGTGCTCTACTCGCTGCCCCACACAGTCAACATCTACGGGCCCCAGCAGGTGGCCAGCCTGATCCAGGCGAACTCGCAGATCTCGAGCCAGTTCTCGCTCTGGAACCAGGGCGGTTCGCAGGTCCAGCAGGGCAACCTGCTGGTCGTGCCGGTGGGTGGCAGCTTTCTCTACTTCGAGCCGGTCTACCTGCGAGCGACGAGCAGCTCGACCAGCTTTCCGCAGTTCCGCAAGGTCATCCTGGCCGACTCCGAGAAGGTCGTCTGGGACGACACGCTCCAGGGCGCACTGTCGCAGCTCGTGGGGACGGGCGTCGCCCCGACGCCTCCGGCTGGGGGTCCGCCGGCGGCCGCCGGCAGCTGCCTGCAGCAGCTCTCCCAGCAGGCGAACCAGCACTACCAAGCCGCCCAGGACCGCTTGAAAGCGGGTGACCTGGCCGGCTACGCGAATGAGATGAACCAGGTTGGTCAGCTCCTCCAGCAGATGCAGACCGCATCGGCCACAAGTCCCTGCAGCGCGTCGACCACGCCGGGGTCGTCGCCCAAACCCTCCCCCTGACCCCATGCCGCTCGACCCGACCGAGATCGGGGACCTCGCGCCCGTCCGCGCCGATCACTTTCAGCCCCAGCAATCGCATGCCGTCCGGCCGCCCCCATGCCGCAGGCGCTGGATCGGCCTCTGGATCTCCTGCCTCGTCTGTTTTCTTGGCGTGATCTGGGTGGCGATCGATTCGCAGCACCAGGGCTGGCACGACAAGCTGGTGAACACCTACGTGGTGCGCGTCTAGCCGAACAGCTCAGCTGCCCTCGATGAGCGGGACGAAACGCACAGGAAACAGCACCTCGCTGAAGATCCGCCCATCGCGCCGGCGGATGAGTAGGAGCTCCTGCAATTCCCGCCGTCCTGACTCGACCGGGATGGCCATCCGGCCGCCCTCGGCGAGCTGGTCGATCAGGGCTGGAGGTACTCGTCTCGCGGCGGCTGCGACCAGGATGACCGAGTACGGCGCCTCCGCCGGCCAACCGAGCGTGCCATCGCCGGTCACGACCTCCACGTTTGCGTAGCCGAGGCGGCGCAGCGTCTCGGCCGCCCGCGCGGCCAGCTCCGGCTCGCGTTCCACCGTGATCACCTTCCGCACCAGCCGGGAAAGAACAGCCGCCTGGTACCCGGAACCGGCCCCTACTTCCAGCCCGACCTCGTCCGGCTCCGGGCGAACGGCTTGGGTCATCCAGGCCACGATCAGCGGCTGCGAGATGGTCTGGCCCGCGCCGATCTCGAGCGGGTGGTCTTCGTAAGCGAGATCGCGCACCTCGGGCGGAACGAACTCCTCTCGGGGCACTTCGGCCATCGCTCGCAACACCCGCTCATCCGTCACGCCATTGGGGCGGAGCTGCTCCTCGATCATCCGTTCTTGCGGGGTCACGGGTCTAGAATTCTTCTTAACAGACTTCTTTGGCGTCCTCCGTCGCAGCTAATGTCCCGCTTGCCTGGCGCCGGCCGGTTAAACAGCGGTCGCGGCTGCTCCGGCGCACCGGCCCGCCTCATTCGCGTGTCCCTTTTGCGCACCCCTCCGAGCAAGAGTTTGCCCGCTTCCTGGATTACTACCGCATCCGTTGGGTGTACGAACCCACCTCCTTCCCGATCGCCTGGGACGCGGAGAGGGTCAGCGAGATGTTTACCCCCGACTTCTACCTGCCCGAGACCGATCTCTACATCGAGCTCACGACTATGCGGCAGGCCCTGGTCACACCGAAAAACCGCAAGCTCCGGTTGCTGCGGGAGCTCTATCCGGACGTCAATGTAAAGCTGCTCTACCAGAAGGACTACCAGCAGCTGCTGGCCCAGGCCGGCTACGGCACGCTCGACAGCGTCCACCACCTGCGCAAGCAGGACATTCGCGAGATCCTGATCTCGCCCACCGAGCTGGAGACCCGCGTCCGCGCCCTCGGACGGAAGATCTCCCGCGACTACCGCGGCCAGGCCGTGGTTCTGGTGGGGATGCTCAAGGGCGTCACTTTCTTCATCGCCGACCTGGCTCGCCAGATCTCGATCCCGATCGCAATCGACTACCTGGCGCTGGCCCGCTACGGACCCGCTCAGCCCGGCGCTCGGGTCAAGGTGGTGCGCGACATCGACATCGACATCGCGGGGCGCAACGTGATCCTGGTCGAGGACATCGTCAACACCGGCCTCACGCTCGACTACGTGGTCAATCTCCTCCGGGAGCGCGGGCCCGCATCGCTGGAGGTGGCGACTCTCCTCGACCGTCCCAACCGGCGGCTGGCTGAGGTCCCGCTCAAGTACGTCGGCTTCCAGATTCCGAACGATTACGTGGTCGGCTACGGCCTCGACTACCGTGAGCTCTACCGCAACCTGCCCTTCATCTGCGTGCTCAAGCCCGACGTCTACCGGGGCCTGGAGCCGCCCCGCCTGGGTCTCGTGGAGGACCCGGCCGGATAGGCGAGTCGCCCGCCCGCCGGCTGCTGCGCCTGCTGGACTGGATGAGCGCCCAGGACTTCGCGCAGCTAGTCGAAGGCGGCCGGGAGAGTTTGCTGCGCCAGGTCGAAAGCATCGTCGTCGACGCGCACCGGCGCTGGTACGAGTCCCTCGGCAAGACCTGGTCCGAGCCGGTGGCCTACCACTGGCTTCACTACGAGGACCCGGATCCGATCTCGCGGCTCAGGGTTGCGGTCCAGCGGTTGTCTGCAGCCGAGGTCGCCTTCTCAGACGCCCCGGTCGCCCGCGCCGAGCTAGAAGCCGGGAGGGTGCGGAAGGGGCGAGCCGCTGGTCTGGAGACCTACCCACCAGGCGATCCACCAGGCGGCCCAGACGCAGAAACCCAGCAGGCCGAGGACCACGACGCCGCGGAAAACGCTTGACATGCCTTCGCTGAAAGGAAACGCAGAACCGGGGCGAATCCGGTGCCCTGGAGGCTCGCTTTCGCGCTGCTGCGGATCCTCTTCGGGCGGCGGCTGAAAAGCGCTACCTCAAAAGCGATCTCGAGTTCATCGGGGCGTCCCTGCCGGCGATCCGGGCGGCCATCCCCCACCCTGCCCTCCCCCAGAGGGGGAGGCGAGTATAGGAATCCCTCCCCCGGAGGGGGAGGCGAGTATAGGAATGCCCCAACCGACCCTTCTGTTTACCCTGAAGACCGCATTCCCCAGGCTCCGCCTGGGGACCCCAATCCGCCAGGCTGAAGCGGCTTGCCTTCGGGG
>Ga0209059_1000026_pt1 | contig 51959 bp, 49 predicted proteins | sample GraSoiAngelo_151_FD_186165 | JGI IMG/M metagenome (GOLD analysis project Ga0209059, IMG submission 186165) | Grasslands soil microbial communities from the Angelo Coastal Reserve, California, USA - 14_1009_12_20cm (SPAdes) (version 2) | ecosystem: Environmental > Terrestrial > Soil > Grasslands ...
GAGCAGTTCAAGGGCGTCGAGGCGCGGAGGCTGGAGCTGCTGCCCTGCGAGGATGGCCTCTTCAGCCTCCGCGGCGTGCTCGACCCGGTCGGAGCGGGCATGCTGCGGACTGCGCTCGAACCTCTGGCCAAGCGCCCGATTCATGAGTGTCGCGCCGGCTTGCGACTACTGGGAGAGGATCCGGGGGCCGGACTTCGTCGCGGCTTAGGGTTCCGAAACTTTTCTCAGTCCTCTCGGGTTATTGGAAAGGTAGCGAGCGGATCGGAAAGTGCGTCCGATCGCTCACCTCATCACCCAGGCGCCGCCTCGACTACCCCCGAGGCGGCGTTCGTTTTCCAGGCCGGTAGCTCGACGCGAACCGTGGTGCCCTTCCCCACCTCGCTCGCCAGGTCGATGACACCCCCGTGGGCCTGGACGACGTCCCGCGCGATAGCAAGGCCGAGGCCGGAGCCGGGCGAGCCCGGAGCGCGCGTGAAGCGGTCGAAGACGCGAGGCAGAAGATCGGGCGGGATGCCTTCGCCATCGTCGGCGACCTTCAACTGCACGGTCTCGCCAGAGGCGCGGGCGCTGATGCGGACCGAGCCGGCGGCGGGCGTGTGCCGGATCGCATTGGCCAGCAGGTTGCCGAGCACGCCGCGGAGCCGGGCCGGGTCGGCGTCGACCGCCGGCACGTCGGCCGCGACGTCTTCGACGAGCTTGACGCCCTTTGCTGTGGCGGCCGGCTGGAAGGAGACCAGGGTGTCGTTCACCAGGACCGCCAGGTCGACCGGTTCCCGGCGCAGCGCCAGCCCGCCGGTCTGGTTCAGGGCCAGGTTCGCCAGGTCGTCCACCAGGAGCTCGAGACTCCGGGTCGCGTCCAGGATCGGCGCCATGTGCTCGGCGTCACCCGGGTAGACCCCGTCGGCGATGCCCTCTGCCTGGCCCCGGATGATCGCGAGCGGCGTGCGCAGCTCGTGCGCAAGATCGCCCACGAACGAGCGGCGCGCCGCCTCGGCCGCCCGCAGCCGCCTGTTCAGCGAGCGGGCTGAGCGCGCCGAGTTCCCCCCCACGAGGATCACCGCCAGAACCAGCACGACCGCGGCGGCGACGCGGAGCAGGCTGGTCGGCTGCCCGAATCCGAGGGCCACACCCAGGAGATAGAGGACCGCGACAAGGGTGGCGCCGCCGACAAGAACGAAGGCTGCCAGGAAGAGGCCCATCCGGAACCTGAACCGGCGGCCGCCTCGACGGCGCCAGGGCGGCCCGCCAGCTGGTGGAAATGGCTCGCCTTCCGGCCACCAGGGCGGGCGCCCGTGTGGCCGCCTCATCGCCGCGGGTCGGCGAAGCGGTAGCCCACGCCGAAGACCGTCTGCAGGTAGCGGGGGGACCGCGGGTCGGGCTCGAGCTTGCGCCGGAGGTTCTTGACGTGGGCGTCGATCGCCCGCTCGTAGGACTCGAAGGCCACGCCGTGCACCGCGTCCAGCAGCTGGGCGCGGGTGAAGACGCGGCCGGGTTGCCGGGCCATGGTGACCAGGAGCTGGAACTCGGTCGGTGTCAGCTCGACGCGCCGCCCCGCCACCGTGACCTCCATGCGCGGGATGTCGAGCTCGACCTCGTCGCCGACCCGCAGCAGGTCGCCGGCTTCGCGGAGGCCTTCGGCGCGCCGCAGAACCGCGCGGATCCTGGCCACCAGCTCCTTCGGGCTGAAGGGCTTGGTGACGTAGTCGTCGGCGCCAAGCTCGAGGCCGACCAGCTTGTCGGACTCGTCGGTACGGGCGGTGAGCATGATGATGGGCACCGCGCCATCCCGCCGCAGCGAGCGCGTCACGTCCAGTCCATCAAGCCCGGGCAAGCCGAGGTCGAGGACGACCAGGTCCGGCCGTCGCGCGGCCGCCTCCCGGAGAGCCGCCGGCCCGTCACCCGCGGTGACGACTTGAAAGCCGCCGGCCTCCAGGTAGTCGCGCACCAACTGGACGATCCTGGGCTCGTCGTCGACGACCAGGATCGTCTTCATCGGCGCCATCGTAGGCGCGCCGCCGAGTGCTGGAACGCTAGACGCGGGCGGCGTCCTCCGGCGGCTGGGCACCCGGGGTTGGGTTCTCGTGCGCCTTCTGGTGCCAGTCCTGCAGCTTGCTTTCCAGACCACCCGGACCGCCGGGGCCGCCCCAACCGCCGCGGCCGTGCATCCAGGGCCCGCCGCCATACCAGCGCGGCCGGCGGAAGATCGCCACCAGCAGCAGGATCACGAGCAGGAACGGGATGAAGCCGAAGAATCCAAATCCCCAGCCTTCGGCGCCAGGCCCTTCGACGGCGCCGGACGAGGTCGCAACGTGGCTCGCCAAGCCGGCCTGGTAGCCGATGAAGCCGGCGATCCCGGCGATCAGGAGCGTGAACGCTCCCCAGATCAACGCAAACCTTGCACGCATCGCTTTCTTTCTCCTTTGTTCCAAATGGACTTCCGACTGGTCTTCACGATGCCCGCCGGTTGTGAGGAGGTTGTGAAGAGGTCGCGCAGAAGCGGCGGAGGAGTGGTCTAATCTGGCGCGGACGCGATGGACCAACTGCGCAGCCGGGACGCCAGTCTCTGGTTCGGCCTGCTGCTGGTCGCACTGGGCGTGCTCTTCCTGGCCGGCCAGGTGTTCCACTTCGACCTCGGGCGGTACGGCTGGCCTTTCTTCGTGGCGGCGCCGGGCGTCGCCCTGCTGGCGATCGCGGTTTCCGCCCGGAGTCTCGCCTGGCTCGCCGTTCCCGGCACGATCGTCCTCGTGACCGCCGCCCTCCTCTTCGTCCAGAACCTGACCGGGCTTTGGGCCACCTGGGCTTACGCCTGGGCGCTTCCCGCCCTCGGCGGCACGGGCCTCGGGATCGCGGTCCAGGGCTGGCTGACACGGCGCCGCGACCTGGCCCGGGGCGGGTTCCGGATCATGGTCGCGGGAGCCGCGATCTTCGTGGTCGGGCTGGTCTTCTTCGAAGGAGTCCTGCACGTGAGCGGCCGCGACCTGGGCCTGGCGGGCCGGGTCGCGGGCCCGGCCCTCCTGATCGTCGCCGGCCTCCTGCTCGTGGCCGAGCGCGTCCGGCGGCCGGCTTCGAAGTCCTAGCTTCGCCTCAGGTGGAAGATCCGGTCCGGCGAGCAGGGCAGCTCGTTGAGCTCGGCCTGGACCGCGTCGGCCACCGCGTTGGCGACGGCCGCGAAGGCGCCGATGGTGCCGGCCTCCCCCACTCCCTTTGACCCGAGGGCGGTCAATGGGCTGGGCGACTCCTGGTGCTCGATCTCGATCTCGGGGACGTCGGGCGCCAGCGGGACCAGGTAGTCGAGGAGCGTGGAGGCCAGCGGCTGGCCGTCTTCCGAGTAGCGGATCTCTTCGAGCAGGACGCCGCCCATCCCCATGGCGACGCCACCCCGCACCTGGGCCTCAGCGGCCCGTTCGTTGACGACGACGCCGCAGTCCTCGACGGCCAGGTAGCGGATTACGCGCGGGTTGAGTCCCAGCGGGTCGACCTCGACCGCGGCCAGGTGGGCGCCGCTGGGAAAGACCTGCTTGGGATCGACCACCCTGGTCACCTCCAGCCCGGGCGCGAGGTCTTTTTCGGCGACCTCGCGGAGCGCCTCGGTAAGCGCCGTCAGCCCGCCCACCGCACCGCGGCTGACGAACGTCCCGCTCCCGGGCGGGCAGGCGTCGGTATCGCCTTCGAAGACGACCACCTTCTCCGCTGCCACACCCAGTTCCCGGGCCGCCAGGAGCCGATAGGTCTCCGCGTGACCCTGGCCGGCGTCGGCGCCTCCCGTGGCGATCTCGATCGTCCCCTCCTCGCCCACCCGGACGCGGGCGCTGTCGACGCCCGGGATGGTGGTGATGCCGCGGGTCTGGTATTCGGAGGCGCCAGTCCCGCTGTGCTCGTTGAAGAAGCCGACACCGATGCCGAAGAGTCGGCCTTCGCGGCGGGCCTCGGCCTGCTGCCGGCGGAGCTCTCGGTACGGCGCATCGAGGCGGCCGAGCAGCCCCAGGTAGTCGCCGGAGTCGAGCTCACGGCCGGCCGCCGTGACCGTCGGGAACTCCCGGATCGCGTTGCGCCGGCGCAGCTCGAGCGGGTCCAGGCCAAGCTCGCGCGCAGCTATGTCAACCATCCGCTCGGTCGCAAAGGCGGCGGCGTTCATGCCCACTCCGCGGTAGGCGCCGGCCGGGCACTTGCTGCTGGCCAGGCCGGAGGCGTGCAACCGGAAGGCCTCCAGGGCGTAGGGGCCGAAGAGCGTCTGGCCCGTCGTCACCGGCTCCAGCGAGGCGGAGAAGGGGAAGACCGAGTAGGCGCCAACGTCGCAGCTGACCTCTGCGTCAACGGCCAGGAAGTGGCCCTGATCGTCGAGCGCGAGGCGGAGCCGGACGGTCTCCTCGTGCGCGTGGGCGCTGGCGAGCAGGTTCTCGCGGCGGTCCTCGACCCAGCGCACGGTCCGGCCCAGGTGTCGCGCGAGCGCGGCGACCGCCAGCTCCTCGGGGAAGACGTGCGCCTTCAACCCGAAGCCTCCGCCCACAACCGGGACGATGACGCGCACGTCACCTTCGGCGAGCTGGAGGCTCGAGGCGAGGACGGTCCGCACGAGGTTCGGGACCTGCGTCGAAGTCCAGACGGTGAGGCGGCCGGCGGCGCCGTCCCAGCGGGCGACCACGCCGCGCGCTTCGAGGGGGAGCGGCGTCTGGCGCGCGGTCTTGAAGGTGCGCTCGAGCACCCGCGCCGCCCTGCCGAAGGCGGCCTCGAAGTCGCCACCCTCCCGCCGGCTCTCATAGAGCACGCCATCGGGGGCTTCCTCGTGGAGAGGGCCCGCCGGAATGGGCTCGTAGTCGACCTCGGTCTCGTCGGCCAGGTCTTCGGCCAGGTAGCGGTCCTCGGCCCAGACGACGGCGACGGCCTCCCCCACGAAGCGCACCTTCTCCACTGCCAGCGGCCACCAGGGGACGGCTTTGAGGCCGGGCCCGTCGACCCGGAGCGGGCCGGCCAGGCGGGCCAGCTGGGCGCCGGTCAGGCCGCGGCCGCCGGGCAGGCTGATCGACTGAACGCGCGCGTGCGGGTAGGGCGAGCGGACAAAGCAGGCCTCCAGCGCGTCCAGATGGAGGTCGGCCAGGAAGTCGCCCTGGCCGCGGACCAGCAGCTCTTCAGCGTCGGATCCGGCTTTCACCTGCTGCCGGCGGCCTCCAGGATGGCGTCCACGATCGGGCCGTAGCCGGTGCAACGGCAGAGATTCCCCGCCAGGAGATCGGGCAGCTCGGCGCGGCTGAGCCGGCGGCCCGAACGGAGCAGGGCCTCACCGGTGGCCAGAAAGCCGGGCGTGCAGAAGCCGCACTGGAAGGCGCCGTGCTCGAGAAACGCCCGCTGCAGCGGCGTCAGGCGGCCGGGCTCCCCCATGCCCTCCACCGTGGTCACCTCGCGGCCGTCCGCCTGGACGGCCAGGAGCAGGCAGGCCCGCACGGCGTCCCCATCCAGCAGCACCGTGCAGGCGCCGCAGACGCCGTGCTCGCAGCCCAGGTGGGTGCCGGTCAGCCGGAGGCGGTCGCGCAGGAAGTCGGCGAGAGTCAGGCGGGGCGGCACCTCGCGCTTGACGGCCTGGCCGTTGACTTTGACGCGGAGGCTTTGTTCCACGTTTTACATCGCGGCCTGCGTCATCACGCGGTCCAGCAGGCGCTTGCCGACCTCGCGGCGGTAGGCGGCAGAGGCGTGGAGGTCGCCGGTCACCTCGAAGTCGCCGTCGCCTGCCAGCTGAGGTAAAGGCCCGACCGCGAAGACCACCGCGCGGGTGCGCCCGGCGATGACCGTGCAGGCGGCGCCGGCCAGCGCGAAATCCCCCGGCCGGCGGGCGACCTCGGCGAAAGCCCAGCGGGCGCCGGCCGGCCAGCGCGGCCAGCTGACCGAGAGGAGCAGCTCGTCGGCGCCAAGGGCCGTCGTCATCGGCCCCCGCATGAATTGGCCGGCACTCAGCGTCCGGCGGCCGAGCCGCTTCGACTCCACTGTCAGCTCGGCTTCCAGCAGGAGGGCGAGCGCCGGCCACTCGCCGGCCGGGTCGAGGTGGGCAAGCGAGCCGCCGACCGTGCCCCGGTTTCGGATCTGGAAGTGGCCGATGTGCGGAAGGGCGGCGGCGATGACCGGAGGCAGGTCGCCGGCGCGGCGTTCCAGCTGGGCGTTGGTGGCCATCGCCCCGACCCGCTCGGCGCTGAAGCCGCGCAGCTCGGGCACCCGGTCGAGATCGACCAGCAGGCTGGGCCGGGCGAGCCGCATCGCCAGCAGCGGCACCAGGCTCTGGCCGCCCGCCAGCGGCTTGCAGTCCTCACCGTGGCGATCGAGGAGGTCCAGGGCCTCGGTCAGAGTGGTTGGGCGCGCGTACTCGAAGGGCGCCGATTTCACTCGCCGGCGACCTTGCTCAAGACCTCTTCAGTGATGAAGCGCAGCCTTTCGACCCTGCCTGAGCCGGGGAGCGCGAAGATCAGGGAGTCGCCGCCGCACGCCAGCAGCTCCTGCAGGCGCCCGGCGCACTCCTGTGCGCTGCCGACCACGGCCAGGGTGCGGGCCAGCTCGTCGCTGATCGCAGCCCGGTGCCCGGCGTGCACCGAGAGGTGCTCCTTGAAGTCATAGGCGGCCTTGGCGGCCGCGATCTCATCGCGGTAGGGCTCGAGACCCGCGGGCAGCTCGCTGAAGTCCGCGATCAGCCGGGCCTCGCTGGCCGCCCAGGCGCGGACGTCGTCCACCGACTCAGCCAGGGTGACCAGGAGCGAGATGTCGAAGCTGGCGCGATCGCGGGCCGCCGTCTGCAGGCCGTCCTGGATCCAGCCGACCTGCTGGCGGACGAAGTCCGGCTGCGAGGGGCCCATCACGATCGCGCCGTCGGCCAGCCGGCCGGCCAGCCCGCACATGCGGGGCTGGCTGACCGCCACGTAGATCGGAATCCTGGGCAGCGCCTCCCGGAAGAAGTGCAGGGCTCGCTCCAGCTCGGCCACTTTGGCCGGCTTGGAGCCGATCGCGTAGACGGCGGAGTCGCCGGCTCCGATCCCGAAAACCGCCCGCCCTCCGGAGAGCTCGTCGATGGCCAGGATCGCGTTCGCCGTCACGCTGGGATGGCGGGTGATCGGGTTGGTCACGCCGGTGCCGAGCCACGCCTGCTCGGTGTGCAGGGCCGCCAGCGCCAGCCCGACGTAGACGTCCTTCATCGCCAGCTGGGAGTCGATCAGCCAGATCCGGCCGGCGCCCGCCTCCTCCAGCTCGCGGACCTCCGCCGCGAAGTCACGGAGCTGCTGGCGCGAGCTGATCCCCAGGCTGACGCCGACCCTCACCCAGGCATTGTCCGGCAGCCAGGATTCCTAGGCTTCGGCGGCGTATGGCCAGCGGGGAGCGCCGAGTTCCCTGGAGACCCCGCGGGCCGCCTCCCCGACCGCGGCGGCGACGCCCTTGGCCGGGCCGCGCGGAAAGAGCCGTTCGGTGGCGTCCACCACTCCGATCGCGCCGACCGCGTGTCCTGCGTGGTCGAAGATCGGCGCCGCCAGGCTCGACTCGCCCAGCACCGCCTCGTCGTGCTCGCTGGCGACCCCCTGGTCGCGCACCCCGGCCAGCTCGCGGCGCAGCGCGGCCGGGGTGAGCGTCCGCTTGGTGAGACGCGGGAGCGGCTCCGCCAGCAGGTCCTCCAGCACCTGGCCCGGCGAGAAGGCCAGGATCGCCTTCCCCAGCGAGCTGGCGTAGAGAGGCAGCTGGAGGCCGACCTCGAGCACGCCGAAGGCCGAGTCGGGGCGGAAGACATGGTGCACGACCACGACGCTGTCGCCGTGCATGACGCCGACGCGGACGGAGGAGCGGGTGCGGCCGGCCAGCCGGTCGGCGTGCCCGATGGAGCGCGCCCGCAGCTCGTTCAGGTCGAGGTAGGAGTAGCCGAGCTGGAGGAGGCCGGGACCGAGCTGGTACTTGTCCGAGTGCCGGTCCTGCTCGACGAAGCCGTGGTCCTGCAGGGTCTGGAGGAGGCCGTGGACCGTCGGCCGCGCCAATTGAAGCCGGTCTGCCAGCTCGCTGACGCCCAGGCGTCGAGGTCCGCTGGCCAGCGCTTTCAAGATCGCGGCCGCCCGGTCGATCGATTGGATGGAGCCGCGGCGTCCGGGGGTGTTATTCGGCATTGCTGAATTCCTGTCGGTAGTGTAGACTGCCGTCGGCGGCCTGGCACGGCCTCCTGGGAGTGACGAAATTGGTCGGGATTGTACTGGTGTCGCACAGCTCGGAGCTCGCTCGCGGGCTCGCGGAGGTGGCCGCCCAGGTGGCCGGACCCGAAGTTCGCGTGGAGCCGGCCGGCGGCGGCCCGGACGGCAGCCTTGGTACCAGTGGCGACGTGGTCCGGGAGGCGATCGCGCGGGCGGATGCCGGCGCTGGCGTCGTCGTGCTGGCCGACCTCGGCAGCGCCGTCTTGACGGTCCGCCACCTGCTGAAGACCGAGCTGAACGGCCAGGTCAGGCTCGTCGACGCGCCCTTCGTGGAAGGGGCGGTGTCGGCGGCCGTCACCTCCGCCGCCGGGGCCGCGCTCGACGACGTGGCACGGGCGGCCGAGGAGGCGCGTGGTGCCCGCAAGCTCTGAGGTGCTGGTGGCCCTTCCCGCGGACGTCGCCCTTCACGCCCGGCCGGCCGGGCAGTTCGTGAAGGCGGCGATGGGCTTCAAGTCGCAACTGACGGTCGCGGTGGACGGTCGTGACGCCAACGCCAAGAGCATCCTCCAGGTGCTCGCGCTGGGCGCGACCGGAGGCACCGTGCTGACGCTTCGCGCGGAAGGCGAGGACGCGGCCGAAGCGCTAGACGCGCTCGCCGGCTGCATCGACCGGCTGACCGAGTAGCCTCTCCGCCGCGGCGCGGCACTCCTGGTAGCTGAGGGCCCGGACCCACTCCCTGACCTCCCCGACCCGCGCCGCGCCCACGCTCAGCTCGTCGGCGCCCAGGCCGACCAGCAGCGGCGTCGCGGTGGGATCTGAGGCGGCCTCCCCGCAGACCTCGACCGGGATGCCGGCGGCCTGGGCGGCCCGGATGGTCGCGGCGACCAGCTTCAGCACCGCCGGGTGCAGGACCGGCGCCGTTGCGGAACGCTCCCTGTCGAGTCCCAGGACGAGCTGCGTCAGGTCGTTCGTCCCGAGGCTCAGGAAGTCGAGGACGGCCGCCAGCTCGCCCGCCGCCCGCGCCGCGGCGGGCGTCTCGATCATGGCCCCGAGCGCGGGCATCCGGCCCCCGTCGACCGCGCGCTGGAGGCAGGCGCGAACCGACTCCACCTGCGCTCGAGAGGTCACCATCGGGACCAGGATCCGGAGCTCGACGCCGCCCGCCGCGGCGAGGATGCCGCGCAGCTGCGCCTCCAGAGCCGCCGGCGCCTCCAGGAGCAGCTCGACGCCGCGACCGGCCGCGCCCTCCAGAAAGGGCGGGGTCTTGTCCCCGCCGAAGTCGAGGAGGCGGACGGTGGCGGTCCGGCCGGCGAGCGGGGCCAGAATCGGCTCCAGGAAGCGGGCGTGCTGGCGCGCGTCCGGCCAGGACCCCGAATCGAGGAAGAGCAGCTCGGTGCGGAGCAGGCCGACTCCTTCGGCGCCCTGGGCGAGGGCCTCCAGGACCTCGGCCGGGCTGGCGGCGTTGGCGAGCACGCGCACCTTCCGCCCGTCGCTGGTCACCGCCGGCTCCGCGCGACCAGCCAGCGCCCGCTCGCGCGCCGCCTGGCGCCGCTCGCCCGCCTCTCGGGCCGCGGCCAGCCGGGCGGGAGCCGGGTGACGGACCAGCTCTCCGCGGTCGCCGTCGACCACGATCACCTCTCCGGCGCTGACGTCCAGGAGCGCGGGACCGAGCCCGATCACCAGCGGGACGCCGAGCGACCTGGCCACGATCGCGGCGTGGGCCGTCAGGCCTCCGCCCGCCAGGGCGATGCCCTTCACCTCGGGCGCCAGCTCGGCGACCTCGGCCGGGCCGATGCTCTCGGCGACCAGCAAGCCGCTGGCCGCCTCCCGGCGGACGCCGGCGGCGCGGGCGGCGGCTCGCCGTCCCAGGCTGCGGACGTCGTCGGCGCGCTCGGCCAGGAGCCGGTCGTCGAGCGCCTCGAGCTGGGCCGCCATCTCGTCGGCGGCTTCCTTGAGCGCGGCCGCGGCCGGGCGGCCTGCCGAGCTGACGAGCGCCTCCACCCGGGCCCAGAGGGTGGGGTCGCGGGCCATTAAAGCGCCGGTCTCGACGATCTCCGCCTCAGCCTGCCGCCCCTGCTCCCGGAGGCCCCGGGCGATCTCCTCCAGCTCGGTGGCGGCCGTCTCCAGCCCGTCTTTGGCTCGAGCCAGGCCCCGCCGCCGGCTCGCCGGCGGGGCGTCGAGAACGCAGGCCGGGCCTGCGCCCACGCCCGGCGCGGCGGCGACCCCCGGCAGGATTCGCTCGCGCATCAGGAGCCGGTGGCGACGGCGCGCTGGAGGGCGCGCAGGATCAACCCGGTGGAGGTGGCTCCCGGGTCCTGGTGGCCGATCGACCGCTCGCCCAGGTAGGACGCCCGGCCCTTGCGCGCCTGCATCGGGATCGTGGCGCGGCCGCCCGCCTCGGCGGCGGCGCAGGCCTCGTCCAGCGCGTCTGCCAGCGGGGCGCCGGCCGCCACCCGCTCGCGGAGGGTGTCCACAGCCGGCTCGAGCGCGTCCACCATGGTCTTGTCACCAGGGGAGGCTGCGCCCAGGTCCTTGACCGAGGCCAGGGCGGCGGCCAGCACCTCGACCAGCTCCTGCCCTTCGAAGGTGGCCTGGTCGCCGAGGACCCGCCCGCCGCTGCGCAGGGCCGAGCCCCAAAGTGGCCCGCTGGCGCCTCCCACCGAGGAGACCAGGGTCCGGCCGGCCAGGACGAGGAGCCGCCCGGGTGGGGACCCCGAGTCGGCGCCGAGGGCCTGGACGACGGCCTCGAAGCCCCTCAGCATGTTGGTGCCGTGGTCCCCGTCGCCGATGGCGGCGTCGAGCTGCACCAGGTGATCGCGCTCGGCCCGGATGACCGACTCGATCTCCCGCATCCAGTTGCTGACGGTGGCCGCGTCCAAGTCGCGCTCGGTGATCAAAGGCTTATATCACGCTCTCCAGCGCAGAGCGGGCGTGTGGACCGGAGCGTCCCAGAGGCCGGTCATCTCGTCGTCGAGCTCGAGCACGGTCAGCGAGGCGCCGGCCATCTCGAGGGAGGTGATGTAGCTGCCGACCAGGTTGCGGACCGGCTCGACGCCGGCCGCGCGCAGCTTGCGGTCGGCCTCGCCATAAAGAAGGTAGAGCTCGAGCAGCGGCGTGCCGCCCATGCCGTTCAGGAAGACGAGGACCTTGGCGCCCCGGCTGAGCTTCAAATCGGAGAGGACCGCCTCGACCATGACGTCGACCACTTCCGACGCGCTGCCGAGCGTGGTCCGGCGGCGGCCCGGCTCACCGTGGATGCCGATGCCGAGCTCGATCTGGCCCTCGGGCAGGTCGAAGATCGCCTTGCCAGAGGCGGGCGGGATGCAGGAGGAGAGCGCCACGCCGAAGGAGCGGGAACGCTCGTTGACGCGCTTCACGAAGCCGGTCACCTGGGCCAGGGCGTCGCCGCGCTCGGCGGCCGCGCCCGCGATCTTCTCGGCGAGCACGGTGGCCCCCACTCCCCGGCGCCCAGCCGTGTAGAGGGAATCCTGGACGGCGACGTCGTCGTCGATGACCACTGCCTCGACCTTGATGCCGGCGTCCGCCGCTTCCTCGGCGGCCATCTTGAAGTTCAAGACGTCGCCGGTGTAGTTCTTGACGATGTGGATCACGCCGGCCCCGCCGTCCACAGCTTTGGTCGCGGCCAGCATCTGGTCCGGGACCGGTGACGTGAAGACCTCGCCCGGGCAGGCGGCGTCGAGCATGCCGAGCCCGACGAACCCGCCGTGCAGCGGCTCGTGCCCGGAGCCGCCGCCCGAGACCAGGGCGACCTTGCCCGGCTTGGGAGCTCCCTTGCGCACGACGATCTGCTGCTGGGCGTCGTAGCGGAGGAGGTCGGGATGGGCCGCGGCCAGGCCTGCCAGCGACTCCTTGACCACCAACGCCGGGTCGTTGAGGAACTTACGGACCTTGGTTTCAACTGCCATGTTCGTTTCTCTTTCTCCTTGGCGCTCTAGCTGACGGCAGCCTTGCTGCGGTCGTCGGCGGCCGCACGGTCCTCGACCGTCACGGCCTCTTTGATGGGCCGCTCGACGAGCCGCGGGTTGGCGAGGAAGTCATAGATGAAGGCGGCGCCGGCCGCGCCGACCAGGCCAGGCACCAGGTACACAGGCACGTACTGCGTCCAGAAGGTGCTCCCGCCGGCGATCGCCTGGACCAGCTCCGGGCCGAACGCGCGGGCCGGGTTCAGGGAGGCGCCCGTGATCGGGCCGAAGATCAGGATGATGGCGACTACCGCGCCGCCGATGACGAGCCCGGCCAGCTGGTTCGGCGACTTGGGGTCGACGATGCCGAGGATGGCGAAGAGGAGGAGGCCGGTGCCGATCGCCTCGGCCAGGGCCGCCTGCAAGTAGACGCTGGTGGAGGCATCCGCCGCAAAGTGCGTCTGGCCCATGCCGAAGGTGACCGCGTTCTGTCCGAAGACGCCCCAGATGGCGAAGCCGCCGATGACCGCCCCGACGACCTGCGCCACCCAGTAGACGGGCAGCTCGCGCCAGGGAAAGCGCTTGGTAGCCGCGAGCGCGAAGGTGACCGCCGGGTTGATGTGGCAGCCCGAGACCTTGCCGATCGCGTACACGAGCGCGGTGATGATGAGCCCGAAGGCGAAGCTGATGGCGAGCAGGTCGGCCTCGGTCACCGCCGGAGTGGCCTTGCCCGCCAAGGTCAGGGTGGCGATCACCGACCCCGGGCCGACGAGGACCAACGCGGCTGTGCCCAGCATCTCGGCCAGGGCGCGCTGTGGCATGGTGTACATCTTTTCCGAACCCCCTTGTTGCTGACTGGTGTTCGACATTGTCGAACTGACTTCGGGAAACGTACCTGCCGCACGTGCTTTTGTCAACTGTTTAGTAGGACCCCGCCGGGTCTCGTGCGGCTTGCCCAAGGGACCCCCCCACCTTTTCGTTCATTCCACACATGGAAGGCGCCTGCTGGCCGACCCTACCGTGTGCACATGACAAAACGCCTCGGCTTTGCACTGACTGCCGCCCTCTCCCTGGCCCTGGTGCCGGCGGCCGCCTTTGCGGCCGACGCGCCGCCGCCCACCACCGCCGACATCGCGAGCGACACCGTCTGGGTGATCGTCACCGCCGTGTTGGTCATGTTCATGCAAGCCGGCTTCGCGATGCTCGAAGTCGGGTTCAGCCGGATGAAGAACGTCGGGACGGTGGTGGCCAAGGTGGTCACCAACTTCTCGATCGCCTCGATCGTCTACTGGGCGGTGGGCTTCGGCCTCGCCTTCGGCGGTGGGGGCGCCTTCTGGCTGCTCGGCGGCAGCGGGTTCGCCCCCAGCTTCCACCCTGGCTTCACCATGGACCTGCCGGCGCTGACCGGGAGCACCGCCCCGCCGGCGGCGAAGTTCTTCTTCGAGTTCGTCTTCTGCGCCGTCTCCCTGGCCATCGTCTGGGGCACGATGATCGAGCGCACGAAGTTCATCGTCTACATCCTCTTCGCCATCCCCTTCGCGGGCTTCATCTACCCGCTCATCTCGCACCAGCTCTTCGGTGGCGGCTGGCTGATGGCGACGGTCGGCGCCCAAGACTTCGCCGGCTCGACTGTCGTCCACCTGACCGGCGCCACCGCCGGCTTCGCGGGCCTGCTCCTGCTCGGGCCCCGAATCGGTAAGTACGAGCGCAAGCGAAAGCCAAACGCGATCCCCGGCCACAACATGCCGCTCGGCCAGCTGGGGGTGCTGATCCTCTGGTTCGGCTGGTTCGGCTTCAACCCGGGCTCGACGCTGAACGCCACCAACCTCCACTTCGCCGACGTCGTGATCACCACGAACCTGGCGGCGGCGTCGGGCGCGGTCGCGGCGCTGGTCTGCATCTACCTCATGACCCGGACGCTGGACGTCGGCATGATCGGCAACGGGGCCATCGCCGCCCTGGTCGCGATCACGGCGCCGTCGGGCTATGTCGAGCCCTGGGCGGCGGTGATCATCGGCCTGGTCGCGGGCGTGATCGTGGTCTTCGGCGTTCTCGCCCTGGACAGGTTCCTGGACGACCCGGTCGGCGCCATCCCGGCCCACGGTTTGGCCGGCATCTGGGGCACTCTCTCCTGCGGCCTCTTCGCGACTCCGCAGCTGGCCAAGTTCAACGGCGTCGGCGAGGGCGGCCTCGTCTACACCGGCTCCTTCCACCAGCTGGGCTCGCAGGCGCTGGCCGTCTCGGTCTCCGCGGTGACCGTCTTCACACTCTCCTTCGCGCTCTTCTGGGTCATCAAGCAGACTGTCGGGCTGCGCGTGAGCGCCCGCGAGGAGATGGACGGACTCGACATCTCCGAGCACGGCATGTGGGGATACCCGGAGTCGTTCATGCCGGTTCCGGGCGGCGTCTACCGGCCGGCTGAGCAGCCGACCGTCAACCCGCACACCGGCGAGTATGTTGGGGTTCCCCGTGCCGCTTTCGAGCACGGTGCCAAGCGGGAGACAGCATGAAGAAGGTAGAGGCGATCATCCGCCACGAGCGTTTGCAGCAAGTCCAGGACGTGCTGGACGAGTGCGGGGTCTCGGGCGTGACCGTGACCGAGGTCAAGGGCTGCGGCGCGCAGCGCGGCTACACCGAGTCCTACCGGGGGACGCGGGTGAACATCTCGCTGCGGCCGCGGATCAAGATCGAGGCGGTCATGCGGACCGAGATCGTGGCGGTCGTGATCGACAAGATCGCGGCGGCCGCCCGGACGGGCGAGGTCGGCGACGGCAAGATCTTCGTGATGCCGGTCGAAGAGGCGGTTCGGATCCGGACCGGCGAGCGGGGCCCGGAGACCGTCCAGCACGCCGAGCGTGCCATGTGGGGCCACTAGAGGGCCACTGCCCAACTCTTGCTTTAGGCGAGAGGTTTTCCGCGCTGGGCCTCCACGACGTCGAGTGAGACGAGGAGGCCCAGCACCGCGGCCATCACGGGAGATGAGGCTAGCGGGGGTGCCGGATCAGCGGGGTCGGTAGTGCTGCTGACCGGTCAGCGGGGATCGGCCGAGTGCGGGTCCTGGCCCGCGGCGATCGCGCCGGCGATCTGCAAGACGCCGTCGGCGTAGGACCAGGTGTCGGGCGCGGCGTAGCCGCCGAAGAGCGCCGGCTCGCCCTGGTAGTAGGCAGCCAGCGCGGTGCGCCTGTCGTACTTGTTGAGGAGGTCCTTCAATAGGGCGGCGCCCATCAAGGCGTTGTCGTCGGGGTTGGCGAGGTCGACCTGGCGGCCGAGGAGCTGGGGGCCCGCCTGCTCGGCGGTCTGCGGCATCACCTGGAGGAGCCCGACCGCGCCCTCACTGGAGACGGCCTCCTGGCGATAGCCGCTCTCCCAGTAGGAGAGGGCGAGGAGCAGGTTGGGGTCGACGCCTTCCTGCTGGGCTGCCTGGACGACGATCGCCTGGGGGCTGCCGGCCGGCGGCGGCGGGGTGTCCTGGGCGTCGCCGGCCAGGCTGGCGAAGAGCTCGTCCGGGCCGAGGTCACTGCGCAGCGGCTTCGGCGCCGGGAGGTCTCGCGCCTGAGCCTGGCCGAAGTAGGCTGCGCGGGCGGGAGAGGCGGCCGGCGGGGCATAGTGCAGCCCGATCACGGAGCCGACTTCAACTGCTGTCAGCAGGGCTCCCGCCAGCAGCGCCCGAGCCCACCACTCGTATGGCACGGGACGCCATTAGACAGTTCAGCGCCGACATTCCAGGAAAGGGCTGGGGAAGTTTTGTCTGTAAGCGCCGGTAGCAGCGGTGTCAGCGAGGTCGGACTGCAGGTCAGGCTGGGAGTCAGGCCGGCAGCGACTCTCGGAGGTAGCTCTCGATGAGTCCGGCGAGCTGGTCCGGCTGCTCCAGCGGGATCGGGTGCCCGGAGCCGGTGATGATCTCCAGCGAGGCGCCCGGGATGGCCTGGGCGATGATCTCGCCCGCGCGCGGCGGGCAGTGCTGGTCAAGGTCGGCGGATACGACCAGGGTCGGGGTGGTGATCCTGGCCAGCTCGGGGTCGAGCGGCTCCTCGTTGAGCCTGGCCATGGCCTGGCTGGCGTTGCGGTAGCCGCCCAGGTCGGCGGTCGCCTCCCGGCGCATGAGGAGGGCATCCTCCAGCTCGCCCGGGGCGATGTGGTACTGATCGACCGTGTCCCGGTCGATGAGCTGGCGCAGCTCCTGGTCGCGGGCGGCCGCGCGCTGTTGGTACCAGGGCAGGGCGGCCTTGCCGACGCGGCTGGAGGTGGCGACCGGGAAGAGCACCTCGACGCGCTCCGGGTGGTCGATTGCAAGGCGCATGGCAACGGTTCCGCCCAGCGAGTAGCCGGTCAGGGCGGCGGTTTCGAGCTCGAGGGCGTCGAGCAGGTTCAGGAGGTCCTGACCGAGCTGCTGCAGCGAGCCGTCGGCGTCGCCGAGGCTCGTCTGGCCGTGGCCGCGGAGGTCGTAGAGGAGCATCCGGTGGCGGATGGCGAGGGAGGGGACCAGCTTGCGCCAGAGGCGGTGGTCGTCGGCCAGGCCGTGGATCAGGACGATCGGGCTGCCGCGGCCGATCTCGAACCAGGCGGTCGAGATGTCGCCGGTCCTGGCCGTGGGCATCGTGCGTCTACGTTAACAGGCGATCTCGGAGGGACTGCCTATCGAGTTTTCCGGGTCCCTTGGTCGGCAGCTCCTCCAGGTGGCGGACCTCCTCGGGCCACTTGTAGCGGGCCAGGCCTTGTGTTTGGAGGTGGGCTTTGAGCTGGTCGAGGGTGATCGGCCTGGGCGGGCCGGCGACCAGGAAGGCGACCGCGCGCTCGCCCAGCTCCGGGTCGGGCTTGCCGACGACGGCGACGTCCTTCACGTCGGGATGGCGGCGGATGGCGTCCTCCACCTCCGTGGGGTTGATGTTGGCGCCGCCCCGGATGATGAGGTCCTTTTTGCGGCCGGTGACGTAGAGGAACCCGTCGGCGTCGAGGTGGCCGAGGTCGCCCAGGTGCGCCCAGCCCTCCGCGTCCTGGGGGCCTTTGCCGTCGGGGTCGTCCCAGTAGCGGGTCTGGACGGTGTCGCCACGCATCGCGATCTCACCATCGGGCTCGATCTTGACCTCGGTGGTGGCGTGGGGGCGGCCGACGCTGGTCCAGCGCTTTTGTTGCGGGTCGCTGGGGCTGGCGACACTGAGCTGGCCGGCGTCCATGGAGCCGTAGAAGCTGCAGACCCTGGAGCCGGTGGTGCGCTCCCACTCCTCTGCGATGGCGGGTGGCATGGGGGCGCCGGCGACCGCGGTCAGGCGGGCGTGGGAGAGGTCGGTGCTTTTCAGGTCGGGGCTTTGGAGCATCCGGATGACGTTGGTGGGGACGCCGACGAGCATGGTCGCCTGGTGGGTGGCGGCCAGCCTTAACAGCGTCTCTGGCGTCGGCCTGGCGTCGTGCAGCATGATCAGCGCCGCCCCCAGGCGGAGGCAGAAGAGGCACATTCCGCCGATGCCCTGGGTAAGCGGGGACATGACCAGCACGCGGTCGGCCTGGGTGACCTGCAGGCGGGTCGTGAAGCCCTCGAAGGTGGCCTGCTTGAGCTTGGCCGAGAGTGAGGCCAGCTTCGGCAGGCCGGTCGTGCCCGACGTCAAGGCGATTTCCACGATCCGGAGGTGGCGGCTGGGGGCGGGGGCGGGCCCTTGGTAGCGGGTTTGGGAGGTGGCGGCCTGGGTCTGGGGCTGGGGCGGCCGGCCTGAAAGGAGCGCCGGCAGATCGGCTTCTGTGATCATCCACCGAGCCCCCGAGCGCTCCATCGCCCAGCCCAGCTCGGCCTCGCCGAGCGCCGGTGAGAGCGGCATGATCACCCCGCCGGCGGCGGGGATCGCGAGCTCGAGGGCAACGTATTCCCAAATGTTCGGCAGCCGGACTCCCACCGGCTCGCCGGCCCCCAGGTCGCCGGCCCGCAGCACGCGCACCAGAGCCTTCACCGACGCGGCCAGCTCGCTGAACGACACTGCGCGACCAAGGTCGAATACCGCCGGGTCGTCGGGTCTCTCGGAGGCGTTGGCCTCCAGGTAGCTCAGCGGGTCATACGGACGGCGGATGTCGACCCTTGTCCGGTCAGTCCTCTTTCGACGGCGCCGAGCCGGCCGTTTCCTTGGGAGCCGGCCGCGGAACCAGCTTGATGCCGTTCTCGTCGGCGTCCACAAAGACCGTGTCGCCCTTCCGGAAGCTGCCTCGGAGCAGCTCCTCAGACAGAGGGTCCTCGATCCGAGTGGTGATCACGCGCCGCAGCGGCCGAGCTCCGTAGACCTTGTCGAAGCCCTCCTTGGCGAGCCAGTCCTTGGCGGCCATCGAGACGTCCAGGTGGACGTCCTGCTCAGCCAGGTGCTTTGAGGTCCTGGCGAGCATCAGGTCGACGATCTGCCGGACCTGCTCCGGGGTCAGGCTCTTGAAGGTCACGACCGCGTCGATGCGGTTCAGGAACTCGGGGCGGAACATCCGCTTCAGCTCCTCGTCGATCTTCTCCTTCATAGCCTTGTGCCGGCGCTCGGACTCGGCCTCCTCGGTCGCCAGCGCGGCCTGGAAGCCGAGGCTGGACTGCGCCTGCGTCAGGTCGCGGACGCCCAGGTTGGAGGTCATGATCACTATCGAGTTGGCGAAATTGACGACCTTGCCCTTGGCGTCGCTCAAGCGACCGTCCTCCAGGATCTGGAGGAGCATGTTGAAGACCTCGGGATGCGCCTTCTCGATCTCATCGAGGAGGATCACCGAATAGGGCCGGCGGCGCACCGCCTCGGTCAGCTGGCCGCCCTCGTCATAACCGACGTAGCCGGGCGGCGACCCGACCAGGCGCGCGGTCGTGTGGCGCTCCATGAACTCGGACATATCGAGCCGGATCAGAGCGTCCTCGGAGTCGAAAAGGAACTCGGCCAGCGCCCGGGCCAGCTCGGTCTTGCCGACGCCCGTCGGGCCCAGGAAGATGAAGGACCCGATCGGCCGGCGGGGGTCCTTCAACCCTGCCCGGCCTCGGCGCACGGCCTGGGACACAGCCACGATGGCCTCGTGCTGGCCGATCACGCGCTTGTGGAGGTCGTCCTCCATGCGCAGCAGGCGCGCCGTCTCCTCCTCGACCAGGCGGCTGACCGGCACGCCCGTCCAGGAGGCCACGATGTGCGCGATGTCCTCCTCGGAGACGTCCGGCACGATCTCGCCGAGCTTGTCGCGCCAGTCGGTCTCAGCGGCGGCGTACTTGTCCTTCTGCTTCTTCTCCTGGTCGCGGAAGCTGGCCGCTGTCTCGTAGTCCTGCTTGGCGATCGCCTCCTCCTTCTGGGCCTGGAGGAGCTTGATCTCCTTCTGCATGTCCTTCAGCTCGGGAGGCGTCGTCGTCAGCTTCATGCGGACACGCGCGGCCGCTTCGTCGATAAGGTCGATCGCCTTATCCGGCAGCGCCCGGTCGGAGACGTAGCGGTCGCTCAAGACGGCCGCCGCCTTGATGGCCTGGTCGTTGATCGTGACCCGGTGGTGCTTCTCGTAAAGGCTCTTCACGCCGTGCAGGATGTCGATGGTCTCGGCCAGCGAAGGCTGGTCGACGAACACCGGCTGGAACCTGCGCTCGAGAGCCGCGTCCTTCTCGATGTACTTGCGGTACTCGTTGAGAGTTGTGGCGCCGATGCACTGGATCTCGCCCCTCGCGAGGGCGGGCTTCAGGATGTTCGCGGCGTCGATCGCGCCCTCGGCAGCACCGGCTCCCACGAGCGTGTGCAATTCGTCGATGAAGAGCACCACCTCGCGGGTGCTCCGGATCTCGTCGAGGATTTTCTTCAGCCGCTCCTCGAACTCGCCGCGGTACTTGGTGCCCGCGACCAGCGCGCCCATGTCAAGCGTGAGGACGCGCTTGTTGAGGAGGCTCTCGGGCACGTTGCCGAGCGTAATCTGCTGGGCGAGGCCCTCGGCGATCGCCGTCTTGCCGACGCCGGGCTCGCCGATCAGCGCGGGATTGTTCTTGGTCCGCCGGCTCAGGATCTGGATGACCCGCTCGATCTCCGTCTCCCGGCCGATCACCGGATCGAGCGAGTTCTTCCGGGCAAGGTCGGTGAGATCGCGCCCGAACTGGTCGAGCAGGGGCGTCTTGGAAGGCCGCTTCGGCGCCGGCTCGGCTTCTTCGACGGCGGAGTCGTGGAGCAGGCGCTCGATCTCGGCCCGAACCTTCTCCAGGTTGGCGCCGAGGTCCTCGAGCACGTGGGCCGCGATGCCCTCACCCTCGATCAGGAGCCCGAGCAGCAGGTGTTCGGTCCCGACGTAGTTGTGACCCATCCGGCGAGCCTCTTCGAAGGAGATCTCGATGACCTTCTTCACCCTGCTCGTGGGGATGATCTGCTGGATGATGATCCGCTCGTTGCGACCGAGCACCGACTCGATCGTCTGCCGGACCTTGCCGATCTCGACCCCGAGGTTGGCCAGCACCTTGGCCGCGAGCCCTTCGCCCTCTCGGAGCAGCCCAAGGAGAAGATGTTCGGTCCCGATGTAGCTGTGGTGAGACCTTTCGGCCTCCTCCTGCGCGAGGGTCAGGACCTTCTTAGCACGCTCGGTGAATCTCTCGAACGGATACAAGGTTGCTTATCTCCTTTGGGCTGGGACTCGTTCGACGGGGTGGACCAGCACCTCCTCACTTGAGCTACGGATTCCGGCGGTCAGACGCTCACCTAACTATAACGCTCGGCATTCTGAGTTCATTTCGGTCTGAAGGCCGATTTTGAACTCGCGAACGGCCCTGGCCGGGTCCTTGTTAAGGACCGCGCCGGCCGCCTTGCTGGCGGGCCTGGTGCCCGTTGTCTTCATACCCGGGACGGTCGGCTCTTACACGCTTGGGCACGGGGTCGACGTCTTCATCCTGCCCCGCGCCTCGTTGGTCCTGGTCGGCGGCTGCCTGGCCGGGGCCGTCGGTCTGCTGGCCTGGCGGTCGGCGATTTCCGCACTGGGCTCGCTGGGCCGGCCGGCCGGCCTCGTTCTGGGCGCAGTAGTGGTGTCCACCCTGGCGTCCATCGCCTGGCCGATGAGCCTGGTCGGCTCCTACAGCCGCTACGAGTCAGGGCCGATGCGGATCGCCTACCTCCTGCTCTTCTGCCTGGCGGTCTGGACTCTGCGCACAGCGTTCGAGAGGCGGCTGGTGGTGACCTGGTTCCTCTGCGGCTGCGCCGTGATCGGTCTGGAGGCTCTCTGGGCTTCGCTGACCGGCCAGGCGCGGCCGGACGGAAACCTCGGGCAGTCGAACCTGCTCGGCGTCCTGCTGGCGATGGCGGTCCCGCTGCTGGCGGTGCGATCGCTGGGGACGCCCCTGTGGTCGGCGCTGCTGGTGCCGGTCGTGGGCGGGCTGGTGGTCTCCTCCTCGCGCTCGGCCTGGCTCGGCTGCCTGGCTGGGGTGGCGGTGCTGCCGGCCTTGCTGGCACCGTCCTGGCGGGTGTCTCGCTGGCTCTGGACTGGGTGGGCCGCGGCCTGCCTGGCCGCCATCGTTTTCGTGCTGGCGTCGCCGCTGGGATCCCTGCACGCCGATACGGGAGCGGCGCGGCTGCACGTGTGGCGGGACACGCTCGGGCTGGTGGCGGCGCGGCCGCTCTTCGGGTGGGGGCCGGACACATTCGGGCTGGTGTTCGGCCGGTTCGTGACGGGGGATTGGGAGCCGGGGGTTACGTTCGACCGGGCCCACAACCTGGTGCTGGACCTCTGGGCGGCGCAGGGCCTGGTGGGGCTGGCGGCGTGCGGATCCTTTTTCCTGGTCTGGGCGGTGGGGTGCTTTCGGGGCCGGTCGGGGTCTCGGGTTGGAGCTGGGGCTGGGTCGGAGTCACCTCTGGCGAGAGCCGGGCCGCCCGAGGAGGTCGTCGGGCTGCTGGGCGCCTGGCTCGCCTACCTGGGGTGGGTGCTGCTGAACTTCGACTGGGCGCCGGCGACAGGGATCTTCTGGCTGCTCTGCGGGGTCGGCTGGTCGGCGGTCAGCGCAGACCGAGCTCGGTTTGGTTTTGGCGGGTTGAGGGCGGCGCGGGTGGCACGCCTGGGGGTGCAGCTGGGCGGGGGGCTGGCGTTGGTCGCAGCGGCCGTCTACCTCGGGGTGCTGCCGCTGGCGGCCGACTGGCGGTATTCGGTGGGCGATCCAGCGGGGGCGGTTGCGTTGGATCCGCTGCAGGCCGAGTACCACCGGGCTTTGGGTGGCCGGCTGATGGGGCTGGGTCGGTTACGGGAGGGGGCGGCCGAGCTGCAGCTCGCGGTGCTACTCGGGGTGTCGGATTCGACAGCCCTGGTACAGCTAGGGGATGCCGAGGCGGCCCTCGGCGATTTCGCGGCTGCGCGGGTGGCCTACCGGAGGGCGGTCGAGCTGGACCCTTATAACGGCACCGCCCAGCAGCGCCATGCTTCCCTCCCCCACTGACCACCCACCCAGGGGGGCCTCTTCCTTTTTCGGGCGGAGCGTATTCGGCCGCCGGCAGGGCGGTCAACCCGGGCTGTTAAGACCCGAGCCTGAGGCCTACTCCTCCTCTTCTTCCTCGTAGGCCGCGGCCGGCGGGCGGCTGGCGTAGCCGGCCGGCGGATTCGTGAGCTGCTTCAGGCTCAGCGAGATCCGGCGCCGAGCGGTGTCCACGCCGATCACCTTGACCTGCACGACGTCGCCGACCTTGAGCACATCCTCGGTCTTCTCGACGTGATCCCAGGAAAGCTCCGAGATGTGGAGGAGGCCCTCGATGCCGGGCACGATCTGCAGGAACGCGCCGTACTTCTTCGTCTTGGTCACGGTGCCTTCCACCACTGATCCGGCCGGAAGGTTCGCGACCACCTGCTCCCAGGGATCCTGCTGCAGCTGCCGCAAAGAAAGCGAGATGCGGCTCTGATCAGCGTCGAGCTTGATCACCTTGACGTTGACCTCGTCGCCCACCTGGAGCACGTCGCTGACCTTCGAGACGCGGTCCCAGGAGAGCTCCGAAATGTGGATCAGCCCGTCAGCCCCGCCGATATCTACGAACGCGCCGTACGTCGTCAGACCGGACACGGTGCCTTTGACCATGTCTCCAACCGCCAGGCGGTTGAAAAGGTCGTCCCGGCGACGAGCCCTATCCTCGTCCTCGGCCGCCTTCTGACTGACGATCAGGCGGTTCCGCTTTCGATTGACTTCCAGGATCTTGACCGGAATGCGCTGGCCGACCAGCTGCTCCAGGTTGCCGGAGTAGGCACGTGCGACCTGGCTCGAGGGCAGGAAGCCTCTTAGCCCGAGGACGTTGACGATCAGGCCACCTTTGTTCTGTTCCCGGACTTCGGCGTCCATGACCTCGCCTGCGGTCTGCTTCTCAGCAGCGGTAAGCCAGGTGGTCTCGGCCTGGGCGCGCCGGCGGCTGAGGACGACGTTGCCCTCTTCGTTCTCCGGCTGGAGGACGTAGACCTTGATCAGGTCGCCCGGCTTCAAGTCGACGGTGTCGGTCTCGCCCCGGAAACCGAGCTCCTTGTTCGAGATCACGCCTTCCGCCTTGGCCCCGACATCGACGAGAACCTCGTCTGGATCGACCCTGACCACGACGCCATCCACGATGTCGCCATGGTTGAGAGTCCGGAAGGCCTCCTCCTCGAACTGGAGGTAGTCCTCCATTGTCATGCCAACCGAGGACTCCTTCTCCTCGGTCAGCACCGCGCCTGTCTCTTTGGTCAAGAGATAACCCCCTAAGAAGTATTGGTGTGGTCTTGGTCGTCAGATAGCCGCCGCCAAAACGAACTCCCATTCTACCCCGAGAGGGCGGCCGCGAACGGTTCCCCCAGCTGGTGGTTGTCAATCAGCCGTGTCCTTCCAATCCGGACCGCCAGAACCGCCAGCTGACCCGGTCCGGCAAAGTCGACGGGATCGACAACGTCTGCGTAATCGACGTTGGCGCGGGGTTCCTCCCTCAGCGTGTCTTGCAGCAGTCGGCGTAGTTGGCCGGGGTCTCTTTCACCTTTCAAAAAGGCGCTATTTGCGGAGCGCAGCGCGCGCGACAGGGCAAGCGCGGCCTCCCGTTCCTCGGTGTTCAAGTACGCGTTGCGTGAGCTGAGCGCAAGGCCGTCGACGTCCCGAACTATCGGACAGACCCGGATTTCGATCCCCGTGTCAAGGTCGCTGGCGAGCCGGCGGACCACGGCTACTTGCTGGGCATCTTTTTGTCCGAAGTAGGCTCGGTCGGGCCGGCTGGCATTGAAGAGCTTGGCCACGACTGTGGCCACGCCTTCGAAATGCCCGGGCCGGGAAACGCCCTCAAGGACGTCGCTGAGTCCGCTGACCCGGACGCGGGTCGCCGCTCCCGCCCTGTACATCTCGCCTGGACTCGGAGCATAAATGGCCGCAGCCCCCAGCTCCCGGGCCAACTGCCGATCTTTCTCGAAAGGCCTCGGATAGCTTTCGAAGTCTTCGCCGGCTCCGAATTGCAGCGGGTTCACGAAGATGCTGACCACCGTCCGGTCGTTCTCCGCTGCAGCGGCTCGGATCAAGCTCGCATGACCCGCGTGAAGGGCGCCCATGGTCGGGACCAGGCCGACCGTAAGATGCTGTTGCCGCCAGGCGGCGACAACCTGCCGGAGCTCGCTCGCTTTGCTGACAACGAGCGGAGTGCTGGTCTTAACCCCCGTACTTGACCTCATCGGCGACCACTGAGATCGTCGGACCGTACGAATGTTCTGGGCCTGGAAAGACTCCTGCCTCGACCTCTTGGGCGTAGCTGCGCGCCGCCTGCGTGATCTCCTCGGCCAGGTTCGCGTATTGCTTTACGAACTTGGGCCGGTGGCCGACGGTCAGGCCGAGCAGGTCGTGAACGACCAGCACCTGGCCGTCACAGGCAGGTCCCGCTCCGATGCCGATGGTCGGGATCGAGAGCGCGGCGGTGACCTCCGCCGCCAGCGCGGCCGGGATGCCTTCAAGAACCACCGCGAAGGCACCTGCCTCTTCCAATTCGCGGGCGTCGGAAAGGATCCGCTTGGCGCTAGCCAAGTCCTTGCCCTGGACCTTGAACCCGCCCAGACCATGAACGCTCTGAGGAGTCAGGCCAAGGTGTCCCATGACCGGAATACCGGCTTCCACAAGTCGCTGAACCAGCGCCTTGAGCGCCCGACCGCCTTCGAGCTTGACGGCGTGCATGCCGCCCTCTTTAAGAAAGCGGCCAGCGTTAAGGAGGCCATCTTCAAGCGACCCCTGGTAGGAGAGGAATGGCAGGTCGCCGACCAGAAGAGCATTCGACGCGCCGCGCGCGACCGCCCGCGCGTGCACGAGCATTTCGTCGAGAGTGATCGGCAGCGTGGTGGAGTGGCCGTGGACGACCATTGCCGCCGAGTCGCCCACGAGCAGGACGGGGATTCCTGCATCGTCGAGCAGGCGAGCTATCGGGTAGTCGTAGGCGGTCAGCATGGCGAATCGCCGCCCCTCGGCCTTGAATCTGCGCAGGTCGAGCACCGTGGTCATCGACGGGTCACCTCCGGGTCGCTGCCGGCGATGCGGTCAGCGCCTTTCTTATTTGGTCCCCCGGGCCTGCTTCGAGTCCCGCCTCGAGCGCCAGGTCCAGGGCCGCCAAGCCGAGAATACGGTAAACGGCGGCCGCGTCGCGATTCCCGCTCGCCTCCAATGCTTCCAGATGGCGGCGAACGGTGGCCGGGTCGCCGCGGCGAATGGGACCGATCAAGGCTTCTGGGAGACCGAGCGTTTCCAGGTTGGCGACGACTCCCTTCATCAGCGGAACGATTGCCGCGAGAGCCTCATCGCGGTCGAAGCCCACCGTCTCCAGGACGCCGGCTGCCCGACTGCTGAGTGCGATCAGCAGGTTCGAGCTGAGCACTGCAGCCGCGTGGTAAAGGGTCCGACTTTCATCGGGAACCCGGCGTGGAATGCCGCCCATTTCTTGAGCAAGCGCTTCGAGCTGTCCATAGAGCTGCGGAGTGGAAGCGTCGATTCCTATAAGCGAGCCCCGGAATGCTTCTGGAGGCCGCTCGACCGGGAAGGACTGGAACGGGTGAAAGGAGCCCACGGGGTGGCCGGCCGCGCGGGCCGGCTCGAGGACATCGAGTCCCATCGGACCACTGAGGTGCACAATCGCGGCCCTTCGATCAACATCGGAACTGCCGGCGATGGCGCTTGCCATCTCACCGATCGCAGGATCGAGAACCGCCAGGAAGAGATGAGTAGGAGCATCGGTTTTCGCTGCCAGCTCAGCGGCCCAGGAGCGGCCGCTGACCAGATTTACTCGATGGCCCGCCGCCTGAAGAGCCGTCGCCAACGAGCGCCCGAGCCGCCCGCGGCCGAGGACCGCTAGGACCAGGAGCTAGCTCCTAAGAGGCGGAGGATTCCGACGCTGCTTTCGGCGGCCGCTGGGACAGAAGCTGATCGAACTCTGCGGCGTCGATTGTCTCCACCACCTTCAGGTGCTCGGCCACAACCTCGAGTTGGGCACGCTTCTCGGTCAGGATGCGCTTGGCGGTCTCATAGCCGTCGTTGACGAGGCCCCGGATCTCCTCGTCGATCAGCGCCGCAATCTCTTCCGAATAGTTGCGCTGCTCGCCGAGGTCGCGGCCGAGGAACACGAGCTCCTCTTTATGGCCCATCGTCACCGTTCCCAACTTCTCGCTCATGCCCCACTGGGTGACCATCCGCCGGGCCATGGTGGTGACGCGCTGGATATCGTCCTGCGCTCCGGAAGTGATGTCCCCGAAGACGATCTCCTCGGCAGCTCGACCCCCCATGACTCCAGCTATCTGGTCGATGAGCTGGGCCTTGCTTACCAGATAGCGATCCTCCTCTGGGAGGCTCATGGTCCAGCCAAGCGCCATGCCACGGGACACGATCGAGATCTTATGGACCGGGTCACAGTTCGGCAGGCTCTTCATCACGAGGGCGTGCCCGACCTCGTGGTAGGCGATGACCCCCTTCTCATGCTCAGAGATCCGCCGGCTCTTCTTTTCCGGGCCCGCGATGACTCGGGCGATGGCTTCCTCCAGCTCATCCATCCCGATGACCTTCTTGTTGGCTCGCGCGGCCAGGATGGCAGCTTCGTTTATCAAGTTGGAGAGGTCAGCGCCCGAAAAGCCAGGTGTCTGCCGGGCAAGGACGTCAAGGTCGACGGTGGAGTCGAGGGGCTTGTTCCGAGCGTGCACCTCGAGGATCGCGCGCCGGCCCTTGATGTCGGGTCGGTCGAGTGTCACGTGCCGGTCGAACCGCCCGGGCCGGAGCAGCGCTGGGTCGAGCACGTCCGGCCGGTTAGTGGCCGCGATCACGATGACATGCGTGTTGGTGTCGAAACCGTCCATCTCGACCAAGAGCTGGTTCAGCGTCTGCTCGCGCTCGTCGTGGCCACCGCCGAGGCCGGCGCCGCGCTGGCGCCCGACGGCATCGATCTCATCCACGAACACGATGCAGGGCGAGTTCTTCTTGGCCTGATCGAAGAGGTCCCGAACGCGGCTGGCGCCAACGCCAACGAACATCTCGACAAACTCCGACCCAGAGATCGAGAAGAAGGGCACTCCCGCTTCGCCGGCCACGGCCTTGCTGAGCAGGGTCTTACCGGTGCCAGGGGGTCCGACGAGCAGCACGCCCTTCGGGATACGGGCTCCTAACGCGACGAATTTTTCGGGGTACTTGAGGAACTCGACGATCTCGGTCAGCTCCTGTTTCGCCTCCTCGACGCCGGCAACGTCCGAGAACGTGACCGCAGGCTTGTCGCCGGAGATCATTCGAGCCCGCGAGCGCCCGAATGACATGGCCTGGTTGTTGCCGCTCTGGGTCTGTCGAAGGATGTAGTACATGAACCCGCCGATCAGCAGAAGCAGGATCAGGTTCGGAACCAGCACCTGGAGCCAGTAGGCGTTCTGGTTGGTACTTTCGTAGTGAACGTTGACGTTTTCCTTAGCGAGCTCGTCAGCCAGAGTGTTGGTGTTGTCGGGCAGGTTGACTTTGTACTTCTTGCCCGTGTTGTCCTCTACGACCCCAGTAGTCCCTGTGATGTTGAGAGACTTGATGTCACCCTTGCTGGCCCGAGCGACGAGCTCGGAGTAGCTGAGCTCACCTGACTGCTGGCTCGACTCGATGCCCTGCCAAGTGATCCAAAAGACCACCCCAAGGACGAGCACAAGGGCGAAATAGAACAGGCTGGAGCGCGGGACGCGGATCACTTAGGAAAGACTCCTTGAGTTGGTCAGCCGATTCTATCAGAGGGGATTCCGGCCTCGACGAGCTGGAGATGAATCCCCGGTCGGTGGGATGGCACCGCAAAGCGGGGATCCAGGGCGACGCCAGGCACCCAGGCCAGCTCGCCGTCGGCGAAAAGCAGGGGCAGCGAGTCCCGCAGGCGCCTCGGGATGTGCGCGTCCACCAGAATGTCCTGAAGCTTCCGCCGGTGGCCCCCCGGCCCAGTTCGCATGTGGAGTCCTGGCCGTCGTGACCCCACCTCCAGGTGCAGCCCCGCCCGAAGATGAACTGAGTCAGGGTGGGAGCAGCCCTCGCACGGTCGCATGCGAAGTTCCGTCGAAGGGCTTGCAGGCGCCCCCTGATTCGATGCTTCCAACTTGCCGTAGGAGTGCCAGAGAGCAACGTGGCCCGGCAGGTCAAGCCGCTGGCCTGGTGTTCCGGCCAGCGCGAGGCGCTCCATGGCTGCCAGATGGTTCCCGGAGAGCCCGGGCAGGGGTCCACCGGCGAGCACATAAAGCTGCTTGAGCGCTTCCTTCCGAATCGGTGAAGGGGCCTCGGCGAGCTGCGCGCGCTCGATGCCGCCGTCCCTGATCAGGGATGCGGCAGCCTCTTCGACCTCAGCGTAGCGCAGGGCGCCGGTCTCACAGACGCGTAGCAGGCGCTCCTTGAGGCCTGGTCTTCCTGCTGCAAGAGCTGGTAGCAGGTTCAGACGGACGCTCACGCGCGCGTGGCGCGGGTCGTCATTAGTTGGATCGGAGAGGTAGGTGACGTCCCTAGCCTCGAGATATTCGAGCACCTGGCTTCTCCATACAGCGAGCATCGGCCGGACGAAGGGTCCGCGGCGCTCTGGCATACCCCTCAAGCCAGCCAACCCGATACCGCGCCTTAGGTTGAGGATGAGGCTCTCGACTCGATCATCTGCGGTGTGCGCAAGCGCCAGGACCTCAAGTCGTGTCTGAGCCAACGCCGCGGTGAAGAAGTCGAACCTGGCTTCGCGAGCTGCCGTCTCTAAAGACCCCTGCCGCAGCGGCTTGTTTCGCCGAGCGGTGACGAGGCTCACGCCGCGTTTTTCACACTGTGATCGGACCCAGCTGGCGTCCTGAGCGGACTCGGGACGCAGGTCGTGATCGAAATGGGCTGCAGTTACCCTGACGCCAATCTCCAGCAGAGCGATGAGCAGCGCCATCGAGTCGGGGCCGCCAGAGAGTCCGAGCAGCATGCGTGGCCGGAGGAGGCTCGACTCGGCAATGCGACTCAGTGCCGTGGTGGCGGTGGCTGGGATCGAACCAGCGACGCCGCGGTTATGAGCCGCGTGCTCTACCACTGAGCTACACCGCCTCGGGCGGTAAGCCTACCGGGTGGCTCTTGCGCGCGCCTTGAGCTTCCGTTTCTTGGCTCGGTGCTTGGACACAGCCACACGTTTTCTCTTGTTCATTGGGTCTCAAGCCTCTGAAAACGAACCAGAGGAGCCGCTAACACGACTCCTCTGGGCCCCTCGTTAATTGGTTGCGCGGGTCGGATTCGAACCGACGACCTTCGGGTTATGAGCCCGACGAGCTGCCGCTGCTCCACCGCGCTCATCCATTATACCGAGGCTAGCAAGTGACCTCGGCGAGCTCAGCGGTAGCGCCCGCCTCTCTTCGCCTCTAGGTTCCGCTTGACATCGAGGAGCCGCTCCTCGCTCGACTTCATGAACTTGGACAGCTTCTCTTCGAAGGCTGGATCCGCACCCTCCGCAAGCACCCGCTCACGCTTGTTGCGACGCCATTTCGGCAGGCTGGCCGGCGGCGCAGCAGCGATCTGTTTCAGCGAAAGGTCGTACTTTCCGTTGGCTGGATTGACTTGCAGAACCTTCACTCGTACACGATCGTTGACCTTCAGGTGGTCCCTAACGTCGCGCACGTACTCATAGGCGATTTCGGAGATATGGATCAAGCCACTCTGGCCGCCGTCGATGCTGACGAACGCACCGAAATGCGTGATTCCGGTAATGACACCTTCGATTGTGTGTCCGGCCTCGACACCCGCGGATCCACCGTTGTTGTCGGGAACCGGAGCTAAGTTCGCTCCGTTCGGACCGTCGCCTGAGACCGTCGGTTCGACTTGGCTGCCGCCATTTGAGAGGACAGCCTCAGCTGGACCCGATGTCAGGGTCTCACCTGTGCCAGAGATCAGCTACCCACCGTCCTATGACTTGCCAAACGTCGCTCCCCGTTCCTTCAACTTTAGCAACTCGCTTCTGGTTCGTTGCCGGCGAGGCGGCATTGCTCGCGGGCCGGCCCACCACGTAGACCTTCTCATCTGGCCGCGCATACCCGTTGATGCGCGCTTCCTCTTCCGCCGCCGCACCCGCCATACTCGCGACGATATCCCGGTGATACCCCGCCTCCTGCACTTTCAGGCTGGCGTTCTGTTGCCGGAGCGCTGAGGCTTGGGCGCTGAGGCGGTAGTTCAAGTACGCCTCCTGAGCAAACGAGTAAACGACCCAAACCCCAATCGCCGCCACCAGAACCAGCATCGCCAACTCCTTCGAGAGCGCCCGCGATGTACTGACTTTTCCAAGACTTGCTGTGGATCTGATGCGACGCATGCTGCTTCGTTAATGCCCTGACTACCGACCCGATCGAAGGACGATTGGGCACGATACCACAGGCTTGGAACCGTGTGAACCGGGCTTTGAATAGCTAGGAGGAGTCCGCCCAGAGTGCCTCGAGCGCCGCTCGGTCGAGTTCCCGGAGCGGAAGCCCCTGCTCTTGAGCCGCCGCCTCGAGCGCCTGAAAGCGCCGCTTGAATCGTTGGCCGGCCGCTCGAAGTGCGTCTTCAGGGTTGACTTTGCGTTTCCGCGCGACGCTTACCAATGCAAACAGGAGATCTCCCATTTCCCTGAACAGCTCATCGCCCTCGGCTGCCACTGCCAACTCGCGCACCTCCTCAGCGACGCTGGCCGCAGCGGCTTCGGCGTCGCCGTAGTCGAATCCAACCCGTGCGGCTCGCTTTTGTAGATTCATAGCCCACGCCAGCGCCGGAAGTGTGGCGGGCACGCGGTCGAGCACCGATTCGTCGCCAAAGCCCTTGGCCGCCGCCTCCAGCGACTTGTTGTGCTCCCAATTGCGGAGGACCTCCTCAGCGTCTGCCACCTCTACATCTCCAAAGACATGTGGGTGCCGCGAGACCATCTTGGCCGCCGCGGTCTCGGAAACCATCGCCGCGTCGAACCGCTCATCCTCCGCGGCAATGGCCGCATGCATCGCCACCTGCAGCAACACATCACCGAGCTCCTCGCGCAACCGTCCGTCATCGTCGGAGTCAATGGCTTCGAGCAGCTCGTAGGTCTCCTCCAGGAGGTAGGGCCGAAGGGTGGCGTGCGTCTGCTCCCGGTCCCAGGGGCAGCCGTCGGGCGCGCGCAGCCGACGCACGACCTCGAAAAGCGCCGGCAATCCTGGTGGGTACGGCTTTTCAGACACCGCTCTTGATTCTGGCATCCGAGTAGAGCTGCGCCATCGCATCAAGCAGTTCGAGTAGGTCCCGCATCCACGATTCCGGTCGTCTGCGCAGCCTGAGCTTGTTGGGTCCGATGCGTAGGCGGTCGCCGAATCGCCGCAGGAGCTCATCGACGGCGAGCTCCCGATCGGGATCCACCACCAGGACGATCTCACCTTCACTTCCGATCGCCGAGCGCAGCCCGAGCCGCTGCCCGCGGAGCTTTACACGCAGCGAGTACGCGAGGTTGTCGATCTGGTCCGGCAGGCTCCCATAGCGGTCTCGCAAGGAGCGGAGCAGTCCGTCCAGCGCCCCCTCGTCTTCCGCCGCCGCCAGCTCACGATAAGCGGCCAACCGGAGTCGTTCGTCGCGGATGTAAGACCTCGGGATGAAGTGATCCAGCGGCAGGTTAAGCGCCATCTCCGGGGTGTTGAGAACGTCGATAGCCGCGCTCTCCTCGCTTCCGGCTCGAAGTCGGCTCACCGCGTGCGACAACATTTGGACATACATCTCAAAGCCAACCGCGGCGATGGCTCCATGCTGTTCGGCGCCCAGCAGGTTGCCGGCACCCCGAATTTCCAGGTCCCGCAACGCGATCTTGAAGCCCATGCCCAGCTCGTGCAAGCCAGACATCACATCGAGCCGTTTGTCGGCTGACTCAGTGAGCGAGCGGCGCGGGTCAAAGAGCAGGTAGCAGTAGGCCCGTTTGCCTGCCCGACCCACCCGGCCCCGGAGCTGGTAGAGCTGCGAGAGGCCGAACCGGTCCGCATGTTGGACCAAGATCGAATTGACGTTCGGGATGTCCAAGCCGGACTCGATGATGGTCGTGCAGACCAGGACATCGTGCTTTCGCTCAGTGAACTCGACCATCACGCGCGCCAGGTCTTGCTCCTCCATTTGGCCGTGGCCGACCGCAACGCGGGCCGAGGGCACCAACTTGCGGACCCGCTCGGCCGCTCGCTGGATGGTGCGCACTCGGTTATGGACGAAATACACCTGGCCGCCACGCTCGATCTCTCGTTCGATCACCTGTTTGACGAGCTCGTCATCGTCCGCCGTCACATAGGTCTTGATCGGCTGGCGGTCTTCTGGTGGCGTTTGCACAACGCTCATGTCGCGGATGCCGGCGACCGCCATATGCAATGTGCGCGGAATCGGAGTCGCCGACAGCGTGAGAACGTCGACCTCCGCCCGGAGCCGCTTCAGGCGCTCCTTCTGAACGACGCCAAATCTTTGCTCTTCGTCGATGATGACGAGTCCGAGGCGCTTGAACCGAACATCGCGCTGCAACAGACGGTGAGTCCCGATCACAACATCGACTGACCCAGCCCTGACGCCAGCCGTGACAGCCGCCTGCTCGTCGGCTGTCCGGAACCGCGAGAGCATCTCGACCTCGACCGGGTAGGCCTTCAACCTCGCCTTGAAAACCGCGAGATGCTGTTGGGCCAGAACGGTCGTGGGCACGAGCATCGCCACTTGCTTGCCGCTCGTCACTGCCTTGAAGGCAGCGCGGACTGCGAGCTCGGTCTTTCCAAAGCCGACATCGCCGCAAAGAAGGCGGTCCATCGGCCGGTCCGACTCCATGTCCGCCTTGATTTCGGCCATCGCCGTCACCTGGTCAGGCGTCTCCTCGAAAGGAAACGACGCCTCAAGTTCGACCTGCCACGGCGAATCGGGCTCGAAGGGAAACCCGGGTTTCGCCTCCCGGATGGCGTACAGCTTGAGCAGCTCGTCGGCGATGTCCTGGACGGTGCGGCCCGCCCGTGAACGAGCCCTTGCCCAGTCCGAAGTCCCCAAGCGATGCAGCGACGGCTCGCCCTCACCGCCACCCAGATATTTCTGAACACGATCGAGAAACTCGACCGGGACGAAGAGCCGATCGGCGTCCGCGTACTCGAGTTCCAGGTATTCGCGCTCGACGTCGTCGATCTCCTTGAGAGTCATCCCACGGAAGCGCGCGATCCCGTGGTCGACATGGACGACCAGCTCGCCCGGCTGAAACTCGAGGGCGATCCCGCCGAGGTCCCTGCCCTTAGTTCCCCGCTGTCGAATCGATGGCCGACGAAGGCGTCCGAACAGCTCCGCATCTGAGAGAAAGGCGACTCCGAGGCCCTCATTCTCGAAGCCCACAGCGAGATCGAGATCGGCCCGCAGCAGGCGCTTCTCGGAATCCGCGGGCAGCAGCTCAGAGTCCAAATCGAGATCGAGCTCCGCAGCCTGTGATTGGCTTGATTCAGCCAGCAGAGCGTCCAGCCTCTCACGCTGCGAAGTAACGAGAATCACGACCGGCCACAAGCTCATCAACCGGGGGAGCGCATCCGCCCGCTTTACCTCGGCCTCGGGCTGTCGCCAACCGAGATCAACGCCGTCCGCCAACTCGCCTGCCCCAGCCGTCACGCGCGCAAGGCCGTCAACAGACAATCGGCTGACGGGAACCATCGCGGGCCGAAAACCCCTGGGCAGCTCACCGTCCGCGCTCTCAGCCGCGGTCAGTCCGATCGTTTCTTGCTCGAGCTCGCCAGCCTCGGCAAGTTGGCGCACTGGGTCGAATTGAAGAACCACTGCGTCCTGAGGCAGATGGTCGAACAGAGAAGGGAGCGACGGATCCAGATACGCCGAATAGAACTCGATGCCGGGAAACGTCGATCCAGCCTGAAGACGGCTTAGCTCGTCGTCCCAGTCGGCTTTGACGTCGGGCCTGAGCGAATCGAGCGAACCATTCGATCGGACCCGACCGGCTGCCTCGGTGCCACGTGCGGTCCCCAGGACGACCTCTCTTCCCGGTCGCACCGTCACCTGTGGCACAGACATGATGGAGCGCTGATTCCCGGCATCGAATACCCGCAAGCTCTCAAGCTCGTCACCAAGCCACTCAGCTCGCACCGGTGAGCGGGCGGCCGCTGGAAAGATGTCCAAGATCCCGCCTCGGAGGGAGAACTGGCCCCGATCCTCGACGAGCGCCTCCCGCGTATACCCGAGCTCAACCAGACGAGCTGACAGCTTGGCAGGGCTGATCCGAACGCCGGCACGGAGCTCGATCGTGGCTGCTGCAAGCACGGAGGGTGCCAGCGTCGGCCGCATCGCGGCTCGAAAACTCGACACGATTAAGGTTGGCGCTGCGCTGCTGGTGGCCAATGCTGCCAACGCGTCCAACCGCTGACCGACTGCGAGGTCGATTGCTGGAGGTCGGTCCAGAAACGAGACTCCGACCTCTGCGAAGAGATGGCTTGACGGAGTCCCTGCCAGCCACGGTCTGAGCTCAGCCAAGAAAACCTCGGGGTGTCTAGTCAGTACAAGCAGAGACCGGCCCGTGTCCGTGCAGGCGCGTGCGATTGCCCCGGCAACCACCGGCCACGCACCGATCGGCAGCCGTCCCAACTGAAGTTCGCCAGCGGGCGCCTGCAGCCAAGCCTGGAGCGGGCCCGAGCCGACGACCTCCTTCCAAAAGGCGCTCAAGCCACCTCCGTGCATCCGAGCGAGCCAGGCCGGTTGTACACCTCCATCGCCTTGTCGAGACCGGCCTCCAGCGCAAGGATCAACGCATCCGCGACCCCGGCTCGCACAGAAGGGAGCAGCGCCCGCTCCTTTCGCGAGAAGGGCGAGAGGAGGTAGTCGATCGGGTCAACGCGCGGCGATAGAGGCCGACCAACACCTACTCGGAAACGGGCGAACTTCGGTGTCCCGAGAGAGGCCATGATTGAAGCCACCCCGTTATGCCCTGCATCGGAACCTTCGCGCCGGATACGCAGTCGGCACAACGGAATGTCCAGCTCGTCGTGCACGACCCAAACCGACGAGCTAGGTAACCCCAGGGCACGAACCGCTTCTGCCACGGCGCGCCCGCTGAGATTCATATAGGTCTGGGGCGCAATGAGCCAGACCTGGCCGGACGACCTCAAAGGTGCGGAAGCGACTCGCGATCGCCAGCGGCGCCGCGAGAGGGTGACGCCCAACCGGCTGGCCAGCTCCTCGACGCACATGCAACCGAGGTTGTGGCGCGTGCCCGCATAGTCGGGACCAGGGTTACCGAGCCCGACTATCAGAAGATCCTTGGTTGGCAACCGCAATCATCCCCATACATCCGACGAGCAGCCGACAGACACGCCAGTGCCCGCGGCGAGCGCCGCAGAGAGACCGGCAGGTTGCAAGCCTACCCATCATTCAGCCGTCCAATCGGGACGTCGGCCCTCACTTTCTCAAGAGCCAAAACCGTAAGCCTGTTCATCTCCTTCTCGGCTTCACGAGCTGCGTGGTCCCAGCCGAGCAGATGGAGAAGTCCGTGAACGCAGAGCAGCGCCGCTTCAACCTCCGGGGTATGGGTAAAAGCAGCGGCTTGCCGGAGGACAGCCGGCCAAGAGATGACGATGTCGCCCAGATAACCTGAGGCCTCGGCGTCGCCCGATGGAAACGAGAGGACGTCGGTCGGCTCGTCCTCCCCCAGAAAATCACGGTTGAGACGGTGCAGCTCGCGATCTCCGCTGACCCGGATCGTTACTGACCAGCCGGCAAGCGGGAGTCGCGCGGCCACCTCGGGAACTTCCGTAGCTGCCGTGACAACCGAACGAATGAATCTAGGGGCCAACGGCGCGCGAACGGCCTTGACAACCTCGACCACGCTCGAACGGAGTCTATCGGCAGTCGGCCCCCCAACCGGCCCGGCCGCCACCACCGCTTGAGCGTCCGCCACTTGGAGTCGGTTTACCCTGACTCCGTGGTAGGCATCCTGACCTTCTTGCACGCCCGCCTCGCCATCGCGCTACTTGCGCTGGCCTTCGTCCTGGCGGTCTGGGGAAGCTACGGCTACCTCCGTCAGCGTGCAATCAGCGGCGGCTTCCGGTCGACTTACCTGTTACTTGCCGCGTTGACTGCTTTCCAGGGGTTGGCCGGCCTGGCGGCCATGGCCTTCGGAGAGCGCCCCCACTACCTCCTGCACCTCGTCTATGGAGTCTTCGCGACACTCTTCCTCCCGGGGGTTTACGCCTACACGAGCCGCGGGGCGCGCGATCGCGAGGCAGTCCTGCTCGCAGCAGCCTGCTGGATCGTCCTGGTCGCTTACGGCCGCGGATACATGACTGGACTCGTGCGTTAAGCCTTCAGCGCAGCCGGCTGGGCAAAGCGCGAGTTTCTCGTCTCATACTCCTCCGGATGGATCGGTTCATGGCTCGGCTGGAAGAGCGTGGCGCTCTCCTTTTTGACGGCGCCATGGGCACCGAGCTCTGGGCTCGTGGCGTGCCCCCCGACCACTGTCTCGAAGAAGTGAACCTCAGCGATCCCTCCCTGGTGCGAGCGATACATCGGGATTACATCGCCGCCGGGGCCGACGTTATCGAGACGAATACCTTCGGAGCCAACCGGTTTCGCCTGGCGGAACACTATCTGGAGGGTCGCGGCCGGGAGATTTTGGAGCAGGGAGCAAAGCTCGCGGTCGAAGCCCGCAACATGAGTGGTCGGCCCGTGCTGGTAGCCGGGAGCGTCGGACCGCTTGGCAAGCCTCTGGAGCCGATCGGGGCAATCAAGCTCAGCGCGGCAGAGAGAATCTACGGCGAGATCGTCGAGTCCCTGGCTGAGAGCGGCGTCGACCTCTTGATCTTCGAGACCTTCACATCGGTTGGCGAACTCGAGTTGGCCGTGCGGGTGGCTCGCGAAGCCGCTCATCAGCTCCCCGTTGTGGCTTGCATGAGCCTGGATGATGACGCCGACGTCGGCATCCTCCGTGCAGTGAGCGGGATCGGGCCGGCGGCCCTTGGCTTCAACTGTGGAAGCGGTCCTCAGGCGGCTCTCCAGATCGCACGCAGACTCCACGAGGCCGGCCTCGGGCCGATTGCTGTGATACCGAACGCCGGTCTCCCGCAGCGGGTCAGCGGGCGGCTCGTGTACGCGGCTGGCCCCCGCTACTTCGCCGAAAGCGTGGAGCCTCTGCTCCAGGCTGGCGCACGGGTGTTGGGCGGCTGTTGCGGCACGCGACCAGAGCACATCTCAGCGATGCGAGCTGCGCTCGATGCGTCGCGTAACGCGGGGGACTCCATCGCACCGGCCGTCCGGGTGCGGCGGCCCAAAGCCGAGTCGGAGTCGAATCCGCCGGCGTCGCGGCTCGCTGCCTCACTGGCGCGCGGCGACTTCGTCATCAGCGTGGAACTGACACCGCCACGCGGAGTGGATCCGAAGCGCATGCTCGATGGTGCTCGCCTGCTGAAGGAAGCGGGCGTCGACTACGCGAACGTGACAGATTCGGCGATGGCCCGGGTTCGCATGGGCGTCATCACCTGCTCGGCGCTGGTCCAGCAGCAGGTTGGGCTGGAGGCGATCGCCCATTTCACGACGCGTGATCGCAATGTGATGGCGATTCAATCCGAGCTGATCGGCGCGCACGCGTTGGGCATCAGGAACATCCTCTGTCTGCGCGGGGACCCGCCCAAAGCCGGCGACAACGCGGTTGGCATCTGGGAGGTGAACTCGGTTGGCCTCATCAATATCGTTGCCAACCTGAACCGTGGCCTGGATGCGAACGCTTCGCCTCTTGGCCAGCCCGCGTCCTTCTTGATCGGCGCTGCGGTCAATCCAAACGCCCGAGATATCAGGAGAGAGATCGGGCTCCTCGACCGGAAGGTCAAGGCCGGCGCCGGCTTCGTCGTGACTCAGCCGATCTATGAGCTTGACGCGTTTGAGCGTTTCCTGGAAGCCGCGGGCGACCTTCCAATTCCATTGCTTGTCGGCGTGCTGCCTCTTATCTCGGGACGCCATGCCGAGTACCTGGACAACGAGGTGCCTGGCATTACCGTCCCGGATGCCATCAAGGAACGCATCCGGGCAGCAGGCGAGCAAGCTGCCGAGGTCGGAGTCGAGATCGCCGTCGAGTTCCTCGACGCGGCCCGACGCTGGGTGCGCGGAGCGTACGTGATCCCCTCGCATGGCCGCTACGATCTCGCGGCCGTCATCGTGCAGCGGGCACGAGAGATGGTCGGGTGAGCCGTGCGGAGACAGCCTCCCCTAAGGAATCAGCTCTGGTGCTGCGACCGGAGCTTCTCGAGCCGCTGCCGCTTCTTCGCGAGGGCCGTTTCGAGCGCGTGTGCGAGTTGGGCGTCGTTCATAGGTACGACACGGAGCCGCGCTTCGAGTTCGCGTACCTCAAGCTCGGCCCGAGTCAGTTCTAGATCGATGGTCCGGTTGCTCATGGCTGAAGTCCTCTGAGGTGAGTAACTACCCGCAAGACCGGTTAGTTATTCCAAGCAGGCGAGCTCGACTAGTGTAGTTTCTTATACCGCTACTATCAACCTGCGTCTAGTCGAGGTTGATGGCCTCGCGAAGTTTATCGAAGAAGCCCTTGGCGACCTTTTGCGGCTTTCCAGTCAGTCCGCCGACCTGTCTCAGAAGATCCTTTTGCTTCGCGTTGAGGTCCTTCGGCACGATGACCTTGACGACCACGAACTGGTCGCCCCGCCGGCCGCTTCGAATTTGGGGCATGCCTCGTCCGCTCAGCTTGAAGGTCTGGCCGTGCTGAGTGCCGGCCGGGATCGCCACCTCGACCAGGCCGTCGAGCGTGGGGACCTCGATTCGGTCTCCAAGCGCGGCCTGGACCACGTTGACCTGCAGTTCGAAGACGACATCCTGGTCTTGCCGCTGAAGCAGGGCATGCGGCCGAACTCGGATCACGACATAAAGATCGCCCGGACCGCCGTTCTGCAGCCCTGATTCGCCCTCCCCGGTGAGACGGATCTGGGAGCCAGTGTCGACCCCCGGTGGGATGCGCAGCTTCAGCCGCTTGGTCTGCTCAGTGCGACCCTGGCCGCGACAGGCGGTGCAGACCTGGCGAATCACCCTGCCGGATCCGTGACAGGAGGGGCAGGCCGACACGTTGACGACCTGACCGAAGATGGACTGGGAGGTCCTGCGGACCTGACCGCTCCCGCCACACGAGCCGCAGGCCTCGACCGAGCTACCTGGCTCGGCGCCGGCCCCCGAGCATCTCTCGCAAGTCATGAGGCGGGGGACCTCGATCTCTTTTTCGACGCCACGAAAGGCTTCCTCGAAACTGATCGTGAGGTCATATCGGAGATCGGATCCACGCATGCTTCGGGCTCGATCGCGGGCCGAGAACCCACCGCCGAAGAACGCGTCGAAGATGTCCGCGAAGCCAAACCCCTCGAACCCGGAGACGCCTGCGCCAGCTACGCCGGCGTGACCGAACATGTCATAAGACCGCCGCCGGTCAGGGTCGTTAAGGACCTGGTAGGCCTCCGCCGCTTCCTTGAACCTCGTCTCGGCTTCTGGGTTGCCGGGATTGCGATCTGGGTGAAGGTCCATCGCAAGCTTGCGAAAGGCGCGCTTCAACTCTTCTGGCGAAACGCTGCGGGAAACCCCGAGGATCTCGTAGTAGTCGCGTTTAACCGCCAACCGGACGAGCGACCCTCACCAGTGCCGGCCGGACGACCCTGTCGTTGAGCCGATAGCCCTTGCGAAGCTCGGCTACCACCGTGTTCTCTGGATGCTCGTCTGAATCCTCGTGGCCGATCGCCTCGTGCATGCTGGGATCGAACGGTTGTCCGACCGCGTCGATCTCCTTGACTCCGAGGGCCGCAAGGACGTCTTCCAGCTGCTGGAGAGTGAGTCGCGCTCCCTTGAGCCAGGACTCATCCACACCTGCGGGCGCGGTCTCGAGAAGTCGGTGGAAGTTGTCGAGAACAGGCAAGAGTCGGGTGAGCAGCTCGGCATTGGCAAACTGGATGGTGTCTGCTTGCTCCTGGCGGGCTCGCTTTTTGTAGTTCTCGAAGTCCGCCGCTAGCCGAACGTACCGGTTGGAAGCCTCGTCCGCCTCGCCCTGCAGACGCTGCACCTCCTGCTCGAGGTTCTCGATCCTTCCTTTGAGACTCGTGGTCACGGCTTAATTCTTACCGAGGAGTCCGTAACCCTAACCCTTGGCTTGAAGCCCAGTCAGGAGGCTATTTCGGCGAGCCGCTGGCTGGCTGCTCGGGCCACCGCTCCAAGTCGAGCCACGATCTGGCCGTACTGCATACGGGTTGGGCCAACGACCCCGAGGGTGCCTTTGAGTCGGCCTGACGGCCCGTACGTCGTCAAAACCACCGTGCAACTCCGGAGCTGCTCCGTCAGGTTCTCGGACCCGATGACAACCTGAAGGTCGGACTCCATGATCAGCTGGCGCAGCAGGGCGGAGAGGTGGCGGCTCTCCTCAAGGATCTCGAGCACCTCGTGGAGCCTCGCCGTATCGGTGAACTCCGGCTGCTTCAGCAGATTGCGAACGCCATCGTGGACGACAAGGGTCTCCGCCCCCTGCTCGAAGTGGTCGAGCAAGACCAGGACCTGGCTGAGCACCTCGTTCTCCACGCCCGGAGTCAGTCGCTCCGCAAGCGACCCAACCTCTTCCCTGTCTTTGCCGGCGACGTTCTTCAGGATCCGACCCGCGAGCCGGCTCAGAGCTCCTTGCTCGACCGGCTGGCTGATCTCGATGACCTGTTGTCGGAGCAGGTTTCCCTCCATCAGGAGGATGAGCAGGACGGCCTGCGGATCCAAGGAGACAAGGTCAAGGTGCTTGATCCGCGCCCGCGGCCCGTACGCAGCGCTGACAACCGAGGCGTTGTGCGTCACTGCCGCGACCACCATTGCCACGCGCTCGACGAACAGTTGTCCATCCGCCGGAGCGCCCTGGACCTGTTCCTCGATGAAAACTTTGACCGGCCGCGGCAACGGCTCGGTTTCCATCAGGAAGTCCACAAAGTACCGGTATCCCTGGTCGCTCGGGATCCTCCCGGCCGAGGTGTGTGGCTGAACCAGGTACCCCAGGTCTGCCAGGTTCGACAGCTCGTTCCGGATGGTTGCCGAACTCAGGTTGAGGAAGTACCGGTTGGCGAGGATCTGAGATCCGACCGGCACCGCGCTGGTAGTGAACTCTTGCACGACCGCTTTCAGGATCGCGCGCTTTCGGGCTTCCATTAGCACTCCCTCCGCTTGAGTGCCAATTCTAGCGAAGAAACGGTCCTCACGGCGGGGGCCAGCCGGGAAGCCAATGGCAACCGGCTAGAATCAAGAAACGTGATAGCGGGGGCATCAGCAAAGGAATCGCTTGCTATTGCCCTCCTGAGCTATCGCGGAAACCCCTTCTGCGGCGGTCAAGGCGTCTACGCTCGGCAGCTCTCCAGCGCACTGAATGACCTCGGCCATCGAGTCACGGTGGTGACCGGTCCGCCCTACCCGAGCCTCGATGAGGGCGTTGACGAGGTCAGGCTGCCAAGTCTTGACCTCTACCGGCCGGGCGATCCGTTCCGGCCAGATCGAGAAATCCAAAACTGGATCGACGCCGCCGAGTTCGGAATCATGTGCACCGCCGGATACCCTGAACCGCTTACCTTCAGCTTGCGGGCCTGGCGTTACCTGCGAGGCCACAGCGGCGATTTCGATGTGGTTCACGACAACCAGTGCTTGGGCTACGGCCTGTTGCTTGCGGCACGGTCGTTTCCGGTCGTGGCCACCGTCCATCATCCGATCTCAGTCGATCGCCGGCTGGAGTTAGCGCAGGCCCCTTGGAAGCGCAGGATGGGGCTCCGCCGCTGGTACCACTTCGTCGGAATGCAGGGGCGGGTGGCCCGGCGCTTGAGCGGAATCATCACCGTCTCGCAGTCGGCTCGCGATGAGATCAAGCGCGAAATGCGCGTCACGGGGCCGCGAGTTGCCGTGATTCCGAACGGCGTCGATCACGAGCGCTTCAGGCCCCTGCCCAGCGTCCGCCGAATCCGGGGTCGAATCGTAACGACCGCCAGTGCGGATATACCTCTCAAAGGGCTCAGTCACCTTCTCGAAGCGGTCGCCATCCTTCGGCGCAGCCATTGCGTCGAGCTGGTGGTCATCGGCCAGCCTCGGCCTGACGGTCAAGTCTCGAGAATGCTGAAGCGCCGAGAGCTCGCAGCGTCCGTCAAGTTCGTGCACGGCATTGATGAGAGTGCTCTCGTAGCCATCTACGCAGAGGCGGAGGTGGCGGTCGTGCCGTCCCTTTATGAGGGCTTTTCGCTGCCCGCCCTGGAGGCGATGGCCTGCGGCGTGCCGGTGGTCGCGACCTCAGCGGGTGCCTTGCCGGAGGTGGTCGGCCAGGATGGCGAGACAGGGCTTATTGTCCCCCCGGCTGACCCGACCGCGCTGGCGGGGGCGATTCGCCGGTTGCTGGATGACCCCGGATTGCGTTCACGAATCGGCGCCTGCGGGCGCCTTCGTGCAGAGCGACTCTTCAGCTGGAAGGACGCAGCGCGGAAAACGGCTGCGGAGTACCGCCGGGTGCTTGCCGGATGCTGACATTCAACTTCGACAGGTTGTCGCTCAAGCCTGGCGACCGCGTGATCGACATCGGGGCTGGCAATGGCCGGCACAGCTTCGAAGCTCTTCGGCGCGGCGCTTGGGTCGTCGCTCTCGACCACGAGCCGGAGGATCTGGCGACGGCAACCGCGATGGCCGCCGCCATGGTGAGCGCGGGCGAAGCGCCGGCCACGGGCGGTTACCGCGGCGTCAGCGGCGATGCCTTACAACTTCCCTTCCCCGATGCCTACTTCGATCGCGTCATCGCAGCTGAGGTGCTCGAACACATCTCTGACGACAGGCGCGCGATCCACGAGATGGCGAGGGTGGTCCGCCCTGGCGGGACTGCCGTCGTCACCGTTCCGCGGTGGTTTCCTGAACTGGTCTGCTGGGCGCTGTCCGACGAGTACCACCGAAAGCCGGGAGGACATGTGCGCATCTATCGCGGCACCGAACTACGAGCCAAGCTTGAGTCGGCCGGCTTCCGCTGCCTCGGAACCCAGCACTCGCACGCACTCCATGCTCCCTACTGGTGGCTGAAATGCGCACTCGGCATCTCAGACGAGGCGGCGGTTCTGCCACGCCTCTATCACCGCTTTTTGGTTTGGGACATTGTGCGTCGCCCCAGAGGCCTCCGCGTCTTTGAGTCGATCCTCAATCCAGTTCTTGGCAAGAGCCTCGTTCTCTACCTGGAGAAGGCTTGCTAGCGCGCCGGACCGACGAAGGGCTGAGCCCTGCGGAGGTAGCGATGACCGCGAAGGCGATCACATCCGTGCAGGCTGACGACGGCTCGATTCCCTGGGAGGCAAACCGGCACGCTGATCCTTGGAACCACACCGAGGCAGCCATGGGGTTGGGTGCCGCCGGCGAGTTCGAGGCTGCTCGGCGAGCTTTCGACTGGCTCCAGGCGACGCAGGCTGCCGACGGGTCCTGGGCTACCTCCTACCGGGACGGCCACGTTCTCGACAGCGCTTCCGATGCCAACTTCTGCGCGTACGTCGCGGTCGGAGTCCACCACCACTTTCTCGCGACTGGAGACCGAGACTTTCTTCAAGATCTCTGGCCGGTGGTCGACTCCGCCCTGGAGTTCGCGCTCAGGCTTCAACTGCCGACAGGTGAGATCTGCTGGGCGCGAGATGCCAGCGGCCTGACTTTTCCAGGAGCCCTTTTGACCGCGTCGGCCTGCATCCACATGAGCCTCAGCAGCGGCTTGGCGCTAGCCGTGGAGCTGGGCCAGGAGCGGCCCAATTGGGGATTAGCCCGGCACCGACTGGGAAACGCGATCCGTCGCCGTCCGCAAGCCTTCCTGCGAAAGGATCGCTACTCGATGGATTGGTATTACCCAGTCCTGGGTGGGGCGGTTACAGGCGCCATGGCCCAGGCGCGGCTCGAGAGCGGCTGGAGCTCTTTCGTTGTCGACGGCTTCGGCGTTCGTTGCGTGAGCGACCGGCCGTGGGTCACCACGGCTGAGACCTGCGAACTCGTTCTCACCCTCCGCTCGATCGGACTCGAGCGCGAAGCCGCGAATCTATTCGGATGGGTCCAGGGGCTGCGCACTCCATCCGGAGCCTACTGGACCGGTTGCACCTATCCGGACGGTCAGACCTGGCCGGAGGAGATGCCAACCTGGACGGCAGGCGTGGTGCTGCTGGCGTCAGCTGCGCTCGACGGCGACTCGGCAATGTCGAAGATCATGCGTTCAGCTGCGCGCGAGCACTCGGAGGCTACGCTCAGCGCAGACCTCGACGAAGCCTGACTCAAGTGCTTGGAGGTAGGCATGGTAGGGGGCTTGACCGCCCTCGGCAGGATTCGGAAAGACGTCGTGCACAGCCAGTAAGCCGTCGGGTTTCAGGTGTGGAAGCCAGCCCGCCAGGTCGGCCTGAACGTCGTCCTCTGAATGTCCTCCGTCAACGAACAGCAGGGCCAGGGGGGTTGCCCACGCTCCCGCAACGACCGAGGAGCGCCCCACGACGGCCACCACGACGTCTTCGAGATTCGCGGCTGCGATCGTGCGTCGGAACATAGGCAGGGAGTCGATTCGACCTCTCTGGTCAACGAGCGTCGGATCGAAGTACTCCGCGCCGGGCTGCTGTTCCTCCGAGCCCCGGTGGTGATCGAGGGAGTAGAGGACTGTCGAGCGCGAACGCGCTGCCGCGCCGAGGTAGATGGCGGACTTGCCACAGTAACCGCCGATCTCCAGAAACGGCCCCTTCGGAGCTGTCGCCAGAGCTGTCCGATAAAGCGCGAGGCCCTCCTCCTCGGCCAGGAATCCCGGTGCCGCAATCGCGACCTGCCGCAGCACGCGATCCACTAGAGAACGGCCAGTGCCACCTGATTGTTGAGATCCAGTCCGCGCCGCGTCGGACGAACCACTCGGCCGACCGTCTCGACCAGCCCGGCCGACCGGAGCCGCTCGATCTCGACTTCGAAACCTGGCTCCGTCCGGACTCCAGCAACCGTCCGGAGCCCCAGCATGAGGCGCTCGGCGGCCGCTTTGCGCGGCCCCAGCTCCTCACCAGCCTCGATGAAGGTGTCGGAAGAGATGTACGACTGCGGTCGCGCCACGTTCCACCAACGCCGCGCTCCAGCACCAAGCCGCGCGTAGGAATGCGCCCCACATCCCGCTCCGTAAACGGGCCGGCACTGCCAGTACGACCGGTTGTGACGCGATTCGAATCCGGGACGCGACCAGCTCGAAACCTCGTACCGATGGAAGCCGGCGGAAGTGAGCGCGGACTGGCACTTCTCGAGGAACATCCACTGCTCGTCGGGATCGACGGCGGGGAGGTCTCCGCGCTGCCACTGGCGGAAGAGTTGGGTGCCCTCCTCCAGCGTCAGGCAGTAGGCCGACAGGTGCTCCGGCGCGAGGTCGATCGCTCGCTGGAGGGTCTGCTGCCAGGACTCCAGTGACTGGTAAGGGACCGCGTAAATCAGATCCAGGCTGAGGTTCCGGAAGCCTGCCGCTCGAGCCAGGCGAACGGCCTGCTCGGCCATCGCTCCGTCGGTCCTTCGCTCGAGGACGGCCAAGGTCCGGCGATCGAACCCCTGAACGCCCAGGCTCAGTCGATTGACTCCGCCCCGGCGCCAGGCCTCCAGCCGCTCGACGTCGGTTGAGGCTGGGTTGGCCTCCAGGCTGACCTCGGCCCCGGCTTCGAGGCTGAACTCGGTTCGAACTCGTGTTAGGAGCCTCGAGATCAGCTCCGGCGACAGGGTGCTGGGCGTGCCTCCGCCGAAGTAGACGGTGCGCAGCTCTCCAAAGGGATAAGACGAGGCGGCGAAGGCGAGCTCCCGCTCGAGAGCATCCACGTAGGGCGCCATCAATCCATCCAAGCCCGCGTAGGCGTTGAAGTCGCAGTAGCCGCATTTGTGTCGGCAAAACGGTATGTGGATGTAGAGGTGCCGGAAACTGTGCATGTTAAGGAGAGCCGCCAAACACGGTAGACGAAGGTCAAGCCTGCAGGGCGGCCAGTTCCTCCTCGACCAGCTCGACCAGCTCCCCGATGGTCGCCGCGTCGAAGGCCAGCTTGATGTCCGCGGCTCGGTAAAGCTCCGGCAATGGCCTCGTCGAGCCCAATGCCAGGGCCCGCCGGTAAGCCGACACCGCCGCCTGCTGGTCTCTGCGTGCATTGCGCCAGATCTGCAAGGCGCCGAGCTGAGCGATGCCATACTCGATGTAGTAGAAGGGCACCTCCCAGAAGTGGAGCTGTCGGTACCAGCGCGCGACCCACTCCTCCGTCAGTCCCGTGTAGTCGACTCCAATCTCGAACTGCCTCCGTAGGCGCAGCCACTGGTCATCGCGTGCGCCAGCGTCCTCGCCGGCCGGATCCGTGTAGATCCAGTGCTGGAGCGCATCCACTGTGGCGCAGTGCGGGAAGAAGAGAACGATTCCTTCGAGGTGATCGATTCGAGCTCGCCGGTAGTCCTCCTCGGAGTAGTAGCCGCCAGATTGGCGACCCCAGTAAGGCGCCGACAGCAGCTCCATTGCCATCGAGCCCACCTCCCCCATCTCCATTCCAGGCATGCGCTGGCAGAAAAGCCGCCCCGCCTCGAAGTACTCAAACCCGTGAAAGCAGTGACCGGCCTCGTGGACCAGGGTGTGGACGTCACCCGCCACGCCAGCCGCGTTCATGAAAATCAGCGGGCGCTTGCGGTGCGGTAGCTCGGTCATGTAGCCGCCTGGCGCCTTGCCCTTGCGGCTTTCGAGGTCCAGCAGGTCTTCATTCGCGAGCGTGTCGAATCGGGCGCCGAGAACTGGGTCGACCTGTTGGAAGATGGCTCGCCCGCGATCGATGAACTCCTGGTTGGTTGAAAACGGCTTCAAAGCCGGTCTGCCATCCGGATCGACCTCGACGTCCCAGGGGCGGAGCGACTCCAGGCCAAGCTTCTGCAAGTGCCGCTCGTAGATCCTCTTGGCAGCGGGAACGGTCTTTTCGAGCACCGCCTCGTGAAATCGGTAGCAGTCGTCGGGCGTGTAGTCGAAGCGATGGAAGACCTGATGTTGGTAGTCGCGGAAGTTCTTGAACCCGGCGTTGCGGGCAATCTTCTGACGCAACCGGTACTGATCGGTGAAGATCCTCGCCAGGATCTCGCGCTGACCGATGTACTGCTGCCGTTCCAGCCGCCAGGCCTTCTCGCGGATCGAGCGGTCCGGATCGGCCATGAACGGCCGCAAGCGCGGCAAAGGCAATTCCTCGCCGTTCCAGTCGGCGACCAGCCCGCCGGTGACCTTCTGGTATTCAGTGGAGAGCCGCTCGACCTCTGCCTTGAGCTCAACATTCTCCTCGCGGAAAAGCTCGATGTCGGTGCGAAAAGCGCGCAACGGCTCGAGAAGATCCGGGCGCTCATAGCCGCTCTCGACCAGCAGCCTGGCGAGCCGAACGCGCTGCTCAGCCGCCTGCGGCTCGATCTCCGTCTGAAAGCGGAGGTTGGCCGCCTCCTTGGCCTCATCTGCCGTGTCGCACGTGTAAGCGAAATAGGCCGACTCGCGCGCTTCGCCCACCAGGTCTTCGAACTCAGACCAGTCCTGCAGCCACTCCGCGGCAGTTTCCTTCGTCACTGAGCGCGATGCGAGCTGGTCGTAGTAGGGAAGGACGTCGGACCAGACCGCGCCAGCGAAGACAGCAGGCGATTCGGGCAGCTTGATCATCTGGTCTCCCTCCTGAGCCCGCTGAAGCGACCGCAGCGATTCATTTGATATCCAAGACAGCGGCCCGAGCGAGTTCGCGCAGGCGTGCTGGCGAGATGGCGAAGACAGAATCCGGACGGCCAGCTGCCGCCCAGACAACGTCGTATTTCAGCAGATCCCGGTCCATGTACACAGGCAGCGCGGAGGCATGGCCAAAGGGTGGCACGCCGCCGATCGCGAAGCCGGTGGCGTCGCGGGTCCGCGCCGCGTCCGCCTTCAAAAGAGGCGCCCCCACGGCAGGCTCCAGCCGCTCGAGGAGGACGCGGTTGGAACCGCTCGCGAGAACGACGATCGGCCGCCCGCCGGCTTCGAAAACCAGCGACTTCACGATCTGTCCAAGCTCACAGCCGATGGCTCGGGCTGCGTCCGCGGCAGTTCGCGTCCCCTCTGGAAAAGTCCGGACCGAGAACTCGGCCAGGAGCTCGCCTAGCCCGGCGGCCATCCCATCCGCCGGCCGCCGATCAGGTGCAAGTGAACGTGGAAGACGCTCTGCAGGGCGTCGGGCCCGACGTTGAAGAGGAGCCGGTACCCAGACTTGTCCACGCCGCGGTCGCGCGCAATCCGGTGCGCAGCTTCGAAGAGCGCGGCCAGCAGTTGCGGGTCGTCAACCTTCTCGACCGACTCGATGTGGCGGCGCGGCACGACCAGGACGTGCACGGGAGCTTGCGGATTGACGTCGTTGAAAGCCGCCACCAGCTCGTCTCGGTAGACGAGCTTGTCCTCGGGGCCCTCGGCTAAGGAGCAGAAGATGCAGGCTGCCACACCACCTCCTCGAGCTCGCCCGCGCGCCGGCCGGCGGCCGGCGCCGTGACCTGGATGTAGTTTTCGCTGACGCCACGGATGAGCCCCCCGAACTGCCGATCCCAGATCACGGCCAGCCGCTTTCCGTGAAACCGTTCCTCGTACGCAGACTTGAGGCGCCTGCCGAGGTCGATCAGCCGCCGGGATCGATCGTGCGACTCCACCGCCGCCACCTGGTCGGTGTAGCGGGCGGCCGCCGTCCGCGGCCGGGGCGAGAAGCGGAATACATGCAGGCCCATGAACCAGGCTGTCGCCACGAGGTCCAGGGTCTCTCTGAAGTCCGCTTCGGTCTCGCCCGGGAAGCCGACCATCAAGTCCCCGGTCAGAGCCAGTTCGGGCCGCACCGAGCGGGCGAGCTCGACCGCTCGCCGGAAGCCGGCCACTCTGTAGCGCCGGCCCATCCGGGCGAGCACGCGGTCCGACCCTGACTGCAGCGGCAGGTGAAGGTGCGGGCAGAGGCGCGGATCCGCGAGCAGCTCGATGAGCTCACGATCCACATGAGAAGGATCGATCGAGCTCAGCCTGATGCGAGCTGGCGCCGCCGCCGCCAGGAGGCGTTTCACGAGCGGCGCGATACCACCACGGTAGGAACCCAGATCGATCCCGGCGAGCACGATTTCCCGGTAACCGGCGGCCGCCGCCGCTCGCGCCCGAGCCTCCAGATAAGGAAGCACGCGCGAGAGCGAGCGACCCCGCGTCTGCCAGACGATGCAGAAGGTGCAGCGGTTGTCGCAGCCGTCCTGGACCTTCAGCACGAAGCGGGAGCGCCGCACGCCCGGCGGCTCGACCTGCGTCAACGGCAAAGGCTGGCTGCCCACGCCCGCAGAACGCTTCCAGGCATTTGGGAGCACGAGATCGGCGCCCAGGCTGTCGCCCGGATGCGAGTCCGCGTAGCAGCCCATCAGCACCACCGCCGCCGAGCCGTGCTCGCGGCGAGCTCGATGGACGGCCTTGCGGGTGTCTCGGTCCGCAGCCGCCGTCACCGTGCAGGAGTTGACCACCACCACGTTCGTGGCATCGACCAGGCGCTCGGCCATCTCGTCCAGCTCGGCCGCGTTGGTCCGGCAGCCGATGTTCACGTAGACCGCAGCACCTGTACCCACGAGACCCTAGGTTACCGAGCCGAGGTCGAACGCTCAGCTCGACCGGGCAGAGCCGGCCAGCTTCAGTCCAGCGAGAGCACCGCCATGAACGCCTCCTGCGGTATCTCCACGTTGCCCACCCGCTTCATCCGGCGCTTCCCCTCCTTCTGCTTCTCCAGCAGCTTGCGTTTGCGGGTGATGTCCCCCCCATAGCACTTGGCCAGCACGTCCTTGCGCAGCGGCGGCACCGTCTCGCGCGCGACCACCTTGCCGCCGATGGCCGCCTGGATCGGGACCTCGAACATCTGGCGCGGGATCAGGGCGCGCAATTTCTCCACCAGGCGGCGCCCGATGAACGGCGCCTTCGCACGGTGGACGATCATCGAGAGCGCGTCCACCGGAACGCCCGCCAGCAGCACGTCGAGCTTCACCAGCTCGGCCGGCCGAAAGCCGATCAGCTCATAGTCCATCGACGCGTAGCCCTTGGAGCGGGACTTGAGCGCGTCATAGAAGTCCGAGATGATCTCGCCGAGCGGCATCTCGTACTCCAGGAGCACCCGCTCGCCGAGCTGGTGCTGGAGGTGCTTGAAGACGCCCCGGCGGTCCTGGCAGAGCTCCATCATCGCCCCCACGTAAACGGAGGGAACGATGATCGAAAGGCGCACGAAAGGCTCCTCGATCCGCTCGATCGACGTCGGTTCGGGCAGCAGCGAAGGGTTGTCGACCGGCACCACAGCACCCGAGCGCAGCACGCAGCGGTACTCGACTGTCGGCGCCGTCGTGACGAGCTCGAGCGCGAACTCGCGCTCCAGGCGCTCCTGGACGATCTCCATGTGCAGGAGCCCGAGGAAGCCGCACCGAAACCCGAACCCAAGAGCCGCCGAGGTCTCCGGCTCGTAGACGAGGGCCGCGTCATTGAGCTGGAGCTTCTCCAGCGCATCGCGCAGGGATCCGTAGGCGTCGGAATCCGAGGGAAAGAGGCCCGCATAGACCATCGGCTTGACGGCGCGATAGCCGGGCAAAGGTGAGGAGGCCCCCCCCACCGCCAGCGTGACCGTGTCCCCCACCCGCGCGTCGGCCACGTTCTTGATCGCGGCCGTGAAGTACCCGACCTCACCGGCCGACAAGGAGGCAGCCGCCACCGGCCGGGGTGTGAACGTCCCCACCTCGTCCACCTCGTGCACCGATGCCGTGTTCAGAAGACGCACGCGCGTGCGCGCGGCGAGCTCGCCGTCCACCACCCGGACGTACACGTACACGCCGCGGTAAGGGTCGTAGTGCGAGTCGAAGATGAGCGCCCGCAGCGGCGCCGCAACCGAGCCCCTCGGCGGCGGCACCTCCCGAATCACCGCCTCCAGCACCTCCCGAATCCCGATCGCCTCCTTGGCCGAGACGAAGAGGACCGACGAGGCCGGCAAGCCCGTCACCTCGGCGATCTCCGCCGCCACCAGATCGGGCTGGGCCGCTGGGAGATCGATCTTGTTCACCACGGGCACGAGCGTCAGGCCCGCCTCGACCGCCTGGTACATGTTCGCCAGCGTCTGCGCCTCGATGCCCTGCGCCGCGTCCACGACCAGAACGGCCCCCTCACAGGCAGCCAGCGACCGCGAAACCTCGTAGGAGAAGTCGACGTGCCCCGGCGTATCGATCAGGTGCAGCTCGTAGGTCTCACCCGAAAGGGCGACGTAGGAAAGGCGGACCGCCTGGAGCTTGATCGTGATGCCCCGCTCGCGCTCCAGGTCCATCGTGTCCAGCATCTGGTCCACCATCTCCCGCGCGGGAACCGCGCCCGTGAGCTCCAGGAGCCTGTCGGCCAGGGTCGACTTGCCGTGGTCGATATGGGCGATGATGCAGAAGTTTCGAATACGTTCCGGAGGGGTCCCGGGCATTGGAGAATGGTAGGATGCCCGCCAGGAGCGACCCGGC
>Ga0209059_1000027_pt1 | contig 51123 bp, 48 predicted proteins | sample GraSoiAngelo_151_FD_186165 | JGI IMG/M metagenome (GOLD analysis project Ga0209059, IMG submission 186165) | Grasslands soil microbial communities from the Angelo Coastal Reserve, California, USA - 14_1009_12_20cm (SPAdes) (version 2) | ecosystem: Environmental > Terrestrial > Soil > Grasslands ...
GATCATGGGTAGCGGCGTGCTGATCGGCTCGCTGATGGCCGCCGATTTGATCGACGAGTACCTGCTGATGATTGCTCCTCTGGTGCTGGGCACCGGACGGCGACTGTTTGCCGGCGGCATGCAGGCATCGCTTCGGCTCGTTGATAGCAGCAGCACGAACACGGGCGTGTTGATCGCCGCGTACGAGCCTGCTCGGGGATAGAGACAAAAATGAGGAGTTACGCACGAGAGGGTGCGAGTTGACCATGCTCGGCAGGCCCAATTACCGGGTCGACCGTGGGCGTCTCCCGTGGTGGGTCCCGTACTTCAACCGTGTCGCCAAGCCTCTTCTCGCACTCGGCGTGCCGATGGGGCCCGATCTGCTCATCACAGTGCAGGGCAGGAAGACAGGCTTACCGCGAACCACGCCGGTGACAATCTGCGAATACGGCGGACGCCGTGGTTTGATCTCGCCGTTCGGAGAGAGCAACTGGGCGCGCAATCTCCGTGCCGCAGGCACCGCCACCATCAGCTTCGGGCGGCGCCGCGAACGAGTGCGTGCAGTGGAGTTGACCCATGAGGAGGCCGTCGGCTTCGTTTGCGACGTGATCGTCCCCATTGCTCGCCGGTCGCGCTTCGGTAACTGGTTTGTGCGCTACGTCGACAGGATCGATTTAGACAACCCAGAGGAGGCAGTGCTTGGGCGGCCTGTCTTCGAAATACTCCCGGACACGTAGTTCTAGGCCTTAGCCAAAGCAAGGCGCGCCGGCCCCGCACCTGCTTCGCAACAACCCAGTCGGACCGAGTAGCTCCCGCCAAGGTATTTGCATATGCAATCACCCCGAGCTAAAGTGTTTGCAGTTGCAAGTGTATTGAATTGCCCGGAAGGAGACTGGCGCATGATCAAAGAAGTCGAACTCGATCCGGATAGATCGCTGACCCGGCGGTGGGGTGCCAGGGCGGATGACGTCCGCGTGAGACGAACCATGGCCGCCCTGGAGGCGAATGGAATCACGGTCCTCCGGGCGTCGGATGCCGCCACGGCGAAGCGGATTGTGATGGACCTGATCCCGGAGGCCTCCCCGGTGCACCAAGGGGCCTCGCAAACGCTCGACGTGCTGGGGATCACCTACGAGATCGAAAACTCGGGTCGCTACGCGGCGCTACGCCCGCGGATCTGGAGCATGGATCGCGAGACCGAGGCCCACGAGATTCGCCGCCTAGGTGCGGCGCCGGATGTCATGCTCGGCAGCGTCCACGCGGTCACTGAGACCGGGTCGCTGCTCGCGGCCTCTATGAGCGGCAGCCAGCTCGGGCCTTATGTGAGTGGCGCCGGACGGGTCATTCTCGTCGTTGGGACGCAGAAGATCGTGCCCAACCTCGAGGAAGGTCTCCTCCGCATCAACGAATACGCCTATCGGCTCGAAGACGCCCGCGCCCAGGCTGCGTACGGCATACGCAGTGCGGTGAACAAGGTTCTCGTTATCAACCGCGAGATCACCCCGGGGAGGATCACGGTGGTGTTGGTCGACGAGGTGCTGGGTTTCTAATGCCCCGGACAGAAGCACCCGAGACCGCATCAGTCCGAGCAGTCTCTCAATCGACGCTGGGAGTCGGGATCATCGGGGTCAGCCCGGTTCGGGGCTGGGCCACCACCGCACACATCCCCGCGCTGCGGGCGCTGCCGAACTACGAGATCGCGGCGCTCAGCGCACACAGCGCGGAGTCAGCGCGCGCAGCAGGCGACGTGTTCGGGGTCAGCGCGGTGTTCTCGGACCACGAGCAGCTGGTGACCCGACCAGACGTCGACGTGGTCGCCGTTACGGTCAAGGTCCCGCACCATCGAGAGCTCGTCTCCGCCGCACTTGCCGCAGGCAAGGCGGTGTACTGCGAGTGGCCATTAGGCAGCGACCTCGACGAGGCGCGAGCGATGGCCGCGCTTGCTGCCCAGAAGGGGGTGCGGACGATCGTTGGTTTGCAGGCCCGCCAAGCCCCGGCAATCGCGTTCGTCCGGCAGCTGCTCCGAGACGGATACGTCGGCGAGGTCCTTTCAACGACCATGGTCGGACTGTCGATCCCGGGCGACGTCGTGGGACAGCCCAACGCCTACATGCTCGACAAGACAAACGGGGCCAACCTGCTCACGGTCCCCGTCGGCCACAGCCTGGACATCCTCAACTATGTGTTGGGCGAGTTCACCGAGTTGTCGGCCGTGACGGATCTTCGGAGGCCGCTGATCACCATCGAAGAGACCGGGGAGCAGATCGTGAAAACGGCGGCCGATCAGATCGCGGTGATCGGCACCCTCACCTCCGGCGCGACTGCCAGCATCCACGTCCGTGAGGCAGCGGCCGGCGGCATCGGGTTCCTGTGGGAAATCAACGGAACGGATGGAACTCTTCGGATTACCGCGGACGCCGCGGTGCCCGGAATCTTTCCCCTGACCGTCGCGGGAGCTCAGGGGCGGAACGAGCCGGCAGAGCTTGCTATCCCTACAGCGCTGACGCAAAAATGGCCCGCGCTGGCCGGCCTCGCAGGAGCGCCCGCCTTTAACGTCGCTCGTGCCTATGCCGAGTTCGCGGCGGACATCGACAACAAGACTCACACAGTGCCGGACTTCGCCGCTGCCGTCCGGCGCCACGAGGTCATCGCCGCCATCGAGAGATCCGCCGCAGCAGGGAAACGCGTGAAGGTGTGAGGCCCAGGGTTCAAGTCCCGACCTCCTCGACAAATTTCTCTCATCTGAACTGGCCAACGAAAGGACCGGTCCTTGACGCCGCACGCAATCGCTCGAATCTGACACTCGCGCTGCTTTGCGCGGTGCAGTTCATGCTGATCCTGGACATCGCGATCGTCAACGTGGCGCTGCCCTCGATGCAGCGTGCTCTGGGTTTGTCTGCTGAGAACATCCAATGGGTGGTCGGCGGCTATGCGCTCACCTTCGGCGGCTTTCTCATGCTGGGCGCAGGTGCCGTCGTCGCCGGACACCACCAAGCGTTTGTGATTGCCGCCGCCATTAGCTTCGTGGCGGCGATCGTCGCGCTCAGCGTGATCAGGCGTCCTCCAGCGCTGCCCGTTGCCGCTCCGGGAGCCGCGATGGTTCGGCCAGTCCTGACCGCCAAGTGAAGGACTGCTGACAGCGTTCTTACAGCAGTTTGTGTCAGATCTGCGCTAATCAGCTACCGGCTCGGGTCGGATTTTTCATTGGCCAGCCGGACCCAAATTTTCACGCGAAGGCGCGGCTGGTCCCGTTGCGACCTGACTCGGCCTGCCGAAGAATGCAGCGACCTGCCAAGCGACGGCCCCCGGGGCCTCTTTGTCGGGCCCGAAGTGGCTGAGGTCGGCAAACCGCTCGACCTCCGACCCGGGCAGCACATCGGTCAGCCTGGCAGCAGCCGTTTCAGTCCATGTGCCGCCCGTTGTCGCCTGATCGGAGTGCGGCTGCAGCGCCAGGCCAAAAGGACATCAATCAGCTGAAGTTGCTATATTTTCTGAAAGCACAGAATCTTTATATCGGGAGGCAAGCTCCATTTGGATCGTCGGGCGGCGATTTTCTCAGACGGGATTGGCGCTGCAGCGGCAACATCAGGGGTCCTGACCCAGCTCCAGGGCAGGATCTTCGGACTCCTGTATCTGCAGGCGGAGCCGATGTCGCTCGACGCCATCACGGACGAGCTCCAACAGAGCAAGAGCAATGTTTCGGTCCAGGTCCGCGGGCTGGTCGACTGGCAACTGGTCAGGCAGGTCCGCGTAGCCGGTACCCGCAAGGACCACTATGTCGCCGCCACCGACTTTTGGCGAGTCATGCAGGAGATTCTCGAGCGCCGCTTCCGCTGGAACCTGCGACAGGTCCTGGCCGCAGTCGAAGAGGCTGAGCGGGACCTCAGCGCTGGGCACGCCGACGACTTCGCCCGGAAGCGACTCCACGCCCTCAGGAACTACTTCCTCGCGGTTGATGCGGGTCTCGGCGCGTTGAGTCGAGGCGAGCCGATGGCTCCGAAAGCGATGCGCGAGAACGTGCTGACGAGGATCCCGGTAACCGACGGTTTGGAACGGGCCAAGCCGCCGAGGCGGCGCTAACGAAATGAGACTCCCGAAAGGGGCCCATGAATCGCACCCCTGGCGCATCCGAGAAATAGCGCCGGACTTCAGGCTGGAAGATGCCTGGGCGCTGCCCGCGCAGGGAGGTGCCGACGGCTTTGCGACGTTGATCGAGGTCATGGGGTCGCTGGATCCGACGGCGACGCCATCCCGGATCAGCCGGGCGCTCTTCGAAATTCGCTTCCGCCTCGGCCGCCTGCTCGGCTGGGATGTCCCGGCTCCTCAGCTGCCGATCCCGGACAGAAAGGAGACGACGCTGAAGGACCGACTTCCGCGGGACCTACGCAATACCACAGCCGGGCTCAAGCTGGGTTCCGCCGCCTCGGACAAGCTCGGGGTGAACTTCGCGCCGCTGTACGTCACCGACCTGGAGTCCGCCGCCGAAATCTCGAACCGGACCATGCATGGAGTCGTCCACCTGAGCTGGGTGAACCAGGGTCGTGGCCGCTACCAAGGGCAGATGGCTGTCTATGTCAAGCCGCGTGGTCTCTTCGGGGAAGCGTACATGGCGATGATCAGGCCGTTCCGGTATCTGATCGTGTACCCGGCGCTGATGCGACAGATCGAAGCGGCATGGAAGGCTCAGCCGAAACGAATGAATCCGGAGTCTCCCCTTCGGAGGCACTCACTGGGCGCCGCCGAGAACAAGGCCGCAGCCTGTCCTGTGCCGTCCGCCGTTCGGAATCTGCTCGATCCAGAAGCCTTCGACTATTCCGATGCTTTTGCTCTCAGGGTCCCCGCGGGAGATCAACGCTCTGTCGAGGCCTGGGCCCGGGCCATGTTCACGCCGTCTGGCCCGCTGCTCAAATCCTTCGCCGCGGTATGGGGCGTCGTTACCGGCGTCAAGCCCCCGACCACCGGTAGGCGCCTCTCATACTTCAGACTCACCACCCCTCAGCTCGGAGCGACGGTCTTGGAAGCGGACGGATCGCGATACCACGTCTATCTCGTCGTGCTTCTCGGTCAGGGCCGCGTTACGTTTGCCACCTTCGCAAAGAGCCGCAGCGCTTTCTGGCGATATGTACTAAAGGCAATCATGGTCGCGCATCGGCGCGTCGCACCGCGGCTGATGGAGCGAGCCATAGCGCTCAAGCCGACAACCGACGATTAGGCGGATAGGATCGCCGCCGAGAATGCATGTCGACGAGCTCGAGATCGACGAAGAGCTCGCACGCAGGTTGGTCGCCGAACAGTTTCCCGAGTGGACTGACCAACCGCTCGAGCGCATCGAGGCGGTGGGTACAGACAACGCCATCTTCCGCCTCGGCAACCATCTTTCGGTGCGTCTCGCGCGGCGCAGCGGACCGACGCAGCTGGGTGGCAAAGAGTTCGAATGGCTGCCTAGGCTGGCGCCACTCCTGCCTCTCAGCATCCCGGTCCCTGTTGCGCAGGGACGCCCGACAGGCGAATACCCATGGTTCTGGGACGTCTATACGTGGGTGGAAGGCGAGAGTGTGCCTGTGGAGGAAATCGATGCGATATCGGCCGCCCACGACCTCGCGGCCTTCGTCGCCGCGCTGCAAAAGGTGGATTCCGCGAGTGCGCCTGCGGGTCGCGGCATTCCGCTGGCGAAGCGAGACGAGGAGATCTCCTACTGGCTGGCGAGGTTCGCCGGCGACCCGAGAATTGCTGCGGAGTGGGACCGCGCGCTCAGGGCACCACCTTGGGATGGCCCGCCTGTCTGGCACCACGGCGACCTCGATGCCCGCAACTGGCTTGTCAGGGACGGACGCATCAGCGCGGTGATCGACTGGGCCGCCATGGGCGTCGGCGACCCGGCCTGCGACGTCATGGTCGCATGGAAGCTGCACTCGAGCGCCGCTCGCGACGCCTTCCGTGAGGCGCTGCCAACGGACGATGCAACCTGGCAGCGCGCGCGCGGCTGGGCTCTGTCGCAAGCGGTCGCAGCCCTTGCGTACTACGCGCCCGAGAACAACCCGATCCTCTACCGCGAAGCGGAAGCATGGCTAGACCTCGTGCTTTCTGAGAGCGCGTAGTGCATTACCAACTAGGCGGCACGGATGACGCTCACCTCAGGCTCGTCCTCATGGCCGAACCACTGGTGCGTAGTCGGATCCCAGTGGGCGTGTTGCAGGTCTCGGTGTGCGATGGGTGCGTTCTGATCGACGCCCAGCGCTCGAGACCACGCCCACGCCACAGCTCCCGTCACGTAAGTAACCATGTGAAACCTCCTCTGCCGGGCGCTTCCCTAAATGCTTTGATAAGAACGATAATCACGATGCCATGATCGTTATTCCGTTTGGATCGTCCCGCCAGTGGTAAGATTCCGATTGAGCAGACCATGGCAGCAGACAGCAGAGGAAAGGTGGACGGGCCAGGCCTCGTCGAGCTGATAACCCAGCTCTCGAAGGCGTTCAGCCGGCGCAGCACGGAGGAACTCCTGGGCATACGCCTGAAGGAGTTCTTGGTCTTGTCATATCTTCAGGACCACCCCGGCACATCGCAGCAGGAGCTCGGCGACGCGATGCTGCTGGAGCCTAACGCCGTCGTCCTTCTGTTGAACGAGCTGGAGAGCAATGGCTACTCGGTCCGCCGACGCGACGCCGAGGACCGCCGGAGACACGTCGTCGGCATCACACCTGCGGGGCAGGAGGCGGTTGCGCGAGCTGAAAAGGCCCGCGAAGCGGTCGAGGACGAAGTCCTCGCCCATCTCACGGCTGAAGACCGCCAGACTTTGCGGCGAATCTTGCTTCGCGCTCTAGAGGGCCAGGCCCGGACGCCCGCCGCGACGTCTCCGCTGGCCGCTGCTGATTCGGCGCCACCATCGGGTCGGCAACCTCGCTAACGGCGCGCCGGCGACTTCCTCCCGCGTCCACCTGATCCACCAGGCAACGGTCACGCGAAGCCGCACGTTTGGTGTCAACCGCGCGCTTCCGGGCCTGGAATTCCGCGCGTGTGGCGTCAGCGGTGCGGTCTGACTGGTTACCTTCGAGGAGGGGAAGGGGGCGTAGCATCAAGTGGGTCCCAGACTTGGGCTGTGTCCCAGCGCGGTTGTCCTCATCCGTCGGCAACCTAAGACTCGTGGAGGCTGAACCGTGAGCTCGTCACAGGCGAGAGTTTCGACCCGGGCGAGGCCTGGTGCCGACGGCGAGAAGCCGCTGCTCGCAAATCCAGCAACAGAACCGTCCCCCTCGCTCGGCTTGCAGCCGCTGGTTGACGGCCTCCTGAGAGGGATCGCGGCCGCGGTCAACGCGGACCGGGCAACGCTGACGAGGATCGCAGACGAGTCGTCCGTAATCATCGAGGGCAGCTTCGACATGGACGGAGCGCCCGCTGAGGCGGGCCGGCGCTGGCTGATCACCGCCCCGGAGATGCGCCGGCTGGTCTTCGAGCAGGAACCGGTGGTCCAGGTTCTCGATCCGGCCCTTCTTCCGGATCCCTTCCGAGACCAGCTGGAGGGTGTCCGCCATCTGGTGATCTTGCCTCTCACGGTTGCCGGCGAGGTGTTCGGCACCATCGCGGTCAGCCGCCGCCAGGATCGTCCTTTCGAATCCCATGACATGGCAGTGCTGCGGGACCTCGGCAATGTCGCCGTGCTGACGCTTCGCAATGCGGTCGAGCTGGCCCGGGCCGAGGCGGTCGCGGTGGAGCTGAGGAGCAGCGAGGAGCGCTTTCGGCTGCTCGTCGACGGCGTCAAAGACTACGCGATCTTCATGCTGGATCCCGATGGCCAGGTGACGAGCTGGAACCAAGGTGCGGAACGGATCAAGGGCTACAGAGCCAGGGAGATCATCGGGCGCCACTTCTCAGCGTTTTACCTGCCCAAAGATGTCGCCACCGGGAAGCCTTCCAGGGCTCTGGAAACCGCCGCGCGTTTGGGTGTTTACGAGGAGGAAGGTTGGCGACTTCGTAAGGACGGAACGCGTTTCATGGCAAGCGTCCTGATCACGGCTCTCAGAGACCCCTCAGGCAGGCTCAGGGGATTCGCGAAAGTCACACGTGACATCACCGAGAAGAGACGGATGCAGGATCGGTTGCTGAAAGCCGAACGGCGTGAAGCCGTCAAGTTCCACGAGCTGGCCGATCGAATGGCGATTTTGGAGCGCACGAAATCCCAGTTCCTAAACCTGGCCTCTCACGAGCTCCGTACTCCCGTATCTCTCATCCGTGGCTATGTGTCGCTCTTCAAGGAAGGCGACTTCGGGGTTTTGAACGAGAATGGGACGCGGGCCGTCTCGGTGTTGAATGACCAGACGCTGCAGCTCGATGGCCTGGTCAACCAGATGCTGCAAGCTGCCCGGCTGCAGTCCGGTGCAGTCCCTCTCCGTCAGGAGGACGTCGACCTCCGTGATCTGGTCAGCAGGGCGTTGGAACGGTTTCGCGAATTGGCGGGAGCCGACCACAGCGTTGCGCTTTCAATGCATTCAAAAACTGTCCCGGTCAGGGCCGACCCGGAGATGCTGTCCGCCATCTTGCATAACCTGCTCGACAACGCGGTCAAGTACTCGCCGAACGGAGGAGCGATCGAGTGCGAGGTGCGCGCAGACCGCGTTCTGGCGCGGGTGAAGGTGAGAGATCAAGGAATTGGAATCGAGCCCGACCAGGAGGGCATGCTGTTTCAGCAGTTCGGCCGGGTCGTGAATACCGACACCGCGGCGATTGGCGGCGCCGGTCTGGGTCTCTACCTGGCGCGTGAGATGGCGCGTCTTCACGGGGGGGACGTATCTGCGGAAACAGATGCGGGCCCCGGCAGCACCTTCGTGCTGACTCTTCCGCTCCGTGCAGTCGAGCGACCGCGGGGCCGCCGAACCTAAGGACATGGAGGTCGACCCCGTCTACATCTCGCGCGTGCGGATCGTTCGCGAGCGTGGCCCCATCCGGCAGGCATTTCTCCCGAGCGAGCCTGAGCCCGTATTCTTCGGCACCCATGACGAAGTGCGCGAGCACTACGGCACCGCGCCCGGCCGTTACCCGGACCATGCGACCACCCTGGACTACGTGGTTGCGGCCGCGGCCGGTTGACTTACCGGGACCTTGGGAGGCGCGCTGGAGGCGCGCGGGATCGACGCCGCCGAGGGGAAGCTGACCGCGGAGGCTGAGGGCGAAGTCGTCGTCGATGACAAGGTCTTGGTGATCAAGCGGATCCGAGTCCGCTATCGCTTGAGCGGGTGCCCTGATGACAAGCGCGAAGCCGCGGAGCGCGCGCACGGGTTGCACGCCGCGCGCTGTCCGGTGGCGCGAAGCATCGGCGGCAGCATCGAAATCACGACCGAGCTCGGGTTCGACTGAAACCTCGGCCAGCTACCGAGGGCCGCGGCCTTCGGTCAGCATGTCGATCGACTTGGCGATGCGGCGCTGTCTCGTTTCGTCGGACTTGGCGCCAGTGATCTGGCCGACATGCCACGATTTGTTGCTGTAGGACAGAGCGCTGAAGGATGCGCGGGCCTTCGGCGCCGCGTCAAGTGCTGCCGCGAAGTCCGCCGGCACGGTGACCTCTCTCGGAGCGGTGTCAAGCTGGATGTCGACGTCGACCACTTCGCCGCCGGCGACGCCCGCGGCAGCCCGGTTCTCAGCACTGACTCCGACCATATAAACGCCACTCATCACTGCAACCGTGCTGCGGTACGTATAGCCCTTGATCGTGACCGTGATCGCGGGACGCTTGCCCGACCCCAGGGCCTCAACTATCTCGTCCGGAATCTGGATGCCGGCCGCTGTCTTCCCGCTCTGGAGAATCGGGGTGCGGAAGCGCATCTGCTAACTACCTTTCTTTCGAGCTCAGCGAACTTCAGCCGTCGTCGGCTGGCTGAACCTGACGCTGTTGCCGAACGGGTCGCGAATCCCAAAGTCGATGCCGTAAGTCTGCTCGGTCGGCTCCTGTGTGACTTCGACGCGCTTTGCGACGAGATCGTCATACATCTTGCGGCAGTCATCGACGATGAAGAACAGGTGACCGCCCGAGGCGCCCTTGCTCAACACTTCGCGGACCTGGTCAGCGGTTTTGGCATCCATGTAAGGGCCACCGATCTTCTCCAGCAGGATCTCGCGGGAGCGGTCGCCCGGAACGCAAACCGTGAGCCAGCGCATGAATCCAAGGTCCACGTCGGTGTGCACTTCGAGGCCAAGCTTGCCGACGTAGAAGTCGAGGGCCTGGTCCTGGTCGGGCACGTAGATCGAGCTGATCTGAATGGACTTGAGCATTGCGGTTTTACCTCAGCTGTTTGGTGGTCGGTACGGGTATCACGCTAGAGCCGGACCGCGGGGCGCGCTTCTCCAAAACTGCTCGGTCTCGACCACCTCATTGCGAAGCAGGTCGGCACGGGTTGAAGGGGGCCGCGCTGGCGGTAGACCCTAGGCGCTTCGCCCACGATCTCTCGAAACGTCCGGCTGAATGTGCCCAGGCTGGTGAACCCCACCTCGAAGCAGATCTCGGTGACGTCATTGTGGGTGCCTCGCAGCAGATACATCGCCCGCTCCACCCGGCGTCGCTGCAGGTAGCGATGCGGCGTCTCCCCGAAGGTGGCGCGGAACGAACGGATGAAATGGGCTTCCGACACGTTGGAGATCGCAGCCAGCGCCGGGACGTCGAGCGGCTGCGCGTAGCTGCGGTCCATGGCGTCCCGAGCCCTCAGCAGCCTGCGGTTCATCTCCGCGACAGCCCTGCTCATATCACGGCCAGACCGACCTCAGCCTCCCGGTCCTAGCGACCGATGTCTTTGCGGACGAAGCGCGCCGAGGCCAGCGCCAGCGCTGCCGCGCCCACGGCCACCACCACGAAAGTGTCGAAGGTGGGGAGCCCGTGCAGCAAAGGCGTGCCGTAGTAGTAGAAGGCCGAGAGCCGCTGCGTGGCCTCGGGCAGGTGCAGATCAGGGCCGATGTACCGAATGAAGAACCAGATCACGAGCAGGAAGCTCAGGAGCCCGGTGTCGATCGCCGCGCTCAGCCATCCCGAAAGGAGGTAGCCGATCGCGGCGACCAGAAGTCCCAGAGGGATCATCGACAGCGTCGCCGCCGCCAGGTTGCCTTGATCCAGCTTCAGGCCCGTGGCGGCCGCGGTCACAGCGGTCACCGCAAGCGTTACCACTGCGATTAGCACCGTCGAGGTGGCGAGTGCCGCAAAGCGGCCCAGCAGAACGTTGAGGCGCGGCTGCGGCGTCGACAGGACCAGCTCCAACCGGCCGTCCTCCTCGTCGGCCGACCAGCGGTTGGCCTGGGTTACCGCGAAGGCCATCAGCATCACCGGCAGGAACAGAAAGAGCGCGCTCAGGATCGACGCATTGGTGCTGGCGTCGCTGCCACCGGCGCGCAAGAACGCCTGCATCGTCGGCGAGCCGTTGAGAAGGGCCCTCAGGTTGGCCTCAGTCTGGACCACGACGATGACCATCCAGCCGCCGAACCCTGCGATGGCCAGGGTCCACCAGAGCGTGGGCGAGGCCAGCGTCGCCAGGCTTCGGGTGTAGACGGAGCGCAGCGACCAGGCCCCCCAGTGCGTCTTGCGCGATGGCTTGGCGGCGGGCCGCTGTGGGAGGTGCAGGAAGGCGGGCGCTCTGACCGCCGCGCCGATGTCACGGCGCGTGAAGAGCCAGATCGCGGCTGCGCTGAGGACGACCGAGAGCCCGAAGAGCAGCGCCAGCGCGCCGGCGTCGACGCTCTGCCCTGGTATCAGCGGCTTGTTGAGGTTGTAGTAGTAGATCGGAGAGAGCGAGCTCACCCAGTCGGTATTCGGGATGATCCGGTGGACCATGTCCAGGACGACGAATACGAGCATCACTGCGGCCGTCGAGCCCGCCGCCGTGCCGGACGTCTCGGTGAACTGGGAGATCAGCATCGCGATGGCACCGACCAAGAAGCAGACCAGGACGATGTTGAAGGCGAAAACCACCGCCTGCCCCGCGCTGATGCCGCCATTTACCGCCGCCCCGCCGGCGAACGTCAGGATCGCTATCAGCAGTCCCATTCCGAGCAGCGCGCTCCACATCGCGGCGAGCTTCTCCAGCCCGACCCGGACCCGCGTCCGCGGCAATGAGAGCAGCGCGTCCATCGAGCCTCGGTCCTCCTCGCGGCGGAACATCCGGGCCCCCGCCAGGATCGGCCAGACCGCGATCAGCAGGATCGTCACTCCGTACTTGAAGGTCGCGTACCCGCCGGCGGTGTCGACCCGGACCGGAGCCGCCAGCCAGGCGAAGGAGCCGGCGAGGTTGACCAGGGAGGCCTTGGCTTGGGGAGTCGTCACCAGCGACGGGTAGACGGCCAGGACCGTCAGCATCAGCAAGCCCATGCCCAGGCCCCAGCCCAGGATCGCCAGCCGGGCGTCACGCAGGCTCTTGAGATAGATGCTGCTAAACACGTTGCTCGACCTCCACCGGGCCTTTCCCGCCGTTCTCGTAGTAGGTCAGAAAGACCTCATCGAGGCTCGGTTCGTGACTCGTGAGGCTGACCACGGGATGCATCGCCGCGGCCTTGACCACTGCGTCCAGGCCGCCCTGCACCGTCAGCCGCAGCGTGTGCCCGTCGGGCATCCCCTCCACCCGCTCGACGCCCTCGAGGTGCAGAAAGCTGTCGGCCGGCGGGGAGTCGGCAAACGTGATCGCCACCTCGTGGCGCTTGATGTCCTTGAGCTCGGCAAGCCCGCCCTCGCGCACAAGCCGGCCCTCCCGGATGATCGCCACCCGGGTGCAGATCTGCTCCACCTCGGTGAGGATGTGGGAGGAGAGAAAGACCGTCCGGCCCTCATCGCGCGCCTCGCCCACCAGGCGGGCGAACTCCTGCTGGTTGAGGGGGTCAAGGCCGTTGGTCGGCTCGTCGAGCACGAGCAGTCGCGGCTGGTGCATGAAGGCCTGGATCAGCCCGACCTTGCGCTTGTTGCCGCTCGAGTACTGGCGGAACTTGCGGCTGGTGTCGAGGTCGAAGCGCTCGACTAGCTGCTTCAGGTACGCCTGGTCGACGCCACCTCGCAGGTGGCCGAAGTACTCCAGGATCTGGGCCCCCGTCAGGCCCGGGTCGAGGGACAGCTCCCCAGGCAGGTAGCCGACCAGCCGCTTGATCTCCACCGACCGATCCCAGCAATCCATTCCCGCAATCCGAGCCTGGCCGGAATCGGCGTGAAGAAGCGCCATCAGCGTCCGGATGGTTGTCGTCTTGCCGGCGCCGTTGGGCCCGAGGAAGCCGAATAGCTGGCCTTCTTCGACCTTGAAGGAGACGTCGATGATGCCGCGCTTGCCGCCGTAGCTCTTGCTGAGACCTTCGACTTCGATGATCGCCGTCATGTCACTCGCCTCCCTTTTTGCCAGCGCTCCAGGATCCCTTCGCCCTCCTGGACCCAGAACTTGCACATCGCCTGCAGCTGCTGGAGGCGATGTTTCGCTTTGCCCGGCCCCACGAGGTCGTCGGCCTGTTCGAGCGTGGCAAGCGTTCCCCGGACTCGGGCGAACATCGCCTCGAAGACCGGCTGCATGTCATCGGTCGCCTCGTAGAGGACCCGCCGGCTGCCCGGCTGAACCCGGCGCCGGGCCGCCCCGACGCGCTCCAGGTCGCGGGTCACGACGCTGGCTCCGGTCTTGCTCACGCCCAACTTCGCCGCGATCTCGTCCAGGCTGATCGGTTCGTCGCTCAGGAGGAGGAGGCCGTGGATGCGCCCGAGCGAGGGTGGAACGCCATAACGGGCATAGAAGTGGCCGAGATCGTCGACGAAGCGAAGCCGGGAGTCATCCAGCGGCCCCGCCGGCGGTGTTCGAACCGCCTCCGCGCTCATGATTCAGTTTCCACGGTACGTACTGTACATCCAGTCGGACCTATGGACGCGCTTCTAGCGCGGTTTCAGAGCCAGCGCCTGACGCGGCTGCTGTAGTCGCGGTAGCTCTCCCCGAAGCGCTGCTCCAGATAGAGCTCTTCGCGGCGGATCACCCCGCGATCGATGGCCAGCAGGGCTGCCGGCAGGAAGAGCAAGGAGAGGCGACTTCCCGCCAGCAGACTGATGCCGGTATAGGTCAGCGCCATCCCCACGTAGCCGGGGTTCCGTGTGTAAGCAAATGGCCCGGTTTCGACCAGCGCGGTGGGAGCCTCGCGGACATCGATCGGCGTGCGGGCTCTGAACATCGCGGCCACGAATCCGCCAAGGAGGCCGAGGCCGCCCGCCAGGAGCGGCAGGCCGGACAGCCGAACGCCGCGTGGAAGCCGCGGCAGGGGCAGGCGCCGGTCCAGCAGCAATCCTGCAACCAGGGGGATCAAGTACAGGAGCGGGGGAGGGGCGATGACGTCCGGCCCACGCTCGCTGACCGATTCGTGCTCAGCCATTCTGTCCGATGTCAGCCTAGACCTGACCGGCGTGCCATGAGTCGGAGGCGAGCTTGCTGAACTCGTCCAAGCCACCGTTGAAGAGGAAGTCGGAGTTCTGCGTGAGGGCGATCGCGGCCAAGTTCCGGGTCGGGTCGTTGAACCAGCCGGTGCCATAACCGCCCGCCCAGCCGTAGCTGCCGGGACTGCCCGACGGGTCGCTCGGCGTGGTGATGATCGCCATGCCGAACCCCCAGCCTCGCCCGGCGAGGACCGGCCCACCGCCTGCCATTTGATCTGGCGTCAGATGGTTGGTCGTCATCAGCCCGACCGACTTCTCCGAGAGGAGTCGCGCGTCGTTGTGCGCGCCCTTGTTGAGCAGCAGCCGGGCGAAGGCCAGATAGTCGTCGGCGGTCGAGACCAGGCCAGACGCGCCGGAAGGAAACGGCGGCGGCTCGGTCCATTCGCTTGGGGACGAGAGCGCCTGCAGCTCGAGCTTCCCGGTCTGGAAATTCGTCATGTAGTAACTCGGCAGCCGTTCCGCCTGTTCGGCGGTCAGGGAGAAGCCTGTCTCCTTCATGCCCAGCGGCTCGAAGATGCGCGACCTGAAGAAGTCCTCCAGCTTCTGACCCGAGGCGCGTGCCAGCAGGACGCCAAGCACCAGCGAGCCCGTGTTGTACTGCCACCTCTCGCCGGGCTGATACATCAGCGGCAAGCTTCCGAATCGCTTGATCCATTCGTCCGGGTCGTGCGGCGTGCGGGGGTCGGGCGGCCCCATGACAAGCTGGAGATCCCTGGCTGCATTCACGATGGGGATGGGCGGATCGAAGGTGGGCTCGAAGATCAGGCCGTGGCCCATCCGGAACGTCAGCAAGTCCTCGACCGTGATCGGGCGACTAGCCGCGACGGTGTCCTCCAGCGGACCGTCAACGCGCTTGAGCACTCTGCGGTTGGCCAGCTCCGGAATGAGCCGGTCGACCGGCTCATCCAATGCCAGCCGGCCGTCTTCGACCAGCATCATCGTTGCGGTCGCGACGATCGGTTTCGTAAGCGAAGCGATGCGAAAGATCGTGTCCGGCCGCATCGGATCGCCACTGCCGAACGCCTTCTCGCCGATCGCATCGACGTGATGGTCGTCACCGCGGGCGACGACCATCACGATTCCCGGGAGCTCACCCTTTGCGATGCGGGCCGCCATCGCCTCGTGCAGGCGATCGAGCCCGGCCACTATTCCGAGCTGCGGCCGCGGCTCGCGGGACCCAGGCCGGCGTACATCAACGACCCCGGCGTAGTCAGCAGCTCGCCCGTCTCGAGCAGCGTCTTCAGCCCGGAGAGGATCATCGGCCAGCCGCTGTAGAGCTCGTTGTTGGCGCCGTCGCGCAGCTGGTCGTGGGTCACGGTCAGCCGGCAGGAGTCGCCGACCGGTTCGATGTCCCAGGTCACCCGCGAGGTCCCCTCGGCCTTCACGTCCTCGCTCCAGAGGGCCCGCATCGTCTGCACCAGCCGGCGCGGCGGGTCGACCTCGAGATTCTCTCCGTCGAGCAGCAGCCCGGCGTTGCCCGAGTGGTCGGTCTCGTAGCGCGAGCCGGCCGTCCAGTCGGTGTTGATCCGAATGCCGAAGCTGTACTTGCTTCGCATCTCGCTGTCCGTGATCGCCTCCCAAAGGCGCTCCGGCGTGGTCTTGATATAGATCTCGAAAACCTTTTCCATGCTGTCCTCCAATCTGGATTTGAGGCCGCTCAGCGCAGCGGCCCAGGGCTCGGCGTACTTGCTCACCCACCGGTCGTGGACGAGCCGGATTGGAACGGGGTTCAGAAAATGGAGCTTCTCGCGCCCTCGCCGCTTGGTCACGACCAGGCCCGCTTCTTCGAGCTGCCGCAGGTGCTTCATCACGCCGAACCGAGTCATCGGCACTCCGGCCTGCAGCGCACTCAGAGTCTGCCCGTCTTCGCGGAACAGCTCGTCGAGCAGGCTCCGCCGGGTCGGGTCGGCCAGGGCTCTGAATACCTCGTCCATTCCTCGACGCACTATAGGTGACTGAATGGTCACCTGTCAAGCCGGGAGGCGGAGTTCAGCGATGCGCGAAACTCTTCGTCCATGGCCAGGCCATCCATGTACGAGTTCGCCGGGGGCGACCAGGCTTTCCTCACGCTTGCTGCCGCCCATCACGAGCGCTGCCTAGCGGACCCGGAGCTGACCTGCCTGCCGGTGCCCCGCTGGTCCTGGAACGGTCTCCAGTAGGGGCGAGACTTGTCTCGCCCGCCGTGGGTTCCGTTAGTTCTCGGAACCGAGGTCACCATTCCGGCTCCCCCTGCGCTCCTGCAGGAGCCAGGTATTGCCGTCGGGGTCGCTGAAGTCGGCGAAGGAGTTGTAGTCGCTGTGCTCGGGATCCGGGCCAGGCTGCCAGGTGCCTGACTTGAAGTGCCGGATCTCGCCGACCTCCAGGCCGCGGGCGATGAGCTCAGACCGGGCAGCCTCGATGTCGGTAACGACCAAGTGGGTGCCGCGGACCGAGCCCGGTGCCGCATCCGTGATGCCGACCCCGAAGGTGATCGAGCAGGCTGAGCCCGGCGGGGTCAGCTGGACGACGCGAAAGGCGTCGCTGGCGCGATGGTCGACGTCCACGTTGAAGCCCGCCTTCTCGGTGTAGAAGGCCTTGGCGCGGTCGACGTCGGTGACGGGGATCAGCACCAGTTCGAGCTTGAAGTCCATTGAGCCAGCCTACCTCCCCGTGGCTTGAACGAGGTTTGGGTCAGGAGGAGATCGTTGCGCTGACGCCGACGCTTCTCGCCGAGCCTTTCGACAGCAGGTTCAAGACGGTCGCAACCAGGTCGGTCAGGTGCGAACTCTTGGTCACTATGGCATCCGGCCGCTTCTCGTTTGTGAGATCGACGACAGCCGGGTGAGCGCTGTAGACGACGATTCGCATCTCCGGAGCGGCCGCTCGCAGCAGGGGAATCGATTCGGCGCCGCCGATCCGCGGCATCTCCAAATCCAGTGTCATCAAGTCTGGCTTGAGAGTGCGGGCGAGCCCGATAGCCTGTGCCGCGTTGGCTGCCACGCCGACCACTTCCAGGTCTTTGACGATTTGCAATCGGATCGCGAGCATCTCGCGGATATCGAATTGATCGTCGACGATCGCGACTGTGTGCTTTCCCAAACGTGCCCTACCGGCACGACCATCCGCCGGCTGGCGAAACAAACTCAGTAACCGCAGCGAAGTCTTCACCAACACCGATTTGCACCGGGTGTCCGCGAAAGTTACTGACCTTCTTACTGCACCGGGAGCAAGACTGCCTGATGAAGTTAGAGCGGGCACATCATCAACGGGCGGATGTGGCTGCCGCTGTCAGAGGCGGGGACCCCAAACAGCCCATGGACGGAGAAGCGGATCCCCGCACGGCCTCGCTCGACCAAGCTCTGTATTGGAGCCAGATCTACCGGGAGATCCTGGCCATGGAGGAGAGCGTGCTGGTGCGCATTAAGGACCTGATGGCCAAGCAGTCGCCTCAGGCCAGGCACGAGGTCGAGCTGAGCAACGTCCCGGTGGTCACGGCTCAAGCCGAGCGGTTCCGCCGGCGCCTCGGATTCTGGACGGCGAGGGTGCGGGAGCTTGAGTAGCCTTGCTTATCGGGTTGGGCGTGCCACGCTCAGTTATCGCCTTAGTGCCAGACGGCCGGGGCGGGCGGCGTCACGGTTTTCCGTCTCGACCAACCTCGCGGCCGGGATCGTCGGTTTTAGCCCTCTTCTGATCGTTTTCGCCGCTGATCTACTGAGTACGCGCTAGACCTCCGGTCGAACTCTGCGACGGTAATGTTGCTGACTCTGTTACGGCGCCAGCCCAACCCTAGCTGCCTAGGTTTCTTCGGCTACCCCCGCAGAACCTGCCGTGGCGGCGAACATCGCCGCCACGGCTCGCCTCTATCCTTGACCTCACGCCACCATGGCGACGCGTATGGCAAAGCGGCGCGCGAGGCCACTCGAGGGCGAGGACATCAAGACCTCCCATTGGGAGGATGCCCGCCATTGGATGAGCATCTACGACGACCTGCTCCGCTTCAAGCGCAGCTTGCTGGCACGCGTCAAGCAGGAGCTGCCTACCTTGAGCCCAATCGCCCAGCGGGCGGCGGCACAGGACCTGACGATCATCGAAGAGCAGCTGGAGGGCTACCAGGCGAGGCTCGATCTCTGGTACCGCCGCGTCTGGGAGCTGAAGGGGCTTTGGCTCGACCCTGAAGGCAGCCTGGTCCGGCACCAGGGCAGAGAGGCCCACCTGACGAAGCGCGAGTTCCAGCTCCTCCAATTCCTGCTCGATCACCCGCACCGCTTCTTCACGGCAGACCAGATCAAGAACCGGGCGTGGGCCGAGCCCGCGCTGTTTCCCGAAGAGGTCCGCAACTATGTGCGCCGCGTGAGGAAGATCCTGTCTGACCTCGAGATCCCCTGCGACCTCGTCAACCGCCCGCACACCGGCTACTCGCTGATCTTTCGCCCCGACCCATAAGTCATCCGTCGAGTGGCGGCGGTCGGGCTTCCCGTTCTGGCGGGCTCCCTAAAATGGGCGCCGGTCATGGAGATCCGCGTCACCCCGACGAAGCTCGAGGGGGTCGTGCTGATTGACACCGACTTCTTCCGCGACGAACGTGGCTTCTTTCTCGAGAACTACCACCGCCGCCGGTTTGCGGAGCACGGCCTCGACTACGAGTTCGTCCAGGACAACCACTCTGGCTCAGCCAAGTCCGTCCTTCGCGGCCTCCACTACCAGGACGAGACCGCTCCGATGGGCAAGCTGGTGCGCTGCACGGCCGGCGCCATCTTTGACGTGGCGGTCGACCTCCGGGTCGGGGCGCCTACCTTCGGACAATGGGTCGGGGCTGAGCTGACTGCAGAGACGATGCGACAGCTCATGATCCCGAGCGGGTTCGCTCATGGTTTCGTGACCCTCTCCGACCGAGCCGAAGTCCAGTACAAGTGCACCGGGTACTACGCGCCGGAGTCAGAGGGCACGCTGGCCTGGAACGATCCCGAGGTCGGGATCGAGTGGCCGGTCGACTGGCCCCAGCTGTCGGCCCGCGACCAGCTGGGCAAGAGCCTGCGCGAATACCTGGAAAAGCCGGCCTTCCGCTATGGGGGCTAGCTGTACGAGCCGAAGAGGTCGACGACCAGGTCGGAGTTTCCGGCCGAGTTGTAGAAGGAGACCTGTCCGCTCGGGCTGAGCTTGACGACCACCAGGTTCGGGATGGTCTGGCCGGGCACGCAGTTGAGGTCGGAGGCAAGGGGTCGGGCTTGGTCCGAAGGCCAGGCCGTGATGAAGCTATCCGCCGTCGGATTGGTCACGGTGACGTTGAGGACGACCGCGGTCGCTCCTGAGGGCACGCCGTCCATGCCGCCGATGGTCAAGGTAAGGGTGCCGGCGGGCCCGACGCTGGGCGGCCTCGCGCGCGTGTCCAATATCCGTACGGGGAAGAGGGCGGTGTAGAGGCCGGCCGACGAAGCCGGCGCGGTGGCGTCGGTCACCCACGCGTTCACATCGGCGACCACGTCAGTCGATCCCGCGTTGTTGTAGACGCTGACCTGGCCGCCGGCGCCAAGCCCCACGATGACCCGGTTCGGGACAGTGTCGGAGGGTCCGAAGTTGAGGTTCGAGGCCGTGGGCCTCGCCGACCCGGCCGGCCAGACGGTCAGGAAGCTGGGGGTGTCGGGATTGGTCACCGTGAAGTTCATGACCACCGCCGAAGCTCCGGTCGCCGGCACATTGCCCCGGCCGGTGACCTGGAGGTTGACCGTTTCGCCGGGCCCGAACTTGGCCTGGTGGCCGCCGTTGCTGGTCCGCGTGTCCAGGAGGCGGCTCGGGGCCAGCGGTCGAAGCAGGCCCGCGGTTCCGCTGGGCGGCGCGTAGTAGCCCTCGAGGTCGACCAGGACCTGCGTCGCCCCGTCGTTGTTGTAGAAGGTGACCTGGCTGCCGCTGCCTACTGGCACCTCGACCAGGTTGGGCCGTGTTTCCCCGGCAACCCAGTTCAGGTTGGAGACCAGCGGCCGCGTCCCAGCGGCCGGGTAGACGGCCAGGAAGCTCTCGGCGGTCGTCTCGGTGGTCGTCACGTTCATGACTACCGCGGTCGCGTTCGCCGGGACACCCGTCGACCCACCGCGCACCGTCAGGTTCCGTGAGGAACGGGCCCCGATCGGCCCACCTGAGGTATGGGTGTCGAGGATGCGATTCGGCACGGTCGCCGTGTAGGCGCCTGGCGCCGTCGGCACCAGCGTGAAGCCGGTGACGTGAGGCTGGGCCAGGGCTGTCGACGAGTTCACGCCGATGAACACGCGGCCCCCGCCGGCGGTGGGGCTCGTGAAATGCGTGACGGAACCCACCGAGGCCGAGAACCGGACGTTGCCGGTCGTCGCGTCGAGCGCGATCAGCGTTCCGCTGCCGTAGTCGACGGTCCAGACAGCGCCGCCGGCGATGATGGGCGGGGCGGCGCTCATCGCGTGTGACCAGCTGGTCGAGAACGAAGTCCCGCTCAGCGACAGCGCGTAGAGCCCGTTCGAGCAGGGCACGTAGATATAAGGATCGAGGTACGCGGTGCCTCCGAAGACGGAGTTGCAGATGGGGGCCGAGAAGGCCGCGGCCACGCCGGTCCCTCCCAGGCTGGAGGCCTGCAAGAGGTAGCCGTTGCCGTCCTTGCCGCTCTGGAAGACGAGCCCCGAGCCGACCAGCGCCGGTCCCAGCGAGCCGATGTCGGTATCCGAGGCGTTCAAAGCGGCCCAGTCAGTCGGAGCCCAGTGGTCGGCCTCGGCCAGTGCTGGGGTCAGCCGAATCACGCTGTTGCCGTGGTCGAAGGTGGTCGTCGAGGCCCCGTTGCCGGAGGCGACATAGAGGCTCCCGGACCCGTCTACAGCGGCGCCCGACGCGGCCCAGAACCCGGCCTCGTTCTGGCTGCCGGTCTGGTCCACATAGGAGATCGGGGCCGCCGAGTTGTCGGCCTTCGCCCCAACCACGTAGCCGTGATAGGTCCCACAGTCCCCGGCCAGGCCGCCGTAAGGGACGTAGACCATGCCTGACGCGAGCGAGAGGGCAGAGCGCTGCTGCTGGGTCGTCGGGCTGAACGGCGAGGGCCCATCGACGCCGCGGCTCCAGAGGACGTTGCCGAGGTTGTTGAGGTCGAGGGCGAAGAGCGTGTGCTGGCCAGGAGAGATAAAGCCGACGGCGTAGAGGATGTTGGTGGCGGGGTCGATCACCGGTGTACCTGTGATCCCGGACGGCGAGATGTTTCCGCAGGGAAGCGCCGACCCGTTCACCGGCGTGCCGAGGTGCTTCGACCAGGTCACGGTGCCGCCGGCCGCGTCGATGGCGTAGACGGTGTTGTTTTCGGTTGCCGCGTAGAGCGTGCCACCCAGCAGCAGCGGCTCGGCATAGATCTTGCCGTCCAGCGCCGGCGAATCCCAGGCTTTGGACACCGAGGCGAAGGTCGCGCTACCCGGGTCGACGCCCGTCCTGGCGTTGTCTCCGTGGAACGTCGTCCAGGCCGGAGTGACCGCCTTGGGACGCGTTGCTGCCAGGGCCGGGAGCGCCGACAGCAGCGTGAGAGCGATGAGCAGGCAAGAGCCGAGCGCAAGCCGCGACGGGAGGCTGTGGTTCATCAGTAAAGCCTGGAGAAAAAGACATTCGGAACCGTCGAGCAGTCGCGCGTGACGTCACATCTTAGGGGCTGCGGCTATGGCAAATGTCACGGCAAACACCCGTTTGTTTTTGGGGAATTGCCTCCCCTTTCCGACCCCTGAGTGCCCCGACTCATCCGTGCTTGACACCCGGCCCGTCGGACCCTAGACTCGCTGAGACCGCTTAATACACGGCTGTTTCTTGGGGGTTCAGACAAGGAGAGGGGTCTGCTCAAGCACCTAGGTAACTGCGTCGTTTCCTGTCCTTTAACGGTTGAGTAGGAGGACCGCGTCCATGAAGTCGTTGTTCAATGGTTTCTCGTCCAAAGGTTCGACCACGTCTGGTCCTCCTCGTTCAAAGCTGAGGGCTTTACGCGTCCTCACGTTGCTCGGGTCGGTGATCGCCCTTGCGGCAAGTTCAATGCCGGCCGTGACCGCTTCTGCGGCCACCACCCCAAAGGCGAAGGCGCCCCGCGCAGCCGCGGCCCCGTCCGCGTACACCGCACTGGCGTCACCGAACCGCATCATGGACACCAGGCCCGCCGCTGGAGGCGCCGGCCCGATCGGCTTCCGGTCCAGCCGGAACCTGACGGTCGCGAACCCTGACGGCACCGGTCCTGCGCCTGCGGATGCAACCGCGGTCGTGATGAACGTCACCGTGACTGAAACGACCGCCAACAGCTTCCTGGCCGTCTATCCGGCCGGAGGGACGCGCCCGCTCGTCTCCAACCTGAACTGGGTTGCCGGCGAGACGCGGCCGAACCTGGTCGAAGTGCCTGTCGGCGATAACGGCCAGGTCACCTTCTACAACAACGACGGGTCGACTCAGGTCATCGCTGACCTGGCGGGCTACTTCTCCCCGTCCAGCTCGACCAAGTTCGCGCCACTGTCCCCGAGCCGGATCCTGGACACCAGGACCGCCGTCGGCGGTCACCCAGGCAAGATGACTCAGGGCGAGACGATGACCCTTCAGGTCGGCGGACAGGGCGGAGTGTCCGCCACCGCTGCGTCAGTGGTCATGAACTTCACTGTGACCAACCCTGATAGCAGTCCCACCAGCTTCATGACGATTTGGCCGGCCGATCAGCCACAGCCGACGGTCTCCAACCTGAACTGGGTCGCCGGCGAAACGATCGCCAACCGGGTGATGGTCGGACTCGGCACCGGGGCCAGTGCCGGCAAGATCAAAATCTACAACTCGAAGGGCAACGTCGACGTCATCGGTGACGTGAACGGCTACTACGAGGGCACCGCGAGCCAGCTCCTGAGCAACGTAACGCCGACCCGGCTTAAGGACACCCGAGTGACGGGTGGAACCTTGGCCCAGCAGGGAACTCTCGACGTGCAGGTGACGGGTAACGCCGGTGTGCCGACGAATGCCACCGCGGCCATTCTCAACGTGACCGCGACCAACGGCACGGCCCCCAGCTTCTTCACCGTCTATCCGAAGGGAGACACCCGGCCGCTGGCTTCGGACCTGAACTTCGGCCCGAACCAGGATGTGCCTAACCTCGTCGTCGTCAAGCTCGGCACGGGCGGAGCCATAACGGTCTTCAACAATGCCGGGACGGCCGACGCAGTCGTCGACATCTTCGGCTACTTCGGTCCAGGCGGACCGCCGCCCGTCGTGCCGCTGACTCTGAGCCCGCCGACCCAGAGCAAGACCGCTGACGGGACTACCCAGAACACTCCGATCACCGCGACCGCCAAGAACGCAGACGGGTCACCCAACGTGGGCGCCAACGTGAACGCGAAGGTCACTTCAGGGCCTAACGCCGGCGCGACCGACTCCTGTGTGACGGGCGTCAGTGGAACCTGCCAGCTCTTCACGGGCCCAACGGCTCTGACCTCCAACACCGCAGGGACCGACACGGTCACAGCGCTGCTGGACACCGACTTCGACGGCGACTTCCCGCCTGATGCCGATGCTGACGGCGAACCCAGCGCCACTGCCACGATCACCTGGGTCGCAGGCGCGGTTCACTCCTTGCTGCTCGAGCCCGGTGGCGAATTCACCGGCTCCAGGAACCCGAACGGCGATAGCCAGACCAGGACTAACTACCCGCCCAGCACAGGCGGCGGCAGCACGAGCGGCACAAACTCAGCCGTGACCAACACCGTCGGTAACAGCGAGCTGTTCACCGTCGGCGCGTATGACAGCCTTGGTAATCCCGTGTCTGGCATCGGCATCACGTTCACCGACTACTTCGGGAACGCAGCTGCGATGCAGACAGGTACCTGCGCGCCGTACAGCGGCACCGGCAGCACCATTAGCGGCTGCACGGTTAAGACCGGCACTGGCACAACTGACGCGAATGGCAAAGCCACCTACAGCACGTCCTCCAACTCCGAGGGCGCCGACATCGTTTACGCGGTCGTGACGGCGATCTCCGGCATCACCTCGGACGGGGCCGAGGTCGACTGGGGCGCTTCAACTCTTACGGTGACCCCGAACTACACACAGGCCGACGTCGCGAAGACTGTTGGCGATAACTCGACCTACACGGTCGTGTCGAAGAACGGCCTCGGCGTGGCCAACACCAACTGCACTTCCGCTGACATCTACGAAAATTGGACAGGTTCAACCAGCTACACCGCGTGGGGCACGGGTCCTGACACCGACCTCAGCGACGGCTCGGCCGGCAGCCACGCGTACTTCACGGGCGTGGGCTCAGGCGAAGTCGCCTACTCGGATTCCGGCTGCTTCACACCAGTCGATTTCAGCACCGCAACGCCCGGCGAAATATTCTTCAAGCCCGACAGTGGCACGGGCGCCTTCACATTCACCATGACCTCCCAGGTCAACGGTGACAGCGCCAGCCCGTTCGTGAACTCGCAGGGAAATAACGACTTCCCACAGAATTGGTGCGACAGTGAGTACTGGTACTGCGGCGATGTCGTCGCCGGCGCGACCACGGTCTGGACCGCGGCCGGGGCAGGCGCTTACCAGGTGTCCGTCAGCCCCACCACCGCCACAACCGTTGCGGTGGGAGGCCTGCGGACCTACAGCGAATCGGTGATGGTCAACGGCCATCCCAATACATCGTCTAGCGTGCCGAACTCCTTCAGCTTCACCCAGGCGGTGAGCAATACGGCCAGCCCGGTGGGCACCATCGACCACATCACCTATGTGAAGGGCGGCACCACCTACTGCGTGGGCGGCTTCGGCGGCGTAACTAACTGCCACGCCGTTGACGCGACGCACGTTAACGGCGATGCGCCGGGTGTGACCACCAGCTACCAAAATTACCCCGGGTGCACAAACTGCGGGGACGCCTTTACCGAGGTCCGTGTTGCGGGCCAGGGCAGCTTCGACGCCACCATTACCGACGACCAGACTGTGAATGGCGGCAAGGGGCCGGCTACCCCAGTGGGCTGGGCCGACCTCAACAACAACCACGCGCTTGACTCCGGTGAGCCTTCCGCCAACGGTGGAACCACCACGTTCGCCAGCCCGACGGGCGCGGGCCTCAACGTCTTCACGTACAACTACGCCGCCTACGGGCCGTCCATCGGCGGCCAATTCACTCAGGCCGACCTCTTCAACGACAACCAGTACTACCAGTTCGTCAACGCAGCCCCCGCGACCACCACTGACTACATACTCCGCGCGGCCGTCGTCGACCAGAGCGGCAATGCCTACACGGGCAGCACCCAGTACGCCCTCAAGTGGACTGTCACCAACAACGGAGTGGCGGCGACCCACGTATGGCTCAACGATGTGAGCAACGGGGACACGGGTGCGTTCACCGATCACAGCGTGCCCAACTACCCGCCATTCGGTGACCACGACCTCGGCAACGCCACCACGTGTCATTTCCACAACCCCACCGGAGCTGTCGGCAACTGCAACGGCACGATCGCGGCCAACACGGCCGAGAGCGGCGCCTTCGCCAGCACCCCTGGGTCGATTACGATCCCTGGCGGCGCCAGCATCTCCTTCATCGCGTACACCGACAACACTGCGGGATGCACAACGCCACTCGGATCGGCAAACTGCGGGACCCTCGTCTTGACCTCCGGAGACGTGACCAAAGCCACCGTGACGGCGCAGCTGGCGGACGCGACCAGCGGTACCAACATTGGCAGTTCCAGCACACAGGTCTACAACTGGGTCCAGCGGCCGACACCCGGATCTAGCGCCAGCGGTATCGTCGTGAGCTGGGACAATCCCAATGACAGCGCCCAGGCCGATGCAGATACGTCGCGCGACTTCGCGGTAATCAACACAAGCATCGGGCTCTTCCTGGTCCAGTTCAGCCAGAGCACATCGTCGACCTACACAGTCAACGGGACGAGCGCAACTGAAGACCAATTCGAGTCCGCGCTCTCACCGACTAGGACCTACGCAATGACGAATTACGGCGGCGACCCTCAGACCAACACCCTGACGGGCGCCGGTCCACTGGCGGCGACGCCCAAGGGTGCTGCTTCCCAGCGTCCAACAGCGCGGGCGCTGCCTTCCGGTGGCCCAACGCGGACTTCGGGGGGTAGGTAAAGACGTAGCACGAGAAGCGAATTGAAAAAGGCCGGGGTCGAGAGACCCCGGCCTTCCTCATTCACTAGGGGGGAAACCTTGCAAGTAGCGGATCGAACAGTGGCCGAGCGCCTACGGCAGGTGGCCGAACGTCGGCCCGACGCGCCCGCGCTGCTTACGCCCAGCGCGCCACCTCTTACGTACGGCGAACTGATCGTGCATCTCGAACGCCTGTCCGAAACTCTGGCGGAACATGGTCTGGACCCCAACGATCCAGTAGCGCTGCTTGCCGGCGCGTGGGGACCGGAGGTTGCGGTAGCGACATTGGCTATCGCGATGCGAAATGCAGTCGTCGTCCTCAATCCGGCATTTACTCATTACGAGCTGCGCCGGCACCTCGTTCAGTCCAGGGCAAAGGCCGTGGTCGTCCGTGCCGGCTTCGAGGCCATCGCTGGCGGGGTGCCGGCTGAGCTAGGGGTCCCTGTAATCCGACTCGTCGCTGAGGCCTCGGCCGACGGCTGGCACCTCGAGCTGGAGCCGCCGGTCCGGGCCGCCAATCGACCCGTCAGACCTGCGCAGAGCCGGGACGCCGCGATTATCGCCTCCACCACAGGAACCACGGGGCGCCCCCGCCTGATGGTCTGGACACACCGCCACCTGGCCATCACGGCTGAGGTGTACCGAGGAGAGGTGGCGCTCGGTCCGGGGGACGTATTCCTTGGACTTATGCCTGCCTACTCGAGCGGCGCCCTCTACGCTCTAACCCGCCAGTTGACAGCAGGTGCTGCGCTGCTCTGCCCGCGAGAGCTCGAGCCGAGCGCGATCGTCGACATGATCGGCGATTACGGCGTGACCTCCTACGTCGGATACCTGGCGGTGATCAGGCCCGCCCTGGAGAAGGCTAGGCAGTCTCCGGAACTGGCCGCCAGGTGGAAGCTCCGCCTGATCATGACTGGAGGGTCCCCCCTGTCATCCGTGGAGATCGAGGACATCGAAGCGGCCACTGGCGCGCGGCTCTGGAGCGCTTACGCAATGTCTGAGGCGAGCGGCATCGCCATCATGCCGATCGGGATGGCGGCTCAAAAACCCAAGGCTGTCGGCCTGCCTGCACTGGACCTGCGTATCGTCGACGACAAAGGCGCGGACCTGCCGAAAGGCAGCATCGGCCAGATCGTGATTCGGGGGCCACAAGTGATTGAGGGGTACCTCGATGATCCGGCGGCCAACCAGGCGAGCTTCCGAGGCGGCTGGTTCCATACCGGCGACCTCGGGTTCCTCGACGAGGACGGCTATCTGTCGCTCGCCGGCCGGGTCAAAGAGCAAATCAGCCGTGGCGGCGAAAAGGTCTCCCCGATGGAGGTGGAAGAGGCGCTAATGGCCCATCCCGCGATTCGGGACGCGGCGGCCTTCGCCATCCCGCATAGGCGATTGGGAGAGGAGGTCGGAGCGGCGGTTGTGAGTTCGGATCCGTCGCTCAGCGAAGCGATCGTGCGCGACCACGCGCTCTCTATGCTCGCTCCCAATAAAGTCCCCCGGCGCGTGATCTTCGTCGAATCGATACCTCGCCCCACCGGCAAGACACCCAGACTCGGTATGGCTGAGCGGCTCGGCCTTGGCTTGAATCGGACCCCGAACCCGCGTTCCCGTCCGCCGGCAACGACCACCGAGCTTCGGGTGGCTGCGATCTGGCAGAAGCTGCTCGAGACCGATACCGAGCTGGCCCGCGAAGACGACTTCTTCGACCTGGGTGGGGAGTCAATCCTCGCGGTCACTATGCAGCTGGAAATCGAAAACGCCTTCGGCGTTCGCCTTCCTCAGTCGGTCTTCCTCGAGAGTGCCAAGCTCGACCACATCGCGTCCGCGATCGACGCATCCGTAGCCGGGTCACCCGCTGTCGAAAGCCTCGTGGCGGTCCAACTCCAGGGAGAGGATCCGCCTCTGTTTTGGGTTCCGGGCGGTCTGGGAGGCGTGCTCGGAATCCGTTCGCTCGCTTTTCACCTCGGTTCGCACCAGCCCGTGTACGGCTTCCAGCCTCCGGGCATCGACGGCAAAGGGGAGGCATCCTTCAAGCCGGAAAAGCTCGCAGCTGGATACGTCGCCTTGATGCGAGAGGTGCAGCCGACCGGACCCTACAGGATCGGCGGCCACTCGTTTGGCGGCCTCATCGCCTTTGAGATGGCGCGCCAGCTCGAGGCGGCGGGCGAGTCGGTCTCCCTGCTTGTGTTGGTTGATGCCGCCTGTCCCGGCGACCGCTCCGTCCCCGAGATACTGGAGATGAAAGTTCGCTGGGCGCACCAGCAAATCCGGGCTCTGAGCCGGATGGAGGCAAAGGAGCGCAACAGTTGGCTGGCTCAGTACCTCGCCAGACAGCCGCGACGTGTCTCTGCCTTTCTCCATCGACCCGAGGCTACAGCCGATCTGCTGCGGCCAGGCGTGGATCTCACCCCCGAGCTGATGGCTGTAGTTGACCACGCGATGGACGACTACTCTCCCCAGCCTTACCGAGGGGATGCCTGCCTCTTCGTTGCCGCCAGTGCGCTGCTCCCGGACCTGGCTCAGCGATGGCGTGGATGGATCTCAGGTTCTCTCGATGTAGAAACAATCCCAGGGACTCACGACACCTGCGTGCGCGAGCCGCAACTCGGGGAGCTGGCTCAAAAGCTGCGCCAGCGGCTGCACGATCTCCAGGTGGCGGCTCTTCCTGCCTGAGTGGTTAAGCGCTCATGGAAGGAACATGCGCTGCTCGAGGGATCCCCGAAGGCGGCCGCAATGCCGCGCCGCGAACTCGACCCAGGCCGTTGTCAGGCTCGCGGCGGTGAAAGAGGCCGGCAGACGGCTCAGATGAGTGGCGACCACCTTCAAGTGTTCAGCTCCTCTGGTGCGTACGACGCCCGGGCCGATCGACGAGTCTCGGTATCGCTTATAGATGACGACCTCGTCCCGACCCCATTGAGCCGACTGGCTCCAAATCGCGCTGAGGCCCCGCCGCATCCGCTTGGCGACGATCGCTCTCGGAGCGAAGTGAAGCTCATGCCCGGACTGCGCCAGACGCACGGAAAAGTCGACGTCATAGACGGTGCTGAGCGACGCATCAAACCCGCCAATGGAGTCGAAGGCTGCTTTTCTGACCGCCAGGTTGGCGCTATCAGCGAAGGGTATCCGGCCCAACCAATGTGTCGGGCCAAGCAACATCTCACGCTTCCATCGGGGCGCGTGTGGGTTAAGGGTGAAGTAGTCCAAGGCGCCGGCAACGAACCCGTGCTCGGACGCCGCCGCCGCCAGCGCCTCGAGCCAGTCGACGTCCACAACGTCGTCGGCGTCACAGCTGACCAGCACTTCGCCCCTGGCCCATTTAGCTGCCAGGTTGCGCGCAGCAGCGCCACCAGTCGTGCCGGACGCCTCTACGAATATCAGAGGCAGGCGGTCACGCCAGTTGCGAATTATGTCTGGGCTGCCATCGGTGGAGCCGTTGTCCGCGATCACTAACTCCCACGAGCCTCTGAACGATTGGCTGGCGAGCGCGCCGAGCTGGTCGGGAAGCGTGTCGGCGGCGTTCAGAACCGGCAAGATCACAGAGATCATCGCCAGCCATCGGGAGGGACCGAAATGATCACAGAGCAAGTCTCTGCCTCCTCACCGAGCACGGCTGCGCGAGTCCCCCGGATCAGTGTTTGCATCGTCGCCAGCCGACCAATTCTTTTGGATAGATGCCTGGTAGGCCTGCAGCGACAGATCGAAGCTCCAGACTTCGAGATTTTGGTCAGTTTTGACCATGATCGGCAGGTAGCAGCAGTCACTCTGCGGCGATTTCCTGATGCGTACACCGGTCAGGTAAAAGACGTCCTTCCGGCGGCTGCCCGCAACGCTCTGGTCGACCGCGCACGCGGAGAGCTGCTCCTGTTCCTGGACGATGATGCCATCCCTCCCCCTGGGTTCTTACGCCACATCGCTGACCTCGCGAGTGCAAATCCCTGTGCTGACGCATTTGGCGGGCCTAACCTCACGCCGCCGGGTAGCAGCCTATTCCAGGAAGTGCAGGGAGAGGTGCTTGCCTCATGGTTTGTGACCGGGCCGGTCCGGCACCGGTATGCATCGAGGTCGCCAAGGGCAGCTAACCAACGCCATTTCATGACCTGCAATCTGGTCATCCGTCGCGATGCGATGCGCCCATTTCACGGCGCCCTGGTCTGCGCCGAGGAAAACGGAGTCCTGGCAGAGATGAGCCGTGCCGGACACAGCATGCGGTACGACGCAGAGCTTTTCGTCTACCACGAGAGACGCTCGGACTATCCAGCCTTTGCCAAGCAAATGCTGAACTATGGGAGGGGACGTGGGCATCTTTTCACACATCAGCCTTCTAGCCTCTTGCCGGCTGCGTTAATACCGGCCACCCTGTTCCTGTACTTGCTCGCACTGCCGGCCCTGCTGCTGCTCAATGCCTGGTCTGTCGCGCCGCTCGGCGCCTACCTCGCGCTGGTCGCACTTGCGAGCACAGGCATCGGATGGTCCCTGAGGCGACCAGCCGCCGCGCTGGTCTCCTGGCCGCTTATCCTCAGCTTGCATCTAGGCTACGGATTGGGGTTCTGGATTGGCATGTTCGAAGGCTTGGGCCCTGCGTCCGCCCGTTCCGCGCTACTTGAACGGGATTGAGGAGAGACTGCGTAGGTCTGCGTTTGCTTCGTTGTTGCCAGGATCGATTTCTAAGAGCAGGTTGAGCGTCTCTTGAGCCGCGGCATATTCACCGAGCTGGCTCTCGTCGAAAGCGACCTCCAGGAGCGCGCCGGTGTAGGTCTTCCGCACTGTGGTATTCGGGAAGGTCGACCACTCCGGTCCGGGTAGACCGCCGGAGCGCAGCGCGTCGGCCACCTCAGAGCGGAAACCCTGTGAAACGCCGACCGAACCATGCTTGGTTCCATCGACGAATGCCGCTATCAAGCCTACGGGTCGGTATCCGATGTACCTGCCAAGGGCACGAGCAGCTGGTATTTCGAAGTACACGGGGCGGCCGCGCTGTCGCAATTCCTTGGCCATGTTGACCAGGCTGTGAGCGATGCTGGGCAAGGGCAGGCCCGCTGGCTGGATCGTTAGGCCCAGGCGATGTGATATTTGCTCCCGATACCATGCCGTTGGCATCCCAGTGCCCACGATGACAGCCACGTCCTGACGCTCGCCAAGGACGAGCTGGCGATAGATGATTGGATTGCTGGCTTCCGCGTCCCAGACGATTAGCACCGATTTCAGCGGCAGCTCGTTCAACATAGTGGTTGCGAATCGGTCCGCCAATGGCTGCTGCTCGACAGCGGGCGTGTCACGGTTGAGCGCCAACGCCGGCGCGATGATGGCGACTGTGAGCGCCGCCGCCAGCGCAGCCGATCCGCGCTGTGGGTTAAGTCCAAACTGCGTCCGGAAGGAGGTGGAGCCTACTCGCTCCAGGAGGTCCGTCGCACCCAAGGCGATAAATGCCACTCCAACGAACAACGAAGCGAAGAGAGGGCCTTCAGCGACGATTTGAGCGCCCAGTGGCGAAAGCAGCTCGACGCGGATTACGAGGCTGGCAGCCAGTAGATTGAATATGAGCGCAACGGCCATCGGACCTGCCCAACCAGGCCGCCGACGGGCCGCAATCCAGGCGCCCCAACCTGCGAGCAAAGAGGCGACGAGTCCGAACTGGCTCAGCAGGGCCTGCATCACGCCGGCCAACCGCGCCCCCGACGCGCTCGCGGAGGTAGTTGGGGCCGCACCGGGCTGCGGGGCGGTGCCGATGAAGTCTCGCATCGTGACCAACCAGATCAGACGTTGCAGGTTGGTGGCGGCCCCCCAGTTGACAGTTGGATCAGCCGCCGCACGCAGCATGACGAAGCCGTAGAGAGCCGCGATAACTGCAACCCCGACTCCAAGCGCAGCGATCAGCCCGGTCAGGCGCCAGCGTCCGCGAGTATGGAAGAGGGCAAACAGGATGGCTGGAACCAGGGTGGCTCCGAGCGACCAGGACGAACCGGCCTCCAGTCCCATCACAGCAGCCAGAGCGCAAAGCCGAGCCGTCGTGGGACGGCCGCTGAAGTCGACCAGCAAGTACATCGCCAGGATCATCAGCAGGCCTGAGAAGGCGTCGTGTTTGGCAAAGTTGGCGTAAAACCAGAAGGCTCCACCCGTGGCCAGCGCAATAGCCGCGATTGCGGAACCTGGACGCGACGCTCCAATGCGACGGCCCAGGAGAAACGCGGCGCCGCACGTTAAGGCTGCGCAGACAAGGCTGAAAAGGTTGACGCGAAGGGCAAGCGGACCGAACGGCTCGATCAGGGTGAAGAGCTTCGCCGCGAGGACGTAGGACGGATAGCCCGGTGCGTGCAGTACTCCCACCGATGCGATGCCGGCTACGCTCTCGGGCGCGTCGCCCAGGCCAGGGTGGGCGGTGAGCGTCATCGCGAACAGGGCCCCGGCGCCGAGAGCCAGCGCGGCTGCCCAGATCAAGTCAACCCGACTGAGTTCGGCCGATACCCAGCTTGTCCTTTCTTTTCGAGGTGGAGACGGCGCCTTGGACTTGATGGTCCGCTTCAATTTGGCCTGGTGAACCTCTTGCGTATGCTCCGGCGAGGCGACACCGGACTCCCGGCGCATCTCAGCTAGCTGGCGCTGTCTCCAGCGTCGCTGCTTCTGCTTCGAGCTCACCCGACCCAGGCCCCCCTCATGGCGTAGGCGATGTTACCTAACGGTCGCGGATGGCACCCTCAACGGAGAGTGGGCTAGGTATAGAAGCCGACGAGGTCGACCACCAGGTCGACCGGACCGGCCGTAGATCCGTTGTAGAGATCGACCGTCCCGTCGGCGGGCAGCTGCACGACGACCAGATTCGCGATCGTCTGGCCGGGAGCGAGGTTGAGGTCCGAGGCAAGCGGCGGGCTGGTCGCGTCTGGGTAGACGGTGACGTAGCCGGTTCCGCTCGGGTTCGTCGCCGTCACGTTGAGGACGACGGCCGTTGCGCCGGAGACCGGCACTCCGAAGTGGTTCGCGATACCGAGCTGGATGGCGGTCTGCGCTCCAATGGGTGAAGAAACGCCGCCGGTCCCATCGCGGGTGTCGAGCAGGCGGACGGGCGTGAGGCCCGTGTAGAGCCCGCCGCTGCTGGCTCCGCTGGCGTCGCTGTACCAGCCGTTCAGATCGACGACGAGGTCCGTGGATCCGATCGAGCCGTTGTAGAAGCTGATCTGGTGGCTGGCGCTGACCATGATCAAGGCGCGGTTGGGGATCGTCTGGTTGGGAGCGAAGTTGACGTTGGAGGCGACGGGTCGCGTGCCGCCTGCCGGGAAAGCCGTGATGTAGCCCACCGCTTTCGGGTTGGTGACCGTCAGGTTAGCGACCACGGCCTCGAAGCTCAGCCCCTGCAGCGCCTGGATCCCGTCCAAGGAAAGCGTCGCGGTCTGGTTCGGCCCGAGCGTGGCAAAGCCCTTCGGCGTGCGGGTGTCGACGATCCGGGTCGGAGCCATGGCGTGCAGGCGGCCGGCGCCGCCGCTGGTGGCCGCCGACGTCGCGACCCAGCCCTGCACGTCGGCGATGAGGTCGGTCGCGCCGACTGACCCGTTGTAGAGGCTGATCTTGCCGCCGGCGCCGAGAGGTACCTCCACCAGGTTGGGGATGTCCTGGCCGGGTGCGTAGTTCAGGTTGGACGCGAAGGGCCGGCAGGCGCCCGACGCGAACGCGGTCACATACCCGTACGCGGTCGGGTTGGTCGCGGTGACGTTCATTATCACGGCCGCGACTCCGGACGCAGGCACGCCCCCTGCGCCGGCGACAGTGAGGTCGATGGTCTGCCTGGGGCCGAGCCTGTTCGACCCGCCGAGGCCTGATCGGCTGTCGAGGATCCGCGTGGGTGCCAGAGGGTTGAGCTGTCCCGGCCAGCCAGAGATCGCGGTCGGAGTGACGGAGGTGGACGGAGCCGAAGGGATCCCGCTGCCATAACCATTGCTTGCGGTCACCGTGAAGCTGTAACTGGTGCCGTTGGTAAGCCCGCTCACGGGCGCCCAGGTAGCCTTGCCGCCTGCGGTGGCGGTGGCTCCGCCGGGGGAGGCGGTCACCGTGTAGCCGGTAAGGGGCCCGCCGTTCGAAGCTGGCGCGCTCCAGCTGACCTCCGCGAACCCGTCGCCCGGGCAGACGGCGAGGTTGGTCGGGGCGGCCGGGATGTACGAGAAGTGGGTGGCTAGGCTGCTCCAGAGCTCGGGCGCCCCGCCTCCGTAGTCGAGGGTGAAGATCCCTGCCCCGCGCAGGTTGTCCTGGTTGACCAGGTCGTACTTGCGGCCGAGCGAGACGACGTCGTCCCAATAGGACTCGCGTGTGCAGCTGTAGGTCGTTGAGTCCCAGGTCGAATACGGCTCCTGGCCGGAGGCGTCATGGACGTCCCGCGCCAGGGAGTAGTTGGAAACGCCGGCGGAGCCGTTGGTCGTGACCGAGTTGAGATATCTGGGGACTCCCCGTTGCGGCGTGGCGGTCGGGTAGGCGTTGGGGACCGCGGCGCCGACGCAGTTCGTGTAGCCGTAATAGGGGATTCCGAGGATCAGCTTCGAGGCAGGGATCACGCCCAGGTACTGGGAGGCGACGCCGGTGTCGTTCCAGAAGTAGGTCGTGAGGGGCCCGGTGGGGCTCATGCAGTAGCTCGAGCAGCTGAGCGGCGGGTGGCTCCAGTTGCTGCGGTCGAGGTCGTAAGTCATGACGAAGAAGGAGTCGGTGTTCGGCGCCAGGCCGCCGATGTCGAACATCCCGCCCGAGTCGCCGGCCGAGCTGGCGTAGGTCGCGATCGAAAGGTAGGAGCTGGGCATCGCCGCCCGCAGCTGCTGCATGAAGCTGGTCGTGAGCGCCCGAATCGTCTGCGTTCCGCAGGCGCCGTTGACTCCTTCGTAGTCCACGTTGATCCCGTCGGCGCCGTGCAGCTGGGCGGGCAATTGCTGGATCGTCGTCTGCGCGTTCTGGAGGGCGGTACACAGACCGGAGTCGTGCTGGATCAGGGAGATGACCACCCTCGTCCCACTGCTGTGAGCGGTGCTGATGAGGCCGGTTCCGGTCGTGGAGTTCCAGACGTTCCAGCTGGTGTTCCCCTGGATCAGGTTGCCGCCGGCGTCCACGCTGAGGCCGAAGTAGGCGACGGTCGAGAGCAGGGAGAAGTTCCAGCTCGGGTAGCCGACGGTGGGATCGCCGAGGTTGCCGGCGTTCACGTAGCCGAAGACCTCGCGCAAGGGCCGGGCGCTGCTCGGGCCGGCGGCTCGTGGGCCGGGAGCTGCGCTGGGCGCCCTTGGGGGCGGCCTAACGCCGTTGGACTCCTGGATGGCCTGCTCCATGATCTGCGGCCGGACCTCGCTTTGAGAGGGCGTGAGGGAGGCGGCGCCGGCGGTACTTATGCCCGAGAGAAGAGCCGCCGGCAAGGTCACAGCCGCGGTGCCAAGGACGATCAGCAGGCGTCTTGATTGGCGCGACATCGGGCGTGCTGAGTCTAGGTTGTCCGTGCGTGTAAATCGGCGCCTGTTTTCCTTGCGAAGCGAACAGATGTTTGGTACAATTGCAGGAGTGCTTAAGGACGAATCCGAGGCCTTCAGCAACCAGCTTTCCGAGCTCGCCGCGCACATTCAGGCGTCACTCGCCGAGCTGGCCAAGATGGCTGCGCGCTTCGACACTGAAGGCGACTGGGGAGCGGGTGGTTATCGCTCCTGCGCCGACTTCCTGTCGGTGCGGGCCGGGCTCAACCTGCGCACCGGAAGCGAGCTCTTGCGCGTCGGCCACGCCATGGAGCGGTTGCCCAAGCTGGCCGAGGTGTTCAGTGCCGGCGAGATCTCTTTCGACAAGGCGCGGGCGGTGGCCAGCGTGGCGACCCGGGCCGACGAGCACATGTGGGTCGAGCTCGCCCGACAGGCCTCGACCGGGCCGTTCTCGCGCTGGGTGCTCGAGTACCGGCGGGCAGCTGAGGCAGACAGTCCCGACCGCGCCGACGCCCACGCCGCTCGCCGCGGCGTCTGGTCTCGCTGGGAAGACGACGGCATGCTCCGCCTGGTCGCCAAGCTGCCGCCCGAGGAGGGTGCTGTCGTCCTCGCCGCCATCGAGGCCGTCTGTGGCCAGCGTCCCTCTGTCGACGAGAAGGCTGACGATCGCTTTGCCGCCGGCAAGGCCGACGCCCTGGTGGCGGTTTGCGAGCATGCGCTGGCGACCGTGCCTGAGGACCTGGTCGTGGCACCGGCTTCGCGGCACCTAGTGGTGCACGTCGACGTGGGCGTCCTGACCGGCGCCGAGCCGGAGGGACGCTGCCAGCTGGATGGCGGCCCGGCGCTCTCCAAGGCGACGGCTCTGCGGCTTGGCTGCGACTGCAACGTGACTGCGGTCAGCGAGCGGGAGGGACTCCCCATCGATGTGGGCCGTACCACCCGCGTGATCTCGCCCCGGCTGCGGATGGCGCTCAACTGCCGCGATCGGGGCTGTCGCTTCCCCGGCTGCGGGGTGCCGGCCAGGCGCACCGAAGGTCACCACATCCGGCATTGGGCCCTGGGCGGTCCCACCGACCTCGCCAACCTGCTCTCCCTCTGTTGGTTCCATCATCGCCGGCACCACCACGGCCACTTCCGAGTGCTCGGGACGGGAGCCAAGGCACGCTTCGAGACTGCCGACGGCGAACTCATAGCTGTGAGCGTTCCGAAGCGAGTCGATCGGGTCACCGGCGGGCCGGCGCATCTGCGGAAACTGTCGGCCGATCGCGGCCTCACAATCGACCATGACACCGTGGCCGCGAAGGACAGCGAACCCCGCACCGACGTGCACTACATCGTCGACACGATGATGGACGCCTGCGCGCGAGCTAGCGCCGGCCTCGACAAGCCCTAGCGCGACGGCTCGCGCCTGCCTTAGCTGCCTTCCCTAGATGTAGAAGCCGACGACGTCGACCACGAGGTCCGTCGTCCCGACATTGTTGAAGGCGTCGACCCGCCCGAGACTGCCGAGCTTCACCACAACTAAGTTCGGAATCGTGACGCCCGTCGTCCAGTTGAGGTCGGAGGCGAGGGGCCGGCTGGTCCCATCCGGCCAGACGGTTAAGAAGCTCGGGCCAGTGGTGTCCGTCACCGTCACGTTGGTGACTACCGCCTGAGCGCTGTTCGGCGTCGCGCCGCCTCCGATGGTTCCGGCGACCTGAACCGGAATGCTCGATTGGGGCTGGATGGGTGTGGCATAGGGACCGACTTTGGTCATCGGCCGGGTATCAAGGACTCGGTACGGGGTGACGCCCTGGAAGCGGAGGCCGGTGCCGCCGGCAGTCGCGTCCGTGTACCAGCCGCCAGCGTCCGCGATCACGTCCACGGTGCCGGCGTTGTTGAAGATGTCCACCTTGCCCCCCATACCCAACTTCACGATCACTCGGTTGGGGATGGTCTGGCCGGCGTCAAAATTGAGATTGGACGCCTTCGGCTTGGGATCGCCGTCAGGCCACACAGTCAGAAAGCTTGGGACAGTCGGGTTCGTGACAGTGACGTTGAGCACAACCGCTTCGACGCCGCTGCTGGGCACTGGGCCGTTTCCGAGCAGGGCCACCGGCAGCGTCGACTGCGCGCCGAGTTTCACTGGAGTCGGGCCGGCGCGCGTGTCCAGAATGCGAGCCGGAACCAGTGGGTTGAATAGCCCGTCGGGTCCCGACGAGGAGGCGTGGTCGGTCACGTAGCCCTCGACGTCGATGATCACGTCGGCGTTGCCCTGGTTGTTGAAGACCGAGATGTAGCCCGGCGCGCTCGTAGAGCTGGGCCCGACGGCGACCTCCACCAGGTTGGGGATCGTCACGCCCGCGGTCCAGTTCAAGTTGGACGCCAGCGGCCGCGGTGCGCTGTCCGGAAAGATGGTCAGAAAGCTCGGCGCCGTCGTGTTGGTTACCGTCACGTTGAGAACCACCGCGGAAACGCCCGTGACGGGCACGGTATTGCCTGGAGTGCCTAGGCCGCCGACTTGCACTTCACGAACGGAGCTGGGTCCGAACGACGTGCCAGACCGCGTGTCGAGGAGGCGGAAAGGAACCATTGGGTGATAGGTGCCGCTGGTGTCCGTCAGAACCGTTGCCGTGCTCGTCACGGTCGTGGAGGCGAAGGAGTCCGACACGGTTGTCGCCACTGTGAATCGGCCCATTGCGGTATAGGTGTGGGATCCGGTGACGCTGAAGGCCGTACCCATGCCGGCGATGGTTCCTGGTTGCGTCGAGCTGCCGTCGCCCCAATTGATGCTGCTCGTGTAATCGGCCGCGTTCCCGCTCGGTCCGGTGAAGTCTGCCGTAGCGGCCGTTCCCGTGCTGACGCCGATCATGGCGGCCACGCCCAAGCCCGTCACTGAGGGTTTGAAGGGATCATCGCGGACGCGGCCGAACCAAAGAAAGCGGGGCTCGACTGAACTGTCGCCACTGCCGCCCTGGAGGGTGTAGGAAGTGCCCACCCAGGTGAGGCCATTTCCCGAGGCCGGCCGGACCGTGAGGTAATCGCCCCACTTGTTGTTTGCCGGCCCCGAGGTGCCTGACCTGATGTTGGTGAGGCTGAACCCGGATGGGCTGACGTCGTCCATGAGTCCAATGGCCGAAGTGGGATAGGTAGTTCCGCCACCGAAGACCACGCTCAGGCCCAGGGCGCCTACAGCATTTACGGCGACGTCCGGGTATTGGTACGCATAGGACAAAGACGACATCACTTGGTCGCCGAGAGGTCCACCCGATGGTGCGTCAATGCTGATTCCCTGGACGTATGGGAAGGGGTGCGTGCTCGTCGGGGTGCCCTGCTTTGCATCCCAGAAGAACCCCAGTTTTCCGGCCGAGAGCCAACCGGCCAGTGGTCGGGAGTCCGACCTCCCGCACATGTTGAAGGTGTCTGGGGTCGGGCAGAGCCCGTCGCCGTTCTCATACACAAATGCGGTGTGAGGGACGTCAGCCTGTACCGGCAGCGCCGCTGCTTCTGGCCACTTATAGACCCGAAAGGCGGTGAGGCTGAGATGGGCGCCGAAGTACATCGTGTCGGTTGCTCCGGAAACCGGCTCGAACACGTCGACGGCCGGATCGTCGAACTCGACGCCCGACGGCGTTGACAACGGGTTTGAGAGCGATGAGAGCGGCATCCGCACCATCGCGGTCGTGATGGAGATGTCCGCGTTGGTAAAGACGTTCGTCGAAAGGTAGAGATAGTTGTTGCTCAGCGCGAGGCGCGGAAAGTCCAGCCAGTCGCCGGTCGGGAACCCGACCATCTGCGCTGTGATGTCCCAGTAGTGCCAGGAGTTGCTCGCCACGCCGGCGCGGCCGTTCGCGACCGCCAGCCGCTGGACGTTGCCGGTGCCAGTTTTGAGGTACTGGAGCTCCCAGATGGTTAGGTCGTGCTGGGGATCGTAGATCGTCACCTGGTCGCAGCAGAATCCACCCGCGGCAAAGGGCAGATCCGTGTAGGGGTCGAGGTAGGTGAAGGACGCGCCCGAGTCTGTCGAGACGGCCGCTGACCAGTTGGCCGTGTAGAAGACGACATTCTGGTTGTTCGAGACGCTCGGCTCGAGAACGGTGGTCTTGGAAGGAATCGCGGTGCCGAGGTCTGCCGACCGGAACAGCGTCGTGTCGGTGGGCGCCGCCTTGACGCTGGTTTCTGGGGCGCTAGGCATGCTTGGCGGCGAGGCGGGCGGGGCGAACGATTTCGTCCTGAGCAGCGGATGTTCGGGTCCGGCGGGGGCTGGGGGTGGCTGGCTCCGCCGCTCGGGTAGACGGACGGCGTGCGCGTGGCCGAGGGTGAAGGAGGTGCCCTTTTCGCTGGCGGTAGCCGCGTGATAGCGCGACGCGCTCTGGGCGCCGGCCGGCATCGGCACGAGCGCGGCCAACACCAGCAGCAGCGGCAGAATTCGAATACGGCGGGACAATTCCCCTGGCCCTCCTCCTAGCGCTTGAGGCCCCTCTCAGGGCCCGGCTATGTTACACGGCTGAGTCATCATCAACGGTATGGCCAAGACAGTCGATCTGCTGCGGCATACGGACAGCGAAGGTGACGCGCTGACCCAGGACGGAGTGCGCGCTGCCGTCGCCCTGGGAGGCCGGCTAACTGGTCGCTATGACCTCCTGGTCTCGTCGGGCGCGCAGCGCGCTACCCAGACGCTGGCTTGCGTGCTCGCCGGGTCCGGTCAGCGGGTGGCTGGCGGGGTGACCGTGGAGACGGGATTCCGATCCGCGGTGGAGGATCGCTGGCGGGAGGCGGCGAAGCGCGCCTCAGGCAAGGATCTCGAGGCGTTCCAGCAGGCTGACCCAGAGCTGGTCGAGAAGGAATCGACGCTCCTCGGCTCCGTGCTTCGGAATCTGTTCGATCGCCTTCCCGAGAACGGCCGCGCGCTGGTCGCGGGTCACTCGCCCACGCACGAAGCAGCGGTTCTGGGTCTCTGTGGCCAACTCGTCCAGCCGCTTGCCAAGGGGGCCGGCGTCCGCGTCGTGCGGGAGGGCGCCGCCTACCGGGTCGAGCCCCTCGGCTGAGGCCCTCGCCCGCCCAGAGCGCACTCGACCAGGCGGGTGAGGATTTGAGGCGCCTCCTCTTGTGAGACGCCATGGCCGCGAAGCGACCTCCAGACGTCAAAGTCGGTTAGGGCGACCACCAGCTGCACCTGTCGCTCTGGCGGTCGTTCCAGAGCGAGCGCCTCGCGGGCCAGCGCTTCCAGGGCCGCCTCGACCTGACGCATGGCGTCGTCCAGCTCAGGAACGCGGTCACGTTCCTGACGCGAGCCATGCAGTGGATGGAAAGCCCTCACGTAGAAGTCGCAGACCTCGTCAACAAACCGCCGCAACCTCTGCGGCGTTGTGTTCAGCCCCTTGAAAAGGCGGTCGGCATCCTCGGGCTGTGGTGGCCGGACCGCCGTCAAGACACGAGCGCCGCAAGCGCGGAACAGCAAACCGAGCGTGGGGAAGTGGCGGTAGACGGTTGCCGGGGCGACGCCGGCCCGGGCCGCGATGTCCGTTTGCGAGGTGGCGACAACGCCTTGCTCGCCGTGCAGCTCCAGGGTCGCCCGGATGATGCGGTCGCGCGTGTCTTCAAAGGCTTGCGCGCGCTTGCGCATCCGGTAGGGGCGCGGAGTCGAGCGGTCTATTGACAAAAAGGTAATTTCATGAAATAGTTGGACCGCCAATTGTAGGGTATGGAGGGGTACTTCTCATGCCGGTTTGGGTGCAGATCGTTTTGCAGTACGCCCACATCTTCTTCGCCATCTTCTGGTTCGGCGGGGTGCTCACCGCGGACTTTCTGATCCTGCCCGTCCTGAGTGGACTGAAGCCCGACACCCAGAAGGAGTTCAGCGTGCCGTTCGGCGCCCGGGTCGAAAGGGTGGTTATCCCGGTCGCGGCAATTGTCATCTTGCTCGGAATCGTGCGCGGAATCTCGGTCAACGTCTTCTCGCGCTTCGACGTGGCCTATGGCTGGACCTGGCTGGCCTCGCTGATCGTCGGCCTGGGCCTGCTCAGCATGCTTCCGATCATCTCCACTCAGGTTCACCGCCTCCAGGCAACCGAGGCAGGGCCCCAGTTCGCCGGTCTGCTGAACCGCATCAAGGCCTTGACGGTCGTTGAGCTGCTCGGGTTCCTGGTCATCCTCGGCTTGATGATCGCGATGCGGTTCGGCTACTAGACAGTCGCCGGGTCGGCGACCGTCGTCGCGCGCATCGCAAATTCATAATGGGTGGCGATGGACACAAGGCTGCTGATCGGGACCAACACGGGACTCTTCATCGCCGAATCGGATGAGCGCCGGAAGGACTGGCGAATCTCCGGACCGCACCACGCGGGCTGGCAGGTCTACACCGCCTCGGGACACGGCGACGAGGTGATGGCCGCTCTCTCGAGCGGCGTCTGGGGGCCGACCCTCCAGCGCAGCCAGGACGGCGGCCGCAGCTGGGAGCCCATGGACACGCCTGCCTTCCCGGAGGGCAGTCCCCGCAAGCTCCGCCAGGTCTGGAGCCTCGCCAACCAGGACGGAACGCTCCACGCCGGTGTCGCCGAGGCGGCGCTCTTCAGCCGGAAGGGCTCCGGGGCCTGGGAGATGAACGAGGCCCTCGAGTCCCACCCGACGCGGGAGCGCTGGTTGCCGGGCGCGGGCGGTCTCTGCCTGCACACGATCCTGCCCGACCGCGACCGCACGTACATCGCGATCTCCTCTGTGGGCGTGGCGCGCAGCGATGACGGCGGCCGTAGCTGGGAGCTGAAGAACGACGGGGTGGTGGCCGCCGACGCCGACCTGGCGGCCCAGTTCGCGGAATCCCAGGCCTGCTGCACCCACAAGCTCGTGCGCGACCCAGCCAATGCCGATCTGCTCTTCCAGCAGAACCACGTCGGAGTCTTCCGGAGCGCCGACGGGGGTAACTCCTGGGAGCGCATCGAGAGCGGCCTGCCGAGCTTCTTCGGTTTCGGCCTGGTGATGCACCCGAAGGACTCGCGCACTCTCTACAACTGCCCGATCGTGAGCCAGGAGGTTCACATGGTCGCGGAAGGCCGCCTGAGCCTCTACCGGACGCGCGACGCGGGCGACCACTGGGAGTCGCTCGATCGCGGGCTCCCGGAGCAGTGCTTCTCCAACGTGCTGCGCGATTCGCTGGCGATCGACGCCCAGGACCCGGCCGGTCTCTACGTCGGCACAACCGGGGGCGAGGTCTTTGCCAGCTCCGACGAGGGCGAGAGCTGGTCGCGGCTGCCCGCGAGCTTCGCCCGCGTGACCTGCGTCAAGGTCGCGTCGTAGCCAGCGTCAAAGTCCGGCTGCCCTCTCTGCTGGCCCCGCACGCCGGCGGCCGCCGGGACTTCAACGTGGAAGCGGCCAGCGTCGGCGCGGCGCTGGTTGCCGCGAGGGACGCCTTTCCGGACCTCCGCCGCCTCCTGAACGACGAGGAGGGCCGCCGCCGCCCACACGTGAACGTCTTCTACAACGGGGTCTCCGAAGACGAGATCGAGGACCCGGACAGCGCCACCACCGATCGCGACGAGATCTTGATCATTCAAGCGATTTCGGGGGGCTGAGGCCAGGCCCTGAGGTAGCGGCCGCCGCTTCGGCCAGCGTGCCCGCGACGTGCCTGTAGAAAGGATCGCCCGGCGTGATCGAGCCGCGCGGGACGGGCGCTCCCTTGGCGCCCGACTTGTAGAGGCTGCTGATGAATTCGAGCGTCGGCCGCACCTCGGAAGCCGAGGCGGGCGGCGCCTCGCCGCGTTCCAGGCTCTCGAGGAACGCCCGAAACTGCGCCTCGTGACTGGCCGGCGGGTCGGCTGGGATCTCCTCCCAGGCGTCCCGCACGGCCTCGAAGCCGGCGGCAGGCGTGCACTGCCAATCCTGATTCGCGTAGCTGTAGAGGCTGCGGACCTCGACACTGGCGCGCTGGAAGTCGAACCGCAGGTACGTCTCCTGGTGCGGCGAGAGGACCGAGTTGAGGATGGCGCCGACGGCGCCGCTCTGGAAGCGAACGAGCGCCGCAGAGACGTCCTCCACCTCGATCTCCCGGTCCAGGGTGGCCACCTGCGCCGTCACCTCCGTCCAGTCGCCCAGGATCCAGAGGAAGAGGTCGATCGCGTGGATGCCCTGGCCCATCGTCACGCCGCCGAGCTCGGTCGCCCAGCGACCACGCCAGGGGACGGCGTAGTAGTCGGCGTCGCGGTACCAGGTGGTCTGGCAGAGGCCGACCAGCGACTTGCCCAGCGCCCCGGCGCCGGCCAGCCGCTTCAGATGCTGGCCGGCCGAGCCGAACCGCCACTGAAAGACGCTGGCGCAGTGCCCACCCGTCTCGCGTTCCGCGGCGACGATCCGGTCCAGGTCGGCCAGCGACCCGCAGAGCGGCTTCTCGCAGAGGACCCAGGCGCCGGCGCTCAGCGCCTGCAGGATGAAGCCGGCGTGCGTCGAAGGCGGCGTGCAGATGTTGACGAAGTCGAGCTCTTCGTTTTCCAGCAGCTCTCCTGCGTCCCCGTAGGAGTGGGCGATCCCGTGCTCGACGCAGAAGGCGCCCAGGCGGTCGGGGTCGATGTCCGCCGCCGCGACCAGCTCGACCCCGAGGTTCTTCAACGCTTCGGCGTGGGCTCTGGCGATGCCGCCCGTACCCAGGATCGCGGCTCGGGTCACTCGGCCCCTGCCGACGCGGTTACGGGTGCGACCCCTAGCGGAGCGCGGGCGGGAGGCTCGGGACCGGTACGGGCACTGGCGGTAGCGTAACGGCCGGTACCGTCACCGTCGGAGGCAGGTCGACCGGGACCGGCAGCGCTGTCGGGTTCACGACCGGCAGCGGCTGAGTCGTGACCGCGGGTAGGGAGACCGGCGGCACGGTGACCGCCGGGAGCGAGACCGGAGGCAGGGAGACCGACGGCGCCGCCGCCGGGCCGGAGGGCACCGCTCCCGCCGCCGAGGGGACCGCCACGGGCAGGGCCGGCGGAGTGGAAGTCGCGGTGTTGGAACTCGAGGAAGGCGGCACGACGGCGGCATTCGCCTGGCTCGCGGCCGGCGCGACCGGAGCCACGGTCCGGGCGGCGAGCGCCGGAGCTGGGATCTGTCCGCGTGCAGCGGAATCGCCTTGTGCCGGCTGGGCGGCGATGAACACGGCGGCGGCAGAGATCACGATCAGCGCCGCGGGCATCACCGCCGCGTGGGCGAGCTCGGAGGCCTGGCCGGGCTGCAGCCGCGGCCGTCGCTGCCAGGCGTTGGCGATCCGGAGCAGCTGCGGTCCAAAGAGGATGGCGACCGTCTCGCGCATCAGGGCCGCGGCCCGGCGCCGAGCTCGGTGCAGGAGCTGGGCTGCTGCCGGGTAGCTGATCTCCATCCTGCTGGCCATCTCGCCCAGCGGCAGGTCCTGGACCACTGCGTACCAAAGCGCGGTGCGCTCGCGCGGCTGAAGGCCGGAGAAGATCTCGTTGACGATGCTGCGGCCGATAGCCGTCAGCTCAGGGTCGCTGGCGGGTCCGGTGGTGAGCTTGTACTCGGCCGGCATCTCGCCCTTGCGCCGGCGGCGCCGGAGCAGGTCAAGGCAGTGGTTGCGGGCCACGACCTTGAGCCAGGCACGCGGGTCCTCGGGCAGGGACTCCAGTGTGCGCAAAGCGCGCATGAACGTCTCCTGGGTGGCCTCGGCGGCCTCCTCGCGATCCCGCAGGATTCCGTAGCAGGTGGCAAAAACGAGATCGAAGTAGGTCGTGTAGAGGGTGGCGCCCGCCTGCTCGTCGCAGAGGCGCGCGGCCACGCCGTCCCCCCCACGCTCCTGGCTGATGATCATTTCGGCCATCCCAGCCTCTTTTGGGGATAGTACCAGTCCCACATTGAATGTGCGTTAAAAGGCCCATCCCTCAAACGTCTTGTCCATTTGAAAGGGTCGCTTTAGTTCGAGTCCCATCCCCCTCCGGGGTCGTCGAGAGCCCTACCTCGGCGGCCCCTCTTCTTTTTTCGGAGATGGGGCCAAGTCAGAGAGGGCGTGCGGTTGCCTGGCTGACGGACGCCCGCACCCGCTCGAACACCGCGTCCACCGAACCCTCGGCGTCGACTTCGAAAACCGGCACGCCGGTCGACCGGTAGTGGTCGAGGACCTCGGCGGTCCGGGTCCGGTACTCGTGCATGCGCTCCTCGATCGCCTGCCTGGTGTCGTCGGCCCGGCCCTCGACCTGGGCCCGGTGCAGGAGCCGCTCGACGAGGAGCTTCTCGGGCGCCTCCAGGGCGATCACGAAGTCAACGTGGCGATCCGCGTCCGCGAGCATCTCGTCGAGGGCCTTCGCCTGCTCGACGGTGCGGGGAAACCCGTCGAGCAGCACGTCCCCCTCGACCTGGCGCAGGTGCTCCTGGACGACGCGGTCGACCAGGTCGTCGGGCACGAGCTGGCCTGCCTGCATGATCCGGGCAACCTCCCTGCCCAGCTCGCTCCCGCGCGCCACCTCATGCCGGAGGATCTCGCCCGTCGAGAGGTGGACGAGGTTGAAGCGGTCGTGGAGGAGCGCGGCCTGGGTTCCCTTGCCGCTGCCAGGTGGGCCGAAGATGACCCCGATCACCCGATCACTGTCTCAGAGATGCAGGGGCAAGCGGCGCTGCCTCCACCAGCGCCTGGTCTCCTGGTCGAGGAGATCGTGCATGGCCTGGCGGGGCCCAGCCTCCTGCCCGGCCTTGCCTTGCTCGAGCCAGCGCCGGGTGACTTCCACGTAAAGGTCCGCTTCTGTCCAGCCCGGCAGCTGCTTCAGCACGTCGTGGCGCCGGATCAGCTTCGCGATCGGCAGATAGACGGTGTCGTACCAGCTTGCGACGGCCTCATCCATCGAGACCTCCTGGCCCCGCTCCAGTCCCAGGAAGTACCGGTGGCCGAGGATGTGCTTCAGGATCTCGTCGTAGCGGCCGAGGCGGCTCACCTCCAGCCTGGCGTCCGGTCGCAGGCGGTCGAGCCGGGTCGCCTCCAGGAACTGTGCGTATTCGGCGGCTCGAAGGAGCTCGGCGGGGTCGGCGTCCGGGGCCAGCGGCGCTCGGGTCCGCACCTCCGTCACGCGGGCCGGCATCGTGTCCCAGCCCAGGTTGCGCGCCACTGAGACTCGGTGGTGGCCGTCGACGACGTAGTAGGAGCCGTCCAGCTCGTAGACCTCGATCGGCGGGATGGGCGCTCCGTTGAGCATGGCTTCGTAAAGGGCGGCCCAGCGGTGGCGGAGGCGGTCGGAGATGGGCAGGAAGGAGGGATCGAAGTCGCGGCCGCGGCCGGGGAAGGCAGAGCCGACCACCCGGTCGAGGGGGATCTCCCTCACGCCGCCATAAGCCTGCCCGTCGAGCCGGGCGGCTTCGAGCACCTGTTCGAGCGGCACCAGACGCCGCCGCCGTCCGGTCAGAGCGGAGCCGATCGCACGCCGGAAGGCCTTGAAGCGCGCCTTGTCGAAGTCCTCCTGGGCCAGGACGCTGTCCACGACCGTAGAAGGATGAAGGTTTCGGCCTCCGGCCCGCCAGGTACGGCTCGCCTAGAGGAGCGCCTTCTCCGTTTGTGAGTCGAAGAGGTGGATCCCGCGGAGGTCGAGCCCGAGCCGGGCCCGGTCGCCCGGCGCCACCTTCATGCGCGGGTCGACCCGGGCGGTGATCGTGTCCTCCCCGGCCGTGCCGTACAGGAACTGGTCCGACCCGAGACGCTCGACGACCTCGACTTTTATCTCCAGCGTGGAGCCGTCGTCCTGAATCCGGTCGGTCAGCGCCTCCGGGCGGAAGCCGAGGATGCCCTTGTCGGCGCCCACGGGTTTCGGCAGCTTGACGTCGAAGCCCGACGCCTTCGCGTTGCCGTTCTCCATGGTGACGGGCACGAAGTTCATGGTCGGCGTGCCGATGAAGCCGGCCACGAAAAGGTTGGCCGGGTGGTCGTAGATCTCCCCCGGCGCGCCTACCTGCTGCAGGATGCCCGCGTTCATGATCGCGATCCGGTCACCCATCGTCATCGCCTCGACCTGGTCGTGCGTGACGTAGATGAACGTCGTCTCCAGGTCGCGGTGCAGCTTCTGGAGCTCGACGCGAGTCTGACCGCGGAGCTTGGCGTCCAGGTTGGAGAGCGGCTCGTCGAGGAGGAAGACCTTGGGGTTGCGGACGATTGCGCGGCCCAGCGCGACGCGCTGCCGCTGGCCGCCGGAGAGAGCCTTCGGCTTGCGCTTAAGGAAGTTGTCGAGGCCCAGGATGCCGGAGGCCTGCTTGACGCGCTTGTCGATCTCCGACCTCGACATCTTCTTCATCTGCAGCGGAAACGCCATGTTGTCGAAGACGCTCATGTGCGGGTAGAGCGCGTAGGACTGGAACACCATCGCGATGTCCCGGTCCTTGGCCGCGACGTGGTTGACGACGCGGTCGCCGATCCGGATCTGGCCCTCGGTGATGGTCTCCAAGCCCGCGAGCATGCGGAGTGCCGTGGACTTGCCACAGCCCGAGGGGCCGACCAGGACCATGAACTCCTTGTCGGCGATTTCGACGTTGAAGTCCTTGACGACTGTGAGGTCCGACGTGTAGCGCTTGACGACGTGGTCGTAAGTGACTGATGACATGTTTTTCGATCTACCCCTTCACAGATCCGGCCAGAATGCCGCGCACGAAGTAGCGCTGGAGGCTCAAGAACACGACGAGCGGAATGATCATCGAGATGAACGCGGCGGCAGTCAGCAGGTTGTAGCCCTGCCCGAGTGAGTTGGTCAGGTTGGCGAGCGTGACCGTCAGCGGCGCCACCGACTTTGTACCGCCCACGTAGATCAGGGCGACCAGGAGGTCGTTCCAGATCCAGAGGAACTGGAAGATCACGAGCGAGGCGATGGCCGGCACCGAGAGCGGGAGCACGATCCGGAAAAAGACGGTCAGCGTACCCGCGCCGTCGATCTCAGCTGACTCGAAGAGGTCGGAGGGCAGGGCCCGGAAGAAGTTGGCCAGGAGGTAGATGGAGAAGGGCAGGCCATAGCCGGTGTGTGCCAGCCAGACTCCGACGAATCCCCAGTTCTGGACGACCAGGCCGATGGATACGAAGACCTTCAGCACGGGGATGAAGCTCAGCTGCAGGGGCACGGCCAGCAGCCCCACCAGCGCCAGGAAGATCCAGTCCCGGCCCGGAAACTTCATCCAGGCGAACGCATAGGCGGCGAACGCGGCGATGGTGACCGGGATGAGCGTGGCCGGGATCGTGATCATGAAGCTGTTGAAGAGGCTCTGGCCCATGTTGCTCGACTGCAAGACCTGCACGTAGTTTTCAAGCGTGAAGTTGTAAGGCGGAGCCAGGGCCGTCCACCAGCCGCTCTGGTTGATGTCGGTGAAGTGCCGGAACGAGCTGATCAGAAGGCCCGCGGCCGGCACCATCCAGGCGACTGTGAGGCTGATAACAGCCACATGGAGGACGGCGCCTTGCAGCCTCTCGGCCACCCAGGCAGGGGAGAAGCGGGCGGTATGGGATACCCCGACGCGGGCGGCGGCCTCGGCTGTCATCGGCGTGCCTCCACTGCGCGGAACTGGCGCAGGTTGAAGATCAGGACCGGGATCACGGCGAGCAGCAGGATGATGGCGACGGCGCTGGCGCCGCCCGGGTTGTCCGCCTGGTAGAGCAGCTTGTACATCCGGTTGGCGAGGACGTCCGTGCCGAAGTTGCCGGCGGTCATGACGTAGACGATGTCGAAGGCTTTCAACGCGAAGATCACGAGCGTGGTGCCGACCACGACGACCGTCGGCATCATCAGCGGGAAGATCACCCGCCGAAAGATCGTGATCTCGCCCGCGCCGTCCACCCGGGCCGCCTCCAAGAGGTCGGCCGGAATTCCCTTCAATGCGGCCGAGAGGATGACCATCGAAAAGCCGGTGATGCCCCAGATGGCGGCCGCGATGAGCGCGAAGTTGTTCACGTTCGGGTCGGTGAGCCAGGTCTTGGGAGCCTGGTGGAAGACGTTTACGACGATGGCGTTGAGAGTTCCGGTTTGTGGCGCGTCCGCCGGCTGGTACCAGAACATGAACTTCCAGATCACGCCCAATGCGACGGCGGAGATCGCCATCGGCATGAAGATCAGCGACTTGACGACGCTTTCGTACGGCACACGGTCGAAGAGCACAGCCAGCAGGAGGCCGAAGAAGAGCACGAAGAGCGTATAGAGCACGAGCCAGTAGAGGTTGTTTCGGATCGCTATCCAAGCGCCTCCGTTCGGGAAATCGACCAGCTGTCTCTGATAGTTGGTGAGCCCGATCCAGTCGCCACCATGGCTCTGGAAGCTCGTGAAAACAGTGCCGATGGCCGGCGCCACCAGGAAAGCCGTAACGAAGAAGAGGGCCGGAGCGACCCAGATCCAGGGGCGCACCGACCCTCGCGCGCGGTCGGGGAGACGTCGGACCAAGAACTCGCCGCCCAAGATGTATGCGCCCAGTACGGCGGGCACGCCGACGATCACGACGACCAGCGTCGGTACGTCTGTTAGCAGCAGGCTCAGGTCCACGTCCTACCTCCTATGACGTATAGGCGCTGGCTTGGACTTTGTCGAGGTTGGCCAGGATGGTGTCGATCTTCGTCGGGTCTCGGATGAAGTCGAGGATGCCCGTCCAGTAAGCGTGCTTCATGTCCGACGGCATCAGGTCGCCGGCGTCATACCGACCGATCTTGGTCTCCAGCAGGAGCTTGACGATCGACCGCGTCTGATCGTCCGGGTAGTCGCTCAAGGCAACCCGGTTGTTGGGCGAGAGCTTGCCGCCGCGCTTGACCCAGATCGCCTGCGCCTCAGGGGTGACCAGGTACTTGATCAGCGCGCGGGACTGGGGCGTGTCTTTGAACATCGACCAAGCGTCGGCGGACACCACGTGGGCGCCGGCGTACTTGGTGTTGATGTCCGGCAGCGGGAAGAAGTTGAAGTCCCCGGTCGGTCCGGGCTTGAGGGCAGGGTTGGCCTTGACGAAGAAGTCGGTGATGAACGACGCCTGGTTCAGCATGTAGCAGCCCGGCGGCGTCGTGAACATGTGGTTGCCGACCTCGCCGAAGTAGGTGTTGTTGACGTAGTTGGCCCCGCCGTAGACGTTGCTGGTGCCGGGGCCCAGGACCTGGCCGAAGTCGGTCCAGGTCGCCTTGATCTCGGGCGAGGTCCACTTCTGCTTGCCCGCCCACCACTTGTCGTAAACGCTCGGGCCCGCTGCGCTCAGGGCGATCTCCTTGTGGAAATCGCTGCCGGCCCAGCCGCTGTCACCGCCGCTCTCGACCGCCATGCACCAGGG
>Ga0209059_1000030_pt1 | contig 50393 bp, 55 predicted proteins | sample GraSoiAngelo_151_FD_186165 | JGI IMG/M metagenome (GOLD analysis project Ga0209059, IMG submission 186165) | Grasslands soil microbial communities from the Angelo Coastal Reserve, California, USA - 14_1009_12_20cm (SPAdes) (version 2) | ecosystem: Environmental > Terrestrial > Soil > Grasslands ...
ATCCCCGAGGAGGAGCTCGTCTCGCTCCTCGAGGGCTACGGGTGGCGGCCGCTCGTCGTGGCCGGGGACGAGCCGGAGGCCGTGCACCAGGCCTTCGCCGTGGCGCTCGACGAGGCGCTCGACGGGATCGACGCCGCAAAGCAGGAAAACGGTCGGCCGACGTGGCCGATGATCGTGCTCCGGACGCCGAAGGGCTGGACGGGCCCGAAGGAGGTCGACGGCGTCCCGGTCGAGGGCACGTGGCGCTCGCACCAGGTCCCGGTCCTCGGCGCGCGCGAGAACCCGGAGCACCTGCGCATCCTCGAGGACTGGCTGCGGAGCTACCGGCCGGAGGAGCTCTTCGACGGCGAGGGCCGCCTCGCCCGCGAGCTCACGGACCTGCCGCCGCGCGGCAACCGGCGCATGAGCGCGAACCCGCACGCGAACGGCGGCGCGCTCCTCCGCGACCTCGCCCTGCCCGACTTCCGCGACTACGCCGTCGACGTGGCGAAGCCGGCCACGACCTTCAGCGAGGCGACGCGCGTCCTCGGCGGCTTCCTCCGCGACGTCGTCGCCCGCAATCCGGACACGTTCCGCCTGTTCGGCCCCGACGAGACGGAGTCGAACCGGCTCGGCGCCGTCTTCACGGCGTCACCGCGAGAGTGGGAGGCGAAGATCGAGCCGACCGACGAGAACCTCGCCCCGGACGGCCAGGTGGTGGAGGTCCTCTCGGAGCACCTCTGCCAGGGCTGGCTCGAGGGCTACCTGCTCACGGGCCGGCACGGGCTCTTCAACTGCTACGAGGCCTTCATCCACATCGTCGACTCGATGTTCAACCAGCACGCGAAGTGGCTGAAGGTCACGCGCGAGATTCCCTGGCGGCGGCCGATCGCCTCGCTCAACTACCTGCTCTCGTCGCACGTCTGGCGGCAGGACCACAACGGCTTCTCGCACCAGGATCCGGGGTTCATCGACCACGTGATGAACAAGAAGGCCGAGATCGTGCGCGTCTACCTGCCGCCGGACGCCAACTGCCTGCTCTCGGTCGCCGACCACTGCCTGCGCAGCCGGCACTACGTGAACGTCGTGGTCGCGGGCAAGCAGCCGGCGCTCGACTACCTCTCGATGGACGACGCGATCGTCCACTGCACGCGTGGGATCGGGATCTGGGAGTGGGCTTCCTCCGACGACCGGGGCGAGCCGGACGTCGTGCTCGGGTGCTGCGGCGACGTCCCGACGCTGGAGACGCTCGCCGCGGCCGCCATCCTGCGCGACCGGCTGCCCGACCTCCGGGTGCGCGTCGTCAACGTCGTTGACCTGATGCGGCTCCAGCCGGACACCGAGCACCCGCACGGCCTCGCCGACGCGGAGTTCGACGCGCTCTTCACGACCGACCGGGCGGTGGTCTTCGCCTACCACGGCTACCCGTGGCTCGTCCATCGCCTCACCTACCGGCGCACGAACCACGACAACCTGCACGTGCGCGGCTACCAGGAGGAGGGCACGACGACGACGCCCTTCGACATGGTCATGCTGAACGACCTCGACCGCTTCCACCTCGTCATGGACGTGATCGACCGCGTGCCGGGCCTCGCGGACACCTGCGGGCGCCTCCGCCAGGACATGGTCGACGAGCGCCTGCGCGCTCGGATGTGGACCCGCGAGCACGGCGAGGACGCGCCGGCGATCCGCGACTGGACCTGGCCGTACTGAGGCACCGCTTGCGGTGCCGTCGTCAGGACGTGCAGGCTTGGCCTGCACGTCCGTCTGAAACGACCGGTCGATCCGCCTGTGTCTCATCAACGCGTCCTAGTCGTCAACGCGGGCTCCACGAGCCTGAAGCTCTCTCTCGTCGCGAGCGACGGGTCAGCCGAGCCGATCACGTCACTGGCCGCCGCGCCGGGCGACGTCGAGGCCGTGGCGCACCGTGTCGTCCACGGCGGCGACCGCTTCCGCGATCCGGTCGTCATCGACCGCGAGGTCGAGCGCGGGCTCGCGGCGCTTGCCGACCTCGCTCCGCTGCACAACCGTCCCGCGCTGAGCGCGATCGAGAGCGCCCGCCGAGCGCTGCCGGACGTGCCGCACGTCGCGGTCTTCGACACGGCATTCCACGCGACGCTGCCGCCGGAGGCCTCGACGTACGCGCTCCCGCGCCGCTTCCGCGAGGAGCTCGGCATCCGTCGCTACGGCTTCCACGGGCTGTCGGTGCAGTGGGCGGCCGAGCAGGTTCCGGTGCCGCGGCTCGTCGTCTGCCACCTCGGCGGAGGTTGCTCGGTGACGGCCGTCCGGGACGGCCGCTCGGTGGACACGACGATGGGCTTCACGCCGCTCGAGGGCGTGCCGATGGCGACCCGCGCCGGCTCCGTCGACCCCGGCGCGCTCCTGCACCTACTCCGGACCGGGGCGCTGACGGCCGACGCCCTCGACAGCGCACTGGAGCACGAGTCGGGTCTGGTCGGCCTCGGCGGCTCGGACGACCCGCGCACGCTCGAGGGCACCCTCGCGCTCGCCGTCTACACGTACCGGATCGCGGGCGCGGTCGCGGCGATGGCCATCGGGCTCGGAGGGCTCGACGCGCTCGTCTTCACCGCGGGCGTCGGCGAGGGCTCCGCGTACGTGCGCGCCGAGATCTGCGGGCGGCTGGCCTTCCTCGGCGTCGAGCTCGACCCGGCCGCGAACGAGCAGGCGGAGCCCGACGCCGACGTAGCGACCCCCGGCTCGAGCGTTCGGGTCGTCGTGCTCCGCGCGCGCGAGGACCTCGTCGCGGCCCGCGCCGCGCGCGAGCTGCTCCACCTGGGATGACGGGTCCGACTCGGGTTCTCGTCGCCCTCGCACCCGACCGACCGGAGGCGCTCGGCCGCGCGCTCGACGTCCTCACCGACGAGGAGCGCGAACGGATCGGCCGCTTCCTGAGGCCTGCCGACGCCGCGAGCTTCGCCGGCGGGCGCGTGCTCGTGCGGCTCGCGCTCGCGCCGCTCGCCGACGCCTCGCCGCGGGAGCTCGTCTTCGACACGTGGTGCAAGCGCCACTCGAGCGCGCACGGCAAGCCACGGCTTGTCGAGCCCACGGCGGAGCTCGACTTCAGCCTCTCCCGCGCCGGCGCGCGGCTCGTGCTCGCGGTCTCTGGCGCGCCGGTCGGGGTCGACGTCGAGCGACTCGATCGGGACGTCGAGGCGGGAGTGGCCCGGATCGCGTTCGCCGAGGACGAGCGGGCGGAGCTCGATGCGGTGCCGCCGGACGCGCGCGCGGGCGCCTTCCTCGCCTGCTGGACGCGCAAGGAGGCCGTCCTGAAGGCGCTCGGGCACGGGCTCGCCGTCGACCCGAAGAGCGTGAGCGTCACCTTCCTCGAGGGTGCCGAGCCGCGCGTCCGCCGGCTGCCGGACGAGTTCGGCCCGCCCGACGCGTGGTCGCTCGTCCCGCTCGAGCGCGACGAGTGGGTGGCCGCTGTGGCGGTTCGCGCCGACCCGCACGTCGACGTCAGTGACGCGCAGCACCTGCTCGACGAGGCTAGGTGAGCGCCGAGGCGATCGCGTACCCGGCCATCCCGCCGACGAGGACGATCGGGAACGACCGCGTGGGGACGACGCACAACGCGCCGGCGGTCGCTCCGAGGACGGGAACGGAGGCCACGCTGCGGTCCGGCGAGACGAGTGAGAGCGCGACGAAGCCGGCGAAGAGCGGCGCCGGGATCCGCGCGAGCAGGCGTTCGAGCCGTGTCGGCGGCGCGGGCAGGAGCGCGAGCCCCGCGGCGCGGCTCGCGTAGGTGAGCGCGGCCAGCACGAGCAGGAGCCACCAGCTCATCGCCGCCCTCCCAGGAGCGACACGGCGACCGCCGCGGCCACGGGGACGAAGTCGCGCACCGCGGGGAAGGCGTAGACGAGCCCGAGCGTGCCGGTCCCGGCGGCGACCGTACGGACGAGGCCGGCCCGATCCTCGACGCTGATCGCCGCGAGGCCGACGAAGAGGACCGGGAACATCGCGGTGGCGGCGTCGGCGAAGACCACGCTGCCGGAACCGGCGAAGGCGCCGATCGCAGTGCCGCCGACCCAGGCGACGAAGAAGATCGCGCCGGCGCCGAGCACCACCTTCACCGCGGATCGGGCCGAGGCCATGGCGAGCCCGAAGCTCTCGTCGTCCATCAAGAACGCCACCCCGGCCCGGCGGACGGGGCCGTCCCGGACCCGGCTGCGCAGGACCGCACCGAGAACGACGTTGCGCGCGTTCAGGATCGCGGCGGCCGAGATCACGGCGCCGGCCCCGCCTCCCTGGGCAAGAAGCTGCGCGGCGGCAAACTGGGCCGAGCCGGAGTAGATCAGCGCCGAGGCGAGGATCGCGCGCCACGAGCCCCACCCGGGTCCGGCGACCACGCCGAAGACCACGCCGTACACGGCGATCGCGAGGCCGGTGGAGAAGGCTGCGAGCACGATGTCGCGCTCGGCCCAGCGCACCGCCTTAACCGGCAACTTCTTTAACACCGGTTAGACTGTAGTGGATGAAGCGATCGGACGTCGCCGGCAGCCTGTGCCTCGACTTCGTGAACACGGTCGACCCGCGCCACGCGTCGCCGCGCGAGGAGCACCTTCCCGACTACCCCGCGCTCCTGGACTGGGCGCGGCACGCCGGGGTGGTCACGCCCGCCGAGGCGTCGCGCCTGGCGGCGGCCGCTCGAAGCCGCCCGGCCGCTGCCGCCCGCGTCCACGAGGACGCGATCGCGCTCCGGGAGGCGCTCTACGCGATCTTCGCCGCGGTCGCGAGGGGCGAGGCGCCTCCCGCAGGCTCGCTGCGGCGGCTCAACGACGAGGTCGCGCGCAGACCGAGGGAGATCGTGGGCTTCGCCTGGAAACCGGCGGCCGGTGACGACGCCCTCGACGGTGTCCTCGGGCCCATCGTCTGGTCGACCGCCGAGCTTCTGACGAGCGGCCCGCTCGAGCGCGTGCGCGAGTGCCCGGGCGACGACACCTGCGGCTGGCTCTTCCTCGACACGAGCCGGAACGGCTCCCGCCGCTGGTGCGACATGCGAACCTGCGGCAACCGCGCCAAGGCCCGGCGCTTTTACCGCCGCTCGGTAGGCGCTTCGCAGTTCCCAGTCTGTCGACCGGTCATTTCAGACGGACGCGCGGGAAACCCGCACGTCCTGAAGTCGGCACCGCAAGCGGTGCCTCAGTCGCGCGCAGCCAGCACCCGCCCCTGATCCGCGATCGGCCTGACGCAGGACTCCAGCACCGAGACGAGCTGCTCGCACTCCTCGGACGAGATGACGAGCGGCGGAGTGAAGATCACCGTCGTGTTCGAGATCGACAGGAGCACGCCCGCGTCGCGAGCGGCGAGCTTCAGAGCCGTCATCGTCTCGTCCGGGATCGGCTCGCCGTCCGCGTCGCGCAGCTCGACGCCGATCATCATCCCGCGGCCGCGGACGTCCCAGATCAGCGGCAGGTCGTCTCGCAGCGCGTTCACGCGCTCCTTCAGCTCCTCGCCGCGGTCGACGGCGTTCTGGAGGATCCGCCCGTCCTCGAGCTCGTCGAGAACGGCCATCGCGGCGGCGACCGAGACGGGATGCCCGTCGGCGGTCGAGCCGTGCGGGAAGGGGACCTCCGCGTCGAGCGCCTGGTCGAGGATCGCACGCGTCGTCGCGATCGCCGAGAGCGGCGCGTACCCCGAGGTGATCCCCTTGCTCAGGATCAGCATGTCGGGGCGGAGCCCGAGGCGAACCGTCTCCGCGAAGGAGCCGGCCCGGCCGAAGCCGGTTGTCACCTCGTCGAGGACGACGTGGATGCCGTGCTCGGCGCAGAGCTCCTGGGCTGCCTCGAAGTAGCCGGGCGGCGCGGGCTGGATGTCCGTGCCGAGGATCGGCTCGAGGATGAACGCCGTGAGCCGCTCCGGCCCGACCCGCTCGACCGCCTCGCGGAGGGCGTCCAGGTTCCACTGCTCGACGTGGTGGACGCCCGGCACGAGCGGCGCCTCGACCTCGTGCATCCACGGCTCGCCGCTCAGGTGCGTCGCCAGCCCGCCGGTTCCGTGGTAGCCGTCGCGAAAGGCGAGCACCTCCGTGCGCTCGGGCTCGCCGTGCGCCTTGCGGACGAAGCGGGAGAGGAAGATCGCTCCCTCCGCCCCCTGCGACCCGGTCGTGAGCAGGCGGACGTGCGCCAGATGCTCCGGCAGGAGCGCGACGAGCCGCTCGGCGTAGTCGAGCGCGATCTCGGTCGGCTGGTCGTGGCGGACGATCTGGCCGGCCGGGAGCCGCGCCATCTGCTCCGTCATCGCCCGGATGATCCGCTCGTTGCCGTATCCGAGGCTGACGTTCCACAGGCCGGAGCGCGCGTCGAGGTACCGCTGCCCGGAGCGGTCGTGCAGGTAGCAACCGCTCCCGTGCGTGATCGCGCGGTCGAGGACCGCGTCGCTCTCCAGGTCGGCGCCCGTCAGAGCGAGATACCAGAGGGCGTGCGTGAAGGGTCGTTCCATGCCGGTTCTCCTTCCTCGAGCAGGCTCGCCGCGTCGCGCTCGCAGCGCCGGAGCGCGGCGAACGTACCGGCGACGAGGGTGGGACGATGCCGACCCCGTCCGGCCGAGTCGACGGCGAAACGGAGCGCCATGGGCAGGTCGCGCCAGGCGCGGCGGGCGTCGTCGAGGACGGGGTGCTCCCCGGCCGTGGCGAGGAGCCGGTCGTAGCGGAAGACGTGGTGCTGGGCGGCCGCCCACATGTCGTCGAGGAGGCGGACGCGCTCGGGTGAGCGGTCGATCCCGGCCCAGAACTCGCCGAGGAGCTCGAGGGCGGCGTCGGTCTCGACGAGCCACTGGCCCTCGAGGCGGGCCTCCGGCTCGAGCCGCTCGGTGCGCTCGAGCCACTGGTAGTCGCCGTCGCGGGGCAGGGGCCGCGGGAAGCCGAACGCGAGCTCGTTCCGCAGCCGCTGCTCGGCCGGGAGCGGGACGATCGGCGTCATCGCGCGGGCGAGCGTCGCGCTCGAGATCCAGCCGGTGAACGGCTGCTGCTCGCCGCCCGAGGGCAGGAGCGCGGTGAATCGGTCGACGACGTGCCACTCGTCCCCCCGCAGGTCCTCGACGAGCAGGAGATGCGGCGCTTGCCCCTCGAGGCCGGCGGTGGACCAGCCGAGGTAGCCGGTGTTCGCGACCACGAGGCATCGGCCGGCCTGCTCGATCTCGGCCGCGACCGCGTCGAGGGCAGTCGCGGCGTCGCCCGCCCCGCGGTACTCGAGCCGGCCTCCGTCGAGCGGCGTGCGGTGATGGGAGAAGGCGAGCAAGTCGTCACCGAGGTCCGTGCGCACAGCCAGCCGGACCGACCCGGCGATGCGCTCGAGCACGTCCGGCTCGGTGGAGGCGAGGTAGACGGCGAGGTTTGCCGTGTAGCAGCTCAGCGCCTCGGGGCCCGGAGTCACTGCGCCGAGGCGACGACGTCGATCAGGTCGCCGACGGTGTTGAAGGTCCGGCCGGCGAACAGGTCGTCGGGCAGCGTCACGCCGAGCTCGTCCTCGAGCTGGACGAGCATCCCGAGGAACCCGACCGAGGTGACGTGCAGGAGCGAGCCGTTCAAGAGCTCGTCGTCGGCGACCGTCTGCGGGTCGATCGAGAGCCTCGACTCGCGGACGACGAGGCGCTTCACCGCCGTGGCGACGGCGTCCATCTCAGTCGAGGAAGCGGACAGCTCCGTTCCCCTCGATGCGCCAGGTGTGCGTGACGAGCGCGTCGATCGTGACCGGGCCGCGAACGTGCAGACGGCCGGTGCTGATCGCGAGCTCGGCGCCGAGACCCATCGTCGGCCCGTCGTGCAGCCGCAGCGAGCCGTTGACGACCACCGCCGCCGCGTCGACCCGACGGCAGAACCGCTCCGTCGCCTCCGCGCTCCCGCTCACGATGCCTTCGGTGTGGCCGGAGCCGTGGCGCCGGATGTGGTCGACCGCCTCGTCGACCCCGTCCACCACCCGGACCGCGAGCACGAGGTCGAGGTACTCCCGGCCGTCGTCGTGGTCGGCGAGCGGCTCCACCGGCTGCGCGGCGACGAGCTCCTCCGGGAGGTCGGCGATCAGCTCCTCGGGGACGCGGAGCCGCAGGTCGAGGAGGTCGCCCGCGGCGGCTCGCTCGGCCAGAACGGCGAAGAAGGCGTCGGCGGCGCCCTCGTCGACGAGCGCCATCTCGAGCGCGGTGCATCCGGCCGGCTCGGGGAGCTTGCTGTCGAGCAGCAGCCGTACGGCGAGCTCCGGGTCGGACGACTCGTGGACGTACAGGTGGTTGACGCCGCTGCCGCCCACGATCACCGGGATCCGCGTGGCGCTCCGGCAGTAGTCGACGAGGCTCGGGCTGCCGCGGGGGATGACGAGATCGACGGCGTCGTCGCGGCGCAGGAGCTCGCGGAACTGGTTCCGGTCGGTGTCGCCGAGCACCTGGACCATCCCCGCAGGCAGCTCCGACTCGACCAGCGCGTCGGCGAGCACGTCTCCGAGGACGGCGTTCGTCGCGGCGATCTCCGTGCTGCCGCGCAGGATCGTCGCGTTCCCGCTGCACACCGCCACCAGCGCGCCCTCGACGGTCACCGTGGGCTTGGCCTCGTAGATCATGAAGACGACGCCGAGCGGCTTCGGCACGCGTCGCGCCCGGAGCCCGCCGAGCCCCGTCACGACCGGCCCCGGCCGTACGAGCTCGGGCAGCTCGCGCGCGATGCTGCGGCTGAGCGCCCCGAAGAGCTCGAGGTGCCGTTCCTCGAGGCGGATCCGGTCGAGGAACGGTCCCGACAAGCCGCGGGCGCGCCCGTCCTCCACGTCCTGCGCGTTCGCCTCCGCGACCTCCGCCCAGCGCCGGCCGGCACCCTCGGATACGGCCTCGGCGAAGCGCAGGTATTCGGGCGCTCCGAGGGGCGGCGCGCCGAGCAGCGCCTCGCGGGCCGTCCCGACCACCTCGTCGACCGCAGTCTCCGGCGCGGGCGCCAGTCCGGGCTCGGTCATCTTCCCCCCGTCGATCGAGAGCGAAGGATCTTACCCTCCGCCCGTATCGTTCTACCTTTGCTATCAGTTGAACTTGACAGAGTTCATCCTAACAAGCTAGCTTCCGACACCGCCCAGAGGGGATTCGCCCCCCTCGGGGTCATATACCGTTGACTATCTTCCCGCCGTCGGAAGGTCACGGGGGAGAGAGCAAGGGGGTTTGCTCTTTCGTGAGTGTTCGCCTCGGCCCAGCCGAGACACACCGATGAAGGCACGGAACGGCGCGTTCGCGGACTGCGCGGCGCTGCTCGGTCGCGTGGATTCCGCCGACCTGGACTGCGTGTGCGACAACGTCGCGCTGCTCCTGGCGCACGCCGGGGTCGCCGACGTCCGCACGCCGTTCGCGCTCGACTGGCGCTTCGACCTGGTCGAGGGTCGGGGAGGCCGTCCGCGGCTCGATCTGCCGCCGGCAAGCCTGCCGGAGCTCCTGGCGGAGCGGACGGGCTTCACGCTCGAGTGGCGGCCCGTCGGCGCGCTCGACGAGGCGGTCGCCGAGTGGCGCGAGGCGCTCGGTCGCGGCGAGCCGGTGCTCGTCGTCGGCGACGCCTTCGACCTGCCCTGGGTTCCCTACCACGGCCGGAAGCACCTCGACCACGGATTCGTCGTCGAGGGCGTCGAGGACGGGGTCACGCACGTCGTGGACGCCTACGACAACGTGACGCAGTGGGGCCGCGCCGAGCCGCTCGCGACGACCGTGCCCGTCGCCGACCTCGCGGCCGCGCTCGAGGACGGCTCGTGGACGCTCCTCGTCCGTGTCGGCGACGCGGCTCCGCTCGACGTCGGAGAGCGCCTCGCGGACAACGCGGCGGCGATCGTCGCGGCCGAGGCGGACGGCTCGTACCGGCGGTTCGTGGAGGCCCATCGCGAGCCGGACGAGCCGACGCTCGACAACCTCACGCTCCAGACCTGGCTCCTCGCCCGGAACCGCTCGCTCCACGCCCGCTGGCTCGCCGATCAGGAGGAGCTCGGCGACCTGCCCGAGCGGTTCGAGAGCGAGGTGGTCGCCGCCTGGCGACGGACGGCCGAGACGGCGTACATGGCGCTCCGCCGCGTGAGCGCCGGCCGGCAGCCGCCGCCGGCCGCGCTCCACGCGGCGGAGGCGGCGGTCGCGGCCGAGCCGGCGCTCGCCGCGGAGCTCCTGCCGGCGGTGAGCGTGTGATGCTGGTTCACGAGGCGGTCCTGGACACGGCGCGGAGGCATCCGGACGCGACCGCGTTCGTGGACGCCGGCGGAGAGCGGATCAGCTACGGCGAGCTCGAGCGCGTCGTGAGCAGCCTCGCCGCGAAGCTGCGCGCCGAGACCGGCGGCGGCGGCAGGGTCGCGATCGTCGCCCCGAAGTCGCCCGCCGCGGTGATGGGCATGCTCGCGACGCTCGCCGCCGGGCTCGCCTACGTGCCGATCGACCCGCGGGCGCTGCCCGAGCGGCGGGACTTCATCCTCCGCGACGCCGGCTGCGTGCTCGCCCTCGTCGACGGCGCCGACGAGCTTCCGGTGCCGACGCTCGGCCTCCCCGCGGCGGCGCGTGAGGAGGCGGAGCTGCCGACGGTCGGGATCGACGACGAGGCGTACACGCTCTACACGTCCGGCTCGACCGGCGTCCCGAAGGGCGTCGTGATCACGCACCGGAACGCATCCGCGTTCGTCCACTGGGCCGCGCGCGCCTTCCCCCTCCGTCCCGACGACCAGGTGGCGGTCCACGCGCCGCTCCACTTCGACCTGCCGGTGTACGACCTCTACGTCGGCCTCGCGGCCGGAGCGACCCTCCACCTCGTGCCGGAGCGCGTCGCGTTCTTCCCGCAGGCGCTGCTCCGCTTCCTCACCGAGCGCAAGGTCAGCCACCTCTACGCCGTCCCCTCGGCGCTCACCGCGCTCGTGAACCGCTCCACCCTCACCGAGGACGGCGCCCCGGCCCTCCGCCGCATCCTCTACGCGGGCGAGGAGTTCCGCCCCGAGCCGCTCGCCGCGCTCATGCGCGCCGTCCCCCACGCGACCGTCGCGAACCTCTACGGGCCGATCGAGACGAACGTGATCACGAGCCACACGCTCGACGAGCCGCCGAGCGAGCGGGTGCCGATCGGCCGGCCGGTCGACGGCGCGCACCTCGTCCTGCTCGGCGACGACGGCGCCGTCTCCGAGTCCGGCGCCGCGGAGGGCGAGATCGTCGTCGCCGGCGACTGCGTCAGCCCGTGCTACCTGAACCGCCGCGACCTGACCGCGGAGAGCCGGATCGAGCTCGGCGGCCGCCGCTTCTACCGCACCGGCGACATCGCCCGCCGCGACGAGGACGGCGTCCTCCACCTGCTCGGCCGGCGGGACGGCCTGGTCAAGACGCGCGGCTACCGGGTCGAGCTCGGCGAGGTCGAGGCGATCGTCGGCACACACCCCGACGTGGCCGAGGTCGCCGTCCTCGCCGAGCCGGACCCGGAGCTGACGAACCGGCTGCACGCCGTCGTCGTCCCCACGCAAGAGCACGACGACGACTCCGAGCTCGTCGACCGGCTGGTCCGGCACTGCCGCGACCGGCTGCCGGGCTACATGGTGCCGAGCCGGATCCACGTGCTCGCGAGCCTCCCGAAGACGAGCACCGGCAAGATCGCGCGCGCCGAGCTCCCCGACCTGGTGCTGGCCACCCGATGAGCGAGCTCGCCCGCGACCGGGCCGCCGAGGCGCTCGCCGAGATCCTCCGGCTTCCGCTCGAGGAGGTCGGCTCCGGCGTCTCGCCCCTGGACCTGCCGGGCTTCGACTCGATCGCCGCCGTGGAGCTCCTCGAGCGGCTCGAGAGCGAGCTCGACGTCGAGGTGCCGCCCGAGCTGATCGTCCCCGAGGCCTTCGAGTCGCTCGACACGCTCGCCGAGCTCTTCGCACGGCCGCTCCAGGAGGTCGAGGCGTGACGGACGCCGTCCTCCTCCACGACCTGCTCGACCGCCGGGCGGAGCAGGCGCCGCAGGCGCCGGCCCTCACCCGCGGGACGAGCACGTGGAACTACCCGGACCTCCGCGACCGCAGCCTCGCGTACGCCGGCTGGCTCGCGCAACGGGGCGTCGGGCGCGGAGACCGCGTGCTCGTCGTCGCCCCGCACGCGGCCGAGACGGCCGCCCTCGCCTTCGCGGCCTCGCGGCTCGGCGCGATCTTCGCGGTGATCAGCGACCAGATCCGGCCCTACCTCCTGGAGCACGTCCTCGCGGACAGCGGGCCTCGGCTCGTCGTCGGCACGAGCGAGGCGGCCACGGCGGCGGAACGACTCTTCGACGGCCCCGTGCACGAGCTGGACGACCTCCCGGCGGGCTCGCTCGACGGCATTCGCCCGCCGGGCGGCGAGCCGACCGACCCGGTCGCGTTCATCTACACGTCGGGCAGCACCGCCAAGCCGAAGGCCGTCGTCTCGCCGCACCGGCAGGTCGTGTTCGCGACCCGCGCGATCCAGAGCCGCCTTCGCTACCGGGCCGACGACACCGTCTGGTGCTGCATGCCGCTCTCGTTCGACTACGGCCTCTACCAGGTCTTCCTCGCCTGCGCCTCGGGCGCGCACCTCGTGCTCGGCGACGCCGCCGACGCGGGGCCGCCGCTCGTGCGGGAGCTCGAGGAGCATGGGGCGACCGTCCTCCCGCTCGTGCCGTCCCTCGCCGCGAGCCTGGCTCGGCTGATCAGCCGGTCGGGCCGGCCACCGACGCGGCTTCGGATGGTCACCAACACCGGCGCCGCCCTCTCCCCTGCCGCCTCGGCGCGGCTCAGGGAGCTCGCGCCGGGCCTCGACGTCGTGCCCATGTTCGGCCTCACGGAGTGCAAGCGCGTGTCGATCGCCGAGCCGAACGCCGACCTCGAGCGGCCGGGCTCGGTGGGGACGCCGTTGCCGGGCACCGAGGCGTACGTCGTCGACCCCGACGGAAACCGCCTCCCGCCGGGCGAGACGGGCGAGCTCGTCGTGTCCGGGCCGCACGTCATGGCCGGCTACTGGCGCGCCCCCGAGCTCACCGCCGCCCGGTTCCGCGACGGGCTCCTGTACACCGGCGACCACTGCCGGCTCGACGCCGGCGGCCACCTCTACTTCGCCGGCCGGACGGACGACATCTACAAGCAGCAGGGCTTCCGCGTGAGCGCCGTCGAGGTGGAGGCCGCAGCGATGGACGTCCCGGAGGTCGAGCTCGCCGCGGTGCTGCCGCCGAGCGGTGACGACGGTGCGCGCCTCCTCGTGACCGGCGCGATCACGGAGGCGGAGCTCGCCGGGGAGCTCGCCGCCCGGCTCGAGGAGTACAAGGTGCCGCCGCACCTCTCGGTCGTCGAGAGCTTCCCGCTGAGCGTCAACGGCAAGGTCGACAAGCGCCGGCTCGCCGAGGTGATGCCGACGTGAATCCGGCCGAGATCGCCGAGCGCTACGGCACGCCCGTCTACGTCTACGACCTCGAGGAGATCCGCCGCGCCCACGCCGACCTGCGCCGCGGCCTGCCCGACGAGTCCGTCCTCTACTACTCGCTGAAGGCGAACCCGCACCCGATGGTCGTCGCCGAGCTCATCGACCTCGGCTGCCGCGCCGAGGTGTCCTCGCCCGGCGAGATCCGAGCGGCGCTCGGGGCCGGGGCCGATCCCTCCGACCTGCTGCTCACCGGGCCGGGGAAGACGGAGCAGGTCGTCGCGCTCGCGCTCGACCACGGGCTCACCCGCTTCTCCGTCGACTCGCCGAGAGACCTCGCCCGGGTCGACTCGCTCGCGGCCGACCGCGACCTGGCCGTCGACTGCCTCCTGCGCGTGAACGCCGACGCGCCGGTCCCGGGCGTCGGACTCGCGATGACCGGCGTCTCGTCGCAGTTCGGCGCCGACGCGTCATGGGTCACCCGCGAGCCCGGCCGCTTCCGCGGCGTGACCGGGCTGCACCTGTACATGGGCACGAACCTCGTGAGCGAGGACGCCCTCCTCAGGCAGTTCGAGGTAGGCATCGGCCTGGCCGAGCGGCTGGGCGACCTCCTCGGCGACGTCACCGAGGTCGACCTCGGCGGCGGGTTCGGCGCGCCGTTCGGGCGCGCGGGCGCGCGACCGCAGCTCCCCGGCCTCGCCGCACGCCTCGCCGGCCTGCTCGACGACCGCCTGCCGGGCTGGCGGCGGGCCGCCCCGCAGGGCTGGCGGCGGGCCGCCCCGCAGGTCGCCTTCGAGTCGGGCCGCTACCTCGTCGCCGAGTCGGGCACGCTCGTCAGCCGGGTCGTCGACGTCAAGGAGTCGAAGGGCGAGGTCTTCGTCGTCCTCGACACGGGGATCAACCACCTGGGCGGGATGGCCGGCCTGCGCCGGATCCCGAGGATCCTGCCCGACGTCGAGCCGGTCGACGGCGACGCCGAGCCGCGCGAGAGCGTGCTCGCCGGCCCGCTCTGCACGCCGCTCGACGTCTTCGGGCGAGGGTCGGAGCTGCCGTGCCTCGAGCCCGGCGAGCTGGTGGCGATCCCCAACGTCGGCGCGTACGGGCTCACGGCGAGCCTGATCGCCTTCCTGAGCTTCGACCCGCCGGCCGAGGTCGTCGTCGACGGTGAGGAGGTGGTCTCGGCTTCACGGCTCGCCGTCGGGCACGCGCCCGTCGAGGAGCGCGAGCCGGTGAAGGTCTGATGCTCGGTCAACCGGATCTGGAGGTGGAGATGGACGACGCAACCTTCGAAGCGATCCTGCGGAAGCGCCTGAAGTACCTGGACGCGGACGCAGCGCTTCCGGACGACGCCGCGCTCCAGGAGCTCGGCCTGGACTCGATGCAGGCGGTCGAGCTCCTGCTCGACCTCGAGGACGAGCTCGGGATCGTCCTGCCCGACGACGCGATGACGGCGGAGACGTTCGCCACCCCGGGCAGCCTCAAGGCGGCGGTCGCGGGGGCCGCCACGGACGTGCAGGCGGTGGCGTCATGACCGTCACGACGCAGGCGCCCGCCGGACGGACGCTCGACGACCGCCTCGCCGAGGTCCTGCCGGTGCTGCACGACGAGTCTCGCGAGGTCGACGACACCGCGGAGTTCCCCGTCCGCGGCCTCGCGGCGCTCCGCGAGAGCGGCCTGATGGGGCTGCTCGTCCCGGAGGAGCTCGGCGGGCTCGGGGGCGATCTCGACGACCTGGTCTCGGTGAGCATGGAGCTCGCGGGCGAGTGCCTCTCGACCGCGCTCATCTGGGGCATGCACTGCCAGCAGGTCGCGGCGCTCGTCGGGCATGCGGGGCCGGAGCTGCGAAAGCGGCTGCTCCCCCGGATCGGCGCGGGCGAGGTCTACGTCGCCTCGGTCACGAGCGAGAAGGGCAAGGGAGGCCATCTTCTGAGCGCCGAGGCGCCACTTCGCAGGAAGGACGGACGGCTGCTCCTCGAGCGCGACGCGCCGATCGTCACCGGCGCCCTCCAGGCGGACGGCTTCCTCGTGACGATGCGCGACGACGAGTCGGCGCCGCCGAATGCCGTGACGCTCGTCTACGCCGACCGCGACGACCTGACGATCGAGGCGAGCGGGTCGTGGAACCCGATGGGCATGCGCGGCACGCACAGCGTCGCCGTGAAGCTCGCGGGACGGCTCCCCGAGTCGAACGTCGTCGGCCGGCCGGGTGAGTTCCGGACGGTGGCGACGAGGAGCTTCATCCCCGCCGGCCACATCGCCTGGGCGGCATGCTGGCTCGGCTCCGCCCGCGCGGCGACGAAGGCGGTCGTGGAGCTCCTGCGCAGCCCGTCGGGGCGGAAGCAGTTCGACGTCGACTCGGAGACGCTGCGCACGCGCCTCGCCCGCGTGCGGGTCGACCTCGACGCGATCGCGGCCCTGCTGAGCCAGGTCGTCCGCGACGCGACGAGCGAGGACGACCCCGAGCCGCCGCCGATCCAGCTGCGGCTGAACGCCCTGAAGATCTTCTCGTCGGAGCGCTCGTTCGCGGTCGTCGACGAGCTCATCCAGCTCGTCGGCCTGCGCTACGGCTACATCCGCGACGCGCCGTTCCCGCTGGAGCGGCTGTTCAGGGACCTGCGCTCGGCGAGCCTCAACTACGCGAACGACCGGCTGCTGCTCGCGAACGGCGCGCTCGCGCTGCTCGACCGCGAGGTGACGCTCGCCCCGGCGGCCGGACGATAGGAGGACGCGATGGACCCGCCCAACGACTGGTACAACCTGCTCGCGGATCTCGACTTCGAGCTCCCGCCCGACCTGCCGCCGCCGAACGGCGCCGCCGGCGGGCTCAGCCCGCAGATCCCACTCAGCCTGATCCGCCAGGAGCTCTCGACCAAGCGCTGGATCGCGATCCCGGACGACGTGGTCGCGCGCTTCCGGCAGTGGCGGCCGACGCCCCTGCGACGGGCGCGCGAGCTCGAGGCGGCCCTCGGGACGCGGGCGACGATCCTCTACAAGTACGAAGGCGCGAACATGGCCGGCAGCCACAAGCTGAACACGGCCGTGGCCCAGGCCTACTACTACAAGGCGGCCGGGACGAAGCGGCTCGCGGTCGCGACCGGCGCCGGCCAATGGGGCACCGCGATCGCCGAGGGGTGCCGGATGTTCGAACTCGGGTGCCGCGTCTACATGGTCCGGAAGAGCTACGAGGACAAGCCGTACCGGAAGACGATCATGGAGATGCTCGGCGCCGAGGTCGTCCCGAGCCCGAGCGAGGAGACCGAGACCGGCCGTCGCTTCCTCGCGGAGGGCCAGTCGTCCGGAACGCTTTCGATCGCGCTCGCCGAGGCGATGGAGGAGACCCTCGTCGAGGGCACGCGCTTCTGCGCCGGCAGCGCGGAGACGTACTCGATGCTGCACCAGACGGTCGTCGGCCTCGAGGCGATGGCGCAGTGCAGCGAGCTCGGAGCCTGGCCGGACGTCGTCGTCGCCGGAGTCGGCGCGGGCAGCAACCTGGCCGGGATCGCGTTCCCCTTCCTCGGCCGCGCGCTGACGGGCGAGGGGCCGGAGGTCCGCCTCCTCTCCGTCGAGCCGGCCGCCTGCCCGAAGCTGACGAAGGGCCGGTACGCGTACGACTACACCGACAGCTCGGAGCAGACGCCGCTCCAGAAGATGTACACGCTCGGCAGCCGGTTCACGCCGCCCTCGATGCACGCGGGCGGGCTGCGCTACCACGCGACCGGGAAGCTGATCAGCGCGCTCTTCGACCGCGGCATGATCGACGCCGTCGCGTACCGGCAGCAGGAGGTCTTCGCGTCCGGGACCCTCTTCGCCCGCTGCGAGGGCATCGTCCCGGCGCCGGAGAGCGCTCACGCCGTCCACGGCGCCGTCGTCGCGGCCCGCGAGGCCGACGAGCGCGGCGAGTCGCCGACGATCCTCGTCTCGCTGAGCGGCCACGGCCTCTTCGACATGTCCGCCTACGAGGCGTACTCGAACGGCACGCTCGACGACGTCGAGGTCGCGGACGAGACGATCGAGGAGTCGCTCGCGCAGCTGCCGGAAGTAGCCGAGCCGGTCGCCTCCGCGGGGGGGAGGGGCTAGGCGATGGCGACCTCGGTGCTCCTCCCCTCCGTCCCCGACGCGGAATTCCGCGACTTCATGCGCCACTGGCCGACCGGCGTGGCGATCGTGACGACGACGGGCGCCCACGGACCCGCCGGCTGCACGGTGAACGCGCTGATGTCCCTGTCGGTGGAGCCGCCTCTCCTGCTCGTCTCCCTCTGCGAGGACAGCCGGACGCTCGAGGCGATCCGCGGGACCGACCTGTTCGGAGCCAGCATCCTGGAGGCGGAGCAGGGCGAGCTCAGCGAGCGGTTCTGTCACTGCGCGCCCGCGGAGCGCTTCGCCGGCCTCGACCTCCGCGTCGAACACGGGGTGCCGCTGCTCGCGGACGCGGCGGCGCAGCTCGTCTGCTCGGTGCAGGAGCTCCATCGGTGCGCCGACCACGTCCTCGTCGTCGGGGCTCCGGTGTGGCAGTCGGTCGATCCCGCCCGGGAGCCGCTGCTCCTGCACCGAGGCGGGCCCCGGCGCATCGTGGGATGACGCAGGCCGAGGCCCACGCAGCCTGGCGCGCGTTCGACGTCCAGGTCGACGAGCGGACGGGCGTCGCCACCGTCACGCTCGCGGGCACCGCAGCCGGGAACGCCATGGGCGGCCTCGTGTGGTCGGAGCTGCCGTCGGTCTTCGAGGCGCTGGACGCGGACCCGGCCGCGCGGGCGGTCGTGCTGCGCGGCGCGGGCGACTGCTTCTCGGTCGGCCTCGACCTGCGCTGGTACGTCCCGCGCTACCGGCGCATGGTGCGCGCGGGCGAGGGAAGCCCCGACGTCTCGCAGCAGCTCCTCGACGAGGCGACCTGGATGCAGGACGCGATCGGCGCCCTCCCCGCGAGCCGGCTTCCCGTCGTCGTCGCGGTGCACGGCAGCTGCATCGGCGCCGGCCTCGACCTCGCCGCCGCCGGCGACATCCGGTTAGCCTCCGCCGATGCGGTCTTCTCCCTCCGGGAAGTGCGCATCGGGATCGTCGCCGACCTCGGCGTGCTTCAGCGGCTACCCCGTATCGTGGGCGCCGGGCACACCCGGGAGCTCGCCCTGACCGGACGCGACGTGTCCGCCGCCGAGGCGCGCTCGATGGGCCTCGTGACGAAGGTCCTGGCGACCCCGAGCGCGCTCTTCGAGGAGGCGAACGCCGTCGCGACGCGGATCGCCGGCTACCCGCCCCAGACCGTGGCGGGGATCAAGCAGGTGGTCGAGCGGACGCAGGACATGCCGCTCGCCGAGGGCCTGCGCCACGTCGCGCTCTGGAACGCGGCCTTCCTCCCCTCCCCCGGGCTCACGGATCTCCTCACGGCCGCGCTCCGCGGCGAGTGATCGACCTCGAGCGGGTCCGGGCCGAGACGCCCGGCTGCCTCGACCGCGTCTTCCTCGACAGCGCCGGGTCCTCGCTTCCCCCGGCGCCGGTCCTGGAGGCGGTCGTCGGCCACCTGCGCCGCGAGGCCGAGGTGGGCGGCTACGTGGCGGAGGAGGAGCGCGCGGACGACCTCGCCGGCGTGCGCGAGGGTCTCGCGCGGCTCCTCGGCTGCGCCGCGGAGGACGTCGCGCTCCTCGACGGCGCGACCCGCGCGTGGACGCAGCTCTTCTACGCGGTGCCGCTCGCCGCCGGCGACCGGATCCTGCTGTCGCGCTCCGAGTACGCGAGCAACGCGATCGCGGCGCTCCAGCGGGCGCGGCAGCACGGCGCGCGGGTCGAGGTGGTGCCCGCCGACCGAAGCGGCGAGCTCGACCTCGACGCCCTCGAGCGGACGCTGGACGAGCGGGTGCGGATCGTGTCGCTCGTCCACGTGCCGACGAACGGCGGCCTCGTCAATCCCGTCGCGGAGGCGACGGAGCTCGTGCACCGCTCGGGCGGCCTGGTGCTCCTCGACGCGTGCCAGTCGGTCGGCCAGCTCGAGGTCGACGTGCGGAGCCTCGGTGTCGACGCCCTCGCCGGCACGGGCCGCAAGTGGCTGCGCGGCCCGCGCGGGACCGGCTTCCTCTACGTCCGGCCGGAGCTCGCGCGCGAGCTCGAGCCGCCGATCCTCGACCTCCACTCGGCAACCTGGACGGCGGGCGACCGGTACGAGCTCGCCGGCGACGCGACCCGCTTCGAGTTGTGGGAGTCCGACGTCGCCGCCCGGATCGGGCTCGGAGCGGCGGTCGAGTACCTGCTCTCACCCGGAGTGGACGAGGTTGCCTCCGCGGTGCGCGCCCGGGCGGACCTCCTACGGTCGCTGCTCCGCGAGATCCCGGGAGTGACGGTCACCGACCTCGGCCGCCGCCCGTCCGGCATCGTCTCGTTCGCCGTCGACGGCGTCCCTGCGGCCACCGTCCGCGACGCGCTCGCGAAGCGGCGGGTCACGGTGACCGTCAGCGGCCGGAGCTCGACGCTCCTCGACATGACCGACCGCGGCCTCGAGGCCGTCGTCCGCGCGTCGCCGCACTACTTCGTCTCCGACGAGCAGCTCGAGACTGCCGCCGCCGCTGTCTCGGAGCTGATTTCCATCTGATTATTTGACAACGAGCGGTCGGCGGTCTATGAATCCTCGGCAACTAGGGAGGAAGCTGATCCAGCCGTCGCTCGTCGCCTCGGCTGCGGCACTCGGTCACCAGCCGTCCGTCGGCCCGCGGACGAGACGATGATCGAGACCGTCCCCGCCCAGCTCCGGTACGTGTGCTCGCTCGCCTTCGGCACGCGGCTGCACACGCGGTCGCTCGACCGTCTCGTCACGGCCCTCGTCGACGCGCGGGAGGAGTTCGGCGCGGTCGGCCGGGACGCGGCGGAGGCGCTCCGCGGGCCGGTCCTCGACGACACGGCCCGCCGCGAGGTCCAGATCCGGCGCTTCCGCAAGCAGGCAGAGCTCGCGGCCCGCACGCCGTACTACGGCCGGGTCTTCGCCGAGCTCGGGATCGAGCCGCGGAAGCTGCGCTGGGCCGACCTCGAGGCGCTGCCGCCGACGCCGAAGGAGATGCTCAAGGCGGATCCGGACGCGTTCGTTCCGGCCGGGGCGCGGCCCGCCTTCCGGGCGCTGACGACGGGGACGACGGGGATTCCGACCACCGTGTACTTCTCGCGCGCCGAGTTCGAGGCGACGGTCGTGCTCGGCGCGATCAGCGTCCTCCTCGCACGCCAGGTCGAGCCCGGAGACGTCGTCCAGCTCTCGGTCAGCTCGAGGGCGCTTTTCCCGGTGATGCTGGCGGCGCAGATCGCCGCGCGGGTCGGCGCCGTCGTGTACCAGGCCGGGTTCGTCGATCCTGGGCACGCGCTCGCGCTGCTCGCGGAGAAGCGCTCGCTGCCGGGACATCGGCCACGGGCGAACGTCCTCTCCACGACGCCGTCCTACTTCGGAAGCCTCGTCGAACGCGGAGCCGAGCTCGGGTACCGGCCGCGGGACTTCGGCGTGGAGCGGATCGTGCTCGGAGGCGAGATCGCGACGCAGGGTCTCCGCGATCGAGCGACGCGCCTCTTCGGCGAGGTCGAGTACGTCGAGCCGTACGCCGCGACGGAGATCTTCGGCACGGGCGCGCTGACCTGCCTGAGCGGTCACCTGCACTTCCCGGTCCCGCCGGGCCTCGTCGAGGTCGTGAGCCTCGACGGAAGGCGCGAGGCGGAGCCGGGCGAGCCGGGCACCCTCGTCGTCACGCCCTTCGCGCCCTACCGGACGACGACCGTCGTTCTTCGCTACGACACCGCCGACGTCGTCCGGGTGCCGGCCGAGCCGCCGACGTGCGAGCTGAGCACGATCCCCGCGACGAGCCACGTCCTCGGCAAGCTCGCGCGCTCGATCCCGCACTCGGGCGGCTGGACGTTCCAGCGCGACGTCGCCGAGGCGCTCGAGACGCTCGAGGAGGTTCCGCTGCCGGCGCGCTTCGGGATGCGCGCCGACCGAGCGGACGGCGTCGCGGTCGAGGTCGTCGCGCGCGAGGACGACGCCCGCACACGGCGGCGCGTCGCGGCGGCGCTCGAGCGCAGCGTGCCGCTGCGAGGGTTGCGCGTCGTGACGGATCCCGCGTCGCTCGAGGACCCGGTGCTGCTGCGAACGGACCTGCGAGAGCACTCGTTCTCCGACTTCGGGACGGCCAGGCTCCGCCCGGCCGAGGAGGCGGTGCCGGCGTGATCGCCTGGATCGTCGTCACGACGCTCGTCGCCGTCGCGCCCGTCGCCGCTTGGATCTACTTCCGGCGCTTCGAGGTGATGCGCCCGCCGATCGGCGTCTTCGACTGGCACGACGTCGTGTTCATGCTCGTCGCGATCGTCGTCGTGCCGGTCGCGTATCTCGCACTGCCGCGCGCCGTCGTCGGCACCGTCCTCTGCCTGCTCGCCCTGAACATCTTCTGGTTCGGCTTCGAGCCCGTGCTCCGCTTTCGTCCGTTGATCTGGCTCGCGGCGATCGGCCTCGTCGCCGTCGACCTCGTCGTGAGCCTCACCGTGCGCGCCGGCGCGTCGTGGGTGCTCGCGGTGAACGACTTCGCGCTCGTCGTGCTCGCCGTATGCGTGACCAACGTGCTCGTCCAGAGCGGGATGCGCGCTCGCGACCTCGCGTTCCTCGTCTCCGGGCTCGCCGTCTACGACGTGATCGCGACGACGTACCTCGGTTTTATGGGCGACCTCCTCCGCCGGTTGGCGACGCTGCCGTTCGCGCCCCTCGTCGCGTGGCGGGACGGCGGCCAATGGCTGGCCCTCGGCCTGGGCGACCTCCTGATGGTCGTGCTCGCGCCGCTCGTCCTGCGCAAGGCCTTCGGCCGCACCGCCGGGATCGTCTCCGCGGTCACGTCTGTCGCAGCCGTGGCCGGAATGCTCGCGGCGCTGCGCCTGGGCTGGTTCTCCCGCCCCATTCCCGCGATGGTCGTCCTCGGCCCGTTGCTGCTCCCGCAGTACGCCTGGTGGCGCCTCCGCCTCGGCCCCGAGCGGCGGACGTGGGAGTACCTGGAGATCGAGGCGCCTGTGCGCCGCGTCACGCGCGAGGCCGTCGAGTCGACGCGCGAGCGCCCGCTGCTCCGGCGCGGCGCCCTGAGGCGTGGAACGGCGACGGCGGCAATCGAAAGGAGGTGACAGCGGTGAAGGCACATTGCAGCTACGCGCGCTACGTCTGCTCGATGCTCGCGGCGGTCGGCTTCGCGATCGGCGGCGGCTCGAGCTGAGGCCCTGGCAAGCGAACGACCGAAAGGGGGTGAGCTTCGTGAAGGCACGTTGCGCGTACGCGCGCTACATCTGCTCGATGCTGTCGGCGGTCGGCTTGGCGGCGATCGGCGGCGGAGGCGGCGGCTCGAGCTAGCCGCCCCAGGGGAAGGCAGGGCGTACCTGCGGCAGCCCTAAGAGCCGCAGGGCGGTCGACTGACGAGCCGGCCGCCCTGCCCCGCCACGAAACGACGGCTCAGGGAAGCACGGGGACATCGGCGGTCAGGACCTCGAACCCGTCCTCGGTGACGAGGACGTTGTCCTCGATGCGGATGCCGCCGAAATCCAGCATGCGATCGGTGCGTTCCCAGTCCACGGTGTCGCGGTGCCGCCCGCGGAGCTCCCGATCGCGCAGAAGCGAGGGCACGAAGTAGATCCCCGGCTCGACCGTGACCACATGGCCGGGCTCGAGCGGGCGGTCGAAGCGGAGGCGCGGGTAGCCGGGGTACATCCCGTCGCGGCCCTCGAGCACGTCCCCCGCGTCGCGGATGCCGAGGCCGACCATGTGGCCGATGCCGTGCGGGAAGAAGATCGTCACCGCCCCCTGCTCGAGCAGCGAGCCCGGCTCGCCTCGGAGCAGGCCGAAGTCGACGAGGCCCTCGCCGATCACGAGCGCCGCCTTGCGGTGGACGTCGCGCCACTCCGTCCCGGCGATAGAGGCCTGCGTCGCTGCGACGCCGGCCGCGCGGACGAGCGCATGGAGCTCCGCCTGCTCGGGATCGAGCATCCCGGAGGCGGAATACGTCCTCGTGATGTCGCTCGAGTAGGCCTGGACCTCGGCGCCGGCGTCGATGAGCACGAGCTCGCCCTCGCCGAACGCCCTCGCCGTGGGCGCGAAGTGCAGCACCGCCGTGTTCGGCCCCCCGGCGACGATCGTGTCGAAGCCGAGGAAGTCGGCGCCAGCCCGGAAGAACTCGGCCTCGAGCTCGATCTGCACCTCGCGCTCGCTCACGCCCGGCCGGAGCAGCGGCTGGACTGCCGCGAAGCCCGCGCTCGTCGCCCGCTCGGCCGCGCGCATCCGCTCCAGCTCGACCTCGTCCTTGCGGCGCCGCACGTCGTTGAGCTCGTAGCGCAGGGCCGGCTCGAGCTCGGCGTCCGCCTCCGCTCCGGAGACGGGGGCGCCGAGCACGCCGATCCGCCGGCCCTTCCGCGCCTCGAGCCAGGCCGGGAGCTCCGTCACCGGGACGCCTCCGTCCCGGCCCTCGACCCCTCCCGACCAGAGCAGCTCCTCCTTGGTGACCGGGGCGACGAAGTCGACCCAGCCCTCCTGCGGGTCGAAGGCGAGGACGCCGCCGGGCCGCTCGCTGTCGGTGAAGTAGAAGTACTCGGAGTGCGACCGGAACGGGTACGTGCGATCGGCTCTGCCCGGGACGGGCAGCGGCTCTCCGGCCCCGATCAGCACGACCTCGGAGTCGAGGTTCCAGCGTTCGGCGACGGCTCGACGACGGCGTTCGAGCTGTTCCTGCACGCGACCCGAGTTTACCGCCGGCCTCCGAGGAAGCTCAGCACGCGCTCCATGACCAGCCTCGCAGCGCTCTCGTCGTAGTCCGGCAGGCTGCTGTCGGTGAACAGGTGGCGATCACCCGGATACACGAAGAGCTCCGCACTCTCGATCGTCTCCGCGAGCTCCCGGGCGACGTCGACGTCGCCCAGCTCGTCGTCCTCCATGGTGTGGATCTGGAGCGGGACGCCCCGCGGCCAGGGGCCGCCGAACTCGGACGTGGGAACAGCAGCGTGAAGCAGCAGCGCTCCCTTGGCGCCAGGACGCGTCTGCGCCAGCATCTGCGCCGGCATCACGCCCAGCGAGAGCCCTGCGTAGACGATCTCGCTCGGCAGGCTCTCGGCGGCGAGCCGGCCGCGCTCGACGATCGTCTCGAAGCCGACCTCTTGGGCGTGGGCGACGCCGTCGGCCAGCTCGGTGAACGTCCTGCCGTCGTAGAGATCCTTGGTGTGGACGACGTGCCCGACGGCGCGGAGCTCCTCGGCGAAGGAGAGGCACCCGGCCGTCAGTCCCTGCGCGTGATGGAAGAGCAGCAGCTCGGTCATGCGGGCAACCTACTAGGCGACCTGCGGCTCCCGGACCGCGGGACCGCATACTGGGACGGTGAGCCGATTCCGAGGGCGGGTTCCGCAGACGACGAAGACGCCGGCTGAGATCGAGCTGATGCGGACGGCCGGCTCGATCGTGCGCGAGGCCCACGAGGCCGCGGCCGCCGTCGTCGGCGCGGGGGTCACCACGGCGGAGATCGACGAGGTCGTCGACGGCGTCATCGCCTCCCGCGGCGCCGAGCAGCTCTTCAAGGGCCAGCGCGTGCCGGGGACCGACCCCTTCCCCGCCGCGACCTGCGTCTCGGTCAACCAGGAGATCGTGCACGGCATCCCCGGGCCGAGGAAGCTCCGCGGGGGGGACATCGTCTCGATCGACGTCGGCGTCCGCTACGAAGGCTGGTGCGCCGACGCCGCCGTGACCCACCCGGTCGGCGACGTCGCGCCCAAGCTGCGGAAGCTCGTCGAGGCCACGGAGGGCGCGCTCCGGATCGCGCTCGAGACGTTGCGCCCGAACATCCGCTGGAGCGAGGTCGCGAAGCCGATGGAGGAGCATGTCAGGCTCGCCGGCTTCCACGTCATCGAGAGCCTGTGCGGCCACGGGATCGGCCGCCAGATGTGGGAGGCGCCGCAGGTCCCGAACTACTTCTCGCCCTCCTACGACTTCGAGCTGACGCCCGGCCTCGTGCTCGCGATCGAGCCGATGGTCGCGCTCGGCACGACGGCCCTTCGCCTCATGCCGGACGGCTGGACGATCGAGACCGCCGACGGCCGCCCGGCCGCCCACTTCGAGCACACGGTCGCGATCACGGACGACGGCGTGTCTGTCCTGACCGCCGGCCGAAACGGCTTCGGCTGGGCGCAGTGAGGCTGCGGCCTGCGACTCACGATACGTTCGAGATAGAGAGCCGGCGAGAGCTCCTGCAGCCGTCGAACTTGGGATCCTCTCGCCGGCCGTGCGCCTATTCGGCGTAAGGCAGCGTGCTCCTCGGTCGAGAGCTCCAACCGATGGCGGTGGACGGCACGGAATGCGGCCCGCCGCACCGCCCACCTCGCCCTGCGTCGGCAGCGGCAGCGGGGAGAGCATTCCGCCGCGCCTTCGCGGGTTGGGCTGGCGTTCGCCGCGTTCGTGCGCCCTCCTTCAGGGCGATTGCGGCTCGTCTTGGGCTCGGCGATGATCAGATCGCGATGTCGCGTGTGCAGCTGGCGGCTCTGGTGGTCATCGCCGCAGCCGCCGCGGGCTGCGGCAGCGGCGAGTCGTCGAAGCGATCGGTTCCGGCACGAGCCCCACACCCGGCCGCGCTCCGCATCACGAGGCTGAGCGGCTCCGTCGCGAAGCTCGGCTCGCTGGACGGGTTTCCGCTCCTGGGGGTCCGGCTGCGTGCGATCGTCTGTGTCAGCTCGCCCGAAGCGGCGTATCCGAGCGCGATCGGAGTCACGCACTATGCGGTCTACAAGCGCCGCCGCGAGTGGTGGCCGGCGCGAAGCGTCGTCGACCGGACCCCGTGGCTCGTCCCGCTCGGGGAAACCTGGCACGGCAAGCCCTGTGGCCCCGTGCGGGTCGAAGACCCGCTCCCTCCCGGCCACTACGGCGTCGAGTCGCTCGGCAACCCGAACACCTGCTATGGCGTCCGGCTCACGATCACGGTCGGCAAACGGCGAGCGTCGAGGCGGGCGATCATCCGGTGTGGAGGACTTCCGCCGGCGCGCCCCTCGTAGGAGAGGCGTGGACCGGAGGGCATTCCTCCTCGGCGCCGCCGCGCTCGCGCTCGCGCCCCGAGCGCTCGCGGGAACGCCTCGCCGTCTGCTCGCGCTGGTGACCGCGGATCTGGAGGCGCGGTTGGTCGCCGTCGACCTCGCGAGCGGCCGCGTGCACCGCTACCTCCCCACGGAGCCGAAGCCACGGAGCATCGAGACGGTCGGGGGCACGGCGGTGATCGCACACTCGGAGGTCGGCCTGGTGACGCTCGTCCGAGCTGCGACGCTGACGGTGACGCACGTCCTGCACGGCTTCGGCGAGCCGCGCTACACCGCCGGCCACCCCGACGGACGCCACGCCTTCGTCACCGACGCAGAGCGCGGCGAGGTGGTCGCGGTGGATGTTCTCCGCGGTCGCGTCGTCGGACGCGAGCATGTCGGCGCCCGCGCGCGGCACGTCACCATCGACCCGAGCGGCCGAAGGCTGTGGATCGCGCTCGGCTCGAAGGCGGAGCAGATCGCGATCGTCGACGTGACGAGACCGAGCCGTCCGAGGCTCGTCCGGCTCGTACGACCGCCCTTCCTCGCCCACGACGTCGCCTGGACACCGGATGGAAGGACGATCTGGGTCAGCTCGGGCGACAAGAACGAGCTCGCGCTCTACCGAGCACGAACGCTCGACGTCGTCGCCCGGCCACCCGCGGACTGGCCGCCGCAGCACGTCACCTTCCGCGGTCGACGGGCGTACGTGACGAGCGGCTGGAACGGCTCGCTGCGCGTCTACCGCAGCGACGGGCACTCGCTCCGGAGGACGATCGTGCCGGTCGGCTCCTACAACGTCCAGCAGGCGGACGGCTGGGTCGTCACCCCGGGGCTCGGGACCGGAAGCCTCTGCATCCTGGATCCGCGCGGGCGGCTGCTCCGCCGCGAGCGGATCGCACGCTCGTCCCACGACGCGTGCATCGTGCACGCGGGTTGATCGTCACTCCGCCAGCGCCACCGCCTCCGCGGCCACCAGGCCGTCCGTCTCGCCGGTCGTCACCTCGAGCGGCTTCCCGCGCGTCTCGACGGCCACCCAGGCGACGATCGCGCTGATCGCGAGCATCCCCACCGCCACGCCGGCCGCGATCTTCCCGAACCCGTCCGCGTTCGGGAGCGCCACGGCCGTGACGATCGGCCCGGCGACGCCGCCGAGCTTGCCGGCGCCGGCGACCACCCCGACCGCCGTCGACCGGACTCGCGTCGGGTACACCTCCGCCGCGTAGGGCATCAGGCCCGCGTTGATCGCGGTCGTGGCCAGGAGCAACATGACCGCGAGGATCGAGAGGTACCAGCCGCCGTGCCCCTGGACCGTCGACCAGACGGCGAACCCGGCGAGCGTCAGCGAGGTCAGAAGACCGAAGAAGACGAGGCTGCCCTTGGTGCTCCACATGTTGTAGAGGAAGACGCACGCGAGCGCGCCCGGGACGGCCAGGAGGGACGCCTGGGCGAGGACCCCGTCCGCGGAGGCGACGTGCGCATCCCGTAGCTCGGTCGGGAGCCAGATGATCAGCCCGAACGTAGTGAACCCCCAGAGAGCCGCGTACGCGGAGAGCGAGATCGTGCGGCGCGCGTACTCGCCCGAGAAGATGTCGCGGATCCGGCCCTCCGGCGGCGCTCCCGGCGCCTCGACTATGTCCGTCACGCCGAAGCGTGCAAGCGTCGCCTTCGCCTCGTCGGCGCGCCCCTGCTGGAGGAGGTATCGCGGCGACTCGGGGATCGCGCGCGCGAACACGAGCAGGATGAGCCCAGTCGGCAAGCCGATGAGCCAAAGGAAGCGCCAGCTCGAGTGGGGAATGATCAACGCCGCCGCGTTGCTCGCCGCGACGTAGCCACCGATCCCGCCGAGCGCGCCCACTCCCACCGTCAGCAGCGTCCGCCTCCGCTGCGGCGCGACCTCGCTGATCAGGGAGAAGACGATCGGGAGCATTCCGCCCGCGGACAAGCCCATGAAGCCGCATGTCGCGACGTTGTAGTAGAAGCCCGGCATCGCGCCGCAGATCGACGTGGCGATGAAAATGAGGACCGCGAGCTGGATGGTCGGAAGCCGCCCTACCCTGTCGGCGAGGTGGCCGAAGAGAAGCGAGCCGATGGCGGTCCCCGCCAGCGCGACGAGCGGAAACTGGGCAGCCGTGCTGACCGAGAGCCCGTACTCGTCCCGCATGCCCGGGATCACGAACCCGAGGGTCAGCGGCTTCATCGTGTCGATCACGAGCCCGAACACGAGGACGGACAGGAGCTTCCAGTGAGCGGAGGTCAGGCGTTCCTCCTCGCGGCGCACCAGGTGAATGTCCACCTGCCGTCCCCGCGGCTGGCGGAGCAGCGCGAGGAGGGCGACGGCAATGCCGGCCCCGATGAAGCACATGCCCACGATCATCTCGGTCGACATCCCCATGCCGGCCAGCCGGTAGCCCGTCGACCGCGCCTTGACGATGTCCACCACTTGGAGGGCGACACCGACGCTCACGAAGGCCGAGCCGACCAGGAAGGCGATCCTCATCCCTCGGGCCGAGACCGTCCCGAACCGGCCCATGCTCAGCGACCTGCCCTGCCATCCAGAATGGTGAAGATCGCTCATTCCATTTCCCGCATTGAGAGCCTCCATTCCATTGAAGAGGCCCAAGTGTATGGAAGGCGGGGACGAAGGTCAATGCCGTTTATATGCACTTCCATTCCGTCGAGAAGCGATACTTGTCGATGGAAATCTGCCTGCCGGGTGAGGACGCGCCGGGCTACTGCAACGAATCAGACATGGCCTTCAAGCGAGCGGGGCACGCTGGCGCGAGCGAAGCGGATGATGGGACTCGAACCCACGACCTTCTGCATGGCAAGCAGACGCTCTAGCCAACTGAGCTACATCCGCGCAGGGGGCGAATTCTAGCCGCTGATCCGGTCGAGCGCGTCGTTCACGAGCCGGTCGGCGAGTTCGTTGTGCTCGCGGCGGACGGCGGTGTAGACGACCTTCGGAAGCCGCCGCGCCAGGCTCTCCGCCTCGGCCTTCAGCTCCGCGAGCGCGGCGTTCTTGACCTTGTACTCGCCGCGCATTTGCTTCACGACGAGCTCCGAGTCGGACACGACCTCGAGCTGGTCGAGTCTCAGCTCGACCGCTTTTGCGAGCCCGGCCACGAGGGCGCGGTACTCGGCCACGTTGTTCGTCGCGACGCCGATCGCCTCGCCGCGCGCGTCGAGCACCGTCCCATCTTCGGCCTCGAGCACGTAGCCGTACGCCGCGGGGCCGGGGTTGCCGCGCGCGCCCCCGTCGGTGGAGAGCTTCGCCTTCACAGCAGCGGGTAGACGTCGAAGGCGGGCTCCTCGTACGGGTGGGCGCGGCGGAGGGCCGCGATCACCTCCTCGTGACGCGCCGCCGAGAAGACCGTCTCGAGGCGAAGCTCCGGAACGCGTTCCTCCCGGCCGGCCTCGCCGATCGCCGGCGCGCTCCCCTCGCCGCCCAGGAAGGTGCCCGTGCCCTCGGTGTACCACGAGCAACGCTCGTAGTCCCCGATCCGCCCGGCGCCCGCTTCGAAGAGCGCGTCGCGTACCGCGTCGAGCGCCTCCTCCGGCACGAAGACGACGAGCTTTCGTTGCTCGCCGTTCACGTTTGCCTTCCTTCCGGGGCGGGAACCGCGCCGACGTGGCCACGCTCGAGGTCCAGCCCCGTCCCACGCCCGCCGAGCGCGCGTCCACGCCGGTCGAGGTCGAGGTCGACGAGGCGCTGTCCGTTCACGCCGCGACGCTCGAGGACTGGGCCGCGACCCGCCAGAGCTGGGAGTTCACCCTCCGCGAGGGCCACGACTTCGGGCGCGCGAACAACGTGGAGGCCGAGCTCCTGTTCGTGGCCGGAGAGCAGACGTCGTCGCTTCGCTTCCGGCTCGAGCAGCTCGAAGCAGCCGACGACACCGGCGAGGAGCTCGTCCTGCGCTTCGAGGAGCGAGACGGGATCGCGAAGGTCGCGATACTGACCGCAAACGGGCTCGACGTCGAGCTCTTCCACATCCTCACGTTTACATAGAGTCGCGGGCCGTGGCGGGCCCGACCATCGCGTTCTTCCCCGAAGGGGCGTACGGCCCGACGAACAACTGTGTCGGGATCGGACGCGTCCTGCAAGAGCGCGGCGCGCGTGTCGTCTTCGTCGTCGAGGAGTCGTTCGCCGGCACGCTCGAGGCGCAGGGCTTCGAGGAGGCGCTCATGCGCCTCAAGCCGAAACCCGAGGTCGAGGAGGAGCCGGGCCAGTTCTGGAAGGACTTCATCCGAGACACGGCGCCGCAGTTCCACCGGCCGACGATCGACCAGCTCGAGGATCTGATCCTCCCGATCTGGCAGGAGCTCGTGGACGGCGCGCGCTCCGTCGACGAGCGGCTCGTCGAGATCTTCGACGAGCTCCGTCCGGACGTGATCGTCCAGGACAACGTCGTGGCCTTTCCGGCCGTGCTCGCCTCCGGCCGGCCGTGGGTGCGCATCGTCTCGTGCAACCCGCTCGAGCTGAAGGACCCGGCCCTTCCTCCCGTCTTCTCGGGATACCCGAGCGCGGACACGGTCGGCTGGGACGACTTCCGGCGCCGTTACCGCGAGCTCCACGATCCGCTCCAGCGCGAGTTCAGCCCCTTCTGCGTGGAGCGCGGCGCGCCGCCGCTGCCGGAGGGCGAGTTCGTCCACGAGTCGCCCTTCCTGGATCTCTACCTCTACCCGGCGGAGGCCGACTACGCGCGCTCGCGTCCGCTCGGGCCGACCTGGCAACGGCTCGAGTCGTGCGTGCGCGAGGTGACGGAGCCGTGGGAGCCGCCGACCGGCGACGGAAAGCTCGTCTACCTCAGCCTCGGCAGCCTCGGCTCCGGCGACGTCGAGCTCATGCGGCGGCTGATCGGCTTCCTGGCCGAGAGCGAGCACAGGGTCGTCGTCTCGATGGGCCCGCAGCACGCCGCGCTGGAGCTCGCGCCGAACATGGTCGGAGCGGAGTTCCTGCCGCAGCCGGCGATCCTCCCCCACGTCGACCTCGTCGTCACCCACGGCGGGAACAACACGGTCACCGAGTCGCTCCATTTCGGGAAGCCGATGGTCGTCCTGCCGCTCTTCTGGGACCAGTACGACAACGCGCAGCGGATGGACGAGCTCGGGCTCGGCATCCGGCTCGCGCCCTACGAGGTCGAGGGCGACGAGCTGCGCGGCGCGATCGACCGGCTGCTCGGCGACGAGGCGCTCGCGCGTCGGCTCGGCGCCATTTCGGCGCGGCTCCAGGCCCGTCCCGGGACCGCCGTCGCCGCCGACGCGATCCAGGCGCTGGTGGACTGAGGACCACCGACGCCCGAGTTGCCGTCGGCCCCTTCGTCTTTGGACGCCGCGGCGGGCAGGTCGACGAGCTCTGCCTCGGCTTGGCGTGAGGCTCGTGCCTCGGTCGTTGCCGCTCTCGGGCGTCGTCCGCGCCCCGGAAGGTACGCCATTCCTGCCCGAACGGGCAATCGCCCGGATTGACCAGGGGCGATCCGGCGTAGGATCGGCCGGTGGATTCCGAGGCCGCCGCGCGCCGTTGGATCGACGCGTGGTCGCGCGGCTGGGCCGCGTCCGATCCGGACACTATCGCCTCCGCCTACGCGGAGGATGCCGTCTTCCGCTCGCACCCGTTTCGAGAGCCGCACCTCGGTAGAGCCGGGGCGCGCGAGTACGGGCGGCATGCCTTCGAGGACGAGGAGACGCTCGAGTTCAGGTTCGGTGAGCCATTGGCGGCGGCGGGCCGCGCCGCTGTCGAGTACTGGGCGATCCTCCGGTCCGCCGGCAAGGAGCACACGCTCTTCGGGATCGCCCTCCTCAGTTTCGACCCGGACGGGCTCGTCGCCGAGCATCGCGACTACTGGTCGACGCAAGAGGGTCGGCAGGAGCCGCCTCCAGCCTGGGGCCTCTAGGACGAAGTGTCGATCTGCGCCTTCTGCAGGCGCCCCGAGTAGTCGACGTAGATCGACTTCCACTCGGTGAAGACGTCGAGCGCGGCCTGACCGGCCTCGCGGTGGCCGTTCCCGGTGTCCTTCGTGCCGCCGAACGGCAGGTGCACCTCGGCGCCGATCGTGCCGGCGTTGATGTAGGTGATCCCGGCGGCGAGGTCGCGCATCGCGCGGAAGGCCTTGTTCACGTCGCGGGTGAAGATCGCCGACGAGAGGCCGAAGCGGATCCCGTTCGAGACGCGCACCGCCTCGTCGAAGTCGTGCACCGGGATGAGCGCGGTCGTCGGGCCGAAGATCTCCTCCTGGGCGATCCGCATCCTGGCCTCGACGTCGCCGAAGATCGTCGGCCGGTAGAAGTGGCCCTTGTCGAGCCCGTCTCCCGTCGCGACCTCGCCGCCCGTGAGGAGCTTCGCGCCCTCGTCCTTGCCGATCTCGGTGTACGAGTGGATCTTCTCGAGCGCCCGCCGGTTGATCACCGGGCCGACGTCGGTGTCGTCCTCCCAGCCGGGGCCGAGGCGCATCGACTCGGCGGCGGCGACGAGCTTCGACTGGAGCGCGTCGTAGACGCCTTCCTGGACGATCACGCGGCTCGCAGCCGTGCAGCGCTGACCGGAGGTGCCGAAGGCCGACCAGACGATGCCCTCCACGGCCAGGTCGAGGTCGGCGTCGTCGAGGACGATGATCGCGTTCTTGCCGCCGAGCTCGAGGTGGACGTGCTTCAGGTGGTCGGCGGCGTTCCGCATCACCTCGACGCCGGTCTCGCGCGAGCCGGTCAGCGTGATCACGGGCACGTCCGGGTGGCGGACGAGCCGGTCGCCCACCGCGCCGCCGCCTCCGTGGACGATGTTCACGACGCCGGGAGGGAGGCCGGCTTCGGCGAGCAGCTCGACGAAGCGCTCGCCGAGGAGCGGCGTGTCCGTCGCCGGCTTGAAGACGACCGTGTTCCCGCAGACGAGCGCGGGCGCGAGCTTCCACGAGGGGATCGCGATCGGGAAGTTCCACGGCGTGATCACGCCGACGACGCCGATCGGCATCCGCACGCTCATGTTGAACTTGTCGCGGAGCTCGGAGGGCGTCGTCTGGCCGAAGAGGCGCCTGCCCTCGCCGGCCATGTAGTAGCTCATGTCGATCGCTTCCTGGACGTCGCCGCCGGCCTCGGTCTTGACCTTCCCCATCTCGCGGGTCATCAGGTCGGTGAGGTCGTCCTTCGCCTCCTCGAGCAGGCGCGCGAAGCGGAAGAGGATCTCGCCGCGCTTCGGCGCCGGGACGAGCCGCCAGTCCTCGAACGCCGTCTTGGCCGCCGCCACGGCGCGGTCGACATCCTCCGCGCCCGACTTGGGGAACACGCCGAGCGTGTCGCCCGTCGCGGGGCTCACGCTCTCGAAGGTCTCGCCGCCGGCGGCCTCGACCCACTCGCCGCCGATGAGGTTCTTGAATGTCTTCGTCCCGGTCGTCGCCATCCCGGCGATTCTACGCACGCCGTGATTCGAAGGCCCGCCGCAGGCCGTCGACGAGCTGCCGCTCCCCGGCGCCGCGCTTCCGCAGGAGGAGCTCGAGCGTGTACGGGAGCCGCCGGGCGCGGAGCAGCCGCGCGAACCGCACCGTCGCCGCAGGGGTGACGTGGCCGTGGCCCGGGCCGGTCGAGAGGAAGAAGCGCGTTTCGAGCCTGCCCAGGAGCGCCGCCTCGGTCTCGACCGCCGCGCGCCGGGAATCCTCCCGCGCCAGATCTCGCCGCCCGCCGGTCCGTCCTGCCAGAGCATGCGCGAGGCCGGGTTCAGGAGCCGTTACGCGGGCGCGACGATTCCGTTCAGGCGGCGTCGTCCGGCGCGTCCGTCCCCGGGAACGTTCCCGGGTGCGCGCGGCGGCGGTCGCGGATGATCCGCTTGAACGTGCCGCCCTGGTCTTTCCCGCTGCGACGGTCGGGCCCCCCGCGCCGGTCGACGATCACCGTCACGTTCGGGTTGTCCTTGTAGTACTCGACCATCTTGTCGTAGAGCTCGGCCTCGAGCTCGCGCGGGATCACGCAATAGATCATCCTGCTTCGAATTGTATGGAGGCGGTCAGCGGGCGCTAGAGGCGGCGCTCGCGCTCGAGCTTCTCGCGCAGCGAGCGAAGCATCGGATGCGTCGGCGGCGGGTCCATCGTCATGTTGGAGCCGTGCAGCCTCTTGTGCAGGACGACGTCCGGGAGGACGGCGATCTCGACCCCGCGCTCACGCATCCTGATGAAGAGATCCCTGTCCTCGGCGTAGCGATAGCTCGGGTCGAAGCCGCCGAGCTCCTCGAGCACGTGTCGCCGGATCATCGCCGTCACGAGCTGGATCCCGCCGAGCTCGCCGAAGATCGGGTCGCGAGCCATCTGCGGCGGGTCGACGCCGTCGAAGATCCATTCCTGCCGGCCGAGCACGCAGCCCGTCTCCGGATGCTCGTCGAGGTAGCGAACCTGCGAGCTGAGCTTGGTCGGGGTCAGGACGTCGTCGTCGTCCAGGAAGGCGACGAGGTCGCCGCGCGCGACGGCGAGTCCGGCGTTTCGCGCGGCGGGCAGCCCCTGGTTCGCCTGGCCGACGTAGCGCACGGGGAACAACTGCGCGATCTCGCCGGTTCGGTCCTCCGAGCCGTCGTCCACGAAGACGACCTCGAACGAGTCGAAGTCCTGCGCGAAGACGCTCTCGAGCGTCTCCCTCAGGAACCGCTCGCCGTTGTACGCGGCGACGATGACGGTGACGCGGGGGGCTGGCAAGTCGCTCACAGCGTAGAGAGCAGATCCGAGATCGTTCCGGCTATTGCGCTCGTGTCGCGGCCGACTTCGAGCGTGTAGCACGGAACGCGCGCGACGAGGCTCGACAGCGTCGCGAGCTCGGCCGGACCCGCGGTGTGGAGCTGGAACATCGTGCTGGGACCGAGCGCGGCGAAGGCGGCCGCTCGTGACGAGGCGCGGATCTGCGGCTCGCGCCGGTCCGCCCGAACGATCGGCACGAGAAGAGCGGCGAGCGGGAATCCGGAGGTCGTCTGCTGCGGGAAGTGCTGCTCCGCGTACAGGATCGCCTTCTCGCTGTCGACGCGGTCCGGGTTCGCCAGGACAGGTAGCAGGTGCGGCAGGAGGTCGCCGACGTGCGACGCCTCGAGCTTGCCCGAGTTGTAGAGGCTGGCGACGTGCGGTGGGGGGCCGAGCGTCACCGCAACGTAGTCGTCGCCGGCGTAGAGGAGATCGGTGCCGAGACACGCGAGCGCGACGGTGGACTTCCCCGACCCAGCCGGGCCGACGACGAGCACGCCGCCCGACGGTGTTCCGACCGCCGCCCCGTGAACCTGGAGATAGCCACGCGACCCGAGCCACCAGAACAGGATCTGCCGGATCGGACACGCTTGGTCCCACGACGGCTGCTCGAAGGCGCTCGCGACCCAGTACCACGCGACGCCTGCCTCCGAGTCGAGGATGCTCAGCGCCTCCAGCCCCGCCTGGTAGGCGCCGCGGAGCGGCGGCTCCTGGAAGTGGTAGAGCGCGCCGGCCGGCTCGTCCGAGGCCGCGGGCGGGCGCGGCGGCGGCTCCATCCCGGTCGAGGCGGAGTCCCAGAGGTTCACCGTCAGCTCGGGCGCGTCGCCCGCCGGGGCCGCTAGGTGCGCGAAGGCCGGCGCGATCCGTTCGCGCAGCGCGTCGCTCGCGAAGCGAAGGGAGACGCGCGAGCCGCCGACGACGTAGTCCCGAGCCACGACGTCGCCGGCGCAGGCGAAGCTCGCGGCGAGCCCTTCGAGACGATCGGCCGCAGCGGCTTCCATAGGCTCAGTTTGTACACCGCGTGAACATCGAGAGCACCGAGGTCGAGACCACCGAGACTCCGCCGACCCTGCGGCAGCAGGTCGTGAGCGGCGTCGGCTGGAAGGTCGCGACGGTCGTCGTCGTCCAGGTGACGAGGATCGTCGTCGGCGTCATCCTTGCGCGCCTGCTCGTGCCGCGCGACTTCGGGCTCGCGTCGATGGCCCTCCTGTTCGTCGGCGTCGCGTCCGTCTTCACCGACCTGTCGTTCGGACAGGCGTTGATCGCGCGCCGGGAGATCAGCGAGCGCGACCGCTCGACGGCCTTCTGGACGACGCTCGCCGCGGGCGCGCTCTGCTGCGGGGGCGGGGTCGCGGCGGCCCCGCTCGTCGCCGACTTCTTCTCCACTCCGGCGGTCTCCCATCTCTTCGCCGTCACCTCGATCCTCTTCCTGATCACGTCCTTCTCGTCCACGCAGATCGCGCTCCTCACGCGCGAGCTTCGGTTCCGCAGCCTCCAGCTGCGCGAGATGGCGGGGGTGGTGCTCGGCGGCGTGGCCGGCGTCGTGCTCGCCTTCGCGGGCCTCGGCGCCTGGGCGATCGTCGTGCAGGCGCTCACCGCGGAGTGCGTGTCGCTCGTCCTCGTGTGGCGCTTCTCCTCGTGGCGCCCGCGCGCGACTTGGTCGGCCGAGAGCTTCCGCCGGCTCGGCTCCTTCGCCGGCAAGACCTCCGGGGCTCGCGTGCTCGGCTACGTGAACCTGAACGCGGACAACTTCCTCATCGCGCGCTTCCTCGGCGCGGCGCCGCTCGGCATCTACTCCGTCGCCTACAACGTCATGTTCGCGTCGCTCTCCCGGCTCGCTGCGCCGATCCAGCAGGTGCTCTTCCCGGCCTTCGCACGCATCGCGGCCGACCCGCCGCGTGCCGGGGGCGCCTGGCTCCGCGGCAACCGGATCGTCGCCGTGATCACCGTCCCGGCCTTCGTCGGCCTTGCGATCGTCGCACCCGACTTTGTGCCGGTCGTGCTCGGGCACCGCTGGCACAAGGTGATCCCGGTGCTCCAGCTCCTCTGTATCGCCGGCCTGTCGCAGAGCCTCCAAACTCTGAACCACAGCATGCTCCAGGCCCTCGACCGTGCCGGCGCACTGCTCGCCTTCATGATCTTCTCCGCGACGCTGACCGTCTCGGCGTTCGCGATCGGGCTGCATTGGGGCGTCGTCGGCGTCGCGGCCGGATTCGCGGCGGCGAGGACGACCGTCCTCCCGGTCTTCACGACGATCGTGTCCCGCGCCGCGCAGACCGCGGTGCTCGCGTTCGTCGCCGCCGTCCGGCCCGTGCTCGAGGTCTCGGCGGCGATGGGCGCGCTCGCGCTCGCCCTCCGGCTGGGCTTCGAGGACGTGGGCGTGTCGGCCGGCCTGCGGCTGGTCGCCGTCGTCCTCTTCGGAGCGGCTGCCTACCTCGGGCTCCTCGCGTGGCGTGAGCCCGAGCTCGTCCGCGAGGTGTGGGGCCTGGTCCGCCGCCGAGGCCGCTGAGCTTTCAGGTGGCTCCGCGGATATGCATACTGATTGAAGGGGATTTCGAGGGGAAATCCCGGAGGGAGACGAAGGAGCGGCGAATGACGACACGCTTTCGGGTGAATAGCCCGAGCGTGATCCACGAGACGATCGAGGGCGAGGTCATCCTCATCGACCTCAAGACGGGCACGTACTACAGCCTGCGGGACAGCGGAGCGGCGGTCTGGCAGGCACTTCAGAACGGTGCCGGCGAGGACGGGATCGCGAACGAGCTGCGGTCGCGCTACGACGCGTCCGACGAGCAGATCCTCGAGGCCGTGCGGCAGCTCCTGGCCGAGCTCGAGCGGGAAGGGCTCATCCAGGCCGACGAGGACGAGGCCGCTACGGCGGTGCCGCCGTCGGCTTCCGACGACGGCGCCGCGCGACTTCCGTTTTCGGCGCCGGTGCTCGAGAAGCACACCGACATGCAGGATCTGATCCTGCTCGACCCGGTGCACGAGGTCGGTGCGGAAGGTTGGCCTCATCCGGCGCCGCCGGACGAGGCGACCGCGTGAGCCGAACCGCCACCCCGGAGGCGCCGCACGTCGAAAGCCTCCAGGAGGACTTCGAGCGCGCGGCGGAGGCGGCCGGCGGCGTCGCCGAGCTCCGGCTCGCCGTCGCGGCGAAGCCCGTCCGCATCCGCTTCGCCGGAGCGCGGGCCGCAGAGGCGCTGAGGCCCGCTTTTGCGCACCTCGAAACGCGGGAGGACGAGCCGCCCGCGCTCACGCTCCACGTCTGGGACTCCGGGACACCTCGGGCCGAGGCCAACGCAGCCGGAGCCTCGTACTACTACGAGCAGGACGGCGTCCGCGCACTCCATCAGCCCGCGTCGGACGTCTTCAGCGTCCTGACCGCCGAGGCCGACACCGGCTGGTTCTGGATGCCGGACGCGAACGGGCTGCCGTACTGGGACTACACCGCGCCGTTCCGCCACCTGCTGAGCTGGTGGCTCGACGCACAGGGGCTCCGTCAGGTGCACGGCGGCGCGGTGGGAACCGGGGACGGCGGCGTGCTGCTCGTCGGACCGGGCGGCTCGGGCAAGTCGACGACCGCGCTCTCGACGCTCCCCGACCAGCGGCTGCGCTACGCGGGCGACGACTACGTCGCGGTCGGCTCCGGGGGTGCGCCGGCCGTCCACAGCCTGTACTCCTCGGGGAAGGTGCATCCGGATGACCTGCACCGCCTGCCTCACCTCGAGCCGGCGCTCGCCGACGGCACTCGGCCGGACGAGAAGGCCGTCTTCTACGTCGAGCAGGCGTTCCCGGGCCGGTCGATCGCCGGCTTCCCGCTGCGCGCGATCGTCGTGCCGCGCGTGACGGACCGGCGCGCCGCGCGCGCCCTCCCCGGCACGCGGGCGGAGGTGCTCGCCGCCCTCGCGCCGAGCACGATCTTCCAGCTCCACCCGCCCGCGCGCGACGCGCTTGCCTGGATGGCCGGGCTGGTGCGCGCGGTGCCTACCTTCGTCCTCGAGCTCGGGAGCGACGTCGAGACGATCCCACCCGAGCTCCTGCGGATCCTCGAGCGATGAGCCCGCCGCTGATCACCGTGATCATCGGCGCCTTCGACGCCGAGCGCTACCTGGCCGAGGCGATCGAGAGCGTCCTCGCGCAGACGTATCGCCACTTCGAGCTGATCGTCGTCGACGACGGCTCGACCGACCGGACCGGCGAGGTCGCGAAGAGCTACGGCGAGCCCGTGCGCTGCATCCATCAGGCGAACGGCGGGATGGCCGCCTCCCGGAACCGCGCGATCCCGGAGGCGCGCGGCGACTTCCTCGCCTTCCTCGACGCCGACGACCGCTTCCCGCCCGACAAGCTCGAGAAGCAGCTCGCCGTCTTCGAGGCCGATCCGGAGCTCGACGTCGTCTACGGCCACGTGACCGAGTTCCTGAGCCCCGACCTCGACCAGGACGCGCGGGCGCTCCTCCGCGCTCCCGAGCACGACGTGCCCTGGCCGACGCCGAACCTCATGCTCGTGAGGCGCGAGTCGTTCCTGCGCGTCGGCCTCTTCTCCACCGACCTGAAGGTCGGCATCGGCGTCGACTGGCACGCGCGCGCGAACGAGCTCGGCCTGCGGAGCGAGGTGCCGCCGATCGTCGTGCTCGAGCGGCGCCTGCACGCTGAGAACAACGGCATCCGCCGGCGCGAGTCGAAGCCGCAGTACCTGCACGTGCTGAAGGCCGCGCTGGATCGCCGCCGCGCCGAGGCGTGAACGAACCCGGGCTCGGCGGGTCGTTCTGGCCCAGCGAGCGGCAGAAGCTGCTCCTGCGGACGGCGACTGCCGGCGGCGAGGCGAGCGCCGAGGCCTGGCGGCGACTCCGGCCGCAGCTCGAGCTCGACCGGCTCGAGCTCGGCTCCTTCCCCGTGCTGCCGCTCGTGCACCGGCAGCTCGACGGCCTCGACATCGACGACCCGTACGTGCCGCGGCTCGCCGGCATCCGGCGGCGGACCTGGGCGATGAACCAGCTCGGGCTCGATGCACTGGCGCCTGCGCTCCGCGCGCTCGAGGACGCCGGCGCGGAGCCGGTCGTCGTGGGCGGCTGGCAGTTCCCCGCGCACTACTACGGCGGCGACTTCGGGCTCCGGCCGGTCCAGGGGCTCGAGGTCCTCGTCCGGCCGGCCTTCGCGGCGCCACGTGGCGCCGCCGGAGGCGTGACGCACGGCGGCGCAAACGGCATCACCTGCGTCCTCCACCAGCGTTTCGCTCGGGACTTCTCGGGACCCGAGCGCGAGGTCGAGGATCTCTGGGAGCGGACGGCCGAGCTCACGCTCGGCGAGACGCGGGCGCGCATGCTCGCCCCGACCGACGAGCTCGTCCGGGTCTGTCTCGCCGGCGCCCGTGCCAGCGAGCCGCCCAACGTCCTCTGGGTCGCCGACGCGATCGCCGTCCTCCAGGCGAGCGCCACCTCGATCGACTGGGAGCGCGTCGTGCGCCACGCCCTGCGACTCCGCGCGATGCTCCGTCTGCGCGACGCGCTCGTCTACCTCCGCCGCGAGCTCGACGCCGCCGTCCCGGACGAAGCGATCCGGGAGCTCGAGGCGCATCCGCCGCTTCGGCGCGAGGCGCTTGCGCACCTGAAGGCCGGTCGCAGCCCTCGGGTCGTCGCGACGCGGTTCCTCCACCTCACGGCGGATCGCTCGCTACCGGCTGCCGTGGCCGCGCTGCCGACCTTCCTCCGCGACGAGCTCGGTCTGAAGCGGCGGGCGCAAGTACCGCTCGAGGTCGTCCGGCGGGCGGCGTTACGGATTCGGGTCACGCGACCGACGGTCGAGGCAAGATGAGCGCCGCCGACGGGCATCCGCTGTGGCGCGCCGTCGACGAGCTGCTCGACAGGGGGACCGTCCCGGGCATTCGCGCCAACAAGCTCGGCGCGCTGGCAGCGCGGCTCCGGCGGCGCGCCGGCCGGCCCGTCCCTCCGGCACTCGCCGAGGACGAGCGCGGGGCAGCGGTGGCGGTAACGATGGCGCGCCCGTTGCTCGAGCACGTCAGGAGCCTCTGCGACGGACCGCTCGTGCTCGTGAAGGGGCCCGAGGTCGCGCGGCTCTACCCCGGCTCTGCGCGCGTGTTCGTCGACGTCGACCTGCTCGCCGCCGACGCCCATGCCGCTCAGCGCGCGCTCCTCGCGGCCGGTTACTTCGAGGTGGACGAGCCTTTCGTCCTCCGCCAGCATCTACGGCCGCTGAAGTCACCGACGCTCGGGCTCAAGGTAGAGCTCCACACGGTGCCGAACTGGCCCCCCGGGAGGACGCCGCCGCCGGTCCAGGAGATCCTCGACCGCTCCGTCCCCTCGGGCATCGGTGTGAACGGCATCGTCGCTCCGGACCCCCTGCACCACGCAGTGATCCTGGCCGCGCATGCCTGGAGCCACGAGCCGCTCCAGACGCTCCGCGACCTCGTCGACGTCGCGGCGATGGCGAGGGGCTGCTCCGAGGCCGAGCTCGCCCGGACCGCCGACGCCTGGGACCTCTCGAGGGTCTGGCGGACAACGTGGGCCGCGATTGCGGCACTCTTCGAGCGCGGTCCGACCACGATGCCGCTTCGGACTTGGGCGCGGCACCTTCCGTCGGTACGCGAGCGGACGCTGCTCGGCAACCATTTGACGCGGTGGCTCCACGGTTTCTGGGAACTGCCGCCGCGTGCGGCCGCCGGCCATCTGGGAGCGGCGTTTCGCATGACGGTCCTGCCGGCCCCCGACGAGTCGTGGGGCGAGAAGCTCGCTCGCACGGGCCACAGCTTCAGGCATCCGGGCGAACCGATGTCCTCGCACAGCATCTGGTCGGAGGAGCTTCACCGACGCCGCACAAGATCCTGATCACCGGCGCGGCCGGTCTCTTGGGGACGGTGCTGATGCACGGCCTCGACGGCCGCTACGACATCGCCGGGGTCGACCGCACGATCCGCCGCCCGCCGAGCGTCCGCCGCCGCAACCTCGCCCGGTCGCGCGGGCTCGCAGGGATCTTCGCGGGAGCGGACGCGGTCGTCGACCTCGCCGGCCTCTCGGACTATCGACTCGAGTGGAAGGACGTCTGGCGGAACAACCTCCCGGCCACGTTGAACGTGCTCGAGGCCGCCCGCCGCGCCGGGGTCCGCCGCTACGTCTTCGCAAGCTCGAATCACGTGACCGGCGGGTACGAGCGCGAGCCGCCCTACAGCGCGATCGTCGCCGGTGACTACGAGGGGCTCGATCCCGGGTCGATCCCGCTCGTGCGGACGGACTGGCCCGTGCGGCCGGACGGGGCGTACGCGCTCGGGAAGATCCTCGGCGAGGCGGCCGCGCGCTGGTGCTCGGACGCCTTCGGCCTGTCCACGATCTGCCTCCGCATCGGGACGGTGAACGCGGAGGACCGCCCTCTCGATCCGCGCCACTTCGCGACGCTCTTGACGCACGCCGACCTCCTCCGGCTCGTCGAGGCCGCGCTCACCGTCGACGTCCCCTTCGCCGTCTGCTACGGCGTCTCGCGCAACACCTGGCGGTTCTGGGACATCTCGAACGAGATCGGCTACGAGCCCCAGGACGACGCAGAGCGCTATCGAGAGGAATAGCGCCAGGCCGCGACCGGGTGGAGCTCCCAGCCCGAGTACTGGTGCCACGCGGTGTCCACGTGCGCCGGATCCCAGAAGACGAATCCCTGGACGTCGAGACGCGTGCCGAGCTTGTCCGGCCAGAGCGGGGGCGCGACGTGGCCGTCGATCCAGGTCCCGTCGATCTCCACGTGCAGCGTCTTCATCCTCGGGTTGGTGATGTCCGGCCGGCCGGCCTGCGTGAGGTTCGTCGAGTCGTCGTGATCGGCGCTTCGGTTCGGCGCCCGCGAGATGAAGACGTCGTCGACCTCGACGAAGGTCGGCATGCCGTCGAGCTCGCAGACCGCGTTCAGCTGATGCTGCTGGTCGGCGCCGCGGAAGTGCGGCTGGAAGCGGCCGCCGGCCTCGGTCGCCCCGTGGCTCGCGTTCTCCTGCGTGCCGAGGATCTCCGGGATCGTCGTCCGCACCGGCTTGCACGTCGTGTGCGTCGACCAGGAGACGAGGGCCGTGATGGGCGCGAAGCGCCCGACGAGGTCGCCGGCCTTCGGGGTCGTCTTGCAGTCCGAGCGCCGCGAGGAGCAGAGCCCGCGCCAGCGGACGAACCGGTTTCCCATCGCCGCCCGAGCTTCGAAGCGCGTGCGGCTGCCGCGCGCGAAGCGCCACGTGCAGCGCGACCGGCAGGCGAGCTTCCCGGCCACGACAGTCCCGTCACCGTGAACGACGACCCGGAGAGCGACCGTCCGGCCGTTGCTCCCCCCGGCGGCGAGAGGCAGGCCGAGGACGATCGCGGAGAGGAGTGCCGCGAGCGGAAGAGCGCTAGTACCGCTCGATCGACGGCACGATGCGGCCGTCGCGGGTGACGCGGGCGTTCCAGGCAGTGAAGGAGTTCTCCAGCTCGTCGAGCTCGAGCCCGCGCTCGGCCAGGCGCACCGTCTGGCCGGACTCGAAGCTGACCCGGTACTGGTACCACGAGATGTCCCAGGCGATCGTGATCACGAGCTCGCGGTTCACGCCCGAGAGGGGCAGGATGCTCGCACGCGGCTCGCCGAGGCTCTTCGCGATGCCGCCGACGGTCCGCCGGAAGGGGCTCGAGTTGAAGAGGTCCGCCGCCTCGACGACGGCGAGCTCCGGCTCGGACAGGCGGCGCAGGATGGGCTCGCTGACGACCGGCTCCTCGGCGGGCGGGCGCTCGAAGAGCGCGCCGAGCCCTCGCCGCTTCCGGCGGGCGAACGGCACCGTCGGGCTCGTCGGGCTCCCCTCCTTCACCCAGCCGTGGTCGAGCGCGACGTCCTGGCAGAGTGGGCACACGTCGACGAACTCGCCGTCGCCGTCCGGCGAGAACCGCACGGCGCGCTCCCCCGTCAGAAGCGTCCGCTCGCAGACAGCGCACGACCGCGTGACGGTGTTCCCCGTGACGCGCATCGGGCGACTATAGCCAAGCCGAACCGGCTTTCGATCAGCCCTTCGGGTCGATGATGTGCGTGATGTCGGGATACGGATAGAGGGTCAGGTGGAGGAGGAGGATGACGAGCCCGGCCAGGATCACGTAGGCCACGAGCCACGCGAGCAGCGGTCCGAGGTTGTACGGCAGCCCAGACCGCGCAAGCCATTCCTCCAGGTTGCGGACGGTGCGGAAGAGGGTCGGGAACCGGACTTCCGGCCCGCCGAGGAAGGCGACGAGGCTCGGGATGACGAGCCAGAGCAGGAAGAGCAGCCCGTAGAGGACGAACGCCGGGTGGAAGTGGCGCTTGTCGTCCCACCACTCGACGGCGGCCCAGGTCGCGACCGCCACGAGGGCGAGCGCGAGGACCGCGGCGATGACGAACACGCGCTCCGCCTCCGCCTCGTCGAAGCGCTCCTGCGCCCCCGGCGGGGCGTGGCTCTGCATCGTGAGCCGCCCGCCCGGAGTGCGTCCCGGCTTTCCGGCCCACGCGGCGTTCGGCGAGACGCGGACGACCGAGAAGACGAAGAAGACGATCGCCGCGACGACGAACAGCTCGACCCAGTTGTGGTAGCGCTCGAGGTGGCCGGTCGCGGCCGAGATCGTCGTGAACGGAAGGAAGCCGCCGCCCGCCGCCGCGATCAGCTCGGGCACGGCGATCACTCCGCCGGCGATCCCCCAGATCAGATAACCGAGCCGACGTCTCGTAGGCATGTGGCGAACGCTACGACAGTGGCTGTCCGAAGTCCATGTGGCGCGTGGCCGCCGTCGGCTGCTATCGTCTCCGAACATGTGTGATTTACATGTAGAGGAACGATGAGAGGGCACCGGTTTCGCGGGGCGCGCGCCCGACGGCGGGTCGGCCCGGGAGAATGGGCCGTCCGCGCCCGCGTCGAGCGCTTCGGCGAGCCGGCGCTCCTGCTCCTGCTCTCGGAGCGGCCGGCGCACGGCTACGACCTCCTCGAGCAGCTGCCGGAGCTGACCGGCGAGCGGCGGATCGACATGGGCAACCTGTACCGCGTCCTCCGCGCGCTCGAGGAGGACGGGATCGTCACGTCGGCATGGCGCGACGACGCGCCCGGCCCGAGCAAGCGGATCTATGAGCTCACCGACGAAGGACGGCGCCTGCTCGGCGGCTGGACCGACGCGCTGCGCGCGAACCAGGGCCTCGTCTCGTCGTTCCTCGACCGGTACGAGAAGGGAGGTGACCATGTGCCACGGACATAGGCGCCACGGCTTCCGCCGGTTCGGCAACCGCGAGGAATGGCTCGAGCGGCTGGAGCGCCATCAGCGCGACCTCGAGCAGGAGCTCGCGGACGTGTCGGACGTGATCAAGCGGCTCCGCGAGGGCGGACCGACGCCGCAGGAGACCGCGACGGTGTGAGCGAGATGTTGGGCGGGAGCGGGACCGTCCCTCGGCGTCGCCGCTAGCGGTACGTCTGAGGGACTGTCCCCCGGCCCTCGTCGGCCGCGTCGCTCCGCGACTTGACGATGCGGAGAATCAGGGCGAGGACGAGAACCGCAGGCAGTCCCGCGATCCACGTTCGTGCGGCGCCGCCGTCTGCGATCGCCCAGAGCACGATCGGCAGGGCAAGGAGGAGGACGACCGCACTGCTGTCCGCCCAGCGGCGACGCACGAGCGGGAGCAGCAGGCCGACATTCACCGCCGCTGCGCAGGCGGCGACGACGAATCCTGTTCGCTGACCGATCACGCCGACGTTGACCAGCGCGCCGAGGACCGACTCGGCGCCGACGAGCAGCCAAGCGAGGTCTTCGCTGCGCGGCCTCGAGCCGGCCCCGGTCATACCTTCGCCTCTTCCTTCTCCTTCTTCGTCTGCTCGATCACCTTCTGGGCGATGTGCGACGGCACCTCCTCGTAGCGGAGGAAGTGCATGTGGTAGTCGCCGCGACCGCCGGTGAGCGAGGTCAGCGACTGCGAGTACGTGAGGATGTCCGCCATCGGCACCTCGGCCTTGATGGTCGTCATGCCGCCCTGCGGCTCCATCCCCTGGAGGCGTCCGCGTCGGGAGTTGAGGTCGCCGTTCACGGCGCCGACGGCCTCGTCCGGAACGCTCACTTCGAGCTCCATGATCGGCTCGAGAAGCACCGGGTTGGCCTTCTCGTAGGCGCTCTTGAAGGCGATCGAGCCGGCGATCTTGAACGCGATCTCCGACGAGTCGACGCTGTGGTAGGAGCCGTCGACGAGCAGCACGCGCAGGCCCTGCACCGGCGCCCCGGCGAGGTCGCCGTGCTGCATCGCCTCCTGGATCCCCTTGTCGACGGCGGGCCGGAAGCTCTGCGGGATGACGCCGCCGACGATCTTGTCGACGAACTCGTAGCCCTGGTGCCCCTCGAGCGGCTCGAGCACGATGTGGCAGTCTCCGAACTGGCCGCGACCGCCGGTCTGCTTCTTGTAGCGGCCCTGCGCGCGCGCCTCGCTGCGGATCGTCTCAAGGTACGGCACGCGCGGCTGGTGCAGGTCGACGTCGACGCCGAAGCGCCGCCGCAGGCGGTCGACCGCCACCTCGACGTGGATCTGCGAGAGGCCCGAGAGGAGCTGCTCGCCGGTCTGCGGGTCGCGGCGGAGGACGAGCGTCGGGTCCTCCTCGGCAAGCCGCCGCAAGGAGGTCGCGACCTTCTCCTCGTCCCCCTTCGACTTCGGCGTCACGGCAAAGCTCATCACCGGCTCCGGGAAGCCGAGCTGCGGCGCCTCGACCTCGCGCTCGGCGTCGAGGAGCAGGTCGCCCGTCATCGTCTCCTTGAGCTTGGCGACCGCGCCGATGTCGCCCGGGCCGAACTCCTGCGTCTGCTGGTGGTCCTTGCCCTGGAGCTCGAGCAGCTGGCCGACGCGCTCCTTCGAGTGGGCGCGTGTGTTCACGAGCGTCGAGTCGCCGTTCAGCGTGCCGCTCAGGACTCGGAAGACGTTGATCCGCCCGGCGAACGGGTCGGCGATCGTCTTGAACACGAAGGCGGCCGTCGAGGCCCCGTCGACGCTTACGGGCGCCTCCTTGTCGGCCGGCGACGGGATGCCCTCGGCGAGGAGGTCGAGGAGCGCCGTCGTGCCCAGGTTCTTCGTCGCCACGCCGCAGGCGACGGGGAAGATCTCGCCGCGCGTGACGGCGGCCTTCAGGCACGTCGCCACCTCCTCGGGCGAGAGCTCCTCCCCCTCGAGGTAGCGCTCCATGAGCGCCTCGTCGGTCTCGACGACGGAGTCGAGGAGCTTCGTGTGCAGGTCGTCGACCTCGTCGGCGAGCTCGGCGGGGATCTCGACCGGGCCGCCCTCGCGCTCGCCCTCCGGGCTCATGTACGCCTTCATGTGCAGCAGGTCGACGATCCCGCGCAGCTCGTGCTCGCTGCCGATCGGCAGGTGCACGGCGACGCAGCGCTCGGAGAGCTGGCTCTGGAGCTGGCCGAGCGTGCGCGAGAAGTCGGCCCGCTCGCGGTCGAGCATGTTCACGAAGAGGACGCGCGCAAGGCCGAGCTCCTCGGCGCGGCTCCACATCCGCCCGGTCTGCACCTCGACGCCCATGACGCCGCTGACCGTGATCAGCGCGCCCTCGACGACCCGCAGCGACGCGATCGCGTCGCCCTGGAAGCCCGCGTCGCCCGGCGTGTCGATGAGGTTGATCTTGAGCCCGTCGCGCTCGAGGTGGCAGAGCGACGCGGCGAGCGACATCTGCCGCCGCTGCTCGTCCTCGTCCCAGTCGGAGACCGTGGAGCCGGCCTCGACGGTGCCGAGCCGGTTCGTCGCCCCGGCCTGGAAGAGCATCGCCTCGACGAGCGAGGTCTTTCCCGTCCCGCGGTGACCGACGACGGCGACGTTACGGATCTTCTCGGGCGAGAGCGGCATGCGGCTTCAGTCCTCCTCGGCAAGGCTAGGTTCGACGGGCCGGATCTTAGCCGCGCGTCGCAGTCCGTTCGACATCGGCGAATAGGATCTTAGGAATGTCGATCCCGGGGGCGCCGGCACTACTTCGCCCGCTTTTGGCACGGCACGAAGATGGCCAGGAGCACGTCCGACGCAACCTCCGGGCCGAACTCGCCCGAGACTTCGGGCTAACGGAGGAAGACCAGACGAGGCGCCTACCAGGGGCGAATCAGCCGATCTTCCACACAAACCTCAACAATGCGGCCTTTCATCTCACGCGGGCTGGCCTTCTGGAAGCTCCTTCGTTTGGAGCAACTCGGATCTCACCCCGCGGTCGTCAGGTCCTCGATGAGCACCGCACGCTGAACCTTGGCATCGTCGCCAGCATTGCGAGCGAACGCGCTGACGAAGCAGCTCAGGAGGAAGCCGGCGATGCGGCCGACGAGCTGAGCCCAGAGGAGGCGATGAAAGCCCTCGATGAAGGGCTCCGAGCTAGTTTGGCCGAAGAGATCCTGGCCAGGATCTTGGCGCAAAGCCCGACCTTTTTCGAGCGCATCGTGCTCGACGTCCTCGTCCGGATGGGTTACGGGGGATCACGGGAAGCTGCGGCAGAGCACCTCGGCCGGGTCGCAGACGGTGGTGTCGATGGTGTCATCCGCGAGGACGCGCTCGGCACGGACCTTCTCTATGTGCAGGCCAAGCGTTATGCGCGTGAGCGGACAATCGGCGTCGATCAGATCGACCAATTCATCGGCGCCCTTCAGGCACACGGAGTGCGCCGAGGCGTTTTGATGGCGACATGCGCCTTCACCCGACCGGCACGAGAGCGCGCAAGACAGCAGAACGTCGCTCTGGTGGACGGGGACCAGCTCGCAGAACTGATGATCCGCCACGACGTCGGTGCGATCGGGCGCGCGACGCACGTCGTGAAGGCGTTAGACGAAGATTACTTCGCGTAGGACGTCAAGTCAGGAGTCGAAGGTCGAGCGCGTCGTCGCACCCGAGAGCCGCGCCTTCAGGCGCAGCACGGCCTTCGTGTGCAGCTGCGACACGCGCGACTCGGTGACGCCGAGCACCTCGCCGATCTCCCGCAGGGTCAGCTCCTCGTAGTAGTAGAGCGTGACGACGAGCTTCTCGCGCTCGGGCAGGCGCGCGATCGCCTCGGCGATCGCCTCCTTCATCTCGGTCTCGGCGAGCGCCGACTGCGGCTCCGGCCCCTGCGTGTCCTCGATCGTGTCGATGAGCGCGATCTGGTCGCCTCCGGTGGACGAGACCGTCCAGAGCTCGTCCAGCGCGGCGATCGACGAGCGGGAGATGTCCGTCAGGCTGTCGTCGAGCTCGTCCTGCGAGACGCCGAGCTTCCCGGCGATCTCCTCGTCGGTGGGCGCCCGGCCGAGGCGCGCCTCGAGCTCCCCGATCGCCCGCTCGATGTCGCGCGCGCGCGCGCGAACCGAGCGCGGCACCCAGTCCATCGCGCGCAGCTCGTCGATGATCGAGCCCTTGATGCGGGAGATCGCGTACGTCTCGAACTTGACGTCGCGCGCGGGGTCGTAGCGCTCGATCGCGCCGATCAGGCCGAGCAGGCCGTACGAGACGAGGTCGCCCTCGTCGACGTGCGCGGGGAGCCCGCTGCCGAGCCGGCCGGCCACGTACTTCACGAGCGGCGCGTAGGAGAGGATCAGCCGGTCGCGGAGGTGCTGATCCTTGTTGCGGCGATACTCGCGCCACAGCGACTGCGTGTCCTCCGCCACGGCGCGTAAGGATATTCCGTACTACGGCGGTCTCAACGCAGGGCGCGAAACGCGAGGCCCGCCATCCAGAAGGCGATCGCCGCCGCGGCCGCTCCGACGACCCAGCTGCGCGCGCCCGATCTCGAAGCGAGCGCCGCCGCGGCGATCCCCGCGAAGCCGAGGGCAAGGAGGACGAAGAGCGCGCCCAGCGCCCGCCGCTGCGACGCCATGCGGGGAGCCTACTCCGGATCAGGATCCTCGGCCCGCCGCCGGGCCAGGGCGGGTAGCCCTGCTACTCGTCGATCAGGGGCGCGTCGTCGAGCGCGCGGTCGCGCTCACCCTCGTCCTCGCCGTAGCCCTTGCCTTCCTGCTCTTCGAGGAGCTCGTCGTCGCGCTCGTCTTCGGCCGGCTCTTCGGGTCGGTGCTCGCTCACGCTCGATCGATGCCCGGAAGAGGCCGACTACAATCCAACGGCCGCAACCGAGGGGCGTAGCTCAATTGGCAGAGCACCGGTCTCCAAAACCGGGGGTTGCAGGTTCGAGTCCTGCCGCCCCTGTTGCCCCCGTAGAGCCAAAAGCCCCGTGCTAGCAGCGGCTTCGCCTACTGCTCGGCGCTGGCTTGGTATCCGCTCAAGTCCGCTGGAATCGGGTCGGCAACGGTAGCGAGTGTCGCGCGATTGTCGCGCGTTGGGCTGCTGACCTACCAGGCGACCCCGTGCACACGCACCTCCTCGACGAGCGCGGGCAGTCTA
>Ga0209059_1000032_pt1 | contig 49468 bp, 47 predicted proteins | sample GraSoiAngelo_151_FD_186165 | JGI IMG/M metagenome (GOLD analysis project Ga0209059, IMG submission 186165) | Grasslands soil microbial communities from the Angelo Coastal Reserve, California, USA - 14_1009_12_20cm (SPAdes) (version 2) | ecosystem: Environmental > Terrestrial > Soil > Grasslands ...
CCGGGCGATCTCTATTGGACACCGGCGGATTGGGCGTGGATCGGTGGGCTCCTCGATGTCTTGCTGCCGAGCCTCTATTTCGGCGTGCCGGTGTTGGCGCATCGCGCCCGCAAATTCGATCCGGAGGAAGCCTTCGCTCTGATCGGCCGCCACGGCGTGCGCAATGCCTTCCTGCCGCCCACCGCCCTCAAGATGATGCGGACGGTGCCCTCGCCGCGCGAGCGCTTCAGGTTCGATCTGCGCTCGGTCGCGAGTGGCGGCGAGGCGCTCGGTGAGGACATGCTCGCCTGGTCGAAGGAAGCACTCGGCATCGCGGTCAATGAATTCTACGGTCAGACCGAGGCCAACCTGCTGGTCGGCAATTGCGCTTCGCTCTATCCGGTGCGGCCGGGCTCCATGGGCCGTCCGATCCCAGGGCATCGAGTCGCCGTTGTATCGGATCACGGCGAGCCGCTGCCGCCCGGCGAGACCGGGATCATCGCTGCCAAGCGTCCCGATCCAGTCATGTTTCTCGGCTACTGGAACAATCCCGAAGCGACCGCCGCAAAATTCGCTGGCGATTGGCTGCTGACCGGCGATGTCGCGCTGCAGGATGACGCCGGCTACATCTGGTACAAGGGGCGCGAGGACGATCTGATCTCCAGCGGCGGCTATCGCATCGGCCCAACCGACATCGAGGATTGCCTGATGAAGCACGCGGCCGTGCTGATGGCGGCGGTGGTCGGCCACCCCGATCCGCTGCGCGGCGAGATCGTGCGCGCCTTCGTCGTCGCGAAGCCGGACACCGACACCGGGCCGGCGCTTGCCGAGGAGATCCGCGTCTTTGTCGGACAGCGGTTGGCTTGGTATCAGGCGCCGCGCGAAATCGTGTTCGTCGACGAGTTGCCATTGACCGCGACCGGCAAGATCATCCGCCGCGAATTGCGCGTCCGCACGGAGTTATAACGAATGCCTGCTCTCGACTCCCGGCAGAAGGCCGAGCGCATCGCCGCCCTGTTTCGCGAGCGACATCAGATCGACCTCCTGCCGCCCGAGCTGATGCCGGCGGACCTGGATGAGGCCTACGTGGTCCGCGCCGCCTTCGAGGAGATCGAGAGGGCGCGCGGGCGGGGCGAGGTCGTCGGATACAAGATCGGCCTGACGACGCCGATCATGCAGAAGCTGTGCGGCGTCGACGAGCCGTGCTACGGCGCGATCTTCGCGACCGAGGTGCGCCACCGCCGCGCCGAATTGCCGGTGCGGGATTATTGCCGGCTCGGGCTCGAGACCGAAATCGCGGTGCGGCTCGGCGAGGATCTGCCGCAGGGCGGAAGCGCTGATCGCGTGTCTGCCGCGGTGGAGAGCTGCATGGCGGCGATTGAAGTTCTCGAAGATCTGCGACACGACTACAAGCGACTCAGCGCGGCCGCGATGGTCGCCGGCAATGTGTGGAATGCCGGCGTCGTGGTCGGTCAGCCGGTCAGCGATTGGCGGCGCCTCGATCTCGCGAACGTTGTGGCGCGCCTGACGATCAACGGCCGTGAGATCGGTCATGGCACCGGCGGCGACGTCATGGGCAACCCGCTCAATGCGCTGACCTGGCTCGCCGACAAACTGGCGGCCGCAGGGACACCGCTCAAACGCGGCATGATCGTCATGACCGGCAGCATGGTGCCGATCCAGTTCCCGGCTGCGGGCGACCGTGCCATTGTGGAAGTCGAAGAGCTCGGCACCGCCGAGCTCGTCGCGACCTGAGACGTGCCCGATCTCTATTGGTTTGTGCGGCCGCTGTTGCGGGCGCTGCCGCCCGAGACGGCGCATCGCTTGACGCTGACGGCGCTCGCCGCCGGATTGGGCGGCACAAGTCGGACCCCCGATCTGCCCGAATTGCATCAGCGAGTGTGGGGCCTCGATTTCCCGAACCCGATCGGCATCGCCGCCGGTTTCGACAAGGATGCGCAGGCCCCGGAACCGCTGCTGCGGCTCGGCTTTGGCTTTGTCGAGATCGGCACGGTGACGCCGCGGCCACAGTCCGGCAACCCGATACCACGTGTGTTCCGGCTCGAAGCCGACGGCGCGTTGATCAATCGCATGGGTTTCAACAGCGGCGGGCTCGACCTGGTCGTGCAACGCATGAGGGCGCGCCGGCGCGAGGCCGGCATTGTCGGCGTCAATGTCGGCAAGAACCGCGACAGCGCCGATGCCGCGCCCGATTATGCCGAGGCGGTGCGCCGCGCCGCGCCGCTTGCCGATTATCTCGTGATCAATGTGTCGTCGCCGAACACGCCGGGACTGCGTGAGCTGCAGGCCCGCGCCGCGCTCGAAGCGCTCCTGCGCCAAGTGCTCGAGGCGCGCCACCAATCCGGAGCACGGCCGCCGCTGCTGGTCAAAATCGCCCCGGATCTTACCGCGGAGGAGCGCGCCGATATCGCCGCGGTTGCGCTCGCGGCTGGCATCGACGGGATCATTGTCAGCAACACGACGGTTGCGCGCCCGCCGGGGCTGCGAAGTCCTCAGGCCCGCGAGGCAGGCGGGCTCAGCGGACGTCCGCTGTTCGAGCCGTCAACGGCGTTGCTGGCGGAGATCTATCGACTGACGGAGGGCCGGCTACCGCTGATTGGCGTGGGCGGAGTAGCGAATGCTGAAAATGCCTATGCCAAGATCCGCGCCGGCGCATCGCTCGTGCAGCTCTATACGGCGCTGGTCTTTGGCGGCCCAACCCTGGCCGGCGAAATCAAGACGGGTCTAGCCGCTCTGCTCCACCGTGACGGTTTCGCTGCTGTCGCCGAGGCGGTCGGCGTCGACCATGCTAAGGTTCCGCAAGTCTCGGTTGGCACCAGCGGGGCATCGTGACCATTCGGGTCATCAGCGGCGTGCGAGAGATTGCACCGGGGTATGACGGCTTCATCCTCGATCTCTGGGGTGTCGTGCATGACGGCACGGCGCCGTTCCCGGGCGTGCTCGACTGCATGGAGCGGCTGATCGCAGCGGGCAAACGGCTCGTGCTGTTGTCCAACGCGCCGCGCCGGTCGGACGATGTCATCCGGCGCATCACCCGGATCGGGGTTCCGGAGCGGCTCTATCACGGCGTTATGTCTTCAGGCGAAGAAGCATGGCTGCATCTCAAGCATCGGAGCGAGCCGTTCTATGCCGCGCTCGGACACCGCTGCCTCCATATCGGTTCCGAGCGCGACCTCGAAATCCGCGAGGGGCTGGACCTCGCGTTTGTCGACACGCCGGCTGAGGCGGACTTCATCCTGAACACCGGCCCGGCCGAATGGGATGATGCGATCGAGACTTACGCGCCGGTCATGCACGCCGCGCTCGCCCGCAGGCTGCCGATGGTATGCGCCAATCCGGATCTCGTCGTGGTGCATAACGGCAAGCCGGCTCTCTGCGCCGGCGCCTTGGCGGAGGAGTATCAGCGCCTGGGCGGCCGCGTGCGATGGCACGGCAAACCCCACCCATCGGTCTACGACAGCTGTCTCGGTCTGCTCGGGATGGCCGACAAGCGCCGCATCCTGGCGATCGGCGACAGTCTACGCACCGATATCGCAGGCGCCGCCGGTGCCGGCATTGACAGCCTGTTTATTGCCGGCGGGATCCATGCGGCCGAGTTCAGCAGCAATGGCACGCTCGATCCCGAGCGCATCAAAGCCGCGCTCGCGGAGAATGGGCTCCATCCGGTCGCCGCGGCGGCGCGCTTCGTCTGGTAAGCCGAGCCGCCTGAGCTAATGCTCGGCGCGGTGCAGGATCGTACCCCGCATCCCGGTGTCGTATTCCTGCCCAAGCGTGGTCAGGATCACCGCTTGGGGCAGCTTCGGGCGGATCAGGCCCTTACGTTCGAGCGCGGCCCAGACCGCCGGGTTGCGTAACCCGGTCGCATCACGCGCCGCGACAATCGCCTCGCCGAGGTGGAAATGGTCGCCATGCGGATCGGGCAGCTGCGTGATCACAAGCCCGCCGGGCTCGTCCTCGGCGGCCGGCTTGCCGGCGACGCGCCCCAGCTCTTGCAGCAGGGTCAGCGTCTTTAGCTGCAGCGGGTTGAGGTTGAGGGGGTTGCGTTTGCTGGGCATATCTCTTGATTAACCGCCGAGTGCTGGCTGGGCAAGTAGGAGGTAGGGATGCTGAAAGGCAAATCCGCGATCATCACGGGCTCGACGAGCGGGATCGGGCTCGGCATCGCGTCGGCACTCGCCGCCGAGGGTTGCGATGTCATGCTGAACGGCTTTGGCGATCCGGCAGAGACGGAGCGGCTGCGCGCCGAGCTCGCCGAACAGCACGGGGCACGCACTGCGTATTCTCCGGCCGATATGACAAAGCCGGCGGAAATCCGCGAACTCATCGCCGAGACCGAGCGGCATTTCGGCGGCGTCGATATTCTAGTTAACAATGCGGGGATCCAGCATGTCGCGCCGATCGTCGAGTTCCCCGAAGAGCGCTGGGACGCGGTTATCGCCATCAATCTGTCGGCCGCGTTTCATGCGTCGAAAGCGGCATTGCCGCTGATGATCAGAAAAAAATGGGGACGCATCATCAATATCGCCTCGGCGCACGGGCTTGTTGCGAGCGGCGAGAAGGCGGCCTATGTCGCGGCCAAGCATGGTCTCGTCGGATTGACGAAGGTCACCGCGATCGAGGTGGCCAACCAAGGCGTCACCTGCAACGCTATTTGTCCCGGCTGGGTCTTGACGCGCCTCGTTCAGCAACAGATCGAGGCTCGCGCCAAGGCGCAGGGCATCCCCGTCGAGCAAGCGCGCGAGGATCTGGTGCGCGAGAAGCAGCCGATGCTCGACTACACGACGCCGGAGAAGATCGCCGCGCTCGCGGTTTTCCTGTGCGGCGACGCGGCCTCGACGATCACCGGCGCGGCGTTGTCGATCGACGGCGGCTGGGTCGCCCAGTAACTCCCGGAGCCTGATTTACGCCGCCGCGACGAGGCGCTGCGGCGCTGCAGCGCCGCTGACGTCCTCAATATCGAAATAGAGGTTCGACAGCGCCTCGGCGACCAATTCTTCGGTCAGCTCCGGGGGCATGTTGAAGCATTTGCACGCTTCGACGACCTGGTCGCAGATAAAGCGCGGCTGGTAATAGGCGAGCCCAAAGCCGCCACCGCGCAAGCGCTCGACGACGAAGTCGAATACATCATCGGACAGCGTCAGCGCGCGCGATTTCGCGACGCCATCGAAGATCTGGCGGTATTCCTCGCGCGTCGGCTCGAACAGCTTGATCTTGTATTGCATGCGGCGCAGGAACGCCGCCTCCATAAGATCGGCTGGCTGCAGATTGGTCGAGAAGATCATTAAGACATCAAATGGCAGCGAGAACGTCAGGCCGGTGATCAGCTTGAAATAATCGACCTGGTTTTCCATCGGCACGATCATGCGGTTCAAGAGCTCGTCGGGCTTGAACTTCTGCCGGCCGAAATCGTCGATCAGCAGCATGCCGTTCAGGGCTTTCAGATGCAGCGGCGCATCGTAAAACTTGGTTTCTACGCTGTGCTGAAGATCAAGCATGTCGAGCGTCATCTCGCCGCCGGTCACGACAACAGGCCGCTTGCAGGCGACCCAGCGCTGATCGAATGTCTCGCGGTGCAATCCGATCCCGGCGGGCGCAGCAGCGGCAGCGGCGGCCGCCTGGGTCACGGCCGGCTTGTGCAAGGACGGGTCGAAGATGCGGATGATCTGCCCGCCGATCTCGAGCGCATAGGGGATGTAGACGACGTCCTTAAAGATCGTCGAGATGCGGGTCGCCAGGGTCGTCTTGCCGTTGCCGGGCGGCCCGAAGAGCAACACACTGCGGCCGGCATTCACGGCCGGCAGCAGCTTGCGGATGTAGTGCTCCGGCACGACGAGTCCTGCGAAGCCCTGACGTAGGGCATCGGCATCGAGCTGCTCGTTCGAGATGCGCTGGCCGAGCACCTGGTCCTGATAGGCCTGGAGGTTTACCGGCGCGGGGCCGAGATAGAGGTTCTGGTCGAGGGCTTCCTTGGCAGCGCCTCGGCCGGTCTCGCTTAGCGCATGGCGGATCGACAGCGCCAGCCCTCCCGGCGCGGCGCCCACCGCCTGAATTAGCCTTTGCTGGACAGCGTCGTCGATCAGCTGCTGCACGCCGCGACGCGGCAGTTTGAGCCGCTCGGCAAGGTCGAGGACGGTCTCGCAGCCCTCGATCAGCATGAATTTAAGCATCAGGTTGAGAAGACTGCGAGGCGAGATGCCGGTCTCTTCGAGATTGGCGGGCACCGCCGGCGCCGTGTTCATCACCTCAGCCAGTTGCTCGGCCGTGAGGAGCCCCATCGCGATCAGATTGTCGCCAAGCCGGCCGCCTTCGGTCAGCTGGCGCGCCAACGCCGCCTCGATATCGGCGGCGTTCACCAGCCCACGGCCGACCAGAATGTCCCCCAATTGCATGTAAACCCTGACCTCTTGGGGTGCGACGCGGGCCCAACCTACCGGCCCGATGGTAAAAACTTGATGATGTAAGTCGGATTTACTGCGGGCAGAACCCTCGCATTTGCCAGGAATTCAAGATGGGAAGCGGCGCTGGCAGCGATTGCCTGTCCCCGCGGCGACGGATCATAATGCGGAAAATGCAGCCCGGACGGCCCCGCAGCGCCGATGGGCTCGCTATGGAGGATGGCTCATGACCGGTTCACCTGAATTGCGCCCGCTCGGCGAGACGCTCGGCACCGAAGCCCTCGGCATCGACCTGTCACGGCCGTTGGACGACGCGACTTTCGGCTGGATCGAGCGCGCCTTCGCCGAGCATCCGGTGCTCGTGTTCCGCAACCAGAACCTCGGCCCCGCCGAACTTGCCACCTTTGGCCGGCGCTTCGGTGGGCCGCGGATCCATTCGCTCGTCAAATACCGCCACTCCGAATACCCGGAAGTCTCGTGGCTGACCAATGTCGATGCCGACGGCAAGGTCGACTGGTTCGGCGTCAAGCGCGCCACCGACTGGCACACCGACTCGCCCTATGACGACGACCTGCCGCGCCTCGCGATCCTGCACGCAAAGGAAGTGCCCGCGGCGAAGGGCGGCACGCTGTTCGCCGATATGCGCGCGGCGTATGACACGCTCCCCGAGGCGATGAAGCAGCGCCTCGCCCGCCTTGTCGGGCTGCATGGCCGGGGCGATGGCCCAGCCGGCGAGCGCCTCTACAACGGGGATCTCGAACGCCAGACCGACCGCGACTATCCCGAGAAAGCGCATCCGGCGATCCGGATCCACCCGGTCACCGGCCGCCCGCTGCTGTTCGTCAACCCGGTGCATTGCCACGGCTTTGTCGGCATGGACAAAGATGAAGCGTGGCCGCTGATCGAGGAGTTGGCCGCCCATTCGACGCAGGAGCGGTTTGTCTACTATCACTCCTGGCAGGTCGGCGACGTCCTGATGTGGGACGAGGCGGCGACGATGCATCGCGGCGCCGGCGATTACGAGCCGCGCGAGCGCCGCATCATGCTGCGCACGATCGTCTATCCGAATTGACGCCTGCGTTCAGTCCCCTTCACCGCTTGGCGGCGAGGCGGTTCTCGTGAACCTGGAGATGGCACCAGGCGGCGCGCAATAGCGGCGTCGCGAGGCCGAAGCGGCGAGCACGGCGCAACAAGTCGCCGATGATCGCCTCGGCTTCGGTGCGGCGGCCGGCTTCGAGGTCCTGACGCATCGAAGCGCTGTTGGGGCTGCCGGCCTCGGTCAGCATCGTCTGCACCCGGTCCCGGCTTTGCGGCCGGGGCTGAAAGCCGGAGGCCGCGGCAATCGAAGCGACTTCGTCGATCGCCTCGACCATCAGCCGCTCGCCCTCATCGGTCGCGACGATGTCGCCGACAGTACCGCGCATCAGGCAGTTCATCCCCGCCATCGCGCCGATCAGGATGAACTTCTCCCACATTTCGAGAAGGATGTTGTCGTTGGCCGGGGCGGCGACAGGCGTTCCGGCGAACTCCTGCTCAATAGCTTTCGTGCGCGCGCTGATCCCGCCGCCGCGCTCGCCATGCGCGATGCCGGACATTCGGTTGATGTGACGGACCGAGCCGTCGGGCAGCAACACCGCCCCGACATAGGCGACACCCCCGAGCACCCGGTCCAGACCGAAAGCGGCGTCGAGCCGGTCGAGATGCACGAGGCCATTGAGCAAGGGCAGGACCGCAGTTTTGGGCCCGACACCGGGGCCGATCGCCTCGATCGCGGCGTCGAGGTCGTAATGCTTTGCGGTCAAAATGACGAGATCGTAGGGGCCGCCAATCCGGTCGGCGGTCGCGACCTTGACCGGCACTTGGAAATTGCCAAGGGCGCTGCCGACCTTGAGCCCGTGTTCGGCGAGAGCCGCGGCGCGCGGGGCGCGCACCAGAAAGGTCACGTCGCGGCCCCCTTCGGCGAGGCGCCCGCCGAAATAGCCGCCGACTGCTCCGGCGCCCAGCACCAAAATGCGCATGTCTCTCTCCCTCAGCTCGTCCGGAGCAGGATCTTGCCGATATGCGCGCTGGATTCCATCAGCCGGTGCGCCGCAGCGGCCTCGGCGAGCGGGAAGGTGCGGTCGATGACCGGGCGCACCTTCCCGGCTTCGATCAGCGGCCAGACCTTGTCGCGCAAATTGCGAGCGATCGCTGCCTTCTCCGCCACCGGGCGCGGCCGGAGCGTCGAGCCGGTGATCGTCTGGCGACGCATCATCAAATGCGCGAGGTCGAGGGTCACCTTGCTGCCCTGCAGAAAGGCAATCTGCACGAGGCGGCCTTCGAGCGCGAGTGAGCGCAAATTCTTCTCGACATAAGGACCGCCGACCATGTCGAGGATCACATCGACGCCCCTGCCCTGTGTCGCTTCCTTGAGGACGGCGACAAAATCCTCCTGCCGGTAGTCGATCGCGCGCTCGGCGCCGAGGTCGCGGCAGACGGCGCATTTCTCTGGGCTGCCGGCGGTCGCGAAGACACGCGCGCCAAAGGCGTGCGCGAGTTGGATCGCCGTCGTGCCGATGCCGCTCGACCCGCCATGCACGAGAAAGCTCTCGCCGGCGGCGAGCCGGCCGCGATCGAAGACGTTGGTCCACACCGTGAAGAAGGTTTCGGGCAGACCGGCGGCATCGACGAGCGCAACGCCCTTCGGCACCGGCAGGCATTGCGGCGCCGGCGCGACGCAATATTCGGCATAGCCGCCGCCGGCAACCAGCGCGCAGACCGCATCGCCCTCATGCCATCCGGTCACCTCCGCGCCGAGCGCGACGACGGTTCCGGAGACTTCGAGGCCGAGGATCGGCGAGGCGCCGGGCGGCGGCGGATAGTTGCCGGTGCGCTGCAGGATATCGGGACGGTTGATGCCGGCAGCGGCGACGCGGATCAAGACTTCGCCGGTCGCGGGGCGCGGCACCGGCCCTGTGGCGAGCACCAGGACCTCGGGCCCGCCCGGCGCTTCCATCGCGATGTAATGCATCTGCGCGGGAATCGTGATGCTCATTCCGCCCCTTTCGTCATTCCGGGGGGCCCTGGCGCATCAAAGATGCGCCGCCTGACAGGCGCACCGCGCGTGTGCCGAGAGGGCCGGCGAGCCCGGAATCCATATTCCAGCGGCCCGTGTTCATGGATTCCGGGCCTCGCCCTATGGGCGATCCCGGAATGACATCCGCCGGAACATGAGATCAGCGGGCGGCGGTGGTGCGGCCGTTGACAAGGGCGAGGCCGCGCAACACATCGATCGCCTCGCTCAACTGCTCGTCACTGGTCGTGCCGATATCGCCCGAGGCGACTGAAGGCTGCTCGCCTTTGGCCGGCTGCGTCGTCGCGCTCGGCTCCTTCGCGGGTGTGGTCGGGCCGCCCGGGGGGTTGCTTTGGGACGTACCGGGGCTGTTGCCGGGTTTCGCAGCCGGGGTGCCGTCCTTGGCGGCGTCGGGGTTCTTCAAGGCGCCGCGCAGATCGGCTTCGCGGCGGCGGTCCGCCTGGGCGACCTTTTCGAGCTTCAAGGGCGACACAGTCATGTCGGGGTCAAGACCTTTGCCCTGGATCACGCGGCCGCTCGGCGTCACAAAACGGGCCGTCGTCAGCTTGATCGCGCCATTGCCGTTGAGCGGGATTGTCGTTTCGATCGCCGCCTCGCCAAAGCTCTTGGTGCCAAGCAGCACGGCGCGGTGATTGTCCTGCAAGGCGCCGGCCACGAGCTCGGCCTCGCGCGCGGTGCCGCCATTGATGACCGCGACGATCGGCAGCGCGTTGGCGAGATCGCCAAGGGTCGCGGCGATCCGCTTGAGGTTGTCGGATTTCCGGTTCTTGACGACGACGATGTCGCCCTTGTCGATAAACGCGTCGGCGACCGCGACCGCGGCGTCGAAATCGCCGCCCGGATTGTTACGCAGGTCGATGATGAAGCCGACCAGCTTGTTGCCGGCCTGTTGGCGCACCTGCTTGACCGCGTCGGCGAGTGCGCCGACGGTTTGCGCGTCAAAGCCGGCGATCCGGACATACGCAATGTCGCCGCTCTCTACCCGGGTGCTGACGGTCGTCAGCTTGTCGGAAGCGCGCTTCAGCTTTGTCTCGATCGGCGCGCCGGTGCCGCGGCGCAGCATCAGCGTCACCTCGCTGCCCTCGGGCCCGCGCAATTTCTGCTCGATCTCGGGCAGGGTCAGATCGTAAGTCGGCTCCTTGTCGATTGTGAAGATGAGGTCGCCCGGCTTGATGCCGGCATCGGCGGCGGGCGAGCCGTCGCGGGGCGAGACGACCTTCAGCTGGCTATTCTGTGTCGTCAGCACGAGCCCCGGCGAGGCGGTCTCCGCGGCGGGCGCCTTCAGCGCCTTGTATTCGTTCTCGTTCAGATAAACCGAATTTGGGTCGAGGCCGGACAGCATACCGGCGATCGCGGTCTCGATCAGCTTCTGGTCGGCGACCGGCTCGACGGCATCCTGGCGGATGCGCTCAAAGGCCTCGCTGAACAGGTTGAGCTGCTCGTAGACGCTGCTCTTGTCAGGCTTCGCGGCCTCGGGTTTTGCGGCCTCGGGTTTTGCGGGATCGGCTTTCGCCGGCGGTTGCGGCGAGCTCGGGGATTGCGGCAAAGCAACCGCCGGCGCAAGAAAGGCGGCCAGCCCGGCGGCAAAAAACCACTTACGCATCAAAGAGGATCTCCAAAGGGAGGGCGCACACTATCCGACTGGACGGCCATTGCAATGCGATCCTATGCCGGTCCGGCATGGCGAAATGATGGCCGCTCCTTGCGGCCAGCGACCGATCGCGCGCGGCTTCCTTCGGTGCATTGCAGCCCCTCGCGAAACCGCCGCCCTTATCGCCGGCAGAAAATCGAAAAAGATCAGGGCTAAGTGACTGATATCCCTCCTTTTCGCTACCGAAATACAGCCAGAGCAGCCAGAAGCAGCCAAATCGCCAATCATTTCCGGCATTTAGAGAGCGGCGGCACTGTCCAGGACGTCAATGCGAGAGGACATAAGTTCTCGTTATGTTCCGTACAAGCCCTATATTCGCAAAATTCGCCGCCGGGGCCGCGGAGCGATTTCAGGAAGAAATCCTCAACCGATTTGGCGCAGCGTGAACCCGGGCGCGCGCCCGCGTGGAGGTATTTAGGATGCCTGATGCCACCTATTTCGCCGGTAGAGCGGAGCGGTGCCGCGAACTGCTGAAGGCCGCGCGGGTGCCGGAAGTCATCGAGCAGCTCCGGGTATGGGCGACGGAGTTCGAGGCGGAGGCTCAAAACAGCGCCCAACGCCAGCAGCACAAGCGCGGCAGCTCATCAATGCTTCGCCAGCGCACCCGAGCCTGATTTAGAAAAGAGCGCATCGCGCCAGGCTCGTCCGTCGCGCCGGCTCGCCTTGACATTGCCGGAGAGCGACCGTACCGCTTGCGGCTTCCCGCAAGCGGCGCCCCCTTCATGCTCGACAAGAAATACACAGCCTTTTCCGGCCGTCTCGTCATTATCGGGTTCGGCAGCATCGGCCAGGGCGTCCTGCCGCTGCTGCTGCGCCACATCGAAATGCGGCCCGGCCAGATCACGGTCATCACCGCCGAGCCGCGCGGTCACGAAGAGGCGGTCGAATACGGGATCGAATTTATCGAAGCCGGTTTGACCCGCGAAAACTACCGAGCCGTGCTCGAACCTCGGCTCGGGCGCGGCGATTTCCTGCTCAACGTGTCGGTCGATGTGTCGAGCGTCGCGCTCATCGAACTGTGCCGCGAGCGAGGCGCGCTTTATCTCGACACCTGCATCGAGCCCTGGCCGGGCGGCTATACCGACCCGAACTTGCCGCCGGCGGCGCGCTCGAATTATGCGCTGCGCGAAAGCGCGCTGGCCTTGCGCCCGAAACAGCCGGGCCAGAACGGCGGCCCGACCGCGATCATCACGCATGGCGCCAATCCTGGGCTCGTGTCGCACTTCGTCAAGCAGGCGCTCATCGATGTCGCGTGCGACGCCGATCCGGCTGTCGCCGCGCCGACGGATCGCGGGGGCTGGGGTCGGCTCGCGCAGCGTCTCGGGGTCAAGGCGATCCACATCGCCGAGCGCGACACGCAGGTCTCGACGACCCCGAAAGCGCCAGGCGAGTTCGTCAACACCTGGTCGATCGACGGCTTTTACAGCGAGGGGTCGCAGCCGGCCGAATTGGGCTGGGGAACGCATGAGCGGCATTTGCCGGCCGATGGAAGGCGGCACGATTTCGGCAGCCAGGCGGCGATCTATCTGCTGCGCCCGGGCGCCGGCACGCGGGTGCGCAGCTGGACACCGCTCGAAGGCCCCTATCTCGGGTTTCTGATCACTCATGGCGAGTCGATCTCGATCGCCGATTACCTGACCCTGCAGGACGGCGAGCGCGTGGTCTACCGGCCGACCTGCCACTATGCCTATCACCCGTGCGACGACGCCGTGTTGAGCCTGCATGAGCTGGCCGGCAAGAACTGGCACCTGCAGACGCGGAAACGGCTCATGATGGAGGAGATCGTCGAGGGCATCGACGAATTGGGCGTCTTGCTGCTCGGGCCCGAGAAGGGCGTCTACTGGTACGGCTCGCGGTTGTCGATCGCCGAGGCGCGCCGCGTCGCGCCACACAACAACGCGACCTCGTTGCAGGTCACCGCGCCGGTTCTCGCCGGAATCATCTGGGCGATCGAGAACCCGCAGCGCGGCATTGTCGAGCCGGAGGAATTGGATTTTGCACGGGTGCTGGAGATCTGCCGGCCCTATCTCGGCGATGTCGTCGGCGTGTGGGGCGACTGGACGCCCTTGCAGGATCGCGGGCGGCTCTTTCCGGAGGATCTCGACCGCGACGACCCCTGGCAGTTCAAGAATATCCGGGTGGTGTAGCGGTCGATGCTCATCCTGATCGTCATCCCGGCGACGATTTAATGATCGTCGCGACCATCAGCACGGTGAAGCGGGCGGTGTGGCTTCTCGTGGTGTGCCTGTATGCGGCGGCGGCGGCGGCGGACATCGCGGCGCATCTCATTTCGGATGCGCGCGCCGGGCAGAGCTGGCATGACCCGGCCAATCTCGCCGTCGCGTTTTCTGCCGGACTGTTCTGGCCGGCTGATCTGATCGCGGGTCTGCTTCTGCCGCACTGAACCTCCGCCGAGATCATTGCGCGAAGAGGCGCATCGCTCTCAGCCGTGAACGTTTGTAGCTCGGGCGCGTTTGCCGACGGGACCGACTAGGCCAAGTCTTTGGCGAGCCCAAGTGTTTGGCTCGGGGGGCGAAGAGCGATGTCGAGCGAAAATCTCCATGTGCCGCGCGATGTGCTGTCGCAGGAAGCGCGGCTCTTGCACAACGCGATCACCTCGCTTGTCGAAGAGCTGGAGGCCGTCGACTGGTACCGCCAGCGCGCCGACGACACCGAGGATGCGGCGCTCCGCGAGATCCTGCTGCACAACATGCGCGAGGAGATGGAGCACGCCTCGATGGTGCTGGAATGGATCCGTCGCCACAATTCGGATTTCGCCGGGCACCTGAAGACTTATCTCTTCACCGAAACGCCGATCACCGGCATCGAGAAAGCCGCCGAAGCGGCGGATAACGGCGCCGGTCCCGCGAAGGGCGCGCCGTCGCGGGGGGCTGTGGTCACGATCGGCTCTTTGAAAGGAGCGCGGTGATGGACACCCTCAACCGCGACCAGGCGCCCTTCCCGGGCGAAGTCTGGCAGATGATCGATGAGGCCGCGGCGAGCGCGGCGCGCGATCAGCTGACGGCCCGGCGTTATCTCGATCTCGAAGGGCCGTTCGGGGTGGGGCTCACCACGATCGAGGTCGGCAATGACGATTACTGCCGCCAGCCCGGACCCGAGGAGGCCGGCGCCGTCATGGGACGGGCGATCCCGCTTCCGATGCTGCGCAAGAGTTTCCAGCTCAGCATCAGGCGCGTCTCGGCCTATGTCATGAACGGGCAGCCGCTCGATCTCAGCCCGGCCCAGGACGCGGCCGAAGCGGTCGCGAACCGCGAAGAGGAGATGATCTATAGCGGGCAGCCCGCGATGGGGCTTGCGGGCCTATTGACGATCGAGGGACATCAACGGGTCCCCGGCAGCGACTGGGCGGCGCCGGACCATGCCCTGCAGGACGTGCTCGCCGCCGCGACCCAGCTCGACAACAGCGGCTATCGCGGCCCCTATGCGCTGGCGTTGGCGCCGGCGCTCTATAACAATTTGTTCCGGCTCTTCCCCGGCAGCGACGTCATGGCGCTCGAGCATTTGCGGCGGCTGTGCACGGCCGGCATCTACAAGGCCCCGATCCCGGGCGGCGTGCTGGTGGATACGCGCGCCGGCGTCCTGGTCCTCGGCCAGGATCTGCAGGCCGGATACAGCAGCCAGGACGGCGTCCATTATCAGCTCTATGTCAGCGAAAGCATTGTGCTGCGCGTCGACGAGCCCAAGGCGATCTGCGTGATCGCGCCGCAGGGTAAGGCGCCCGCCGCACGTTGAGGAGGAACTTACCTCACGCACTAGTCACTTTAGCGCCAAAGCCCTTTCTCGCGGACAGAGGGCTTTAGGCCGTCCACGTTTCGTTGCTGGCGTGCTAAGGCGTAAGCTCGGCAGGCAAGCGGCGAGAGCGCGTAGATGGCGCTGGAGTGGGCGATTTCCTGGATTGCGACGGTCGCGGCGGTATACGCGATCCTCGTCGCGCTTTACGGCGCGACCTGCTTTGTCGTCGCGCGGCTCAACCGGCAGATTGCCGCCGCGAAGATCCAGGCGCGCGAAACGCCACAGCACCTGATCCGCCGCGACCAGCGCCAGAGCCTGCTGTCACTCTTCGCGATCGCGGCGATGTTCGGCACTGGGCACTGGCTCTATGCCGAGTTCGGCTGGGGCCTCCGGCCGTTCGGCGGTGTTGCCGGCAGCATCCTGGCCTTTCTCGGCTCGCTGATCCTGTTCGACACCTGGTTCTACTGGTTTCACCGGCTGATCCACACGCCGGCGCTGTATCCCTGGGTGCATCGCTGGCACCACCTGACCGTGACCCCGGTCGCGTGGTCGAACAACAGCGATCGGCTCGTCGACAATCTGTTTCTGCAATCCTATTGGCTCGTCGCGCACTTCCTGATCCCGGCAGCACCGGCGGTGCTCTTAGCGCACAAGCTCTATGACCAGGTGACCGGGGTCATCGGGCATAGCGGCTGGGAGCATGGCGGGAGCTGGTGCCGGCCCCCCTCACCGCTGGTTTCTGTGACGCATCACGACCAGCACCACCGCTACTTCCGCTGCAACTACGCGACCCATTTCACGCTTTGGGACCGGCTGATGGGGACCTTGCACCCGGAGCACGACGCGGAGGCGAGACACAACATCGCAACGACTGTGGCGGTGAGGCGCGCGGAGCGCCTGCCGGCCGAGTAAGCCGCCTCGGTCAGGGCTTGGAGCACGTGGCCGTCGGCCCCGCCCCGAAATAGTCGTGCAGCTATGAGTGCTCCGAGGCGTCGGCGACCGGCTTGCCGTCCGGCGTAGGAGGCGTGCTGATCAGCGGCCGCAGCTCGGGTTCGAGGACTTTGAGCAGCTGCACCGCGAGACCGCTCGTAAAGGAGAAGCGCGCCGCCTCCGGCCCCGGTACATAGGCGGTCACCGTGCCGAAAAAGCGGTCGCCGAGGAAGAAGACGAACGTGCCGGTGCGGTCGACGACGCGTGAGCCGGTGATCCCGCCCCCCGCGCCGAAATGGTGATAACGGTTGTCGCCGGTGCCGGTCTTGCCGCCGACCGGCAGAGCCGTGCCGTCTGCCGCCTTGTAGGTTCCGATGAGGCGGCGCGCGGTGCCTTCCTGGACAACGCCCGTCAGCGCGCGCTTCGCAACTTCCGCCACCTCATGAGACATGACGCGATCGGGCTCCGCGGAGCGCTTCATGACCGTCTCGTAAGGCGTGGCCTCGGCAAAGCGCAGCCGCTCGATCGAGATCGACGGCATCCGCACCCCGTCATTCATGATGACGCCCATCAGCTCGGCGAGCGCGTCGGGCCGGTCGCCCGAGGCGCCGATCGCGGTGCCGAGCGACGGCACGAGATGGCCGAACGGGTAGCCGTATTGGCGCCAGTTTTCCCAGATCCGCTGGAAGGCGTCCTGCTCGATCAGGATCCTGATACGGGTATCCTGCTTGGTGAGGCTGCCGTTGAACAGCCATCCGTAAATATCCTGGCGGACATCCGCACTGGCGTCGACGACCTCGTTCCAGTTCGCGCCGGAATGGTCCTTCAGATAGTTGACGAGCCACAATTCCAGCGGATGAATCCCCGCGACATAGCCGCGGTCAGCCAGCGACATCTTCTCCGGCGACAGGCTCGTATACATTTCCCAGAGCTGTTCCTGACTCAAGAACGCACCTCTGAGATTGGCGGCGAGATAATCGCGGAAATCGGCGAGCCGCGCATCGGGATGGAACGTCAGATAGATCGCGGACAGGGCTCGCGGCGTGCGACGGGTGTGGCGGATCAAGAGATCCATGGCCTCATCCGGATTGAGGCCACGGAAATCCTTGTAGTAACGCCACATGAAGCGCTTGCCGTCGGCATCGGCAAAGCGGCGCAGATAGGCCTCGCGCTCCGGCGTGTCTTCCTCGTCCAGGAGCCGCTTCGCGTCGATGCCGTTCTCGGCCGTATAGTAGTTGGCGATGTCGCGCAGGATGCGAACAAAGGACAGGTTGACCGAATGCTTGAAGGCGTCGATCACGCTGTAGCTGCCGCCGTTTTCATCGCTGTCGAAATTCCCGAAGCCCTGCATGCCGCCGCCGGTAAAGAAACTCTCGGGAGAACCCGAATAGGTGCGCAACGCCGAGGCGTCGAGCATCGCCTGGAGGCTGTGGTCTGAGGCCTTCGCCATGTAGTTGGCGGCCCATTGGGTCAAAACGTCCTGGGACTTCGCGGCGATGCGCGTCAATTCGGCCGGCTTCAAGCCGACAAATCGTTGATGCAGCGTCTCCATGATGTGGAGATAGGTTACCAGGGTGCGCAATTTGGCGGTCGAGCCGAGCTGCAGCTTGGCACCGGTATTGATGTCGAACGGCTTGTTCATGCTGTCGGCGTGGATGCGCAGGTGGTTGCCGTCCGGACGGCGCTCATACAGCACGAAACTGTAGGTCATCTTGTCGATGATCTTGCCGGCAGGGAGCAGCTGGTGTCCGACCATGCCCATCTGCTGGGCGAATTTCGGGTCGGACAGTTTCTGCAGGACAGCGGTAACGCGCCCCTGGGCGGCGGTGTCGACCGTCGTCTCGGCGCTCAGATCGAGACGGTCGAGCGAATAAAGGCTCGGCTGGCTGAGCAGCGTCATCAGCCGGGAGCGCGTTTCCTCGGTCGCCTTCTGCTTGACCCAGGACACCTGGGTGATAGGCGGCGGGTCCTTGCGGTATTTGAGTTCGGCATCGAGCGTCGCGTCACGCAGGTTCCGGTCGATGTAGCCGGCGTCGTAGAGCGCCCAGAGATAGCGGTCGCACAATTCGCCGAGGCCTTCGCGATCGCTGATCAGGTAATGACTCGGCAGGCGGCCGGAGAGCAGCAGCGCCAGCACCTGGCGATAAATCTCGCCCTTGCGAGCCCACTCTTTCTTGTTCTTGGGCGTGCCGGTCAGAACCTTGGCGGCGTCGTTGAAGTCGGTGCTGAACCAGACGTAGAGCGCGTCCGGCAGGCCGATCACCTCGCCATAGCCGGGGAAGGAGCTGAGCGGCGTCGAATTGAGATAGGTCGTAACGATCTCACGGCGCCGATCCATCGTATTTGCGCCGTTGATGTAGACATGCGCCGAGGCGGTCAGCATCTGCCGCAACTTTTCGCCCACCCCGCCGGTTAGACCGTTGGGCGAATGGCGAAATTTCTCGATCTGCGTCGCCAGCGTGCTGGCGCCGCCCTCATTGAAGCCGGGTACCACGAACCGCAGGACGCGGCCGAAGACCGCCAGCGCGAAGCGGTTCCATTCGACCGCGGCGTTGTGTTCGGGGTAGCGGTTATCGAAGAGATAGCGGTCCTCGATGAACAACAGGCTGTTCACGACCAGCGGCGGGATGCTGGCGTAATCGCGGAATGCATTCAGCGGGAACCGGGTGCCGTAGACCTCGTCACCGTTGCGGTCGAAAATCCGCAGTCCGGCGCGGTCCTTTTCCGCGTAGATCGGGAAGGCGCCGAAACCGACAAAGCGGTCGAGCCCCTTCGACCACCGCGACTGCCGCTCGACCGTGAAATGGCGCTGCTCGAGAGCCTCGGTGAACTTCGGCAGCGCGACATAGCCGAGCCGCTCGTCATAGGGTCCATGTTTCGGGAAGCGGATCGCCTCGCTGGGGCCGGGCTGAGCCGCGAACGACATGCCGCGGTCGAGCCGGGTGAAGATCCACGCCTCCAGATAGGAGGTGCGCATCTCGTAATGAACGCCCCAGCCGATCAGCGCCAGGATCGCCAGCACCACCATCCAGCGTAGCACGCCGATGCCGCGCAGCAGCACGGCGCCGAGACCCCGCCGGAAGGAACCGGGCTCCCGATCGCCGGTCTTGCCACGCGCCGCATTGAAACGCACAAGCCGTCCCAATACGTTGTCCGCAATGGCCATAGCTTACTCTCGCAGAATTACCCTGGAATGGTGCCAAGCGGCACCCGATGCGGATGGTCGTGGCGCGATGAGCACCCCGCAGCGGAGAACGCCCGAGACTTAGACACCGATCCCTACCCCTCGTACGAAACCAAAAGAAGGAGCGCTTAGGTTTACTTTCAAGTTAATGAATGAACCGATTAGCGAAAGCGTTACGCGAATTCCGGCTAAAAAGCCGATCCGTGGCGGCGGCGCAACAACGGACATGGTTAAGTGAAACTGGGAATCGTTTCCGACATTCATTGCAACGCCGCCGGGCTGCGCCAAGCGCTCGCGCTGATGGGCGATGTCGATGACCTGATCTGCCTCGGCGACAGCATCTACGAGTACCGCTTCTCGAACGAGGTCGTGGGGCTGCTCAAGGAGCGGGGGGCGCGGGTCATCTTGGGCAACCACGAAGAGTACTTCTTCGGGCCGCAGGGCGAACGCGCCCGGGCCCGCGACGGCGTCGACCCGGCGCTGGCGGAATGGCTCGCCAGCCGGCCGCATCGAGCCGAGCTTAGGGCGCATGGCAGAAATGTGCTGATCGTGCATTCGACCCCATGGGAGCCGCGCGGCGCCTATGTCCATCCCGAGAGCGCCCTGCTGGCGCGCTTCGGGGAGGCCGACGCGGATATCGTGCTCTACGGCCATACCCATCAGCAGCTGGCGCGCCGGATCGGCAACGTCTTGGTTATCAATCCCGGTTCGGCTGGCGAAGCACGCGACCACAGGAATGGGCGCCAATTGAGCTGTGCCGTCCTCGATCTCGCGAGCGAGGAGGTAAAGCTGATCGACTTCCCTGACCCGCGGGCCGCCTGATGGCCGAGCGCTATTTCGAGGACTACCCGCCGGGCGCGGTGTTCGAGGGCGGTGGAATCGCGGTCACCGAGGCCGAGATCCTCGAATTCGCCCGCAAATACGATCCGCAGGCGATGCACACCGATCCTGAGGCGGCGGCGCGCGGCTATTTCGGCGGGCTGATCGCCAGCGGGTGGCATACCGCGGCGATGATGATGCGGCTCTTTGCAGCGCATTTTCTATCACCGGCATCGAGCCTCGCTTCGCCCGGCATCGACGAATTGCGCTGGGTGAGGCCGGTGCGGCCAGGAGACGTGCTCAGGGTGCGGGTCACCGTTACCGAGGCGCGCCGCTCGCGCTCGAAACCGGAGCAGGGCGTCGTGCACAGCTTCGCCGAGGTGCTGAACCAAAGCGGCGAGGTCGTCATGACCTTGAAGCCGATCAGCCTCCTCCGCTGCCGCCCGGAGTAGCTGTAGCAACTCCATGCCGCCCGCGCGCTTGTCCCCGAGCGCTTGTCCCCGAGCGCTTGTCCCCGAGCGCTTGTCAAGGCGGCGGGGGCATGCTTCGATCCGCGAGACCGCCCGAGCCCCCGGACTGCCGCCCCAGGAAGCGCATGAGCGACAACATCATCGTCGATACCGCGACCCGCATCCTTGCCGATCTTTGCGAGCCGCAGACCGTCAACGCGGCCGAGGAAGGGCATTGGCCGGCGGAGCTGTGGAATGCGCTCGAGGAGTCCGGGCTGACCCTGACCTGGGTCCCGGACAATCTCGGCGGGGCGGGCGCCGAAATGCTGGATGGGTTTGCGGTATTGCGCGCCGCCGGGCGGTTCGCGGCGCCGGTGCCGCTCGCCGAGACCTTGATGGCGGGGTGGCTCTTGGCGCAGGCCGGGATCGGCGCGCCACCGGGCCCGATGACGATCGCGCCGGTGCATGAGGACGGCAACCTCACGCTCGGCGCGGATAACAAATTGCACGGACGCGCGCGGCATATCCCGTTTGCCCGCGCAGCGAAACACATCGCGGTGATCGCGAAGAAAAACGGCGCGCCGACGGTGGCCTTGGTTTCGGCCGAAGGGCTGAACATCCGCGAAGGCACAAGCCTGGCGGGCGAGCCGCAGGACACCGTGAGCTTTGACGGCGCAACGCCGATCGCGACCGGCGCAGCGCCAGCGGGGCTCGACCCCGTGACCCTGGCGCGGCTCGGCGCCGCGGTGCGGACGCAGCAGATGGCGGGCGCCCTCGAACACATCCTCGACCAGTCGGTGCAGTGGTCGCTCGACCGGGTCCAGTTCGGCCGGCCGATCGCCAAGTTCCAGGCGGTGCAGCACAACCTCGCGACGCTGGCGGGCGAGGTCGCGGCCGCAGGCGCCGCCGCCGACGGCGCGGCCGAGACGATCGCGCTCGAAGGGCCGGCGAGCGAGCGGGCCCTCCTCGATGTCGCGGTCGCCAAGGTGCGGGTCGGCGAAGCTGCCTCCAACGGCGCAGCGATTGCGCATCAGGTGCATGGCGCGATGGGTTTCACCTACGAGCATTCGCTGCATCACGCGACGCGGCGGCTATGGGCCTGGCGCGAGGAGTTCGGCAACGAGACGCTGTGGGCCGGGCGGCTCGGCAAGCTGGTCGCCGAGCAGGGCGCCGAGGAGCTCTGGCCCTTCTTAACGCAAGGCACCTAACGACAGGATTGCGAGGCGGCGATGGCCTACAATTTTCATTTCGACCCGGTCGACCTGCCGCCCGAAGCGAAGGAATTGCGGCAGGAGGTGCGCGCCTTCCTGCGCCAGGAGATCGAGGCCGGCACGTTCGCGCCCGACAGCGAGCGGGCGCCGTTCTCGATAGCCAAAGCCTTTGCCCGCAAGGTCGGCGCCAAGGGCTGGATCGGCATGACCTGGCCGAAAGAATATGGCGGCCACGAGCGCTCGCATCTCGAACGCTATGTCGTCATTGAGGAAATGCTGGCGCATCGCGCGCCGACCCGCGCCTATTCGACCGCCGATCGGCAGAGCGGCCCCGTGATCCTGCGCTACGGTCAGGAGGAGATAAAGCGGTCGATCGTGCCGCGCATCGCCTCGGGCGAGCTGTGCTTCTGCATCGGCCTGTCGGAGCCCAATTCCGGCTCGGACGTGTTCGCCGCCTCGACGCGCGCGACCAAGACCGATGGCGGCTGGCTCGTCAACGGCCGCAAGATCTGGACCTCGAACGCGCACAACTCCGATTACATGATCGCGCTGCTGCGCACCTCGCCGCCGACCAAGGAGAACCGGCGGCACGGGCTGACGCAGTTCCTGATCGCGTGCAAATCACCGGGCATCACGATCCGGCCGATCGTCAATCTGACCGGCGGGCACGATTTCAACGAAATCTTCTTCGACGATGTGTTCGTGCCGGATCTGCACCTGATCGGCGACGTCGATATGGCGTGGAAGCAGGCGACCGACGAGCTGGCTTACGAGCGCAGTGGCCCCGACCGCTGGCTCGAGACGATCACGGCATTGACCGAATTGGTGCGGGTCGCGGGGCCGCAGCCCGGCGAGAAACTGTCCGAGGGCATCGGCCGCGAGGTCGCGCATCTGGCGACGTTGCGGCGCATGTCAGCGAGCGTCGCGGGCATGCTGCAGGCCGGCAAGACGCCGGCCGTCGAGGCGGCGGTGGTCAAGGATCTCGGGACGAATTGGGAGCAGGCCTTGCCAAACAAGGTGCGGCTCATGGCGCCGCCGGTCGGCGACTCCGACCCGGACACGAACGACGACCGCTTCGAGCAAGCCTTGCGCCACACCACCCTGATCGCGCCCAAGCTGACGATCCAGGGCGGCACCCGCGAGGTATTGCGCGGCATCATCGCCCGCGGCCTCGGCCTGCGATAGAAGAACGCTTTAACGCAGAGGACGCGAAGGGTTCAGTGAACACACGACGCCTTCCCACCCCGTCGTCCCGGCGAAAGCCGGGACCCACTCCGCAGCCGCTCGTGCCTCGGCTTGGTGGATCCCGGCTTTCGCCGGGACGACGGGTTAATAGTTTTCACGATAGGCGCAACAGGCCCCGAGCGTTCGCATCGGCTAAGTGAAATCTTGTCTTTCTGATCCCGGAACCTTGGTTGATGCCAGACCTTCGCCCTCTTCTGTCGCCGGATAGCGTCTGCATTGTCGGTGCGGCGGCGGACAGCTCATTGCGCGGAAGACTGACGCAGCAGCTTGTCGAGCACGGCTTCGACGGGCGCATCTATCCGGTGACGCGCAGCCAGACCGAGGTGCTGGGGCACAAGGCCTACGCAGCTGTCGGCGACATCCCCGAAGCAGCCGATCTCGCGATCATTCTGGTGCCGGCGGCATATGTCGTCTCGACGATCGAGCAATGCGCCGCGCGCGGCATCCCCGCGGCAGTCGTCATCAGCTCGGGATTTGCCGAGGAGAAGAGCGAGGAAGCGGCGGCGCGCGACCAGGCGTTGCGCGCGATCGCCAAGCGCACCGGGATGGTTATCGCGGGACCCAATTCGGAGGGGCTCGTCAACCCGCTGCGGCCGCTCGTGGCGACGTTCAGCCCGGTGTTCCACGATCCGAAGGAACCGCTCCTGCCGGAAAACAGCCGCGCGAAGGCGATTGCCGTCAGCTGCCAGAGCGGCGCGCTGACCTTTGCGTTTCTATCGCGCGGCCGCGACCGGCAGTTGCGTTTTACTTATCAGATCAGCGCCGGCAATCAGACCGTGCTGGAGGCGCACGACTATCTCGATTGGGTGCTCGATGCGGGCGGCGCCGACATCTTTATGGGCTATCTCGAAGGGATCCGCGACACGCAGCGGTTCCGCGCGGTCGCAGAGAAGGCGGCGCGCATGGGCAAGCCAATGATCCTCGCCAAGGTCGGCCGCTCCGATGCGGGACGACGCGCCGCCGCTTCGCATACCGGCTCGCTCGCCCGTGCGGGCATGGCGGACGATGCAATTTTTCGCCATCACGGCATCATTCGCGGCGAGGACCTCGACCATATGGTCGATGTCGCGAGCGCCTTTGCCTATTGCCCGCTGCCGCGCGGCAACCGGGTGGCGGTCATCACCGGCTCGGGCGGGAGCGCCGTGTGGATGGCCGATATATTGTCGGCGCACGGGCTCGAATTGCCGGTCATCGAGGAGGACCTCCAGCGCCGCATCATGGCGCTCCTCCCCTCCTACGCCTCGGCGCAGAACCCGATCGACGCAACGGCACAGGCGATCGGCGAAGTCGGCTACGCGCCAATGGTCGAGCTTGTCGCGCAATCCGAGCGCATCGACACGATCCTCTTGATCAGCTCGCTCGCCAATCCGGAGCGCGCGAAAAAGCTCGCCGCCGAGCTGGCGGGCATCACGGCCAGCCTCGACAAGCCGATCCTGCTGTCGACTTACACGACCGCGACACCGGCCTCGATCGCGGCGATCGCCGGCGCCGGCATCCCCTGTTACACGTCGATGCCGAGCTGCGCGCGCGCGATCAAGGCGCTTGTCGATTATGGCCGCTTTCGGGAGAAGCTGGCCCGGCGCAAGCCGGTCGAAGCAACCGCCCCGGCGCTGCGCGACGAGGTCACGCTGGCGCTCGCCGCGGCGGGCCCGGTGCTGACCGAAGTCGCTTCGAAGAAGCTGCTGGCGCGCTACGGCGTGCCGTTGCCGCCCGAGGCGCTCGCGACGAGCGAGGACGAGGCGATCGCGGCGGCATCCAGGATAGGGAGTGCGGTCGCGCTGAAGGCGCAGTCGCCCGACATATTGCACAAGACCGAGGCCGGCGCGGTCATGCTGGGACTCTCCGGGGACGGGGCGGTGCGCGAGGGCTACCGCACGGTCTTGGCGCGCGCCAAGGCGGCCTATCCGAATGCAGCGATCGACGGCGTGCTCGTGCAGGCCATGGCAAAGCGCGGCCGCGAGATGATCCTCGGCGTCACGCGCGACCCCGATTTCGGACCGATGCTGATGGTCGGGCTCGGCGGCATCCATGTCGAGGTACTGAAAGATGTCGCGTTTGGGCCGGTGCCCCTCGGCGCGGAGGACGCGCTGGATTTAATCGGACAGCTGAAGGGCGCTGCGCTGCTTGACGCGGTCCGCGGCGAGCCGGCTGCCGACCGCGACGCGCTCGCCCGGCTGATGGTCGCGTTGTCGCGGTTCGCGGCCGATCATGCCGACGCGATCGCGGAGATCGACCTTAACCCGGTCATCGTCCACGCCGCCGGCGAAGGGCTCACGATCGTCGACGCGCTGATCGTCAAACGATAGGAGACAGCCATGAGCGATTACACCGGCTTCCGCGAGATCGGCGTCAGCCTCGACGGTCTTGTCGCGACAGTCGAGATCCGTCGGGCGCCGCATAATTTCTTCGACAGCGCGCTGATCGCCGAGATCGGCGAGGCCTTCGAACGGCTCGACGCCGACCCGGCCTGCCGCACCATTGTGCTTGCGGCCGAAGGGCGCTCGTTTTGCGCGGGCGCCGATTTCTCGAAACGCCTGGATACGGGCACCGTCCAGGAGGCGGCGCGCAGCGGCGCCGGGCGGCACCTCTATAAGGAGGCGATTCGCCTGTTCCGCACGAAAAAGCCGATTGTCGGAGCCATTCATGGCGCGGCGGTCGGCGGCGGGCTCGGGCTCGCGCTCGTGCCCGATTTCCGCGTCACCTGCAGCGAGGCGCGGTTCAGCGCCAATTTCAACCGGCTCGGCTTCCATCCCGGCTTTGGCCTGACCGCGACCTTGCCGCGGCTTGTCGGGCCGCAGCAGGCGGCATTGCTGTTTTATACCGGTCGGCGCATTTCCGGCGAGGACGCCGTCAGGATCGGCCTCGCGGACCAGCTCGTCGCGCAGGCAGAGGTGCGCAGCGCAGCCCAGGCCCTGGCGCTCGAGATCGCGCAATCGGCGCCGCTCGCCGTGCTGGCGACGCGCGAGACCGTGCGGCGCGGCCTCATCGACGAGATCGAGGCGGCGACCGAGCGCGAGCTGGTCGAACAGGATTGGCTGCGCCGCACCGAGGATTTCCAGGAAGGCATCAAGGCCTACGCCGATCGCCGCCTGCCGAATTTTCAGAGCCGCTAATTAGTCCCGGAGCGCCGGCCTCCGGCCGGTACGCCGGCGAGGCGCGTGCGTTCCGCCATCGCGCATCAACCCTGCCTCGCCTAAAACGCACATTTCACAGGCGTTATGATCTTGCTATCTTGACGCCCGGAAGAATTGGCCCGCCAGCAACCGGGGAGGATGCGGCATGGAAGCCTTACTGAACAATCTTTGGGCGACGATCGCCGCCGGGATCGTCCTGACCGTGATCATGGTGCTTGTCGCGCACGCGATCGCCAGCTGAGCGGGAGGACGGGACATGCAATGGGTTGAATTCGTCAATCTCGGGTGGTGGGCATTCCTGGTCCGTTGGCTGCACATCATCAGCGGCGTGATGTGGATCGGCCATCTCTGGTACTTCAATTTCACGCAGACGCCGACGATGCCGAAGATCCCGGCGGAATTGCGCCCGGCGGTGGTGCGCTACATCTTGCCGGAGGCGCTGTTCTGGTTCCGCTGGGGCGCCATGTTCACGCTGATTTTCGGCCTGATCCTCGCTTGGCTGCTCGGCTTTATCGGCCAGGCGCTGAGCCTCGGCATCGGCCAGCACGATCTGCACTTCACGCTGATCGGCTTCGGCATGTGGCTTGGCTTTATCATGTGGTTCAACGTGTGGTTCATCATCTGGCCGAACCAGAAAAAGGTCATGGGGCTGGTGACCGCCACGCCGGATGAGGTGAACGCGGCGCGCCGCATCGCCGGACTTACCTCCCGGGTCAATACGATGCTGTCGATCCCGATGCTCTACGCGATGGCCTCATCGCACTATTTCGGCTGATTCAGCAGAGCCGGGTTCAGAGCGCGGCGGCTTGTCCGCCGCGCTTGCTTTCTTAACCCCATGCTTTTTCAACCGATGCACGGCTTTCCGGGCTCGGCCTCACCGGCTAAACTCCCTCTCTCCCTAACCCCCATACAACACAGGAGGGACGTTCCATGGCGGTCACGCTTTACAGCGGCTTTGTGCCGGTCTGCGTGCAATTGCTCACCGGGCTCAAGACCGTGCTGCAGAAATGCGAGGCGCACGCCACCGAGCAGAAATGGGATATGGCCGCCGTGCTCAATCTGCGGCTCTATCCCGATATGTTCACGCTCGAGCGCCAATTCCGTCAGGTCTGCAACCATGCGCTGGGCGCGGGGCGCGTCGCGGGCGTCGATCTGCCGAGCCTCCCCGATCAGGACAACAGCTTTGCCGAGATCCAGACCCGCCTCGACAAGACGATCGATTTCTTGAAGGGCCTCAAGGCCAACCAGATCGACGGCAAGGACGACTCTCCGGTCACCGTGACGATTGGCGGCCAGCCGCAGACCTTGAAGGGGCAGAACTACCTCTACCATTTCGCGATGCTGCAGGTGCAGTTCCACGCGACAACCGCCTACGACCTCATCCGCCATGTCGGCGTCCCGGTCGGCAAGCGCGACTATCTCGGCCCGCGGCCAACCAACTGAGCCGGCCCTGCTTTGTGCCCCTCTCCCGCATTGCGGGAGAGGGTGGCGAGCGCAGCGAGCCGAGTGAGGATCTTTCGACCACCCTCACCCGCCTTCGGGCTCCGCCCTCAGGCACCCTCTCCCGCAGTGCGGGAGAGGGATTTTGCTGCCCGCCAGCAAGGCTTACATAGCGCCCCATGAGTGTCGTCGTCCGTTTCGCCCCCTCCCCGACCGGGTTTCTCCATATCGGCGGCGCCCGCACCGCGCTGTTCAACTGGCTCTATGCGCGCCACCACCAGCGTTATGGCGAGGGCGGCACATTCCGGCTGCGCATCGAGGATACGGACCGGGTGCGCTCGACCCCCGAGGCGATGGCCGCGATCATCGATGGGCTCTCCTGGCTCGGGCTCGACTGGGATGGTGACATCGTCCATCAATTCGCCGGTGCCGCGCGCCATGCCGAGGTCGCGCGCGAGATGCTCGCGAAGGGCCGGGCCTATCACTGTTACTGCACGCCGGAAGAACTCGAGACGATGCGCGCCAAGGCGCGGGCCGAGAAGCGCTCGGTACACATCGAGAGTCCCTGGCGCGATCGCGATCCTGCGGAAGCGCCGGCGGGCGTTGCGCCGGTCATTCGCCTGAAGGCGCCACAGGAAGGCGCGACGACGATCCGCGACCTCGTGCAGGGCGAGGTCACGGTACAGAATTCGGAACTGGACGATCTGATCATTCTGCGCGCCGACGGCACGCCGACCTACAATTTGTCGGTCGTTGTCGACGACCACGACATGGGCATCACCCATGTGATCCGCGGCGACGACCACCTCAACAACGCCTTCCGCCAGACGCAGATCTACCGCGCCCTCGAATGGCACGTGCCGGAGTTCGCGCATGTGCCGCTGATCCATGATGCGAGCGGCGCCAAGATGTCGAAGCGGCGCGGCACCGTCGCGGTCGATGCCTATCGAGAGATGGGCTATCTGCCGGAAGCGTTGCGCAATTACCTGGTGCGGCTGGGCTGGAGCCACGGCGACGACGAAATCATCTCGACCGAGGATGCGATCCGCTGGTTCGACATCAAAGACGTCGGCCGCGCCGCGGCGCGCTTCGACCCGGCCAAGCTCGACAACGTCAACGCGCATTACATCCGCGAGGCCGATGACGCGCGGCTGCTTGCGCTTGTCGCCGAACGGCTCGAAGCGCAATTGGGCCGGACGCTCTCGGAAGTCGAACGCGAGCGCCTGTTCAAGGCTATGCCGGGGCTCAAGCCGCGCGCCAAAACGATCGTCGAACTGGCCGATAAGGCGTGGTTTTATGTTGCACCGCGGCCGATCCAGCCGACCCCCGACGCGGCCAAATTACTAAAGCCCGAAGCGCGGCATCTGCTCGGCGAGTTGGCGGCCTACCTCAACGAGGCCGAGTGGCAGGCGGGCGCCCTCGAACAGCGGCTACGCGATTTTGCCGATAGCAAAAACATTAAGTTTGGCGCGGTCGCGCAGCCGCTTCGGGCAGCCCTGACCGGCTCCACGGCATCACCCGGGATCTTTGAAGTCATGGAGGCGCTCGGCCAGGACGAGAGCCTCGGCCGCATCACCGACGCGGCCGGCGGCGCGGGTTGAGTTCTCGCATTTGCGATATTGCATTGCAAAATCCGAACGGCGTTTGATAATGCGGCCACGGCGGCCTATTCTGCGCCGGATGCGGCAACCGCCCCGGTCAAGCGACAGCCGGGCGAAACGATAGAGGTGCGTCGATGGACGGCAACAACACCAATGTCATGGCTCCGGCTGGCACGGTGACGTTGACCGACAATGCAACCGGCAAATCGTTCGAGTTGCCCGTCATCGAAGGCTCGATCGGCCCCAAGGTCATCGATATCCGCAAGCTCTACAACCAGTCCGGGTACTTCACCTACGATCCCGGCTTTATGGCGACCGCGGCGTGCCGTTCCAGCATCACCTATATCGACGGCGACGAAGGAATCCTGCTGTACCGCGGCTATCCGATCAAGGAATTGGCCGAAAACAGCGACTTTATGGAGGTGTCGTACCTCCTGCTCTACGGCGAATTGCCGACCGCGGCGCAGAAAAAGCAGTTCCTCTACGACATCACGCACCACACGATGGTGCACGAGCAGCTCAGCACCTTTTATCGCGGTTTCCGCCGCGATGCGCATCCGATGGCCGTGCTGTGCGGCGTGACCGGCGCCTTATCCGCGTTCTATCACGACTCGACCGACATCCACGATCCGCACCAGCGGATGGTCGCGTCCTACCGGCTCATCGCCAAGATGCCCACCATGGCCGCGATGGCCTACAAATATTCGTTGGGCCAGCCCTTCATCTATCCCAAGAACGATCTCGGCTATGCCGAGAATTTCCTGCATATGTGCTTCGCCGTGCCGTGCGAGGAATACAAGGTCAGCCCGACATTGGCGCGGGCGATGGACCGCATCTTCATCCTGCACGCCGATCACGAGCAGAATGCCTCGACCGCGACGGTGCGCAACGCCGGGTCGAGCGGCGCCAACCCGTTCGCCTGCATCGCCGCCGGCATCGCATCGCTCTGGGGGCCGGCACATGGCGGCGCCAATGAGGCCGTGCTCAAGATGCTGGCCCGCATTGGCGACAAGAAAAACATCCCGGACTTTGTCCGGCACGTCAAAGACAAGAACGAACACGAGATCCAGTACGGCTTCGGTCACCGCGTTTATAAGAACTACGATCCTCGGGCGCGCGTCTTGCGCGAGAGCTGTCACGAAGTCTTGGACGAGCTCGGCATCAAGGACGAGCCGCTCCTCGAAATCGCCCTGGAACTCGAGAAGATTTCGCTCAATGACGATTACTTTATCAGCCGCAAACTTTATCCGAATGTCGACTTTTATTCCGGCATCATCCTGAAGGCGATGGGTTTCCCGACCTCGATGTTCACAGTGCTGTTCGCGGTGGCGCGCACGGTCGGCTGGGTCGCGCAATGGACCGAGATGAACGAGGACGCGGAAGCGAAGCTCATGCGCCCGCGCCAGCTCTTCACCGGCCCGACGGAACGGCACTACGTGCCGATCGAGAAGCGCCGCTGAATTAAGCCGCCATCCATTCGCCGCTGAGGCGGCGGAGTCCCCTCCCCCGGTTGCGGAAGAGGGTTCGGCAACCTCGCGAGATCAGGCGCGCTGGATCAACTCGATCCGGTAGCCGTCTGGATCCTCGATAAAGGCGATGACCGAGCCGCCATGCGCCATCGGGCCTGCGGGGCGCGGGATCTTAACGCCGGCGGAGGCGAGGCGCTCGCAGGCCTTGTAGACGTCGGGCACGCCCACCGCGAGGTGGCCAAAGCCGCTGCCCAGCGAATAGGGCTCCTTCTGATCCCAATTGTGTGTCAGCTCGACGACCGTGCTGTCGGTCTCATCGCCATAGCCAACGAAGGCGAGTGTGAACTTCCCCGTCGGATAGTCGCGTTTGCGCAGCAGCTTCATGCCGAGCTGCTCGGTGTAGAACTGCAGCGATTTGTCGAGATCCTTGACCCGGAGCATCGTGTGCAGCAGCCGCGAGGTGCCGGGCTCGACCGCGGCGGCGGCCCTCGTAGCGGTATCGGTCGTCGACATCAGGGATTACTCCTTCGTTGCGGTCGTAGGGCTGTCGGCCCCGCCGCGCTGCCGCGCGGCGATAATTGCGAGGATGCGGTCGGCGGCGTTTCCGCTCGGCGACGGACCAGCGGCGCTGAGCCGCCGTACGGCCTCATCATACCCCTCGATATGGGCGCTGCGAACCCGCTCATCCCGCACCAACTCGGCGACCGCGGCGGCAAGCCGCTCCGGTGTGCAATCGTCGCCCAGCAACTCGGTCACGAGGACCCGGCCGAGGATCAGGTTGACGAGATTGACCTGGCGCACCTTCACAACCCAATCGAGCACGATCTGGGTCAGCCGGTTCAGGCGATAGGCGATCACCATCGGCACCCGGGCGAGCGCAAGCTCGAGCGCCACCGTCCCTGATGCTGCCATCGCTGCCCGGCTCGCCGCGAACGCATCGTATTTTGCCGCGGCGCCGCGCAACACGATCGGACGGCCCGGCCAATCGGCGATCCCCGCCGTGACCTCATCCGCCACAGTCTCAACGGTCGGCACCGCGACACGGAACGGGTCAATCATCGGGTCCAACTGGCGCAACGCCGAGCCGAATACCGGCAAGAGCCGCCGCACCTCACCGCCGCGGCTCCCCGGCAGCACCGTCAGGACAAGCTCGTCCTCTGCGATGCCGTGGATGGCGCGGAACCGCGCCGCGTCGCCCCGATCGGCGCCGCTCTCGATAACCGGGTGCCCGACATAGCTGCACGCCAGCCCGACGGCCTCAAAATAAGGCGGCTCGAATGGAAGCAGTGTCAGCAGATGGTCGTACCAGCGCGCCATGCGGCGCGCCCGACCGGGGCGCCACGCCCACACCATCGGCGCGACGTAGTGAATGAGCGGCAGCCGCTCGCCGTGACGGCGAAGCCGGTGCGCGATGCGCCAGCTGAAACCGGAACTGTCGATGGTCACGACGGCATCGGGCCGCAATTGTCGGATCGCCTGCACAGTCTCGCGCACCCGGCGCAGGATGAGGGGCGCGCGGGGCAACACCTCGGCGATCCCGGCGACCGCAAGATCGGACAGCGGCACGAGGCTCGCGAAGCCCTGCTCGGCCATGCTCTCGCCGCCGATCCCGGCAACCCGCACCCGGCCGCCGGTTCGCTTGCGCAATGCCCGGATCAGCGCGCCCCCGAGCGCATCGCCCGAAGGCTCCCCGGCCACGATGAAGATGAACGGCGCCTCCTCGCCGTTCCCGGTCATAGCGCTGGGGTCATGACGCCAGCGTCATGTCCCGGCGACACCGATCACGAAAAGGCCCGCCTCGTCGGCGGCGCGGACCAGTTCGGCGCGGTCGATGACAAGCGTCATGCCGGCTTCCGCCGCAATCCCGCGCAGGCCGGAAGCGGCGGCGAGAGCGACCGTCCTTAGCCCAATCGTCGGCCGGTCGGCGCGGCGCTCCTGCCCGGGCTTCGCCATCTTGACAAGGACGCCGCCCGGCCCTTCGCGGCGCAGCGCGACGCAGCGCCGCAACAATTCGTCTGTGCCTTCGGCTGCTTCAACGCCGAGAACGAGCCCCTGTTGCACGATGACGGCTTGGCCGATATCCAGCGCGCCGAGTGCGCGCACGATGCGCATCGCGTGCTCGATGTCGGCTTTGGCATCGTCGTCCGGCCTATGGCGGCCAAGCAGGCCCACCGGCATCAAATTGTCGGGGCCCAGAATGTCGTCGGCGCCGACCACGCGAAACCCCTCGCGCTCCAGTTCCTTGACGATCGCGGACAGCAACCCGTCATCGCCCAGAGCACGATAACCGACCCGGGCGAAGAATTTGGCGGCGCGCCAATCCGGCAGCAATGCCGTGAGCGAAGGCCGGCGCACGCCGCCTGCCAGCACGAGATCGGTCACCGAGTTGGCGTGCAGGAGGTCGAGCACCCTTGCCGCGGCCCCGATGCGGCACCAGGCATGCGGGACGTCCGCGACGGTCGCGTCGTCGGCTTCACCTTGAAGAGCGAGCACGAAAACCGGGCGGCCGGCCGCGCGGCAGTTTTCGACGAGGCGGCGGGGCAGCGCGCCGCTGCCGGCGATAATACCAAGCGGGCCGGCGCTAGCCGCCATTCGGGCCTTTTGGCTGACAGATCGCGCGCGTCGAGTCGGCCCGGATAAAGGCGATGATATCGTCGACCGGGGCGACGCCGCCGAAGCGCTCGGCCATTTCTGTGACCCGGTCGTTGAAAGTGCCGTCGGCCGAGAACAGAAACTGATAGGCGCTGCGCAGCGTCTGGATGTCCTCGCGACTAAAGCCGCGGCGCTGCATGCCGATGATGTTGAGCCCACTGAGGCGGGCGCGATCGCCCATGACCTGGCCATAGGGAATGACGTCGCGCTCGACACCGGACATACCGCCAATCATCGCATGCTGCCCGATCCGCACGAATTGGTGCACCGCCGAGAGGCCGCCCAAGAGGGCATAATCCTCGACGACCACATGGCCGGCCAGGGTCGCGTTGTTCGCCATGATGACATGGTCGCCGATCTGGCAGTCATGCGCGACGTGAGCGCCCACCATGAACAGGCCGTGGTCGCCAACGCGGGTCACCATGCCGCCGCCTTCGGTGCCGGGATTCATCGTCACGTGTTCGCGGATCGTGTTATGGCGGCCGATCACGAGACGCGATTTCTCGCCGCGGTATTTCAAATCCTGGGGCTCGAGGCCGATCGAGGCGAAGGGGAAGATGCGCGTCTTTTCGCCGATCGTTGTGCGCCCGTCGACGACGATATGGGCGATGAGGGTGACACCCGCCCCGAGCACGACCTCCTCGCCGACGACGCAGTAAGGACCGATCGAGACATCCTCGGCCAATGTCGCCCCCGGCGCGACGATCGCGGTGGGGTGGATCTGCGGCATCGGCTGCCTAATCGTCGAGGATCATGGCGGCGAAGATCGCCTCGGCCATCAATTGGCCGCCCACCTCGGCGCGGCCCTCGAACTTCCAGACATTGCCGCGGTTGCGCTGCTTGGTGACATGCACATGGAGGCAATCGCCGGGAAACACCGGCCGGCGGAAGCGGGCGTTGTCGACACTCATGAAGTAGACGAGCTTGCCTTCCGCCTCGCGCCCGAGGGTATGAACAACGAGAACGGCCGCGGTCTGCGCCATTGCCTCGATGATCAGGACGCCCGGCATGACCGGACGGACCGGGAAATGGCCCTGGAAATACTGCTCGTTGATCGAGACGTTCTTGATGCCGGTGGCGCGCACATTGGCCACTGCGTCAACAATCTTGTCGATCATCAGAAACGGGTGGCGGTGCGGGATCATTTCCATGATCCGCTGAATATCGATCTGGACGGCCTGTTCCTCGGCGAGGGCCGGATCGATCATCACCCGTTCTTCTTCCTTGCGAGACGCTGCAGGATCGCGACCTGTTTCATAAACGAGGCTATCGGCACCGCCGGAATGCCGCAAACAGTTTCACCCGACGCCACATCGCGCATCAGCCCGGCCTTGGCCGCGATGCGCGCGCCGCTGCCAATATCCAAATGACCCGCGAGGCCGGCCTGCCCTCCCGCCATAACAAAGTCGCCGAGCTTCGTGCTGCCGGATATCCCGACCTGACCGGCCAGGATGCAACCCCGGCCGAGCACGACATTGTGCCCGATCTGGACCAAATTATCGATCATTGTGCCCGGCCCGATCACGGTATCGTGCCCGGAGCCACGGTCGATTGTCGTGTTGGCGCCGATATCGACATCGTCGCCGATGACGACCCGCCCGAGCTGGGGGATCTTAACCGGCCCTTCCCGGTCTGGCGCAAAACCAAAGCCGGGCTGCCCGATGCGGACGCCGGGATGGAGCACGACGCGAGCGCCGATGAGGCAGTGGCTCAGCGTCACATGGGGGCCGACCCGGCAGTCATCGCCAAGCTCAACGGCCCGGCCGATAACCGTGTGGGCGCTGATCTGACAGCGTGCCCCGAGCCGCGCATCGGCCTCGATCACCACATAGGGACCGATTTCGCAATCGGCCGGCACCGTCGCGGCCGGGCCGATGATCGCCGTGGGTGCAACGCCGGGGATAACCGGCTTTGCCGGATAGAGGGCCTGCGCGGCGCGCGCAAAAGCCTTGTACGGCTCCTTTGTGAGGAGGAGCGCCATGCCGGCCGGGGCACGCCCGGCAAACCGCTCATCGACAAAGGCCGCCCCGGCGCGCGAGCCGGCGAACGCGTCGAGATATTTGCGGTTGTCGAGAAAGGTCACGTCCTCGGGGCCCGCGGTCTCGAGCGGCGCGACATCGGTCATGAGCTGCTTGCCATCCGCCGCGCCGCCCAGCCGGGCGCCGCTCAACTCCGCCAGCTCGTCGAGCGAATAAGGCCCTGCCCGGTCGAAGAAGCGAAGATCGGTCATGCCGCGGTTGGCCGAGGCGCCGTTATTTTTTCTTTTTGGGCGGCGCCTGATCGGCAGTAGCGGCCGCCGGTTGCGCCGCGGGCGTCACCGGGGCTGGGGCCACAAAGTTGACGGTCAGGGTGGGCAGCTGCTCGTCGAGCCGGCGCAGCACATCGTCGGTCACATCGTAATTCTGGTCGAACAGCACGAGCTCGCTGCGCTGAAACACCATGTTGGCTTTGCGGTCCTTGGCGATATCCGTGATGATCTTCAGCATCACCTCTTGGATCTTTTCCAGGGCCTCGGCATTCGAGCGCTCCAATGCCTGCCGCTTGCTTTGCACGCCGCGGTCGAGATCGTTGACCTTCTGCTGGAACTCGCGCCCCTTCTGGTTCAGCGCTTCGGCGGAAAGGGAGGATTGCTGCCGTTGGATCGAGTCGCGCTCCTGCTTCAGCGTCTCCTCTTGGTGCGAGATCTCTTTGGCGTATTCGGCGCGCTTCTGCTCGATCTGCTGACGCACCATCTTCGCGGATTTCGAGTTCTGCAGCAGCGACTGGATGTCGACGACCATGATCGTCAGCGGCGGCTGCGTCGGATTGGTGGCCGGAGGCGTGGCCGCGGGCGGCGGCTGCTGCGCCCAGGCAATACCCGCACCGCCGCACGATGCCGCGACAACGAGCAAAAAAAACGTCAGCGGGGAAAGCCCCGCGCGTCGAAAGAACATCAGAACCTCGTACCAAAACTGACGTGGAACAGCTGCGTTTTGTCGAACGGCTCCTTCTTGATCGGAATGGCAAGATCAAGCCGGATCGGGCCGACCGGCGATTTCCAGGAGACACCAACCCCGGCGGCGGCCCGAATAGCGGCTGAGTCGGCGATGACTGGCTGCACGCCGCCGGTCGAGACGAGCTGGGCCGGCGTCAGGATGAGGTTCTTCTGATCGTTCCCCCACAACGTGCCGAAATCAGTGAAGAGCCGGCCGCTGATCCCGAGCTCCTTGGGCAAGCCAAGCGGCACGCTGAGCGCCAGGGAGCCGAGATAGTACTTGTTGCCGCCGAGTGCATCGCCCGACACGACATCGCGCGGCCCGATCCCGGCCGGCGCGAAACCGCGCAGATTGTCGCCACCAACGAAGAAGCGGTCCTGCAGCAGCACCTGCTGCCCGCCCCAGCCGAACACGTCGCCGGCTTCGGCGGTCAACCCCAGCACCCATTCCGGCGCAACCGAATAGTAATATCCGGCGCTGAGCTTGTTGCGAATGTATTGGACGCCAAAGCCGGCCCCGGCGAAATCGTTGCCGATCGAGGCGTAGTAGCCGCTCGTCGGCTCCTGCCGGTTGTCGCGCCGGTCATAAAGCAAGACTTGGCCGATCGCCGAGGTCAGATGCGTTCCCGCCTGCAGCTGGATGAACAGCGAGGCGTTGCTCTGGATATTCGTGATGTCGTCCGAGCGGCCGGTATACTTCCAGGTCTGGCGCAGGTTCTCGGTGAGCTGGTAGCCTGTGCGCAGCGCGCCGCCATAGGAGAACTGCTGGTAGACCGGTGAGACGCCAGTAAAGAAATTGGATGTCGGGCTGGTCTTCACCTCGAAGATGTCGATACCGGCGGCGATGTTCTTGTCGAGAAAATACGGCTCGGTATAGCTCAGATCGATTTGTTGGGAGCGGAACGAGACGACCGTGCCGATGCGGATGTCCTGACCGCGGCCGAGGAAGTTCCGTTCCCGGATGCTGACGTCGGCGAGCGGACCGTCGGTTGTCGAGAAGCCAAGACCGACTGACAATTCACCGGTCGATTGTTCCTCGATCTCGGTGTTGATCACGGTGCGGTCGGGCGCCGAGCCCGGGCTGTTGCTGACCTCGACCTTTTTGAAAAATCCCAGATTTTTGACGCGGTCCTTCGAGCGCTGCATCTTGTTGGTGTTGAAGGCGTCGCCTTCGACAAGCAGGAACTCGCGGCGGATCACCTTATCCAGCGTGCGCACATTGCCGCTGATGTCGATGCGCTCGACATAAACCTGCGGCCCCTCATGCACATCGAAGACGACGTCGACGGTGTGCTCTTCGCGGTTGCGGTTGACCTCCGGTTTGACCTCGACAAAGGCGTAACCGCGATTGCCGAGTGCGTCGGTGAGCACCGAGATCGAGTGCTCGAGCTCCTGAGCGTCGTACCAATCGCCGGATTGCACGGTCAGGAGCGGCAGCACCGCTTCGCGCGGGAGATCTTTGAGCCCGATATTGACGTCGACCTTGCCGAACCGGTAGCGCTCACCCTCGTCGATCGTGAAGGTGATCACAAAGCCGTCGCGGTCGGGGGTCAGCTCGGCGACCGCCGAGGCGACGCGGAAATCGGCGTAGCCCTCGGTCAGATAGAATTTGCGGAGGAGCTCGCGGTCATAGGTGAGCCGGTCGGGATCGTAGGTGTCGGCGGTCGAGAGAAAGCGATACCAGCGGCTCTCTTTCGTCTCAATCGCGGTGCGCAAGGTGCCGTCACTGAAGACGCGATTGCCGACGAAGTTGATGCTGCGCACGCCGGTCGACGGTCCCTCGTTAATCTCGAAGACGAGATCGACGCGGTTTTCCGGCAGCTGGATGATCTTGGGTTCGACGCTTGCGGCGAAACGGCCGCGGCGGCGGTAGAGCTCCAGGATGCGGCGCACATCGTTCTGCACCCGGGTGCGCGTATAGACAGTGCGCGGGCGCGACTGGATCTCTGTGTTGAGATCCTTGTCCGCGATTTTCGAGTTTCCCTCGAAGGCGATGCGGTTGAGGATCGGGTTCTCGACCACCCGGACGACCAGCACATTGCCTTCACGGTCCAGCTTGACGTCCGCAAAGAGCCCCGTGTTGAACAGCGCCTTCAACGAGCGGTCGATGCGCTCTGGATCCCATGGATCGCCGGGCTGCACGAGCAGGTAAGAGCGTATGGTCTCTGGCTCGATGCGCTGAATGCCTTCGATGCGGATATTGGCGATCGTTCCGGCGGACGCTGCCGCCGGTGTGTGCCGCGTCTGCGCCGCGGCAGAGAGCACCCATCCCGCCGCCGAGACAAAGGTCGCGGCAAGCAGGGCGAGCCAACAGATGGTCACGCGCTTTAGAACCAACCCCCAACCCCCGGACGGTCTTGCGATAATCCCGCGACAAGCAATCCTGTCAGGTCACCGGACTATTTACAAACTCCACGATCGCCAAAAGTGAACGAGGTCGTTCCAGGTCGCAAACACCATCAAGGTCAGCACCAAGGCCAGCCCGATGCGGAAGCCGTATTCCTGAGCGCGTTGACCCAGCGGTCTCCCACGGATTGCCTCGGCGGCATAGAACAGCAAATGGCCCCCGTCAAGCACCGGCACCGGGAATAGATTGATCAGCCCGAGATTGATCGACAGCACCGCCATGAACCACAGCAATTGTACGACGCCGCCGCGCGCGACTTCCCCGGACATCTGGGCGATGCGCAATGGCCCGCCAAGCTCGTCGCTGCCGCGCGTACCGATGATGATCTGCCACATCGCCTCGAGCGTGCCGACAGACAGGTTCCAGGTCTCCTGAACCGCGCTGCCGGCCGCTCTGATCGGGTTCCGCCTGACATACTCGACGCCGCTGCGGCCAATGCCGAGCAAGCCGATCTCATGCCGATCGCCAAACCGGTCGGTGATCTCGGTGCGGCTCGGTGTCACATGCAGCGTGACCGGCTGTCCATCGCGCTTGACGACAAGCGTCATCGGCACGCCCGGGTTCATGCGTACGATCTGCTGGACGTCCTCGAAGCGCTGGATATCGGTGCCGTTGATATTCGTGATGACATCGCCGGGATGGATTTCGCCCGCTTCGGCCGCGCTGCCCGGCTGGACTTGGCCAACTTCTGGCGGGGTGAACGGCTGACCGTAGGTCGCGAACAGGACCGCGAGGACGACGATCGCGAAAACAAAATTCGCGATCGGCCCGCCGGCGACAATTGCGGCGCGCTGCCCCAATCGCTTGCCGTGGAACGATACGGCCCATTCCGCCGGGCTCAGCTGGTTCATCCCGGCGATCGGCAAGCCCGAGCTGGCATCGGCATCGCCAAACATCTTGACGTAGCCGCCGAGCGGGATCGCGCTGAACTTCCAGCGGGTGCCGGCCCGGTCCCACCAACCGAACAACTCCGGCCCGAAACCGATCGAGAACACCTCGACTTTCACGTCATTGCGGCGCGCAATCCAGTAATGGCCGAACTCGTGGACAAAGACGAGGACCGTCAAAACGATCACAAACCAAAAGGCGATCCACAGAAAGTGGTAAACCCCGCCCTCTAATAACGGTGTCAAATAGCTCATCTCTTTTTCCGCCGATCAGGCCTGGCGCGCCGCGGCGCGCTTGGCAACGATCTGCACCGCCGTGGCGCGCGCAGCCTTATCCAAATCGTAAACATCCTCAAGGGAATCAAGATTACCCCCCGGCAGCAGCTCGAGGGTGCGCTCGACGGTCGCGGCTATGTCGAGAAAGCCGATCTCGCCCCCGAGGAAGGCGTGGACCGCGGTTTCGTTGGCGGCATTGAGCACGGTCGGGCTGCCCGCCCGGGTCAACGCCTCGCGCGCCAGCCGCAAGGCCGGGAAGCGCTCGGGATCGGGAGCTTCGAAGGTCAGTCGACCGATTTCGGCCAGATCGAGCCGCTTCGTCGGGGCCGGCGTGCGGTCAGGCCAGCCCAGCGCGTAGGCGATCGGGGTCCGCATATCGGGCGAGCCGAGATGGGCCAGGACGGAGCCATCGCGGTAAGTCACCAGCCCATGCACGATGGATTGCGGATGCACGACGATGTCGATGCGCTCCGGGTCAAGCTGGAACAAATGATGCGCCTCGATCAGCTCGAGGCCCTTATTCATCAGCGTCGCCGAATCGACCGAGATTTTCGCACCCATGCGCCACGTCGGATGCGCCACCGCCTGTTCCGGCGTCATGTCGCGCATCTCGGCGAGGCTTCGCTCGCGGAACGGGCCGCCGCTGCAGGTCAGCGTGATCTTCTCGATGCCATGGACGCGCTCGAAATCGAAGCATTGCCAGATCGCGTTGTGCTCGCTGTCGACCGGCAGCAGCGTCGCGCCATGCGCCAGCACCTCGCGCATGAACAGGCTGCCGGCGCAGACCAGCACCTCCTTGTTCGCGAAGGCGACGATGCGGCCCTTGCGGATCGCGGCAAGGGTGGGCTCCAGGCCGGCGGCGCCGACGATTCCGGCCATCATCCAGTCGGCGGGGCGCTCGGCGGCCTCGACGAGCGCGGCGCGGCCGCTGCCGATCTCGATGCCGGTGCCGGCAAGCGCATCCTTCAACACCGCATATTCGCCCGGCTCGGCGATTGCCGCGAAACGCGCCCCAAGCGAGCGGGCCTGCTCGGCCAGCAGCTTCGCATTGTTGTTGGCGGTCAGCGCCTCGACGGTGAAGTCTTCGCGGTTGCGCGACAGGAGATCGACCGTGCTTTGGCCGACGGAGCCGGTCGAGCCGAGAATGCTGACCCGCCGCGGGCCCGCAGCGCGATCCACAGAACGTGCGGGCAATACTTCGCGGCTCCCTGCCCCCAACCGATTGGCGGCGCTTATCGCCATGTCAGCACGCTGCCGCCGATCAGTGTGAGGAGCGCCACGGCCGGGATCACGGCCAGGAGGCCATCGAGCCGGTCAAGAAGGCCACCATGTCCGGGAATGAGGCCGCTCGTGTCCTTCACGCCGAACCTTCGCTTGGCCACCGACTCCGCAAGATCGCCGAACTGCTCAACAATCGCAAGTCCTGCGCTGACCAGCACCAGAGGTAGCGCCGAAGTGTCGACGAGCCGCGCCGTCCCCCAGCCCGCGAGGGCGGCGCAGCCCGCGCCGCCGATCATGCCGGCCCAGGTCTTGCGCGGGCTCCAGCGCGGCGCAAGCCGCGGCCCGCCGACCTGCCGGCCGATGAGGTAGGCGCCGATATCGGTCGCCCAGACGACTGCGAAGATCCACAGCACCGTTCGCGGCCCGATTTCTCTTGGCTGCGCCAGCCACAGCAACAGTACACAGGGAATTGCGATCCACAGCAGGCCCAGGGCGAACCAGCGCCGCTCGGAAACGCGGTTATGTCGGGCGATCGTGAAGACAATCGCGGCCCCGATAACCGCGACCGCTATCCCGATCCCCGCGCCGGCCAGGGCGGCAGCGACCGCCGCCGCGACGGCGGCGAGGATCAGAACGATGCCGGATACGCCGAGGGAACCGCCGCGGCACAGCCGCGCCCATTCCCAGGCCATGACGGCGGCGGCAAGCGCGGTCAGCATGCCGAGCCAGGGCGAGCCGAACCAGGCAGCGGCGATGGCGACCGGCGCCATGACCAGCGCGGATAAGATGCGCAGCGCGAACGGGCTCGGCTCAGCGCGAGCCAACAGAGGCACCGTAGCGGCGCACGCGGCCGCAATAATCGGCGATCGCCTGCTCCAGATCGGCGCGCCCGAAATCCGGCCACAAGGTCTTGGTAAAGACGAGCTCGGCATAGGCGCATTGCCACAACAGGAAGTTGCTGATGCGCTGCTCGCCGCTGGTGCGGATCAGGAGATCCGGGTCCGGGAGATCCACGGTCAACAGATGCGAGGCGATCAGCTCCTCGTCGATGGCGTCGAGGGGCAGCGCCCCGGATCGCGCTTTGGCCGCGATGGCGCGCACCGCAGCGGCGATCTCGGCGCGGCCGCCATAGGACAGCGCGATGGTCAGATTGATTGCGCGGTTGTCGCGGGTCAGCGCCTCGGCATTGTCGATCAGCGTCATGATGTCCGGCGAGAGGCGCTCAATCTCGCCGATGACCCTGAGGCGAACGCCGTTCCGATGCAATTCGGCGATCTCGCCGCGGAGATAGTGGCGCAGCAAGCCCATCAGATCGTCGATCTCGTCGAGCGGCCGCTTCCAGTTCTCCGACGAGAACCCGAACAGGGTTAGATAAGGGATGCCGAGCTCGACTGCCGCGCTCAGGGTTCGACGCACCGCCTCCGCGCCGCGGCGATGGCCGGCAATCCGCGGCAGGCCGCGGCTCTGCGCCCAGCGGCCGTTCCCGTCCATGATGATCGCAATGTGCCGCGGCAACCCGCCGGGCGAGGCCTCGACACTCATCAGACCTGAAGGATTTCCTTGTCTTTCTGGGCGAGCGTCTCGTCGATGCGCTTGATGTGGTCGTCAGTAAGCTGCTGCACCTCGCGGTCCAGCTTGCGGTGCTCGTCCTGCGAGATCTCGCCGTCCTTTTCGAGGCGGCGCAGCGCCTCGATGCCGTCGCGCCGCACATTGCGCACCGAGACCCGTGCCTGCTCGGCGTATTTCGCCGCAACCCGGGTCAATTCGCGGCGCCGCTCCTCGTTCAGTTCGGGGATCGGCACGCGGATTACCTGCCCTTCCGTCTGCGGATTGAGGCCAAGGCCGGCTTCCCGGATCGCCTTGTCGACCGCCTTGACGACGCCGCGGTCCCAGACCTGAACGCTGATCATCCGGGGCTCCGGGACGTTGACGCTCGCTACCTGATTCAGCGGCACCATCCCGCCATAGGCATTGACCTGTACCGGCTCCAGCAGGCTGGTCGATGCCCGGCCGGTGCGCAGCCCGCCGAATTCCTTGCGCAACACTTCCAGCGCGCCGTCCATGCGACGGCGGAGATCCTTCAACAATTCCTCTTGGGCCATGGCGGCAGTTCCTCGCGCTTCCCCGTACCTTTTCGTGACTCTCTTATCGGGGTTTATTGCAGCTCTTCAATGATCGTATAGCGCCCGCGCCCTTGGACGACCGCGGCAAAGCCGCCATTCTCGAAAATCGAGAAGACCAGGATGGGGATGCCATTTTCCCTGGCCAGCGAGATCGCGGCGGCGTCCATGACCTGCAGGTCGCGGGTCAGGACCTCGTGGTAATCGAGCCGATCGAAGCGGCGCGCATTCGGGTTGCGCAAGGGGTCGTCATCATACACTCCGTCGACCTTGGTCGCCTTCAACAACGCGTCGCAGCCCATCTCGGAAGCGCGCAAGGCAGCTGCCGTATCGGTCGTGAAGAACGGATTGCCGGTGCCCGCACCGAAAATCACGACCCGGCCCTTTTCGAGGTGGCGCAGGGCGCGGCGGCGGATATAGGGCTCACAGATCGCCTGCATCGAGATCGCCGACTGCACCCGCGTCGTGACGCCGCGGCGCTCGAGCTCGTTCTGCATTGCCAGCGAATTTATTACCGTCGCCAGCATGCCCATGTAGTCGCCCGAGGCGCGCTCCATGCCAGCCGCGGCGCCCGACAGTCCGCGGAAGATGTTGCCGCCGCCAATGACCAGGCACAGCTCGGCGCCGAGCGAATGAACCGAACAGATCTCATCGGCGATGCGGCCGATCATCGCCGGGTCGAGGCCATATTCGCGCTCGCCCATCAGCGCTTCGCCTGAAATCTTCAGGAGGACGCGACGATACTTCAGATCGGCAGCCATGCGCCCCGCGCCCATCCGGCTGAAAGACCCGCCGCAGCGGGCGGCCCAAAGATTACACCAAACTGGGGCTGCCGCAGCGGAATTTGACGGGGCGCCGCGACGTCGCCCGTCAGGATCAGCTTTTTAGCTGAGCGTCCACTTCGGCCGCAAAATCGGAAGGCGGCCTCTCGACGCCCTCGCCCAGGGCGAAGCGGACAAACCCGGCGACCCGGATCGGCTTACCGGCGGTTTTGGCGGCCGCCTCGACGACCTTCGACACCCGGCTCTCGCCATCCACGACGAAGATCTGATCGAGGAGCACGACCTCTTCGTAGAATTTGCGCAGCCGGCCCTCGACCATGCGCTCGACAATTGCCTCGGTCTTGCCGCTGCCCTGCGCCTGCTCGCGTAAGACAGCGCGCTCGCGGTCGAGCGCTGAGCCCGGCACCGCCGCGGTGTCGAGATATTGCGGGTTGGCGGCGGCGACATGCATCGCGAGCTGGCGACCGAGCGTCTCGATCGCCTCGCCCGATGCCTCCGCCTCGAGCGCGACCAGAACGCCAATCTTGCCGAGGCCGGGCGCCAGCGAATTGTGGACGTAGGAGGCGACATGCCCCTTGCCGACCGCAAGCCGCGCCGCCCGGCGCAATACGAGGTTCTCGCCAATGCGGCCGACGAGCTCGGTCAATTCCTCGGCGACCGTGCGGCCGGTGCCGGGATAGGGCATCTGCTTCAGCGCCTCGATGTCGCTATTGCCGGTAATCACGAGCGCCGCCACGGCGCGAACGAACGCCTGAAACAGCTCATTACGGGCGACGAAATCGGTCTCGGAATTGACCTCAACGACCGCCCCCGCAGTGCCGCGCGCCGCAGCGCCAACCAGCCCGTCAGCGGCGACCCGTCCGGCCTTTTTTGCCGCCGCGGCGAGGCCCTTTTTGCGCAGCCAGTCGACCGCGGCCTCGACATCGCCGCTGGTATCGCCCAGCGCCCGCTTGCAGTCCATCATCCCGGCGCCGGTGCGCTCGCGCAATTCCTTGACCAGCGCCGCCGTTATCTCGGCCATCGCATCATCCTCTCGTGAAATCGTTCCGGGCCGGCATTGCTTGAGCCGGCGCTACTTTGCCGCCGACGTCGCCTCGGAGGCGGCCTGCTCGCTGACCGTTTCCTCGGCGAGTGCCTCGGGTGCCGGCTCATCGGCCAGCTCGTCCTCTTCAGGCACCGCCTCTTCCGGAACCTCGGCGCGGGCGCCGACATCGATGCCAGAAGCGGCGAGCTCGGCCTGCAACCCATCGAGGACCGACCCGGCAACCAGATCGCAGTACAGGTGAATCGCGCGCATCGCGTCGTCGTTGCCCGGGATCGGGTAGGCGATGCCGTCCGGCGAAGAGTTCGAATCGAGGATCGCGACGACCGGGATGCGCAGCTTATTGGCCTCTTGGACCGCGATCGCCTCCTTGTTCGTATCGATGACGAACAGGATGTCGGGCAGGCCGCCCATCTCCTTGATGCCGCCGAGCGCGCGTTCGAGCTTGTCGCGGTCGCGGGTCAGCTCGAGCAGCTCGCGTTTAGTCAGGCCGCTCTCCTCGGTGGTGAGGCGCTCTTCAAGCTCGCGCAAGCGCTTGATCGATTGCGAGATCGTCTTGAAGTTCGTCAACATGCCGCCGAGCCAGCGGTAATTGACGTAATACTGGCCGCAGCGCTTGGCTGCCTCGGTGATCGCCTCCTGGGCCTGGCGCTTGGTGCCGACAAACAGCACCCGGCCTCCGCCGGCGACGATCTCGCGGATCGCCTCGAGGCCCTGCCGCAGCAAGGGCACGGACTGCTCAAGGTCGATGATGTGGATGCCGTTGCGGACGCCGTATATGTACGGCGACATCTTCGGGTTCCAGCGCCGCGTGTGGTGGCCGAAATGAACGCCGGCCTCCAATAGCTGGCGCATCGAGAAATCGGGGAGTGCCATATCTCTTCCTTTCCGGTTATGCCGCCGCAGGGGACAATCGACCGTTCCGCTTCGCGGAAAGCCGACACCGGAGCGGCCAGCCCCTTCGGGGAGGCCGCAGCCCTGCGTGTGGGTTACGCCGGGATTAGGTAAGGCCCCCTGGCCGGTTTGGCAAGCGCGGCGCTGCCACAGGGATTTGACCGTCTCCTATCCCGGACCTAAGGTCACCCACCCCTGACGGAATACGCGAGAGGAGCGGCGGCGATGGCCTTCTACGAGTTGCGCCAATACAAGGTCCGGCCCGGCAAGATGCAGGAATGGCTCAAGGTCATGGAGGAGGAGATCATCCCGTTCCAGGTCGCCAAGGGCATGGTGATCACCGGCAGCTTCCGCGGTGAAGCCGATGAGTCTGTCTATGTGTGGCTGCGCCGGTTTGAGAGCGAGGCGCAACGCGAGGCGCTCTACAAGGCCGTCTATGAGAGCGACCATTGGAAAAAGGAGATCGCGCCGCGCATCCCCGACCTCCTCGACCGCGAGAAGAACGTCGTGACGCGCATCGCTCCGACCACCCGTTCGACCGTGCAATAAGCGGAAAAAGTTCCGGCCCAAGACCCTCTCCCGCATCGGGAGAGGGTCTTTTCATTCTCAGATCTCGTGAACGTCGATGATGCCGGGCAGCGATTTGACCGCGGCGCGAATCTTCGGATCGATGCGGAACCCGCCGGGGAGCGCCACCTCGATTTCGCGGCTCGGCAGATCGAGCACGACGGTGACCCGGCCGCGGCCGCCCGCCTCGCGGCTGATGACGCTTTTGAGCCGCGGCAAGGCCTCGGCCTCGGCGACAAAGATGCGCAACCCAGCCGCCGCTTGCGCGACGATCGTGTCGAGCGGCTCGATCTTCTGCACCGTGAGCCGCAGGCTTTCATCCTCGCGCCGTACATCGACCGTGACGATCAGCGGCTGACCTCCTTCCAAGAGACCGCGCGCCTGCGCCAAGGCTTCCGAGAACGTCGTGACCTCAAAGGCCCCCGATGTGTCCGACAGCTGCACAAAAGCGAAGCGGTTGCCGCGCGCCGAAGTGCGCTCCTTCTTGCCAATGACAATGCCGCCCAGGCGGAAGCGGCTGGAGCCGTTCGCGGCGAGCGCCGCCGGCAGGTCGACCCAGCGCAGAACGCCGGCGCGCTCCAGACTTTTGGCGTAGGGGTCGAGCGGGTGACTCGATAGATAGAAGCCGATCGCTTCGAACTCGTTCTGCAGGCGCTCGACCGACGGCCAGTCCGCAACAACCGGCAATGACGGGCGGGCGGCGAAACCGGAATCGACGGCGGCGAACAGGTTTTCCTGCTTTGTGACCCGTTCCTCGGCAGCTCGGCTTGCCTGCCGCAGCAAGAGCTCGGCAGCCGAAAAGCTCTGTGCCCTGTTCGGGTTCAGGCATTCGAAGGCGCCTGCCTTCACAAGGTTTTCGAACTGCCGGCGGTTGAAGCTCTTTGTATCGAGGCGGCGAGCGAAATCGAACAGATCCTTGTAGGGACCGTGCGCGGCACGCTCGGCGACCAACTCGCTCATAGCCTGCTCGCCGACACCCTTGACGGCGGCGAGCGCATACCGGATGGCGGGCTTACCAGTCTCGGGATCGGTCTCGACTGAGAAAGCAACCTCGGAGCGGTTGATGTCGGGCGGTAGCAGCGCAATGCCGAGCCGGCCTAACTCTTGCCGGAAATGATTGAGCTTGTCGGTGTTGCCGAGGTCCAGGGTCATCGACGCGGCAAGAAACTCGACCGGGTAATTGGCCTTTAGATACGCGGTTTGATACGCCACCAGCGCATAGGCGGCGGCGTGCGATTTGTTGAAGCCATAGCCGGCGAACTTGGCCATCTGATCGAAGATCTGCTCGGCCTTGCCCGGTGCGACGCCGCGCGCCACCGCGCCTTCGACGAAGGTTTTGCGCTGGGCGTCCATTTCCGACTGGATCTTTTTGCCCATTGCGCGGCGGAGCAGATCGGCGCCGCCCAGCGTGTAGCCCGCCAGCACCTGGGCGATCTGCATGACCTGTTCCTGGTAGATCATGATGCCGTGGGTTTCCTTCAGGATCTCCTCAAGCGCTGGGTGCAGGTAGTCGGGCTTCTCCTCGCCGTGCTTTACCGCAATGTAGCGCGGGATGTTCTCCATCGGCCCGGGACGGTACAGCGAGACGACGGCGATAATGTCTTCGAAGCGGTCGGGGCGCAGCTTCTTCAGCATGTCGCGCACGCCGGCGCCTTCGACCTGGAACACCCCGACCGTGTCACCGCGCGCCAGGAGCTCGTAGGCGGGGCGGTCATCGAATGGCAGGTTGGCGAGATCGAGATCGATGCCGCGCGCCGCCAATAGGTCGAGGCAGCGTGCCAGCACGGTCAGCGTTTTGAGCCCGAGGAAGTCGAATTTGACCAGACCGGCGAGCTCGACCCATTTCATGTTGAACTGCGTCACCGGCATATCTGAGCGCGGGTCGCGGTAGAGCGGCACGAGCTCGCGCAGTGGGCGATCGCCGATGACGACGCCAGCGGCATGCGTCGAGGCGTGGCGGTAAAGGCCTTCCAGCCGCAGCGCCGTCGTCAATAGCCGGGCCACGGCCTCGTCGCTGTCACGCGCGGCCTGCAATTGCGGCTCGCTCCAGATCGCCTTTTCGAGGCTGACCGGATGCGCCGGGTTGTACGGCACGAGCTTGGCGATGCGGTCGACCTGTCCATAGGGCATGGCAAGCACCCGCCCGACATCGCGCAACACGGCGCGCGCCTGCAACTTGCCGAAGGTGATGATCTGCGCGACGCGGTCGCGGCCGTATTTCTGCTGGACGTAGCGAATGACCTCATCACGGCGATCCTGGCAGAAATCGATGTCGAAATCCGGCATCGACACGCGCTCGGGATTGAGAAAGCGCTCGAACAGCAGCCCGAAACGCAGCGGGTCCAGATCGGTGATCGTGAGGGCCCAAGCGACGACGGAGCCGGCGCCCGAGCCGCGCCCCGGCCCGACCGGGATACCCTGCCGCTTCGCCCATTGGATGAAATCGGCGACGATCAGGAAGTAGCCGGCGAACCCGGTCTTAACGATCATGTCGAGCTCGAATTCGAGACGCTCGCGGTAGGGCCGGAGCGCTTCGTCGTCTGCCGCGGCAAAAGCGGGGGCCGCGTGGCGGGAGGCGAGACCCCCGCGCGCCGCGGCGCGCAGCGCGCTCACCTCGTCCTGACCCGCAGACAGCGGGAACGCCGGCAGGATCGGCTTCCGAGCCTGCGGGATGAAAGCGCAGCGCCGGGCGATGACCACTGTGTTATCGCAGGCCTCCGGCAGATCGGCGAACAATGCCCGCATCTCTTCCGCCGGGCGGAAGAAATGCTCGGGGGTCAGGCGCCGCCGGTCGTCATCCGCGACGATGCGGCCCTGCGCGATGCACATAAGGGCGTCATGCGCCTCGTAGAAATCGCGGTCGGGGAAATAGGCATCGTTTGTCGCGACGAGCGGCAGGTCGTGGGCATAGGCGAGATCGACGAGTCCCGCCTCGCTGCGCAATTCCTCGGGCAAACCGTGGCGCTGCACTTCGATGTAGAGCCGTCCGGGAAAGATGTCCTTTAGCGCTATCAGCGCGGCTTCTGCCGCTTCGGCTTTCAGGGGCCGGTGCAGGTGGCGCAGGTGCCGAAGAAGTCGAGCCGGTGGTTGCGGACGGCGAAGCGGTGCCGGCGCACGATGGACCGCATGGCGTCGTCGACGGCCCGTTCCAGGTCGGGGAGGCCGGGGCCCTCGAAGTCCTCCACCGTGCCGCACTCCACGCAGACCAGGTGGTGGTGGTGCCGGGCCAGCTCCTCGACCAGCTCGAACCGGGCGAATCCCTCCTCGAACTCCAGGCGCACCAGCACGTTGG